>WNFR01007488.1_pt1 | contig 14045 bp, 16 predicted proteins | sample 5400221 | NCBI WGS metagenome assembly WNFR01 (sample SAMN13153357, study PRJNA577476) | soil metagenome | isolation source: 40 cm soil under Madrone tree | place: USA:California | collected 2016-06-14 | reverse complement strand
TCGGCGAGTTCTTCCTTGGTTTTGAAGTAGTAGTAGACATTGCCTACCGGCACGCGAGCCGCCTCGGCGATGTCCGCCAGACTCGTCTCTCGGAAACCGCGTCCATACGCCAGCTTCGTCGCAGTCTCAATCAGCCGCGCTCGCTTGTCCGGTTGTGCCGTTCGCATATTCTCCGACTCGGAGGACTTAGTTATGTAACTAACTCAGACCATACAACCGATGTGCCCGCGTTGTCAACCCCAGCGACACGCCAATTTTGGGCGCTGGTGGATGGTGGAGCAATCCAAAAGGCGTGGGTTTGAATGTGAGTCACCTAGTTGGTCGGCAAACCGCCTATTAGGTTGCGGTTGAAAGGGACCATGGGCGGTTGACGGCGCACTCGGAAGTAATGTTGGGCGACGACCCAAACAATTTTTGTGGAATCTCGCGTCGAAGACTGCAGTCGAAATCGAAATTGTGTCTTTGCCCTGAAATCTGTCGACGAGGAAGCGACTCCCTCAACGTGCTAACATAGAATCTTCGCAAAGCAGGGAATCAGCCCATGTCCACGCGCATCCTCGGAATCGAATCTTCGTGCGACGAAACCGCCGCCGCTGTCGTTGCTGATGGACGCGAAATTTTGTCCAGCGTGGTTGCTTCGCAGATGGACATTCATCGCAAGTACGGCGGTGTCGTGCCAGAACTTGCTTCCCGCGAGCATCTCCGTCAGATTGTTCCGGTTGTTCGCGAAGCGCTCGCGCAGGCTGGACTTTCCTTCTCCGATATCGACGCTATCGGCGTGACGCAGGGGCCCGGATTGATCGGCTCACTGCTCGTTGGTATGACGTACGGCAAAGTTTTGGCGCTCGAACTCGGTAAGCCACTTGTCCCGGTGAATCATCTTGAAGGCCATGTGCACGCAGTTTTCCTCGAGGCGCATATCGAGCGACACACGCCGGAATTGCCGGCAGTCTGCCTGATTGTTTCCGGCGGACACACGTTGCTCTATTACGTGGAAGCGAAACCGGGTGCGGGCTCTACTTTGAGCCCGTCGGAAAAGGGTGCGGGCTCTACTTTGAGCCCGCTAGAAAAAAATGCGGGCTCTACTTTTACACTGAACGCTTCAAGTGAAGCGTGGAGCCCGCGGATTGATGACAATCAGGCCTCATACGGCTTCCAATTTCGCCGCCTCGGCGGCACTCGCGACGATGCGGCCGGCGAAGCCTATGACAAGGTTGCCAGGCTGCTTGCCTTGGGATATCCCGGCGGCCCGGTAATCGACCAGTTGGCCACGCACGCTACAGCGTCCGGCGCAGCCGCAAATACTGAAGACGAATTGCATTTTGGTCCCGTGAAAATTAAGGGAAACTCGTACGATTTCAGTTTCAGCGGAATCAAGACTGCCGTTTTGTACTATCTCCGCGCACATCCTGAATTCAACGCGGAAATCGAGACTCGCCGCGAAGCGCTCCTTCAAGGTCGCCGCAAGGCCGCCGATTTGCTGCCATTGTGCAGCCCTCAGGTTCTCGCGCTGATTTCCAATTTTCAGTCAGCCGTCGTGAACGACCTCGTGACGCGAACGCTCTCGGCCGCATCCGAAACGGGAGCGCGCACAATCCTGGTGTCAGGCGGCGTTGCCGCCAATTCCGCATTGCGAGACACGTTCCAATCCAAGGCCCTCACAAAGGGTCTGAATGTGTTTTTCCCCAGTAGAGCACTCTCCACAGACAACGCCGCCATGATCGCCGCCGCGGCCTATTCCCACTTGCAAGCCGGCGACATTGCGTCAAACGATTTGAACGCTGAACCCAATTTACGAATCGCCTGAAGAGTTTTGTGTGAGAACCCGGCGTTTGTGGCTTAGCATTTGTAGCGCTCACCTTCAGGTGAGCATTTGCTGCAATCTAAAGTGCCCGCCTGAAGGCGGGCGCTACAGTGCAAATTTCGCATCACGAATTAGCTCAAATTTCAATTCTGAATTGAACTTTAGAATTTCAAATCGCAGATCTCAAATCTGAATTTCAAATTCCATCTCTCCGCTGATCTTGCGCTACAATCCCCGTTCCCATGCGCATCGCCATCGACACCGGCGGAACATTTACCGACTGCGTTTTCGTTCGCAAAGGCCGCCTCGAAATCCTGAAACTCCAATCGACTCCGTGCAATCCCGCCGATGCCATAGCAATCGCGCTCAAAAAAATCTTCGCAGACAACAATACAGCCGGCTCGGCAGCGCTCGAACTCCTTTGCGGCACAACTGTCGGCACAAACGCTCTACTCGAGCGACGAGGCGGCCGCGTCGCGCTCGTCACAACCGGAGGTTTCGAGGATATTCTGGAAATCGGCCGCCAGGCCCGCCCTCGTCTCTACGATCTTCTGGTTAAAAAAGCGGAACCCTTGGTGCCGCAATCGCGCAGATTTGGCCTGGCCGAAAGATTGGACGCCGAAGGCCGCGTTCTGTTATCGCCGAGCCGGCAGGAAATTGCTCGCGTTGTGCAGGCCGTTGCCCGCAGCGGAGCGGAGCCGGGTGCGGGCTCTACTTGGAGCCCGCCGGAAGAAAGTGCGGGCTCTACTTTTACGCTGAACGCTTCAAGTGCAGCGTGGAGGCCGCCGGAACCGGGTACGGGCTCTACTTTTACACTGAACGCTTCAAGTGAAGCGTGGAGCCCGCCAGATTCCGTCGCTGTGTGCCTGCTATTTTCTTTTGTAAATCCTGCACACGAGAAAGCAATCGCTCGCGCACTATCCTCTGCCGGATTCCAGGTCTCGGTGTCGCATGAAATCCTTCCCGAGTACCGAGAATTCGAGCGCACCTCGACGACAGTAGTCAACGCCTACCTCGTTCCAGTGATGAGCCGCTATCTCGGGGAAATTGAGCGCCACGCGATGGCGCGGTGCGCGCGAAATCGCAAGGAGAGTTCGAGGTCGAGTCGCGCACGCGTTCGCGTGATGCAATCGAACGGCGGCGTTCTTTTGACCGCATCGTCACGTTTGACATGGGAGGCACATCCACCGACGTCGCTTTAATCTACGCACAAAGCGGCAGTTCGCTCGGCGCAACTTCCGAGACGATCGTCTCGGAAGTTCCTGTCGCCGTTCCCATGCTCGACATTCGCACCGTAGGCGCCGGCGGCGGCTCTATCGCACGATATGACCGCGCAGGGGCCCTCAGAGTCGGCCCAGAGAGCGCGGGGGCCGATCCCGGCCCAATCTGCTATGGGCGAGGCGAAAAGCCCACGGTGACGGACGCAAATTTCTTGCTGGGACGAATTCCCAAGACGGGCTTGCTAGGTGGCGCGTTCGAACTTGATATGACCCGGACGACGCATTTCATGGAGCGGGCACGCGGTGCGATGCGGTCGGTCGAGCAATTCGCGCAGGGAATTTTGGACGTCGCTAACTCCGTGATGGAAAAAGCGATCCGCGTCATTTCCGTCGAACGCGGACACGATCCTCGCGACTACACACTGGTGGCATTTGGCGGCGCGGGAGCATTGCATGCCGGCGATCTCGCGGCCGCCCTGGAAATCCCGCGCGTGCTCGTGCCGTGTTTCCCGGGCGCCCTTTCCGCGCTGGGCATTTTGCGCGCTGACGTGACAAAAGATTTTTCGCATACGATTCGTCTCGAAGTTCGCAACGCCTCCGAATTTCGCGGCAAACTTCGTCAGGAATTTGCAGCACTCGAGCGCGAGGGCGGCAAGCAAATGCGCGCCGAAGGTTTCGCGCGCGGGTCCGTCAGGATTGATCGCACGCTCGACGTGCGATACGCCGGTCAATCGTACGAACTAACTGTCCCGTTCGCAGGCGATTATGTGTCTGCGTTTCATCGGGCGCACGAACAGCGTTATGGCTATTCCGACCTCAAGCGATCCTGTGAAGTGGTCAACGTTCGCGCACGTTTCACCGGAAAAGTACCCAAGCCTGGCCTTCCCAAATTGGGCGTCCGGCGCTTAAATGCCAAAGACGCTGTCGTGACAATCGCGGAAAAAAATACCGCCATTTTTTCTGGACGCAAGTATCCGACCACGATTTACGAACGCACCAAACTGCAAGCTGGGCATCGAATCGCCGGTCCGGCCATCGTAACAGAATACAGCGCAACCACCGTGATACAGCCGCGCTGGACGGGCCGCGTCGATCCCTACGGAAACATTATTTTGGAGCCTCGCCGATGACATTCGATCCCACTCGCCTGGAAATCTTTAAGAACCTGTTTCACTCGGTCGCCGAGGAAATGGGAGCGGCGCTGCGCCGTGCGGCTTTCTCTCCCAACATCAAGGAACGTCGCGACTACTCCTGCGCGGTCTTCGACGGCGCTGGAGAAGTTCTTGCGATGGGCGATCACATGCCTGTGCATTTGGGGTCGATGCCAATGTCAGTGGCGTCGGCAATCGCTGCCCTCACGCTTGGTCCGGGCGACATTGCGCTGCTCAACGATCCCTACGCCGGGGGAACGCATCTGCCCGACCTGACGATGGTGATGCCGGTTTACGTTCCTGCGGCATCGCGGCCGGCGTTTTATGTGGCCAACCGCGCGCACCACGCGGACATAGGAGGCGCGCACGCCGGTTCCATGGGGTTGACGCGCGAAATCTTCCAGGAAGGCCTGCGCATCCCACCCGTGAAGATTTTGGAGAGTGGGAAAATCGTGGGCGACGTCATGTCGTTGATACTCGCGAATGTTCGGACGGCGCGTGAGCGGGAAGGTGACCTGACCGCGCAGATCGCGGCCTGCCGGATCGGAGAGCGTCGCCTGATCGGAATGGTCGCCAAGTACGGAAGGGGCGAAGCCCTTGTCTACGGTCGACACTTGCTCGACTACTCGGCCAAAATGATGTCCGTGGCTCTGGCAGCGATTCCCGAAGGGGTTTACCGCGCTGAGGATTTTCTGGATGACGATGGCATTACCGACAACCCGCAGCGCATCGCCGTGACAATCCGAATCCGGCGTCGCGGGACAGAGGTGGACTTCACCGGAAGCGCTCCGCAATGTGCGGGCAGCGTGAATGCCGTCGCGGCCATCACGCAATCCGCAGTGTTTTATGTTTTTCGCTGTCTGCTCGACGAACAAGTTCCGGCAACATCGGGACTGATGAGGCCGATTCGCGTGATTGCTCCGCCAGGAACAATTGTGAATGCTCGGTTACCAGCGGCAGTGGCTGGAGGAAACGTGGAAACTTCGCAGCGCATTGTAGATACGCTGCTTCGAGCGCTCGCGCGGGCGATCCCCTCGCGAATTCCGGCCGCGAGCCAGGGCTCCATGAACAACCTGACGTTTGGAGGCGCGGACTCGCGGCATGGCGGCGCTCCGTTCGCATATTACGAAACGATTGCAGGCGGTACGGGAGCGGGGTCGGGCTGCGATGGAAGAAACGCCACGCACAGCCATATGACGAATACGCTCAACACCCCAGTCGAAGTGCTCGAACATGTTTATCCCGTTCGCGTGCGTCGCTATGCCTTGCGCCGCGCGTCCGGAGGCCAAGGACAATTTCGTGGCGGAGACGGAATCATCCGCGAGATCGAAATGCTTGTTGACACGCAGGTTGCAATGCTTTCCGATCGTAGGAAAATCCCGCCTTACGGTTTGTCCGGAGGTTTCCCAGGAGCCTTAGGGAGAAATGAAATCCAGACCCGGGTGCGGGCTGTACTTGCAGCCCGCCAGGGAAAGTTGCGGGCTGTACTTGCAGCCCGCCGGAATAAGGTCCGGGTTCGGCGACTTCCTTCGAAATGCAGCTTTCACGCGACTGCGGGGACGGTGATCCGAATTGAAACGCCTGGTGGAGGCGGCTGGGGCGCTCCGGAAAGGCCAACACGGGGGAGCAAAAAGAAAAGCCTCAAAGCGCGATCGCTTTGAGGCTTTTCACAGACAAAAATCGAAGTTTAAAACTCGACGCCTTCGGACTTTTCCAGTGGCGACGGCATTTGCAGACGCGCTTTCGCGAGAGACTTGATCAGGGCGTCTTCCATTGTTTCGGGAGAGGTATTTCGGGCGGTAGCGAGTTCACTGACGAGGAGGAACTTGGCTCGCTCAAGCATTTTCTTTTCTCGGAAGGAGAGCGGCTTTGTCCGGCTCAGGGAAACCAGACTTTTCAGAACGGCGGCTACTTCGATCAGCGCGCCGGTCCGCATCCGTTCCGAATTTTCCTTGAATCGGTGCTTCCAATCGTGATGAGAATTGGGCTTTCCCTTTTCCAGGAAACCCAGAACCTTCAGCGTTTCTCCGTTGCGAATGACGGGCCGCAAGCCAACTGAAATTGCGTTGCTTGCCGGAACCATTACCTTAAGCCCGCTTGCGAAAATCTTAAGCATGTAATACTTTTCCGTGCGACCGTTCAATACCCCGAAGTTGATTTGCTCAATGATCCCAACACCGTGGTTCGGATAGACAACCTTGTCCCCTATCTTATAATCCATGGTTGGAAAACCCCCTCGTGAGAAGCTGACCAAGTTTGTTCGAAATGGGGAGGGAAGTCAAGATATTTCTTCTAGAATCAGCAAGTTAAGATGAATTTTTGCTTTCGGATTGGTATTCGAATTGCTCCATAAATTTACATATCTTTTACAGCTTTCTTAACACTTCGCAACCTCAGCCGCCGACTCGAGGAACGTTTACGGTAGAATAGCGGCCATGTTGATTTTGGCGCTTGACACCAGTACCCGTGCGGGAAGTATTGCATTAGTTAGAGATAGCGAAGTTTTGGCGGAAATTTCGGCTCGGGAAGATACCCCCTACTCGACGCGGCTTTTTCGCGATTTAGAGTTGCTGCAATCCAGGGCACAATTTCGCATGAATCAGGTGGACGTTTTCGCCGTTGCGGCAGGCCCAGGATCGTTCACGGGACTAAGGGTCGGCCTGACGGCGGTAAAAGGCTGGGCGGAGGTCTACGGAAAGCCAATCGCCGCAATCAGCGGCCTGGAGGCCATCGCGGCGCAAGCAATCGCCCCTCACGACCCTCGTCACGACATGATAAGCCCGTTCCTCGATGCGCGCAGGGGGCACGTTTTTGGTTCGACCTACCGGCGCGGGCCGGGTCACCAGGGAGTATTGCAGTTGGTGGGCGAGGAAGCGATTCTTTCCGTCGAGGAATTCCTTACCCAAGTGAAGCAGAACTGCCGAGCCGGGCAGGTTGCCCTGGTTTCCGCGACGCCCGAGATGCTTCCACACGATTTGGTGGAATCTATCCTTCCTGGCGCGCAAATCGAACAGGTTTCGGCGAGTCTGGCGCCCATGATCGGCCGTTTGGGATTTGATCGTGCGAATCGTGGCGATCTGGTGGACGCGATGGGGCTGGACGCCAACTACATTCGCCGCTCGGACGCGGAAGTGGCGCGGACGGGCGCGTAATGTCGGCCGATAGAGGGGTGTCAAAAGGCACAACGGACGTATTAGTCCGTAAGTTCGCCCCATCCGACGTTCCGGCAGTATTGACAATTCTTCAGGAAAGCCCGGAAGCGGCGGCATGGTCTCGAGAAAGCCTTTTGCAACTAGATTCCGTGGCCCCAACCGCATGGGTTGCAGAGTGGGAGGGAATCGTTGCCGGATTCCTTATCGGCCGCAGCGCCGCTGACGAATTTGAGATTCTGAATATGGCTGTCTCCGGAGCGCACCGCCGGCAGGGAATCGGATCAAAATTATTGGAATCCGCGCTCGAGGTTTCGCGCAAAGCCGGAAGCGCGCGCGTTTATTTGGAGGTGCGCGCCTCGAATGAACCTGCCATCGCACTTTACAAACGCCACGGATTCACAGAATGCGGCCGCCGTGTCAAGTACTATAGAGATCCCGTCGAGGACGCTGTTTTACTGTCGTTGTCTCTGATATGAACGAATTCGAAAATTGAGCGATTGGCGAGAATTCGTCCATCTCGCGATATCTGGGCAAGAACTCCTGTTTTCAACAATCTGAAGTTGACTAAGAGTTCTCATTGTGAGAACCTAACCTTCCATGCGCGTCATTAAGCGAGGCGCTCTGGTACAGTTCTGGCAAAACCATCCAGACGCCAGGGCAAGCCTTGAATCCTGGTACGCAGTTATGCGCCAGGCAAATTGGAAAACGCCCGCGCATTTGAAACAGGTGTACCGCAACGCCGATTTGGTAGGAAGAAGAACAGTGTTCAACATCGCCGGCAACAAGTACCGTTTAATTGCACGAGTGAACTATTACACTCAGCGAGTCTTCGTCCTGCACTTATTGACACACTCGGAATACGACAGAGGGGCATGGAAACAATGAGCACCACAATAATCGAGCTGGACGCGAAAACCTACGGGCAGCTTCTGGGGCGTACACTCCCCCACGTCATCCACTCGGATGAAGAATGCGACCGTCTTACCAACGAACTGATGCGGCTTGACGAAAGTGAAGACCATTCGGCGGAAGCCAAGGAATTAGCCGAACTGCTGACTGTGCTGATCGATGAGTATGAGGCGCGCCGCTATGCCATACGGAAAGCGAGTCCGCGGCGGATACTTCAGCATCTGATGGAGGCGCGTAACCTGACGCAAAAAGATCTTTGGAAAACCTTCGGATCGAAAGGAATTACTTCCGAGGTATTTCACGGCAAACGTTCGATCAGCAAGGCACAGGCGAAAAAACTGGCGAAGTTTTTTAACGTCAGCGCCGCGCTGTTCATCTAGGCCTTTGCCGGATAATCAAGTCGTCCGCATGTGATTCCGAACGGCGCTATTTCGTTTATTCTGAAAGGTGTTCCAAACAAGTTCACAGTAAAATTTTTTCGCTAAATCCTCTTGGCGGGGGAATCGCATTGTGGTAGCTTGTTTTTATTATGTAACACCCCGTTCACAATTCGATTCTGTCAGGAGGCGCGCGATGCCCACACTTTCACGGGAAATACGCGAGCAATTATTGACATATGACGAAGAGTTCCAAAAGTTAGTCGAAAAACACTCGGAGTACGAAGCACAGCTCAAGCAACTCTCCCAAGAAGCCTACCTGAATCTGGAAGACCTTCAGCAGCAAGTCACCCTGAAAAAGTTAAAATTAAGAGTCAAGGACGCGATGGAGCGTCATATCGCGGACCGATTGCGCGCGGCATCCGGCCGATAGACGCAACGGCAAATCGACAATTTGAGATAGAATGGTGGCGGGCTAGGACGCGTGTCGCATTTTTTCCGCTGTCCAGGAATCTCATGATTAAGGATGGTTACAAGTTTGCCGCGCCGCCGTTGTTGTGTGGATTATTGGCGCTGTTTTTTCACTGGAACTGGCTGGGCGGCGTCCTTCTGATGCTGGGCGCGTTTGTACTGTATTTTTTCCGCGATCCCCAGAGAACCATTCCAACCGATCCAGAGGCGATTGTTTCTCCGGCCGACGGCCGCATCATGGAAGTTGTTGAAGAAGCCTTCGGCGGGATTCCGGGGCGCAGAATCAGCGTCTTCCTCTCCATTTTTGACGTTCATGTAAACCGCACGCCTGTGGCCGGGCGAATTTCCGCGATTGAGTATCGCAAAGGACGATTTTATGCGGCCATGCGCGGGCGCGCCTCGGCGGAAAATGAACAAAATGTAATTCATGTGTCCAACGAGCGGGGAGAAGTTGTCTTCAAGCAGATTGCCGGATGGATTGCGCGGCGGATTTTATTTTGGAAGGTCCTAGGGGACTCCGTGACTCGTGGCGAGCGAGTAGGTATGATACGTTTCGGTTCGCGCGTGGATATCTGGATGCCGGACCGGGTGGAAATTCTGGTGCGTCCCGGGCAGCATGTAGCGGGGGGATCCAGTATCCTGGCACGATGGCGATGAGTGATTCAACACAACACGAGCTTGGCTTTCCCGGTTCTCGGAGAGGCAATCTGCACTTCCGCCGGGGAATATACCTGTTACCCAGCCTCATGACGGTCGCGAACATGATTTGCGGCTTTTACGCCGTCATGTCCACGCTGAAAGGCGAAATCGCGGATTTGGATAATGCGGCGAAGGCCATCGGCTTCGCCATCGTGTTCGATTCCTTTGATGGATTCGTGGCTCGCGCGACCGGCACCAGCAGTGAGTTCGGCAAACAATTCGATTCGCTTGCCGACATGGTAAGTTTCGGCATTGCCCCAGCGGTCCTGGCGTTCTCCTGGGGAGTGCGTGAGATTTTGCCGAGTGAACTGGTGGATATTCGGCGCATTCATGAAATCGGCTGGTGGGTCGGGCTGGCATTCGCGGTGAGCTGCGCGTGGCGGCTGGCCAGATTTAACATTCAGGGAATGGCTCCGGGAGGAGGATCGCGGTACTTTGTCGGATTGCCGTGTCCGGCGGCTGCCGGCCTCCTGGTCGCGTGCGTGCATGCGATTAAAAATCCAATTGCGGACTGGCGCTGGTCGATCATGTGGATGGTCGTGGTATTAATCGCGGCGGCGCTGATGGCCAGCACGGTGAGGTTTCGGAGTTTCAAGGACCTGCCGCTGGCCCGCAGGCAGCGCTCCGTGCTAATCGTTCCCATTGCCGTGCTGGTCCCGTTGATTTTCTTTTTTTCAGAAGTCACGTTGATGTTGATTGCTTCGTGCTACGTGGTGATCGGGCTGGCGCTGCATGTGTTGCGAATGTTCCGTCATCGCTCGGTTTCACATCCTGCCTGAGACATGAATCCCTCTTCTGACGCAGTTCGTGTGGCGATTGCAGGCGCGGCGTCGCTGCGCGGCAAGGAACTTAAAATAGTTCTGGAGGAATCGAATTTTCCGGCGGGCGAAATCCGTTTGCTCGACGAAGAAATTGTCGCCGGAACTTTAACCGAGGCAGGTGGGGAACCGGCGGTGATCGAGACGGTGGACGAAGACAGCTTTGAGCGCGTGCGCTTCGCGTTTTTTACGGGTTCTCCGGGATTTTCCGTCCGGCACAGAGGTGAGGCGCGTCGTGCTGGAGCGACCGTGATCGATCTGAGTGGCGGCCTCTGCGCTGAGTCCGAAGCGCGGCCGTGGATTCCTGCGCTGGATGCGGTGCTGGCATCTCCTCAGTCAAGCGTAGCGCCGGGCGCGCCGCATAGTTTGTTCCTCGCGCCATCGGCGCCCGCTGATATTGCGATTTCCCTTTCCGCGGCGCTTGCCCCGATGGGCCTCGAGCGGCTTGCCCTGACAATTTTTCAGCCCGTTTCCGAGCGCGGGCGCGAAGGGGTCGAAGAGCTGGAAAGCCAGGTCGTGAAATTGCTTTCGTTTGAACCAATTCCCCAAAAAGTTTTTGATGCGCAGGTGGGATTCAATCTGCTGCGCGCTTATGGCGAGGAAAGCAGCGAGAAACTCAACGATATTCGCGCGGGAATTGTGAGCGAAGTCGGAAATTATCTTGCCGGGCGAGTGGCCATGCCTGCGATTTCGCTGGTTCAGGCGCCGGTTTTTTATTCACACGCATTCATGGCTTATGCCGAGTTCAAGGGAGTTCCGGTCCTGAAAGATCTGGTGGCGCAGCTGAAACGCGCGGGATTGAAAATAGCTGCGGCAGACGATCCGGCGCCGGACAACGTCAATGTGGCGGGCGAAACGCGGCCTGTCGTAAGGCAACCAGAACTAGATCAGGGCATCGAAACAGGAGTCTGGTTGTGGGGAGCCGCGGATAATTTGCGCCTGCCGGCCGCGACCGCCGTCGCCATTGCGGAGAAACTCCTTGCGTCGTGATCTACAAAACGGGATCAGCCACCGAGGCACAGAGTTCACAGAGAAACCCATAGGCAAAAGCCCGTGGAATCGTCTTTTCAAATCTTATAAGGACAATCTTAATTTTCTGCCTCTGTGCCTCTGTGTCTCTGCGGCAATACTGCTTTCCTCATGTGGATATCATGTCAGCGGAACCTCGTCACGGCTGCCGCCGGGGCTTAAAGTCATTGATGTGGCGGCTTTTGAAAATCGGACGAACCAATATCGTGTCGAGCAACGTATGACGCAGGCCGTAGTGCGCGAATTCCTTGCGCGGACCAGATTCCGTGTCGTTTCGACCGAAGAGTCCGCGGATGCCGTGCTGCACGGAGAAATTACGACGATGGAATCGAGCCCTGTTGTCTTTGATACCACCCCAACGCAGAATTCGCCGACGAGTCCGACTTCGACGACCTCGACCGCGCGAGCAACCACCATGCTGGTGTCCGTGCACATGAAAGTTTCCCTCGAGGAGAGGGAGACGAAGAAAATTTTGTACAAGAACGATAACTATCTGTTTCGCGAGGTCTATGAAATTTCGACCGACCCTTCGAAATTTTTTGACGAACAGGCTCCCGCGCTGGATCGCATGGCCAGGGACTTGGCCTCGCGCCTCGTTTCAGATGTGGTGGAGAATTTCTGATGGCTTCCGCGTCGCCTGAACAGCTTTTAGTGCGTTTGGCTAAAGGGAACCCTATTCCGGGAATCATGCTGCTGGGTAATGAATCGTACTTGCGCGACCTATGCCGGCGGAAGATTTCGGATACGTATGTGGCGGAGGGAGTTCGCGATTGGGGCATCACGCAGTTTTCCGCTGACGGCGATTCGATCTCCGCAATTTTAGGACAGGCGCAAACACTGCCGATGCTCGTGCCGCAGCAGGTGATTTTTGTGCGGGACGTGGAAGCCTGGGAGCGGCTGGGCGACGATTCGCGCGATGCGCTGCTGAAACAACTGTCGGAATATCTTGACAATCCCGCCCCCTTTTCGGTGCTGGTCTTCGAAGCCGGCGCGCTCGATCAGCGAATGCGCCTCGCGAAAATGTTTGCGGAGAAAACCGTAGTGGTGGCCGTCGAGCTTTCGGAAAAACCTGAGGAACGCGCCAGGCTTGCCGGTCCACTGGCTTTTGAGATGGCACGCGAGTTAGGAGTCGAGCTTGACCACGAAGCTGCCGCTGAGCTTGCCGAGATCCTGAACGGGGATCTGGCCGGCATTCGCACGGAACTCGAAAAACTTTCGGCATATGTCGGCGATCGCCGCAAGATCACGCGCGAAGATATCGAGCTTTTGGTGGTTTCGGCGCGCAAATATTCTGTGTGGGAACTGACGGACATGCTGGCCTCGCGGCAGCCTTCCCGGGCGCTGGAATTTCTGGATAGCTTGCTGCGGGAAGGCGAGCAGGCGCCTGCACTGCTTGGCGCACTGGCGTGGATGTATCGCAAGTTGCTTGAAGCGCAGGAATTGCCACCCGGCATCTATGGAGGACAGGCTGCCGGACGTCTTCACATGCAGGCTAAAACGGCGGAGATGGCAGTGAGTCAGTCGCGAAAATTTCCCAGGACGCAGCTCACCACGGGCCTCGCGGCTTTGTATGAGGCGGACAGCCGCCTGAAATCAGGCGGAACAAGTCAACGCGCCGTAATGGAATTCCTGGTCGCGCGGCTGGCCTCTTCGACGCCAAAGTAAATTTGCGTCGTGAAATGGAAACGCCCGGAAAGTTTCTCCCGGGCGATCTCGCAAACCTTCAAAAGGCTTCGCTAGGCTTTGGCTGTTGCGCGCAAGCCGTTAATTGCAATCGTCAATCGAGACTTGTAGCGATTGCCCGTGTTTTCCTCGAGCACGCCTTTGCTGATCGCGCGGTCGATGGCGGATAGCGTTGGCTGAAGCAGCGTTCCAGCCGTCGTGCCGTCTTTCGCGGCGATTGCCGTTCGCAGGCGCTTCATAATTGTTCGCACGCGGGTGCGATTTGCGCGGTTGATTTCCGCGCGAACGTGGGACTGCCTGGCCCGCTTGAGAACAGAGGGCTTACGCTTCTTTACCTTGGTTGTTGCTCCTTGCGCCATTCAAAATCTCCTCTTCTTGTTGTGTGCGGGTGCGGGCTTTCGTTGAAGCCCGCAGAATATGATTGAATTACATTATCGGAGGCGCATCTCTTTGTCAATGAACCGGCAAGATGGTAGCGATCTGATCCAGCGTTGCTGGGGTTAGTCAGCTAGTCCTGGTATTTTTGGCGCAGGCGCGGGGTGAGGCGGAGCATGAGTTGCACGCGCTCCACTTCATTCATCCAATCGTTCAGCGTGGCGGCCAGTTCTTCTCTGTCGGGGGGAACGATGCCGGTCGGGCAGAGCGGGCCAAGCTTGCGGATGGCCGAGGCGCGATAACGATTGATCGTGCGATCGCCAGCGGTGGCGCACCATTCGTTGTCTTCCGACAAAA
>WNFR01004684.1_pt1 | contig 14046 bp, 14 predicted proteins | sample 5400221 | NCBI WGS metagenome assembly WNFR01 (sample SAMN13153357, study PRJNA577476) | soil metagenome | isolation source: 40 cm soil under Madrone tree | place: USA:California | collected 2016-06-14 | reverse complement strand
ACATCAATCCAAAAATCGACGCTTACCTCTCGATCGATTTCGAAGCTGCGGCCGGGGAGGCGGAAAAAGCAGATGTCGATCTTCCGCTCGGGGGTGTGCCGATCGCGATTAAAGATATCATCAACGTGGCGGGACAGCCATGCACATGTGCATCGAAAATCTTGCGCAATTATATCGCGCCCTATGACGCGACAGTCATTCAAAAATTACGAGCGGCTGGCGCGATTCCATTTGGCAAAACAAACATGGACGAGTTTGCGATGGGTTCTTCCACGGAGAACTCGAGCGTGAAACCGACTCGCAACCCGTGGGACTTGTCGCGCGTGCCGGGTGGATCGAGCGGCGGCTCCGCCGCGGCTGTTGCCGTCGATGCTGCGTTCGGCGGGCTCGGTACCGACACCGGAGGTTCGATCCGGCAACCGGCCGCCTTGTCCGGCGTTGTCGGAGTTAAACCTACTTACGGACGGGTCTCTCGCTTCGGCCTCGTCGCGTTTGCTTCGTCGCTCGATCAAGTCGGGCCGCTCACAAAAACAGTGCGTGACGCTGCGCTGATCATGAACGCGATGGCCGGTCACGACCCATGCGATACAACGTGTCTAAAAGAACCAGTGCCCGATTATACCGCCGCGCTTGGTCGCGATTTGCGCGGCACGCGGTTGGGTTTGCCGAAAGAGTACATGATCGAAGGAATCGATCCGCAAGTGAAGGCGGCGATGGATGCGGCCATTGCGCAACTGCAAGCGTTAGGCGCGGAGATTGTCGATGTTAGCTTGCCCCACACCGACTATGGCATCGCGGTTTATTATTTTCTCGCGACCGCGGAAGCATCGGCGAACCTCGCGCGTTTCGATGGTGTGCGTTACGGTCATCGCGCCGAAAATCCGCGCGATTTGCTCGATCATTACGGGCGAACGCGCGAAGAAGGTTTCGGCGCGGAAGTGAAACGCCGGATCATCCTCGGCACTTATGTTTTGAGCTCGGGCTATTACGACGCCTATTACCTGCGCGCGCAAAAAGTGCGCGAGCTTATCCGGCAGGATTTCGCGAAAGCGTTCGAAAAAGTGGACGCGATCGTTTCGCCGACTTCGCCCGTGCCTGCATTTAAACTAGGCGAGCGCACGGCTGATCCGTTGCAAATGTATCTGGCCGACATCTTCACGAACACCGGCAATCTGGCCGGCATTTGCGGGATCAGTCTTCCGTGTGGCTTCGCCAAGATCGACACCGAAGCCGGCGGGAGCCGAGCGACGAAGACGGGAAAGCCCGAGAGAGTTGGCGAGCCGGGAGGCAAGTCAATCAACGAGCAATTGCCGATCGGCCTACAGCTGTTAGGCAAAGCACTCGATGAAGCGCGGATTTTGCAAATCGCGCATGCCTATGAGCAAAGCACCGACTGGCATAAGGCACGGCCACCATTGGGGAGAATCCAAGACCAAAAAACCAAGACCCATTGAGAGAGCCGACGACGGGATTCGAACCCGTGACCTACGGTTTACGAAACCGTTGCTCTACCAACTGAGCTACGTCGGCGCGCGGAGCGGGCAAAGATTGCATTCGCCTCTATGCGCAGCAAGGGCAAACGCCCATGTTTAGCTGCGGCCGCCGACCGCAGCAATCGCTTTCCGCCTTTTTCTAAAACCAATCCCACATCACCTAATCACACCGATTTCGGCGCGGCGATTCTTCGCCCAGGCGGATTCGCTGTGCCCCGAATCGGCCGGCATTTCCAAGCCGAAGCTGACCGTCTGAATGCGACTGCCATCCACGCCTTGGGAAATCAGCTCCTCGCGCACTGCGCCCGCACGCCGGTCGCCCAGCCCGCGATTGTATTCTGCTGTCCCGCGTTCATCGGTGAAGCCAGCGATGATGATTTGCGCCGAGCCGCCTTTCATAAATTCAGCAATCCGTTGAATTTTTCCCGACTCGGACGAACGAACCGCCTGACTGTCGAAATCAAAATAGACAGGTTGAAACTGTCCGCGCTCAACATTGCCGCCAAAAAACGATGTGCCTTCGCGGCGCTCCGGAAGCGGGGTCCCGGTAACGTAATCACCGGTCGCGCCAGGAGTCTGACCGCCACCTTTGTTTGCGCAACCGCTGCCTCCGCATAAGATCGACAAGAGTACGATCGACCATAACGCAGACGGGCATTTCATGACCCGCGCAGAATAACTCCGGACAATCCGTCTGCAAGCTCGCTTCATTTCGTCTTCGCGCCAAACAAGCGTTTAAACGAAGCCAAAAAGGAACTGGCGCCCTCTGCTTTACCGGCGCGAGCGACCAGCACGGGACAATTCGCATGGTTCAAAATGCTTCGCGTGAGATCGCCCATAATGTAATGGCGCAGCATACCCCGCGCTTGTGAAGATCCAGTCACGATCAAATCGTAATTTCCGTCGCGCGCTTCTGCGAACACCTGCTCAACCACAATGCCGTGCCGGATGTGGACCTCGGCCGGCACACCAAGGCTTTGCAGATCCTTCTTCTGCTGGAGAAGATTCATTCCTAGCTCCGATTTGGATTCAAGCAGTCGATCGATATCCTCTTCCAAGCGGACGAGATCGGCGTAGATCGCCGGCGGTTCAGCCATGATATGCAGGAGAGTAACTGACGCTCCCATGCCCGCGGCAAGCTTGCCGGTAAGTTGAACCGCTTCCTCAATGAATTCTTTGCCGCCGGTGCAAACGAGGAATCTCTTCAGGTCTTCGCATTCTCCGATCGCCACCAGGACCGGCGGCGAAATCGCCTTGATGACTTCATAAGTCTTCATCGAGCGCCAATACAATCCGCTCGTGCCCGTTCGCCGCGCCCCGATGACCACAAGATCGTAGGTGATTGTCGATGTTTGCTTGAGGATTTGACGGATCGCTTCGCCGGCGCGCACAACCATCTCAGGCGTGACACCATGCACGCGAAGCGATTCCGCTTGCGCATTGAGCGCATCGCGCAAAGCGCCTTCGTCGCGCGGCTTCTCTGCGATGCCGAGAAGCGTCGTTTCCGCCCGCAACGAACTGGCCAAGAGGCCGCCTAGTCGCGTTGCGTTGTCCGCGGCCGGCATTCCATCACTACAAATCAAAATGCGCATGAGGTTAAAGCTTGTGGCCAGTCATGAGCGTGTAAATCACGATCGCAGCACCGATCAGCGGAAGCGGCACGAAGGCGAGCCGAATTTTCGGGCCGGCAAAATATTGGGTCGAGATCGCGCCAATCTGCGCGCCGATGGCCGCGCCGGTGTGCATGACGAGCGCAATCAAAATGTCGACATTGCCTTTGATCGCATGGGTGAAAGTTCCGTAACTGGCCGAGATGATGATCTCAAACAAATCAGTTCCCACGGCAAGATGAGTTGGAACGCCAAGGACATAAACCATCGACGGCATGCGAATGTAACCGGCGCCGCCGCCCAGAAATCCGCTGAACAATCCGCCGACGAAAGCAACCAGAAGAATGATCCAAAGGGAAATGGTTACACCGGAAGTGGGCAGTTTAATTATGGGCCAAATCTTCAGTCGCTGGATGCCGCGGGTGACATGCTTGAATGCGGAATGATCCTGCTTCGCCTTGACGCCTTTCACATTTGCGCGCGGCGATCGCGCCTTTTGCGAGAGTAAAGTTTTGCGACTCTCCCAAATCATGAAAGTTGAGATGCCGAGGTAGACGGCAATCGAGACGATGCTTACGACGAAATTCACGTTGCCCGCGCGCTTCAACATTTGAATTAACTGCGCGCCCGCCTCCGCACCGGCAATCGTTCCCACGGCCATTATCAACCCGAGCTTAAGATCGACATTGCCAAGGGCGCGATGCCGTTTCGCCGCCACTACCGATTTTCCGACGATGTGTGCCAGATCCGTGCCGACCGCGAAATTCCAGTCGAGTCCCACCGCACGCAATGCCGGACCGGCGATAAAACTGCCGCCCACTCCAAAAAACCCTCCGAGGACGCCGATCAAAAACCCAGTCACCATCAAATAAATCGGGCTGATGTGCGCGCCGGAGATTGGGAAAAACATGGCTTATTCCGAACGGCCGCGAATCAGACGCAGCAAAAATGTGGTCACACTCTCGAGCACGACGGCTTGGCCGATGATGAGCAGAATCGCAACGGACGCGTACGTTTTCACACGATGCATTTCAAGCTGGTGAAGCCACTCGCCCAGAAAATGGAGCACCAGAAAAAAATATCCCACGACCAGCGCGGCGTAGACCGCCAGTTCGATGGCAAAAGCTCGCAGTGTTTTGACTGTTTCCTTTTTCATCTCACTTCGCCCCACCTAATTCGCCGCCGCTCTGTCTGGCGGTTGCGCAAGTCCACGTCAACGAGCAAATTTCATTGCGCCCCCGATGTTTTCTCCTAACCTTCCACTCCACTCTTGCAAAGGGTCGAACCATGGCTGACGCCGCAAATAAATACGCCGAAAACGTAGCGGGAAAATTTTATGTTGATGATCAATGCATCGACTGCGATTTGTGCCGTGAAACCGCCCCCGCCAATTTCAAGCGCAACGATGACGGCGGGCATTCCTACGTTTACAAACAACCGGAAAGTCCGGAGGAAGAGGCCCTCTGTAAAGAAGCCATGGAAGGTTGCCCGGTCGAAGCCATCGGTAACGACGGCGCCTGAATCTTGTAGCGGCGGTCTATGACCGCCGAACTGGCGAGGGCCTCGATAAGTTGTAGGGTAGGCCCCATCGCCTGCTGTTCCCGAAAATCGGCAACCACTCCGTTGCCCTGCGAATCAAACAGCGCACGTTAACGTCGAATTAAATCAAACATTAAGCATCAGCGATCAAGTACCCCCGTCGCACTGACCATCGCCGGTTCGGATAGCAGCGCCGGCGCCGGCGTCCAAGCCGACCTGAAAACTTTCAGCGCATTCGGGGTTTATGGATTGACCGCCGTCACCTGTGTCGTTGCGGAAATGCCGGGAAAAGTCGTCAAGATCGCCGGCGTCTCTGCCGCAACCGTGCGTGCGCAAATTGAAACGCTTTTTGCAAGCTTTCCGATCGCGGCCATCAAGACTGGTTTGCTTTGCTCAGGCAAAATCGTGGCGGAGGTGGCCAGTGTGCTCACCGAGCGCGCTGCGAGCGGTCAGCGCCTTCCCCCGCTTATCATTGATCCGGTAATGGTCGCCACTAGTGGCAAGCTGCTTTTGCACGATGACGCGATCGCGCATTACGAACAGGGGCTCTTTCCACTTGCCTCGCTCATCACACCGAACATCGACGAAGCAGCCAGGTTAAGTGGCAAATCGATTGTCGATCTTGCCACGTTGCAGACGGCTGGAGAAAAACTGGCGAAAAAATATCGGGTGCCCATTCTACTAAAAGGCGGGCACCTTCGTGTCCGCCGTGCCACCGATCTGCTTTTTTACAACGGACGCGTCACGAAATTTAGCGCGCCGTTTACGCGAGGCATTCGGACACACGGGACCGGCTGCACTTACTCCGCCGCCATCGCGGCAGGCCTGGCGCGCGGTTTATCCCTGGAACGGGCGATCCGTGCCGCAAAAAAATTCGTAAGCGCAACAATCGCACGGCACCTGAAATGGCAGACTGCTGTCGGAACGAGCATCTACGCGCTCAATCACTCGCCGTACGAATCACGCGGCTAATTTTCCGCAGCAATTTTGCCGATCCTGGCTTCCGGCCAGGTTTCTTTTGCCAGCGCTTCGACTCCATTGCGTCCAAAGCGGCCGCCGTTTCCGCTTGTTTTTTGCTCCGGCCGCTGCCCTTTCCAAGAACTTTTCCTTCCCACACCACTTGCACGGCGAATGTTTTCTCGTGCTCAGGCCCGCTTTGCGTAATCAGTTCGTAAACCGGACTCTGCTGCGAAATACTTTGCAGTAATTCCTGCAAATGGCCTTTCGGGTTAATGTCGACCGGTTCTTCCGCGATTTGTTCCAGATCGGCCTGCGCCTGGGCGAGAATGAATTTTTGTGCCGTTTTCAAATCGCTGTCCAAATAAACCGCGCCGATTAGCGCTTCGAAGGCGTCGGCCAGTGTCGATGTCCTCGCCCGCCCGCCGCTCGCTTCTTCGCCGCGTCCCATCAGCAGGTAACGGCCGAGATCAAGCGCAGCGGCGTGCGTTTTTAATGTGTCGCGGGACACTAAACGCGAACGTAATTTCGTTAATTGTCCTTCCGGCGAGTCACCGAAATGTTGAAAAAGATATTCGGTAATGACGAGCTGAAGAATGGCGTCACCTAAAAATTCCAAGCGCTGATTATCAAAATGATATCGTTGTGTCTCGTGCCCAAGACTGGGATGAGTGAGCGCCTCCGCCAGCAACAGCGAATTCCGGAACTTATAGCCGATGCGTTCTTCGAGCGGGTGCACGTTAGCGCTTTTGATAAATCTCGAGCGATGTAATGAGGTCGAGCGCGCGTTGTAAAACCGGATCGCGCGCTGGCTGCTTCTCCCGGCCGCGGTTGCGACGCAGCGCTTCGGCCGCATCCACCTCCGGATTGGTTCCGGCCAACAACGCCGCCTCGTTCAGATGCGGACGTTCGGTTTCGTAAACAAACGGCGCCATTCCCTTTTCGGCGCTCAACTGAAAGATTTGTCGTTTCTCCGAGACCGACATGGCAACGGGCAAGTCGGGTTTTATCCCATCGGGAAACAAAGACTTGCCTTCCGGCAGAACCGCTTCCGCCACCGCTACGCGCAAAACTTTTCCGCTCGGCAATGAAAGGTCGGAATACTCCACGGCCCGGCCAGCACTGGGCTGCCCGATGATTAGGGCCTTGTCATACAATCGCAGTGCACCGGCAACCGCTTCCGCGCCGCCGGCCGTTTCGCCATCGACCAGCACCAGTAAGAGCCCTTGAAAAGCCGGATCGCGATCGGAAGAAAACGACCGGTCCTGGCGCGCCGCTGGTTTGCGCACGGTGAAAAGCAATTTGCCTTTTGGACAGAATCGTTTCGCAAACTCCGCCGTGATCGCGAAATCGCCCACCTCACTGGCGCGCAGATCGACAATCAGAGCATCCGCTTTTTTCGAGGCAAATTCTTCCAGCTTTTTGTCCATTGCTTTGAGATTCGTGCTGGTCAGCGCCCCGAAGCGCACGTAACCGACGTGGCCGTCAAACACCTCGCTGTAAAAAGAAGCTTCCGCGGGCGCGTTTTCGCCCCGCAATGGCGGGGGCAAAAGCATCAAGCCATGTGCCTGGCGAATCAGCATTCCCTCGACGGTGGCGCGATCTAATTCCATTTCGGTAATTGCATCTGGATTCGTGAAATTGTTTTTCAAAAGGGTGATCGCCGCCTGCAAATCGGCGGCGCTTAACGAGTTGACCAGTTCTTCCATCGTCGGAGATGCAAACGGCGAAGGCGTTGGAGTTGACGTTGGCGCTGCCGAATATTTATTTGGCGCCGGCGCGCCGCTTGGCAAAGGCACCGGCGAAGTTGAGGGCGCAGGCGATTCGGCGAAGCCGTGCGCGCTTATCGAAATGCAAAAGACAATCCCCCACCGGCGAATCAGTCGAAACATTACTCGATTGTTATCCGCTAACCGCGCCAAGAGCAATATCGCGCCGATAATGGCAGCCTTCGAAATGAATGACCGAGACTGCTTCATAGGCGCGCGTGCGAGCTGATTCCATTGTCGATCCAAGCGCGGTCACTGCCAGGACACGGCCGCCCGCAGTCACAATTTCACCATTCGCGCGGCGTGTTCCCGCGTGAAAAATCTGCACGTCTTGGAGCTTGGCCGCCTCCTCGAGGCCCGAAATCGGCTTTCCCGTTTCATATCTGCCGGGATACCCGGCCGAAGCGAGCACGATGGTAACAGCGGCGCGCTCGTCCCATTCAATCACGCAATTGTCGATCTTGCCGTCGATTGTCGCCTCCACAAGCGGCAGCAAATCCGATTTCATGCGTGGCAAAATCACCTGCGTCTCCGGGTCGCCGAAGCGACAATTGAATTCGAGCACACGCAGGCCGTCGCTTGTGATCATCAATCCTGGATAAAGTAACCCGCGAAAAGTGACTCCTTCTTTGAGCAACCCGCGCAGCACGGGCCGCATGATTTCTTCGTCAAATTGCGATTGCAAATCGCGCGTCCAATTGTTCGCTGGGCTGAATGCGCCCATCCCACCTGTGTTCGGCCCTTTGTCACCATCGAAGACGCGTTTGTGATCGCGCGCCGATTCGAGCAACCGATAATTTTTTCCATCGACCAACGCGTGCAGTGAACATTCCGGGCCCCGCAAAAATTCCTCGATCACAATGCGTCGGCCGGCTTCGCCGAAGCGTCCCTCATTCATCATCGCGTCGATTGTTGATCTTGCCGCATCAGCGTCCGGCGCGATAATCACGCCTTTGCCGAGCGCAAGACCATCGGCTTTAATCACGACCGGAAACTGGAGCTGCTCACAGTAACGCAGTGCTTCGTCGCTCTTGGAAAACGTGCTCGCCTTCGCGGTTGGAATTTTTTGACTGCGCATCAATTCCTTCGCGAAAACTTTTGAAGATTCGATCCGCGCGGCCGATCGTGTCGGACCGAAGACGCGCAAATTGTTCGCGGCGAAAAGATCGACAATCCCCGCCGCCAGGGGATCATCGGGACCGACTACGGTTAAATCGAGATGGTTTCCCTTCGCGAATCGGACCAGGGCAGGCAAATCAGTCGCCGGAATTGCCATGTTCTCCGCGATTTGAGCCGTGCCAGCGTTGCCCGGCGCGCAAAAAATCTGATTAACGCGCGGCGATTGCTTTAATTTCCACGCGAGCGCGTGTTCGCGGCCGCCGCCGCCAATGACGAGAATTTTCACAGCGAAGTGGCAAGGTAGGGAAAGCGCGCTGCGCTGTCCAGGACGCCGCAGCGAGGCATCGCTGCTTTAACCGGGCTGGCGCGACTCCGCGGGTAAGATCGGCAATTCCAGTTTTTCAGTGTGCCGAATGATTAATAACTTTCCTGCGATGCCGATTTGGTCGCCCATGAGCATCTTATGCAATTCGTGGATGCTCCCTATGGGTTGCGCATTAAATGCAACAATCACATCGCCTTCACGGAGGCCTGCCTGCTCGGCTGGGCTGCCTTTCTCCACCGAGACAACAAGCACGCCGGTTTCCCGAGGTAGGTTATAAAAACGAACAATCCGTCGGTGAATCGGCACATTCTGTCCGGCCACGCCGACGTAGCTGCGCCGAATTTTTCCCTCTTTGATCAGCCAGCCCGCGACGAACTTTGCCGTGTTGCTCGCGATGGCAAAGCAAATTCCTTGCGCCGGCCGGATCATTGCCGTGTTCACGCCGATCACTTCCCCGGCGGAGTTTACCAGCGGTCCTCCGGAATTGCCGGGGTTCAGCGCCGCGTCGGTTTGAATGATATTGTCGATCAAGCGGCCAGATTGCGAATACATGGAACGTCCAAGTGCGCTGATAACTCCCGCTGTCACGCTGGCCTGAAAACCGAGCGGATTGCCGATCGCGACCACCAATTGCCCGACGCGCAAATTTTCTGAATCAGCCAGCCGCACGTGGACGAGCTGAGGCGCATCGATGCGAATCACCGCAAGATCTGTTTCGGGATCGTCGCCAATCAGTCGCCCGGGATACTCGCGGCCGTCCGGCAAATTGACACTGATCTGTGTCGCGTGATGGACGACGTGGCTGTTGGTCAAAATGAATCCATCCGGCGCGATCACGAACCCCGAGCCGCTGCCGTCAATTTCGCGCGCGCCCTGTCGGCTTTGCCGCTGTTGTTTGATGTCGATGTTGACCACGGAAGGCGCGACGCGCTCCGCGACGCTTACAACTGTGCGAGAGTATTCGTCCAGCAAGGTAGAGTCATCCGATGTCGAGCCTCCCGTGGCAGCCGGCGATTCCGGCGCAGAGATAGCGTCATGTAACAGAAGACCAAGGGAAGGCCTCCCGTCGTTTGGAAAAGTCGCAGTTGTCATCAATCAAATTCAACTGCCGGCACCGACAGTCAACTACATATCGATCTTGTCTATATGATCTATCTGGATGGTTACTCTCTTCTTGCACCCGATGGTTAGATTTGCTAGAAGAACGATGTGCGAAAACTTTCCTCCAGCGCCTCGGTGATGGACGCGCAATGTCCGTCCCGGCTTGTGCTCGATCGCATTGCCGATAAATGGACTGCGCTCATTATTCAAATCCTCGCTCGCGGCACGATGCGTTACGCCGCCCTCCAACGTGAGATCGGCGGGATTTCGCAAAAAATGTTGACGCAAACCCTGCGCAGTCTCGAACGCGACGGCCTCGTCCAACGCACCGTTCATCCGGTCGTTCCGCCAAAAGTCGAATACGCGCTCACCGGGCTCGGGCGGACCTTGATTGAACCGCTGCACGGGCTCTGTCGTTGGTCGGAAAAACATTTGCCCGAACTGCAAGCAAACCGCGCCCGGGCAAAAGCGAAAGCAGCTGTGGAAGACCGTTCCGTCGCAGCCTGAGCGATAATTGTCGATCTTACGATGCATCAGGCGGAGATCATCGTCCTTCTTTTCGCTGCAGTAGCGGCATTAGTTGTCGTCGCGCGCAAGTTCGCGTTGCCCTATCCAGTCGTGCTCGTCCTCGCCGGGCTTGCCCTGAGTTTCATTCCGCATCTTCCACAAGTCAGGCTCGATCCGAACCTTGTTTTCTTTTTCTTCTTGCCACCGCTCATTTATCCAGCGGCGCTGTTCACCTCATGGCGGGATTTCCGGCGCAATTTGCGACCAATTTTGCTGCTCGCGATTGGATTGGTTCTCTTCACTACGATCGCCATCGCCTGCGTGGCACATTCGATCGCGCCGAGTTTGCCGTGGGCCGCGGCATTCGCGCTTGGAGCAATTGTTTCCCCGCCAGATGCGATTGCCGCCACAAGCGTAATCCGCCGGCTTTCCGTGCCGCATCGCATCGAGACCATCCTGGAAGGCGAAAGTTTGGTGAACGACGCAACCGCGCTGGTTGCCCTTCAATTCGCCATTGCCGCGCTCATGACAGGAACTTTCTCGCCCAGTCATGCGACGCTGCGATTCATCTGGGTCGCCGCCGGAGGCATTGCCTTTGGATTGCTCGTAGGCGTCGTGATGCGCTGGGTGCATCGACATCTCGACGATCCGCCCGTGCAGATTACGATTTCATTGCTCACGCCGTTTCTCGCTTATCTGCCGGCCGAACGACTGCATGTTTCCGGCGTGCTTGCCACGGTTGCGGCGGGCATTTTTCTCGGCTGGCACTCGCCGCTCATCGTCAGCGCGCGATACCGTCTGCAAGCGTCTGCCTTCTGGGAGATGGTTGTGTTCTTGCTCAATGGGTTCGTGTTTATCACGATCGGTCTGCAACTTCCGGGAATTCTGCGCGCGCTGCACGCTGCTTCGCTCCTTACCTTGATCCGCGACGCCGCGCTGGTGAGCGGCGCGGTAATACTCGTGCGCATCGCCTGGGTAGTTCCGGCAACGTATTTGCCACGTTTGCTTAGCAAAACACTTCGCGCCCGCGATCCGATTCCGCCGTGGCGACATGTCACGCTCGTGGCCTGGTCTGGCATGCGCGGCGTTGTTTCACTCGCGGCGGCCTTCGCCTTGCCATTTGCGTTGAACGATGGCCGCCCATTCCCCGGCCGCGATTACATTTTGTTCCTGACCTTTTGCGTAATTCTCGCAACGCTCGTCTTCCAGGGCCTCACGCTGCCGATCTTGATTCGAAAACTCGGGATCAGAGGCGATGGCGCGACCGATGAAGAAGAACGTTCGGCCAGATTTGCCGCGAACACGGCCGCGCTCGCTTACATCGGCAATGTATCGGGACGCGATGGACTCTCGTCGGACGTGGTCGCGCGTTTGCGCGCCGAGTACGATGATCGTCTCGAGCAGTTGCAGCGATGTGCTGAGAATCCGGGCGATCGGAGCGGCGAAATTGCCACGCCGCAATATCAGCAGTTGCAATACGAAGCGCTCCGAATCGAACGCGATACGATCATTCGTCTGCGCAATGAGCACGTCATCAATGACGACGCCCTGCGCCGTATCCAGCGCGATCTCGATCTGGCGGAAGCGCGCTTAATCGGCGACTGATTTGTTGCCATGCGCCAGAATGTCGACAGTGAAGGCGGCGGTTTTGACCAGTGGGGAGGCGAGTCGATCCATCGCATTTTTCTTCTTTCGCCCGCGTATGCTGGCGGAAGACGCGCGCAGATGATGTTGAGCGAGCGGGGGCAATTCGCTCTCGCTCGAAAGTTGCGCAGCCGGCGCGGCGCGACCATCGCGGAAGTTTTTACTTTCCTGAGTGGACTTTATTTTCGTGGCAAAATTGCCTACGCGAATGCGTTCGCGCGACCATTCGGCCGATCTTCAGGCGTCTTTGTCATCACGCCGACGCGCGGGTTGGTTGATGCAGAAACACGGATCAAGCTCGACGATTTGCGCGAATTCGCCGCGGTCGATATTGATGAAGAGGATCCGCGCTACCGACAACCTCTCGGTGAATCTGTGCGCCGTCTCGCGAAAAACATAACGAGCAACTGCGACGTCGTTCTGCTCGGTAGCATCGCGACCGGCAAATATGTCGATGTTCTGCTCGAGAATTTTCGCGAGCACCTGCGTTTCCCGGCCGATTTCGTCGGACGCGGGGATATGAGCCGCGGCGGTTTGCTGTTGCGATGCGCGGTCGATCGGAAGGAGCTGCGTTATATCGCGGTGCAAGGCGCGATTCGCAGCGGCAAAAGGCCGCCGAAATTGACGCCGCGACGCTATCCGAAAGTATGTCCTTGATAGAGCCGCCCCTGCCGCCGATGGAAGCGCGCTCGGTGGATGAAATTCCAATCGGCGACGAATGGCAGTACGAACCAAAATGGGCTGGCTTTCGTTGCATCGCTTTTCGCGATCAAACGGAGATTTACTTGCAATCAAAAGCTGGCCAGCCACTGGCCCGCTATTTCCCCGACATCGCCGAAGGACTTGAGCAACTGCGGTCACGAAATTTTGTCCTTGATGGCGAACTGGCCGTACCGGTTGGCGGCGCACTTTCTTTCGATGAATTGCAATTGCGGTTGCATCCCGCCGCCAGCCGTGTGCACAAACTTGCCACAGCGCATCCAGCGCTCTTCGTCATCTTCGATCTGCTTGGGCAAGATCGACAGGAGCACAGAACGAACCGGGGAATGGGAGCCGGTCAACTCAAAGATCGTTGTCGAAGTTGCCTACGATCATTTTACGGGTGGCAGATTTCGACACGGCACAAAAATTCTTCGCTGGCGCTCGGACAAAGCGCCGCTTCAATGCACCCTGGATCAGGTCGCGAATCGCGAGGGTAAATCTTTAGCTCTTCTGTAGCCGCTTCGTTTTGCGGAGCGTAACACTAATGCGAATAGATCGCGTGTTTTCGCTCGGCCGCAGAGCGACGGCTACAGTTTATCGCGACCAGCTTGGCTCGGTGATTTTACCGAGACCTTCGAGAATTTTGTTTTTGCGGCTGCTAACGGTATCGAGCAAGTAAAGGTTGCTCCCTTCCGTAAATATAATGTGGCGCGAGTCAGCGCCCCAAACCGGATTTTCTCCCGCCGCGACGATGCGGTTGCCGCCGCCGCTAAGATCGACAATCGCAATCTCAAATCCGCCGCCGCCGCGCACATTGAATGCGATTTTCGTTCCGTCCGGTGACCAATTGGGCTCGGTGCAATAACCATGGCCGGTCGCAATCGGCTGACCGTTCCCGCCGCCGGACGAAATCCGGTAAAGTTGCGGACCCCGACCGTCATCGAACGAATAAATAATTTCGTCGCCGCTTGGTGACCAGGTTGGGGCCGATTCGACACCGCGAGTGTGAGTCAGACGGTGCGCCCCGCCGCCGCTGGCGCTGACGACGTAAAGTTCCGGATTACCGTCTTTGCTGACGCTGAGCGCAATACGGCCTCCATCGGGCGAAAACGCTGCGCCGCTGTTTGTGCCTGAAAAATTGACGATCCGATTACGAGCGCCGCTCGCCGGGTCGATTACGTAAACATCGGGATAACCGCTCTGATAACCGGTGTAGGCGATTCGGCGTCCATCCGGACTGATCGATGGATGCACACTGATGACACCGTCGTGCGTAAGCT
>WNFR01012379.1_pt1 | contig 14047 bp, 13 predicted proteins | sample 5400221 | NCBI WGS metagenome assembly WNFR01 (sample SAMN13153357, study PRJNA577476) | soil metagenome | isolation source: 40 cm soil under Madrone tree | place: USA:California | collected 2016-06-14 | reverse complement strand
AAATACGAGCTGGTGATCAATCTCAAGACCGCGAAGGCGCTCGGCCTCGAAGTGCCGCCCACGCTGCTTGCCCGCGCCGACGAGGTGATCGAGTAGCCAACGCATACGCCTCGCTTGTTGCGGCGCATGAGTCCGTTCCTGGCACAAAGCGACGGATCACATTTTGATCGGCAACGGTCGCTTTCGGGGCGAACCGGACATGTTACGGACGTGCCAAAATCGACGCGAATGACCCATCAGCGACATTCGGCCCCGCTGTTGCGATGCGCTGCACTTTGACTCCAAGGCTGATCGTTCAGGCACGTCGAACGAGTCACCACTGCGCCGCGTAGGGCACCGTGACTCTTTTTGCCTGTCCCGAACGTCATAGATCCAGGAGGCCGCTGAGCCTCACTAGCCCCACTCTCGCTGGAGAGTGAAACCTAGGGAGAGATCGCGATGATTCTTCTCACAGGAGCGACCGGTACGGCCGGTTCATTCATAGCCAACGAATTCGTGCGCGAGCGAGTGCCTGTCCGGATATTGGTGCGGAATAGGGCAAAGGCGGCGGGGCTCGAAAAAGTCCCGACTGTTGAAATCGTCGAGGGCGATATGTCCAAACGGAGCACCTTGGGTCCGGCGCTAGACGGCGTCGACCGAGCCCTCATGATTTCAGCTCCGGTCATGGATATGGTCGAAACGCAGTCCGCGTTTATAGACGCCAGCAAGGCCGCAGGCGTCCGCCACGTGATTAAATTCTCTGGTTTGGACGCTCGGCCCGATACCACATTTCCTTTCGGCATCATGCACAAGGAAATTGAGGAATATCTCGAAAAATCAGGCCTCGCGTGGACCGAGCTGCGCCCAACAGGCTTCATGCAAGAATATTTGCGCGAGACGCCGAGTATCATCCAGAACGGTGCATTCTATTTGGCGCTCGGCGACGGGAGGCTCAATCCGATCGACCTGGTCGATGTGGCCAAGGTCGGCTTTTTGCTCCTACGCGACGGTGGACATGAAGGCGCGCGGCTACACATGACTGGACCGGAAGCGCTGACCATGACTGAAATGGCCGATCGCATTTCGCGCGCAGTCGGACAGACGGTGCGGTATGTCGCGGTATCTCTGATCCAGCGCCGGCAGGCCTTGATAGCCCACGGCATCCCTCTGGAGATCGCAGACGCTCTGGACAGGCAGGTTGAGGAGCGACTGAAAGGCGGGATTGAATCGCAGGTGGACCTTTCAACGCACCGGTTATTCAATGTCAAACCAACAACATTCCTTGAGTTCGCGCAGAGGAATGCAGAGGGATTCGGCGCGGCCGCGGCAGCGGCCTGAACTTGAGGGGCCACGGTGACTCTTTTCCGTGGTTCCGAACGTCCTAGGTTCAGGCAGTCACGAGACAAAGGAGCAAGCAAATGAGCCTCAAGGACAAGACCGTGGTGGTAACCGGCGGCAGCCGAGGCCTGGGCCTCGGGCTCGTCGAGGCCCTGGTTAGCCGGGGCGCCAGGGTGACCGTCGTGGCGCGCGACCAGGCCGCGCTCGCAGCGGTGAAGCAGAGGCTCGGCGTCGCAGTGATTCCGGCCGACGTCACCGATAAGGAGGCCGCGCAGCGTATTCTCGCTGAGGTGCGTCCGGACATCGTGGTGCTGAACGCCGGCGCTACCCCGCGGATGGGTCGGTTGGACCAGGTGAGCTGGGCGGATTTCACCGCAACCTGGGAGACCGACGTCAAGGCCGGCCTCTATTGGATCCAGGCGGCGCTCAACCTGCCGCTCGAGCGGGGAAGCCGCGTCCTCGTCGGATCGAGCGGAGCGGCCGCGAACGGATCGCCGCTCTCGGGCGGTTACGCCGGCGCCAAGCGCATGCTCTGGTTCATGGCCAGATACGCGAATGGGGTCGCCGAGCAGAAGAAGCTGGGCATCCGCTTCCAGGCAATCGTGCCCCTGCAGATAATCGGCGGGACCGGGGTCGGCGACGCCGGCGCCAACGCCTACGCGCGCTCGATGGGCGTCGAGCGCGAGGCGTATCTGGCCCGGTTCGGCGCGCCGCTTCCGCCCCGCCAATTCGGTGACCACCTGGTCGCGGTGCTGGAAGATCCGCGGTATGGTTCGGGCACCGCCTTCGGTCTGAAGGGCGATACGGGGATCACGGTCCTCGAAGGAGAGGCGGCTTGAGCGGAGGCTCATCGTCGCCACACTCGGCGCGCCACGCCGAGCTACTAGCGCTCGCCGAAAAACTGCGGCCGGAGCTTCACCGCTACTGCGCGCGCCTGATGGGCTCGGTAATCGATGGCGAGGACGTGGTGCAGGACACCTTTGCCCGAGCCTTCGCCGCCCTAAACCAACTGGAGGAAGACCAGCCAATCCGCGCCTGGCTGTTTCGGATCGCCCACAACCGCGCGTTGGACCTTTTGCGCAGCCGCGCAATTCGCGCCCCCGAGCCGATCGAAGCGGCCGACGCGGTGGCCGATCCGGAGAGTCCAGATCCTGTGGAGGTGATGATGCGGAGAGAGGCGGTTGAAACGGCCGTGTCGCGGTTCGTGGAGCTGCCGACCGCGCAGCGCAGCGTGGTGATCCTCAAGGACGTGCTCGATCAATCCCTGGAAGAGATCGCCGGTATGCTCGACCTCACGGTCAACGCGGTGAAAGCACATCTCGCCCGCGGGCGGGCTCGACTCAAGGCTATCAACGCCCAGGCGCCGGCCAAGCTCGCGCCCCGCCAGCCGTCACCCGCAGTGGCCCGTTATGTCGCGTTGTTCAACCAGCGCGATTGGGATGCGTTGCGCGCAATGCTGGCCGACGAGGTGCGGCTCGTTCAGTCGACATACCCGCTGCGCGCCGGCGCCGCCGACGTGGGCATGTTCTTCGGCATCTATTCGCGCAGCGCCCCGGTACGGCTCGCCCCCGCCTGGCTCGACGGCCGCGAGGTGATCGCGGTCTACGAGGATGCAGCGGCGGTGAAGCCCAGCTATCTGATGTGGCTGGAGTGGACGGACGGCCGGATCACCTTCATCCGCGACTACAAATATGTCCGCTACGTCATCGACGACGCGGAACTGGTCCTGGCGCCGGACGCCGCGCTTCCGGGCGAGGCGACCGCCGACTGATGAGCTGCTCTCCGCGCTTGAGTGACGACGAGAGTGTCATATCCGCCCATTAAGGCCAGACATTTGTTGATCGATGGTGCGATTCCCGCATCAGTGATCGGCAAAAACTTTCTGTTTTTTCTGCAATGCAAAATGTCGATAATGGCACGAATGCGACATTGCATGATCGCGATTGGACTTCCGCTTTCGAGGGAAGAGCGGTCGTGCAGCGGACACCAGCGGGACGGCCGAGTCTGACCCCAAGCGGTCATAGGCAGGATTGAAAATCCCGCAGCGCAGCAGTCTCCTGTCGTAGCTCAGGTGTGCTATCCTTTCGGAAGCACGGGAGGCATCGGGCAGTGAAACGCCGCGAGTTCATCACGCTTATTGGCGGGGCGGCGGCTGCATGGCCACTCGCGGCACGGGCGCAGCAGCCGACGATGCCGGTGATGCCGGTGATCGGGTTCCTCGACAGCAGGTCGCCAGATGATGCGGTGGCGAGCCGACTACGCGCATTCCGCCAAGGCTTGAAAGAGACCGACTATGTCGAGGGCGAGAACGTAGCGATTGTATTCCGCTGGGCCGAGAATCAACTTGGTCGACTGCCAGAGCTGGCGGCCGATCTCGTTCGCCGCCAGGTTGCCGTGATCACCGCGCCCGCTGCATCTTCCATATTGACGGCCAAGGCGGCAACGTCGACGATCCCCATCGTCTTCGTAACCGGTGATGACCCGGTCGGCCTTGGTCTCGTTGCGAGCCTCGCCCGGCCGGGCGGCAATCTGACCGGCATCGGTTTTTTCACGACCGAGTTGGCGGCAAAGCGGCTGGAACTCCTGCGCGAGCTGCTGCCCACAGCCGCGCGTGTCGCGGTGCTCGTCAATCCGGCCAGTGCGGCGACTACCGAGGCGACACTGCGAGAGGTGGAACCTGCTGCTCGCACTATGGGCGTGCAAATCCAGGTTTTCAACGCTAACACCAGCCTTGAGATCGATGCCGCCTTCGAAAGTATGGGTCGCGAGCGGCCCGATGCCCTCTTCGTCGCGACCACCCCTTTCTTGAACGTCCGGGGTGTCCAACTGGCCCAACTGGCTGCGTTCCACAGGCTACCCGCGATATACGGGTTGCGTGAATATGCGGAAGCCGGCGGGCTAATAAGCTACGGAACCAACATTGCGGATGCGTTTCGTCAGGCTGGCGTCTACACCGGCCGCATCCTCAAGGGTGCCAAGCCCCCGGACCTGCCAGTGGTGCAGTCGAGCAAGTTCGAGCTGGTTATCAACCATCCGACCGCTCGGATGCTCGGTCTCACCGTGCCGGACAAGCTGCTCGCGACCGCCGACGAGGTGATCGAATGAGCAACCGGCGCGAGTTCATCACGTTGATCGGCGGCGCGGCCGCGTGGCCGCTCGCGGCGCGCGGCCAGCAGCAGCCCGCAAAGCTCGCCCGCATGCGAGCGCGTGAATTGGAACGGCTGCGGGGTCCGCTACATCGAAGCCGATCGAAAGAACTCGACCCAGTAAAAGGGCCGGGCGTCCCGCTTTCATCGGGATCGGCACGCGCGTTTCGGCAATGAGTTGCTTCGAGGTCTCGTCGAGGCAAACCAGCGGACAATCGCTGTCGCGTGGCCGCGTGTAGACGGCCAGCACGTCTTCCATAGCGGCTACGAACGCGCTGTTGGCCTTCGGCGGGATGACCCAGTGCTGGCGGCGATGGGGGCACCTCCGTCGACGCCTTGCTCAGCGCAGGGTTCTCAGACTCGATGCGCTCGTAGGCGGACTGATCCTACACCGATAGCCACCATTCGGGCGGTTGACGTTCGCGCTTTGTTCTGTCATGGTGAACAGCGTTCCGTACGACAGAATGGTGAGCGATGGCCCGCCCCAAACCCTCCGCTCCGCAATGGCAGCCTGGTCAATCCGGCAACCCAAAGGGTCGCCCAATCGGCAGCCGCAATAAGCTCAATGAGAAGTTCATCCTGGCTCTGCACGACGATTTCGCTAAGCACGGTCCCGCCGTGATCGCCGAGGTCAGGGAAAAGCGACCGGAGACCTATTTGAAGGTGATCGCATCAATCCTTCCGAGAGAGCTTCATTTCAAAAGCGCGAGCGCGTTCGACGGTATCAGCGATGAAGAACTTAACGACACTCTTGAATCAATTCGACGGGTCCTCGCTGCACGGGCTCCAATCGGCGATGCGAAGGGAGGCCCAGCGCCGGGCGGCAGCTCGAAGCTTAATTGAGTTCACCCGCTACACGTATCCTAAATACGAAGCGGCCTCGATCCATTTCCAAATTGCTGAGCAACTGGAAAGGATCGCCAGAGACGAGGTTGAGCGGCTGATGCTGCTCGTGCCGCCTCGACACGGTAAAAGCGAGTTAGCTTCGAGACGCTTTCCTGCTTGGTATCTCGGCCGTCACCCAGACAAACAGTTCATCAGCGCATCGGCCAGTTTCGCGCTCGCGGAGGATTTTGGGCGCGATGTGCGCAACCTGATGAACAGCGCCGAATACCAAGAGGTCTTCGACACGAAGCTCGCCGAGGACAGTCAGGCACGCGGGCATTGGACCACGAGCGAAGGCGGCAGCTATTTCGCTACGGGGGTCGGTGGAGCGCTCATGGGCCGAGGTGCTCACATGTTCCTGATCGACGACCCATTCGGCTCGATGGCGGATGCCCGCAGCGAGCCTGCGAGAAAAAATATCCATGACTGGTTTAGCGCGAACTACAGCCGGCTCGAAAAAAACGGCAAAATCATCCTCATCAACCATCGCATGCATCAGGACGACCTCAGTGGCCGTCTTCTGGCCCAGCAGGCCACCGGCGGTGACCAATGGACCGTGGTCGAACTCAAAGCAGTATCTAGTGAAGGCGGGGCGCTGTGGCCGGAGAAGTTCGATAGCGCGTCGCTCGCGCGCATCAAGGCGAACATCAGCGCGCAAGACTGGGCCGCACTCTATCAGCAAGAACCTACGGCCGACACGGGCAGCTATTTCAAAGACGAGTGGCTAAAACCGATTCTTGAGCCGCCGCCGCGCGACGTCCTGAACGTCTATGGCGCATCCGACTACGCCGTCACCTCCGACGGCGGCGACTACAGCGTGCATGTCGTCATCGGCATCGATCCCAAGCGCAGGATGTTCCTGCTAGACCTGTGGCGTCGGCAGGCTTCGAGCAATGTGTGGATCGAGGCGTGGTGCGATTTGGTGACCAAGTGGAAGCCGGCGTTTTGGGCCGAAGAGAAAACGCAAATCACGTCCGGCGTCGGACCTTACCTCAAGGCACGCGCCATCGAGCGCCGCGCGTATACCTGTCGCGAGCAATTCCCGACCCGTGGCGGCAAGGCGGTGCGGGCGCAAAGCATCAGAGGACGAATGGAGCTTGGCGGCCTCTATGTGCCCGCCGCTGCCGAATGGCTGCCGGATCTCAAGGCCGAGCTGCTCGCGTTTCCGACGGGCAAGCACGATGACATCGTCGATGCGCTCGGGCTCGTGGGTCAGCTCTTGGACAAGTGGGCTCCCGGAAGAATGCCGATAAACGACCCGGCCGCCTTCGTCGTCCCGCGTGACTACGTCGCACGCTACGAACGGAGTGACGAGCTGCTGAGCTTCAAAGTGCTCTGAGCGGGCTGTTCTCGGTTTTTGCATGGTCCTAAAGAAACCGAAAGCGATGAGTTTGCTGCGCTGTTCAGGCCACGGCGGGCTTGTTGATTCGCCGGTCGTGGCCCGGCCTTACGACAGTCCGAGCGGCCGATGCCTTCGTCGTCACAGCTCATCCCACTGGCATTTGGGCGTTCTTCAAGACGTCGGATTGGTAGCAAATCCGGTAGCAACGGGGAAAATTGCCATTGAACGCCATTGATTTGATTGCAAAATTTTCGGCAATACATCGGTCTTGCAGTCCGGTTGAACCCCGAAAAATCCGACCGCGCTATCGCTGCCGAGATTGGCGTCAACCAAAGCACTGTCTCGCGCGCCAGATCTCGAACTGATGCAGGCGCATCATTTGATTCCCGCATCGGCCTGGACGGCAAGCGCAGGCGCCGATTGCAGGCTGCTGACGACGCAGGCTGCTGACGACGGTACGTAGCGGTGTAGCGGTGTAAATTCACCGGGGGCACGGTGTACGATCCACCCATTTCGTACACCGACCGTACAGCACCGTACACGGCCCACGAACGGCTGTACGTACGGTGTCGCCTCTCTATAGAGGCGACCGTACCGTACACCGTAGCCCAGAGCTTTATGGGGTATTGGGGACATGCCAGACGACTTCGTCGCGGACGCCAATTAGCCTTTTGGCAGCCAAGGCTGTACGCAGCTCGTTGAACCTAGCGCGGGGGTTCTTGGCGTCTTGATCGAGGACTTTGCGGCGGAACAGCTCGGCCTTCCATTTGTCGGCAGGCACGACCTTGATCCCGTGCGGTAACTGGTAGTCTGGTGGCGCGTCGCGGCCGCATGACAGGACCGTCTCAGTCAATGCGTCCAGTGCCAGCCGCTGGCGGTCGCTCAACGCCCGCTCGGCCGCGACGTCGGCGATGATCTCGTCGCTAAGGATGAACGTTCGGAATGGGTCGCCGTCCTCGTCGAGGCCGAAGTCGAATGGCTCTAGCCGGAAACTGGTCAGCACGTCTTCGGGCTGGTCGTTGGCCTTCTTGACGATGGCGGTCTTGATTGCGTCACCGCTGACGTGAACAAGCAAGTCCACGTCGGCCAGCCGGGCGTTTGATCCGCGTTCACCCTTGCTTTCGTCCTTGCCGGTATGGCCGATGCCGGCGATGTGGATGTGCACTTGATCCAGCACGCGCCGTAGGTTGGCCAGGACGATGTTCTGGTCCTTTGCCAGGCTCTCGTCGCCCCCACCGGCAGCGATGCCCTTGGGATAGGTGTCGATAATGACGAGACCGACCTCGCATCCGAAGTGTTGCTCAGCCTGTTGAATAGCGCTGAGAATGAAGTCAACGCAGCTCTTGTTCATGAGGTCGATCACCTGGCCGACCACCGCAATTGGCAGGGCCGGTAGGTGATCGCGACGCCGATGGGCGATCAGTCGACGTCTGAGGAGGTCGGCGCGTTCGAGGGCGAAGATCACGACCCCGCTGCGGCCCTTCGTGCGAAAACCGCGCCAGTCCTTGCCGGTGGCGACATGGATCGCGATGTCGGTCAGCAATGCCGACTTACCTTTACCGGGTTGTGCTATCCAGCTCGAAGTCTCGCCGCGCGCAATTACGTTCTTGATGAGCCATGGCTTCGGCGCGGCATCGGTCAGTTGGTAGAAAAAGGTGAGCTTGATCTCGGTCTTTGTTTCCATCTTCGGTGCAGGCGCAGAGACAGCCTCCGGCGTCCATAGCGGCGCGTCGAAACACACCTCGACGAGCTTGCCGGCATTGCGCGCATCGGTACTGTACCGTGCAGCGCCTGTGCGGCCTCAAGCGCTTTCTTGCGTCCGGCGTCATCATTGTCTTCGAGGATGTAGACGTCATGGCCGGCGAGCGGCGTGATGCAGTCGCTCGTCCATTTGCCGCAGGCCACCGTGGTGGCACATTGCCCAAGCTCGGCAACGCGATCGGCGTCCTTCTCACCTTCGGTGATGAAAACGGTGGCATCCGGGTATTGCAACAGCTCCGGCAGGCGGTAGAGGACGCGCGGCGTGTCGTCGATCTTCCAGACCCAGCCGCCCTTGTCATCTGGTCGACGCTGGCGGAAACTTTTCGGCTCAAGCCGGACGACTTGGTAGAGCACGTCGCCTTTGGCGTCGGTGTAGTCGTACGCCGCGACAACGCGACCTTTAGCGGGTTCGCTCTCTATCGACTGCATGGCAGTCGCGAGCATGGCATTGATCTCGGTGGCGCTGGCGCGGCGGCGACCGCCGCCATTTGGTTTGAAAGCGGGAAGGCCGGCCCTCTCGCGAACGTAATCCTTGCATGCGATTGGATCGTCCCCGGCGAAGCTGTGCACCACGAGCCCGTCCGGCGCGGCAGCGTCGAGCTTCACGCTCATACTGCGATCTGTTCGGCTGTGCCCTGGGCCGGGTGCCAGCACTTGGCCAGCGTTAACCTCGCCGCCGAGGGCGCGCGCGAGGGCTTGTAGGCTAAGGATGCGGCCGCTATGTTCCGCCACGTTAATATGCCTTCAAGGAAATGCGGGCCGCTGTTGGAGCAGCGACCCGCCTAAGTTCATTAAAATGGGATAGTGTCGTTAGGCTCGCTGGCGGCGGTTGGATTGCCGTCGCCGGTGAGCGCGTCTTCCCAGCCGTCCACTTCGAAATGCGGTCGCGGTACATTGCCGTAGTACCTCGTTGGCATATCCTTTGACGCCAGCTTCACGATTGGCAGCGCACGCGATTTCGCTCGTTTCAAACGGCGGGCGTATGCGTTGACGATTTCTTCAGTAGCCATTTGACCGCCGATGCTGCTGGTGGTGAAGATCACTACCTCGCCGTTTTCCAGGTTCTCGAAGGGAAGCAGATGTTGGAAGGACCACGGGTCCTTCGGCTTACCGTCAAGACCGGTTTCCCATTTCGACTGGTCTTTGTCGTCAAGGTCTTCGCGCTCCGGCGGCACCCATTTCTCGACAGCCTTGCCGTGCCGCCGCTCGACGACTTTTTTGTCGACGAACTTAACCCAGCAATAGGTTAGTTGGTTTGCGTGAGCGACATATTGCGTGCCAAGCGACACCTCGTCGTCGCGGACCTTGTATTTACCCTTGACGAACTTCAGCAGTTTCTCATGACCTTCCGTTGCTGCGAGGAGAGCGTCAGCTTCCTCTTCATAGTTGGCGGGAAGGTTACTTCCAGTTTTCGTGATGTTGTTACTCATATGTTTGCTCTTGGTTTGTCTGCCGCGGGATTGCGACAGGGTTCTTCCGCGTTGGCGGAAGCTGGATTGTCGCGCGCCAACAAAGCGAACGACGAAAGGGTCATGACAACTAATGGTCGGCTGCGGTCGTCGCGCACGACGACCGCGAAGTTCGTGCCGAGCATGTTGTCGATGGTGGTGAAGGCGCGTCGCCGACGTTTGGCCTCGAGGCGGCGGTCGATGCCACGAACAGGGCACGAAATGTCGTGGTCGAAGCGCGACGTTTTGACGGCGCCGGATAAAGGCACACGTTCGGCAGCGAGGCCGTAGGATTGCAGCAGCTCGACTACTTCACGCTCGAAAGCACTGCCTTTCCTTTTTGGCGAGCGGCCGCCGCTCACGTTGCCGACTCGCAGGCGCGTTCGAGCATCCGCTCAAGCGCCCGCACGGGCACCCGCAACAAGCGGCCGATCTTGATGGTCGGGATCTCCCCCCTCGCTGCGGCGTCGTAGGCTCCGTTGCGGGATAATCCAAAATATCGCCTTCCCGCTTCCGGCACTGAAATGGTGATCGGGGCTTCCTTGGTCATGTGGCAATCCTTTCCGTGTGGGTCCAAGGTCGTGGCCCCAAATATGATGCTACAGCCTGAAAGTCAATAGCCCCTCTTGTGGGCCCACCAAGTCTGTGCTACCTTGTCATCTTATGTAGGCCGACGGAGGGGAAGCATGGCTCGCAAGCCAACTGACACAGTGCAGCTAAACTTGAGGTTTTCGGAAGCCTTGCGCCGTCGCCTCGAGAGCGCAGCCAAGAAGCGGGGAGGCTCACTGAACTCTGAAATTGTCGACAGGCTGGAGCGATCAGTCGAAATGGAGGATGAGGCGGATCGTGCTGCCCAAGTGGCCGATGCAGTCCTAACTCATCACCTAGCAGACAATACTAAGGCGGGTGCTGCGCTGGTCGGGCTCGTCGCTCTCGGAACGGTCGGGGGCCGGATAGCGGCGATGGCCGCTATCACGACGGCGGAAGGCAGGGCTGCGGCCTTAGCTGCACTCAAGCGATCTTTGCCAAAGCAAAAGGACTAGTCAGATGAAAGGCCACATCCGCGAGCGCTCGCCCGGCCATTGGGCCATCGTAATCGACGTGCGCGACCCGCAAACCGGCCAACGCAAACGCAAATGGCATGCCTTCGTCGGCACCAAGCGTGAAGCCCAGGTCAAAAAGGCTGAACTGATCGTCGCGCTCAGTCAGGGTAGCTATGTTGAGCACTCTAAGATCACGGTGGCCGAGTTTGTGCGGGCGCGCGTGGATCAATGGGAGGCCGCCGCCACCATCTCGGCTCGCACTGCCGAGCGCTACCGCCAACTCGCCGAGAACCAGCTCGTTCCCCATATCGGCGCGAAGCCCATCCAGAAGTTGACGCGGCTTGACGTGGAGGCGTGGCACACCGCGCTCCGCAATGGCGGTCTCGCCGCCCGCACGATCGGCCATGCGCACCGCGTCCTCGGCAAGGCGCTTCACGACGCGGAAAAAGACCACCTGATAGTCAGGAATGCCTGCAAGCTTCAGAGGGCCCCCAAGGTCACTGACGATGAAATGGTGATCGTTCGGGACATGCCCGCTCTGGTGGATAGGCTTACCGGCTTCCGCCTGCGCATCCCAGCCATGGTGGCGCTGTTTACTGGCATGCGCCTCGGCGAGGTGCTGGCCCTGCGCTGGAACCGCGTCAAGTTGGATGCCAAGGTCATTGAGGTCCGTGAGGCGCTGGAACAGACAAAGGCGCACGGCATTCGGTGCAAGACGGCGAAGACCAGGGCCGGCCGCCGTGACATCACTTTGCCCGACGTGCTGGTGGACGTGCTGCGCGAGCACCGTAAAGCCGCGCTCGAACTGCGGATGCAGCTCGGGGTAGGGCGGTTGCCTGATGACGCGCTGTTGTTTGCGACCATCGAAGGCGAGCCGCTGTCGCCTAACGCCCAGTCGGCCGCATGGGCTGACTTCGCGGACAGCATCGACATGCCAGACGTGACGTTCCACGCGCTGCGGCACACCCATGCCAGCCAACTGATCGATGCCGGTGTGGATATCGTCACCATCAGCAAGCGCTTGGGTCACGCCAAGCCGGACATCACCTTGCGTATCTATGCGCACCTGTTCCGCAACGACGACAGCAAGGCAGCGGCAGCGATCAACGCGACCTTCCGCTAGAGCAAATGGTAGCAAAGCGGTAGCAAAAGACCCGTTTTGTTCTTTTGCGACCTGCACTAAGTTATTGAAATTACAAGAAAGGAAGGGTGGCCGAGTGGTTTAAGGCAGCGGTCTTGAAAACCGCCAGGGGCGCAAGCCCCTCGTGGGTTCGAATCCCACCCCTTCCGCCAGCAAGCGTCTCGTTCGATGGCAGCAAAGCGCGAGGTGTCCGCTTGAAACACGAGCACGGGTGCACGGCGTGATCCGGCGGCTGCGGTTGGCTTCGGGGCTCGTCATGTTGGCCTACGTGACGACCCACTTCATCAACCACAGCTTGGGCCTGATCTCGGTCCAGGCGATGGATCGCGCGCTCGCCGAGATCTACAAGTACTGGGGCTCCCCCCTCGGCGGCGCTCTCCTCTACGGTGCCTTCGCCATCCATTACAGTCTCGCACTCTGGGCGCTGTGGCTGCGCCGCTCACTCAAGATGCCAATCGCCGAAGCGACTCAGCTCGTGCTGGGATTCTCCATTCCCTTCTTCCTCACCGACCATGTTCTCCAGACCCGCGTCGCTGATACCTTCTTCGGCGCCGATTACGGCTACTACTCGACCGTGTTGTATACATACTTCGTCACGCGTCCCGTCCGCGGCGGGCTTCAGCTCATGGTGCTGCTGATCGCCTGGGTCCACGCCATGATCGGGCTGTGGTTTTGGTTGCGCCTGAAGCCCTGGTACCCACGCTGGCAGCCGATCCTCTACGCGTTTGCGCTGTTGCTGCCGACCCTGGCGATCCTTGGCTTCTTCGAAGGCGGCCGGCAGGTGATGGCGCTTGCCGAGGATCCAGCGTGGGTCGCCCAGCTCGCGCAGGAACATCCCCATGCGCCGCCGGCGGACGCCGCGCTCCTCGACGCGATGGTGGTGTGGGTGCGCTACGCTTTCGTGGCGGCGCTTATTGCCGTGCTGGCTGCGCGGTTCGCGCGGTCGCGTTGGCAGCGCCGGCGCGGGATCGTGCGCTTGACCTACCCAAGCGGGCGCGTGGTGCAGATCGTGCGCGGTGTGTCGGTATTGGAGGCGAGCCGAATGGCCGGCATTCCGCACGCCTCCGTCTGCGGCGGACGCGGACGATGCTCCACCTGCCGCATCAAGGTCGATGGACTGCAGGAGGCGCTCGTGCCGCCCGCGCCCGAAGAGGTGAAGGTGTTGCGCCGTGTCGGCGCAGCGCCCGACGTGCGGCTCGCCTGTCAGCTGCGCCCGCATGGCGACCTGCGCGTGACGCCGCTCCTGCCGGCCAGCGCCCAAGCGAGCGACGGATTCCGCCGTCCCGGCTATCTCCACGGCGCCGAACGCGAGATTGCGATCCTGTTCGGCGATCTGAGGTCCTTCACTCAACTCTCCGAAAAGAAACTGCCCTACGATCTGGTATTCCTGCTCAATCGCTACTTTGCCGAGACCGGCCAGGCGGTCGAGGCAGCCGGTGGGCGCATCGATAAATTCATCGGCGATGGCGTGATGGCGCTGTTCGGTCTCGACTCCGGCGTCGAGGCGGGCTGCCGCGAGGCGCTCGCCGCCGCGAGGCAAATGTCCGAACGGATGGAGGCGCTCAATCGCGCGCTGATCCACGACCTATCCGAGCCGTTACGGATCGGCATCGGCATCCATGCGGGGCCGGCGATCGTCGGCGAAATGGGCTACGGCTCGGCGGTGTCCGTGACCGCGGTCGGCGATTCCGTCAATACTGCGAGCCGTATCGAAGCTCTCACCAAAACCTATGCCTGCGAGCTCGTGATCTCCGAGGCCGTGGCGCTGCGCGCCGGCATTGATCTCGGCGCCGCCCCCCGCCACGAAATCGAAATCCGCGGCCGGGTCGAGCGCCTCGTGGTGCGTACCTTTGCGAGCGCGCAAGACCTGCCCGTCCTCCCGCGTGGGGCGGCAAAGAAGATGGAGCGGGTGCCAGCCGAGTAGCTCTGACGTCTCACGGACACTCGGCGCCGGTGGTCGATCC
>WNFR01008129.1_pt1 | contig 14047 bp, 18 predicted proteins | sample 5400221 | NCBI WGS metagenome assembly WNFR01 (sample SAMN13153357, study PRJNA577476) | soil metagenome | isolation source: 40 cm soil under Madrone tree | place: USA:California | collected 2016-06-14 | reverse complement strand
CGAACATGCGCATCATCAGTTGGCTGTAGCCATTGCAGCCGTGCTCGCAGCGGGATCAGTCCTCGGTGTTTTATTTTTCTGGATACGACGTGGGAGGCGCAGCAGCACGTCACATCTAACCAATCGATGAAGCCAACGGCCCCATTCCGATGCAAGTTCAGCGTGTTTGCCACGACACCCTGTCATGGCTTTATCTCTTTCTCGTTAGGCCTATGAAGCTCTGCGCTGAAAATCAATCCTACACGGTCAAATGTCTATAAAGCCAATTCCTGAAGGATTCCACGCCATTACTCCCTACCTATTTGCCCAAGGCGCATCGCGGTTGATCGAGTTCATTTCCGCAGCGTTCGAGGGCGAGTTGATCTTCCAGCAAAAGCGGCCAGATGGCGCAATCATGCACGCCACGATGCAAATCGGAGACTCGATGCTCATGCTGGCCGACCCGACCCCAGAGTTCGGGCCGATGCCCACCTCAATTTACCTTTATATGGCGGATTGCGACGCCGTCTATCATCGCGCGCTTAGCTCCGGCGGGGTTTCTGTTTTTCCGATGATGACGTTGCCTTCTGGTGAGCGGTATGGCGGCATCAAAGACCCCTGCGGCAACATTTGGTGGGTTGCCACGCACGTCGAGGATGTTCCACCCGACGAGCAGGAACGGCGCTGGAAAGAATTCAAAATGCCACGACTCGCAGTGAATGCTAACAAGGCCTAACCATGCGATGCAGCTAGCGGAGGAAAGTAAGAAGTAGGAATTATGAAGGACGAAATGAAATCAATGCTCGCTGAAGTTTACTCACGACGGGCCAGCGTGGACTGATCTTTTTCTCGTTAGATAGTCAGGCCCAAACTTACTGATAGTTGAAACCTATGTCGTTCGAACAATTGTCCTATCTCGCGCAAATTGTTGCCTCGCTTGGCGTGATTGCGTCTTTGATCTTTGTCGGTTTACAGATCAAACACAATACGGCGCGCTCCAGCGCAACGAGCACAATTCCACTATGGCGCAGTGGACGGTGATTCGTCAGGCAATCGCCGGAAACCGCGACATTGCCGAGCTCATGACCGCTGGCCTTAGCGGAGAGCGCGCTCTGGATGCCGCCGATCAGCTAAGGCTGGAGCAGATGCTTGCCGAATACGCCTGGGCGGCTTTCCACATTTGGGACAGAACGCAACGCGGTATCTTTCCGAAGGGGACTTTCGAATCGACGGCTGGGCCACTCCTGTCCGGCTTGCTCAAATCGGCGGGTGGCGGGACTTGGTGGCGCAGCGCCAAACATGTCGGCTTCCCTCCTGGGTTCGTCTTGGACGTCGACGCCATGCTCGCCAAGAACGGTGGACCGTCCGTGGTAGTGAACGAGGACACCCATGATTAAATTATCCTCATTTCAGTTCAGTCTCACCGCCTTATCTCTTTCTCGTTAGACCGAACACTGAATTGGTATGCGCGGAGTTCAGATTAGCTACCTGATTGATTATCCCGAATACATGCCGCAATTGGCGCAGTGGCAGTTCGAACAGTGGGACTCTATTCTTGGCGAGAAAACCCTGAGGCTCGAATCAAAAAACTGAAGACGCACATGAATCGAGATAAGTTGCCTATTGCATGGGTTGCGCATGCAAATGGACAACTTCTCGGATCCGCCGCCCTTCGTGTGCACGATCTTGAGGGGCGCGAAGATCTGACTCCCTGGCTCGGAGGAGTGTTTGTAGCCTCACATTTTCGTCGTCAGGGTATCGGCGCTGCACTATGTGCCGCCGTCGAGGACGAGGCTCGGTCGCGAGCAGTACACACTTTGTATTTGTTCACGCTCGACAAGCAGGCGTGGTATTCACGCCTGGGCTGGACAGTACTCGCCCCGTGCGTTTGGCACCAGCGGCCCGGTGAGATAATGTGCAAGCAGCTGTAGGCGGTCTAACCAAGCGCTGAGTTTGCCCTCGTTAGGCGTCACTACGCACTCTGTTGTAATGAAGACGATGACACCGCTATCTGATTCGTCCGCCCTGACAGTCACCATCGACGATCCTAACGGAGAAGTTGCGACACGTCTTATTAATGACCTCTGCTCGGAGCTTAGCGTACGTTACGGTACTCCGCCGAGTCCGTTTTCCCCCGACGAGGCACTCGCGCCAGGCACCGCCTTCGTGGTGGCCAGGCTTGGCGGGCAGCCAATCGGTTGTGGTGCGCTCCGTCGAATTGACGAAGCCACCGCGGAAGTGAAGCGAATGTATGTCGCCCCTGATGGACGACGCAGAGGCATTGCACGACGCATTCTCCACGCATTGGAACAACTTGCTGCGGGTTTCAATTACCGGGCGATCCGATTGGAGACCGGGGTCGAGCAGCCGGAGGCTATTAGCCTTTACGAGTCTAGCGGCTATCATCGTATCGCTGCATATGGTCATCACACCGGTGATTCCCTCAGCGTCTGTTTTGAGAAGGCTATCCCTGACAAAGTGCTGGGTCGCTCAACTCCATCTCATTAGACTCATGAAAACCATGCTTCCCTTAAGGTTCGTCCCAATCATTTTCTCGACGATTTTGCTTGCATCGGGATGCCAGAAGAAAACCGCCGCGACAAATCCCAATTCTCAAAACAAAACTGAATTAAATGAGAACACAAAGCCTCTGCAGGCCGCAGATCTCGTTGGATACGATGGAACAAAACTCAGGAAGAGCGTGCAACACATCAAAAAGGCCAACGATAAACAGAATCAGGAAATAGAAAAGATGGTCGAAACTGGGCCAGACCAATAATGAGACCTAACGAGGTGCTGCAGCCCCATCCAGTTGAGAGTTTTTAGATGAGAGCTGAAGTTGCAACGCTCGCTACAGTTTACCCGCCGCGGCGGGCCCGCGGTGTCTGAGGTTTTTTCGTTAGGCGTCATGAGAGCGTCTCTGGCAATATTGGCGATATTGTTACTGGCCCATTCCGCACGCTGTGCGGACGCTGACTCCAAGCAGCTCGATGAGGAGTTCTTGCGTGGCTACATGGCTGGAGAATATGACCTCATCGGCCGCAAGGTTGATTCGACTGCGACTTACACCGGCCATGTAACGCTTCGGGACGAGGGAGGAGTCCTACAAGTCACGCGAACCATCGAAGGTAAGACCGACAAATGCGCTGCTCGATTCGATACCGTGGCAGGCGCCGATCACATTCCCGTGCTCAGAATGCATTTTCGTTTCGACGGCAAGGAGTATGATGCCACGTACCGCTGGCAATCTGATCCGGACAATTACCCGCGATTTACAGGCTACGCTTATCTTGCCGGCACGAAATCGCCTGGGCTCGAAGCGCTTTTCCCAATTCACCAATGACTGCAGTGCTTTCGGAACGCGAAGAGTCGCTTTTGCTTTTACGAGGGAGTTTTCGATGTTGAGTCACGTATGAGCAACCAGCAGATAGCGGTCATCCTCAAATCCTTCGCTGACAATCGGTCGCGCCACATACGAGCCGGGCTGGAAATGGAGCGAGCACGTCGGCCCGAGCGTTGGCGCGACCCGGTGCAACGTTGAGCATGTTGGACTAGTTCTTTCCAGCGCCGCAACGGGCCGCGTTCGATGATGGCCGCGTAGTCGAGCTGCGTGCCGGCGAACTTTTCTACATTCCGCCAATTCCGCACGACAGCTGGGTCATTGGCGATGAGCCGTATGTTTCACTGCACTTTCTTGGCGCAGAAAAGTACGCGAAGAAAATTTAATTCGTCCGCAGATTTCGCAGATTATTTTGGTCAGAAGAATTCTGCGGCTCCGAATCTGTGAAATCTGTGGACTTATTATCCGGGTTCGCCGTTTCGAAATAGCGCTTCTGTTCGCGCGGTGCGGTTACTATCCTCGATCTCCATCTTGTGATGCGACTTCCAAAAATCATCACGCTCCTCAGCGTCATCGTTTTCGCGGCGTCGCTGACGCAGAACTGTTACAATATTGAGGCGCACGATCCCAAGACATCGTCTCCCGGTTTGTATTTGCTATTGCTCGGGCCGATCGGAGTGCTGTACGGCATCTTCGAGTGGCTGGCCAATCCAGTGTTGCTTGCCGCCTGGGTATTTTCTTTTGCTGGAAAGAGTAAGATTGCGCTGCTGCTCGGAATTGCAGCTTCAGCCTTGATACTGGCGTTTCTTTTTCGCCACACCATCGTTGCGAGCGAGGCACCGACCTATGCGAAAATCATCGGCTACGGCGCAGGCTATTGGCTTTGGTTGACGAGCGCTGGGCTCATGATCGTGAACGGCTCGATGGGACTAGTGAAACAAAGACAGGGACGATTGAGGTCAATCGCTCCTACCTGATTGCGCAGGCGATACGCCACCGAGAAAAATATTATTTCGGCGAACGGGTGTTGGCGTGCGTTTTGACGTTGCGCCTTTGCTTGTCCACGACACGGCGCAACTCGCGCTCCATCGTTTTGAACGCGTCGTGAATCACCTTGTTGAGCGGCTGGTGCGAGCCGTTGTTAATCTGCTTTTCGTCAGCGACCAGCTCGTGGCCTCGCGCCACCGTCACATCGATGCGGCACCGGTATGGATTACCTTTTTGATGGGTGTGATTGGTCTGCTCAATGGCCACATCGCAGCGGTTGATGTGGTCGCAAAATTTTTCCAGCCGTGCGGCATATCCCAAAACAAGATTGTCGATCTGGTCAGATTTTTCCAGACCCCGGTACGAGATCTTAATAGGCAGTTCCATGATTAATTAGATACTAACGAGCCCTCCGACGTTGAGGGAAACAAAAATATTCCAGCATCGCGCCATTAAATTTGCTGCAACGAGCGAAATCGCGAAATGAGTTTCGCCGGTTCCACTTTTACCAAATCCGATTTCACGTGCTCAACGATCCGGTCGCGCACTGCGGGCGGCAAGAGATCAACAATCGCCGCGTGAATTTCAGCCGGCGCAGCAAACGACCAGCCTTCTTTTCCGTTGCTCGAGACAATTTTTGTAATTTGATCGGCCAGCTCTTTCTGAATGCGGCGATCAGTTTCCGCCGCGAGGTGCGTCCGTTCGGCAATGGAAGACGCTCCGTGGTGGGCCCCCGCACCGTCACTCACCGGAAAACGCCCAGCCAAATCGCTCACTTTATCGACGAGTCTCCCGTGCGCGTCGGTGATGTTGAACGCCTGTACCAGTTGCAGGCTCGGCCCGCGCGTCGGCGTTTCATTCACCCGATATGCTTTCAAGCTGCCGCGATCAGTAACGATCACAAGAGAACTCGGAGTCATGGGCAAATCACTGACCAAAAGATCAGCCGCGCATGATAACACGCGCTTTCTATCTCTATAAACTAATTCGCTTCTCGCAACAACATTGCGTTGCTCGAATTTCTACTCCGAGTAGCGCACGCGTCCCGCATGTCTGGTTTCGGCGTCGCGCCGAAACGAACTTTTCCTCCATCCTTCCGTATCTTGCACGCGTTTATCTTCAGGCCGACGGTCAGAAAAGTCCGCTACCCTTTGCCGGCTTTTCCGGCGCGTTCTTCCTCTGCGCTCAATGGCGGAAATTCGACGGACCGTTTTTTCCAGGATTCCTCACGAGCTTGGGCTTGCGCGCCCTTGACCAGTTGCAGCAAACAGCAGGCGCGACCGCCCATGTCGACATCGTCGCCGGAGGGAAATTTTCTCGGCTCAGCCAGGAAACCGTTAGGGTCCATTGTGTCGAGAATCAATTGCCACTCGAGATTCTCCTGACCGGGCAGCACGAAGGGTATCGGCTCGTAATGCGCGTTAATCAGCAGCAGAAACGTGTCGTCGCGGATCGGTTCGCCTTCAAAACTAAGGACATCGGCCGTATCGCCGCTTAGCAGCATCCCCATACAGCGAACAAACGGCGACGCCCATTCTTCCTCGCTCATTTCGCAGCCGCCGGGATTGAACCACATCACATCCCGGATTTCGGAAGCGCGAATCCGGCGGCCCTGAAAGAATTTTGGCCGGCGAAATACCGGATGCGCATGGCGAAAGCAAATCAGCTTACGCGTGAACTCGAGAAATTGATTCTGCTTTTCATCGCGATTCCAATCGAACCAGCTGATCTCGTTGTCCTGGCAATAAGCGTTGTTGTTGCCTTTTTGCGTCCGGCCCCGTTCATCGCCGCCCAAAAGCATTGGCACACCTTGGGAAAGAAAAAGTGTGGACAGGAAATTCCGCCGCTGCCGTTCGCGCAGGGCGTTGATTTGCGGGTCGTCGGTTGGACCTTCAACGCCGCAATTCCATGAGAGATTGTTGCTATCGCCGTCGTGGTTGCCGTCGCCGTTCAGTTCATTGTGCTTCTCGTTGTAGCTGACCAGATCGTTTAGCGTGAAACCATCGTGCGCGGTGACAAAATTGATGCTGGCGTAAGGGCGTCGCCCATTGTGTTGATATAAGTCGGGACTCCCGGCGAGCCGGTAGCCCATCTCGCCAACGCGGCCCTCATCGCCTTTCCAAAAACTGCGAACCGCGTCGCGATATTTGCCGTTCCATTCCGACCAAGGCGCCGGAAAATTGCCGACTTGATAGCCGCCCTCGCCTACGTCCCATGGTTCTGCGATCAGTTTCACCTGCGAAAGAATCGGGTCCTGCTGGATCACTTGGAAGAAAGGATGCAGCCTGTTTACTCCCTCATGATTGCGCGCGAGCGCCGGCGCGAGATCGAAACGAAATCCGTCGACATGCATTTCCTCCACCCAGTAACGCAGACTGTCCGTCACAAGCTGCAGCGCGCGAGGATGCAGCAAATTGAACGTGTTGCCTGTGCCGGTGAAATCTAGATAGAAACGCGGATTGTCGGAGCGCAACCGGTAGTAAGCGAGATTGTCGATCCCGCGGAAGCAGAGCGTCGGCCCCAGCTGATTTCCTTCGCCAGTATGATTGTAAACCACATCGAGAATCACTTCGATTCCGGCAGCGTGAAGACTGCGCACCATCGTTTTGAATTCGGACACCTGTTCGCCCGTTTGCCCGCTGCTGGAGTACTGCGCGTGCGGCGCGAAAAATCCGATCGTGTTATAACCCCAGTAATTCGTCAGGCCGCGATCAACCAACACCTTGTCGTCAACGTGCGTATGCACCGGCAATAACTCGATCGCGGTCACGCCAAGCTTTTTGAAATAATCAATAGCCACCGGGCTGCCGAGCGCCGCATACGTGCCACGCAACTGCTCCGGAATTTCCTGCCAGAGTTTGCTAAAGCCTTTGACGTGCACCTCGTAAATCACGGAATTAGCCAACGGGACGCCAGGTCTCCGCTCGCCCTGCCAATCGAACCCAGTGTCGATGACCACCGACTTCGGCACTCCCCACGCGTCGTCGCGGAAGTCCTGCGACAAGTCCTCCTTCTTGTCGCCGACCACGTACCCGAACATTTCATCTGACCAGCTCACTTCTCCGGCGATAGCTTTCGCGTACGGATCGAGAAGAAGTTTCGAGCTGTTGAAACGCAATCCGTGTTCCGGATCGTACGGACCGGAAACGCGGAAACCGTACAACTGCCCGGGCCGCACGTCAGGCAAAAACACATGCCAGACTTGATCAGTGTGTTCGCGGACTGGAATGCGAACGTATTCTTCCGTCGCCTCCATGTTTTCGAAGAGACAAAGCTCAACCGAAGCAGCGGTTTCTGAAAAGAGGGCGAAGTTGACGCCGTTACCCATCCACGTAGCACCCAAGGGATATGGATAACCCAGCCAGGTTTTTACCGGAGTCATAAACGCGCCGCGCATTTATCTAGCATCGAGTTCGCATTGGCAATCACGAACCGTGGAGGTAAGTGCGATCCTGAAGAAGCCTGCTCGTTTGCGTTTTGGCTAGGGCGGTCGAAACCTCACAATGTGAAGGTCAAGATCATCTTCGCATCTATCGCAATTTGCACGTTGGCAGTTTACTTCTGCGCACATCACAATTGGCACCGGCTGCCGGACGACATAACAATCGATCGTATCCTCGTTGAAAAATCAGGGAGGAAATTGTCGATCTTTCGCGATAGCAGACACATCAAAACGTATCGAGTCGCATTAGGTCGCAATCCAGCAGGGCCAAAGCAGGAAGAGGGAGATATGAAAACACCCGAGGGCACTTACAAAATCGACAGGCGAAATGCGCAAAGCAGTTTCCACCTGGCGCTACACATCTCTTATCCCTCAGATGAGGACGACAAGCGTGCGGCAGCGCGGGGTGTGTCAGCGGGCTCTGACATCATGATTCACGGAATTCGAAACGGACTTGGCTGGATTGGCGCTTTTCATCGGTGGAAGAATTGGACTCTGGGTTGCGTTGCGCTCACCGACGAGGAGATCGAAGAACTCTGGCGAGTCACGCCGGACGGTACAATAATCGAGATTCGGCCGTAAGGGCGGATTCAAACCTGCGTCTGCACGAGCTACAAATCTTGTAGAACGCGTCTCGCCTTTTCTACATCGGATGGCCGCAGGATGATCAGTCCCTTTTCCGCTCCACGACCGCCGGCAAGATAAGCGTACTCGATATTGACTTCGGCTTCCGCGAGGCGCTCGGCGATTTTGGCCAGGACGCCTGGCTGGCTCGCCGTTTCGATCGTGAGCACTTCGGTCTCGAGCGCCAGCACGCCCGCTTCGCCTAAAAGCATGAGCGCCTTGGTAGGATCGCTCACCACCATCCGCACAACCGTGTGATCGACGGTGTCAGACGTCGCCAGCGCATAAATGTTCACTCCGGCGTTGCCGAGTGCTTCACACACGCGCGCAAGGGCACCGGGACGATTTGCAAGAAAGACCGCGAGCTGGGTCGCTGTTTCAAGGGAGACCTTGGGATGCGCGTTCATGATGGTTTCAAAATGATGCCGCGAATGACTTCTGACAACTCAGTAATATGCGACATCTAAACTCTGCAGCGCCTGCCCGTAGCCAATATGAATTCGAGCGTAACTCCTAAACAATTCGCGAGTCCCGCTGATTTGGCGATTGTCGATACTTCGATGAACACCCCTGCTGACCATTCTGCTGTGCAACCGGCAGCACCCGCGCGCCGCGTCGGCTTTGTCACAGCATGTTCCATTGTCATCGCCAACATTATTGGCACCGGCATCTTCACGAGCCTTGGCTTTCAATTGGCGGACATTCAGTCGGGGTTCCCTCTGCTGATGCTCTGGGTCATCGGTGGCGTCGCGGCGCTTTGTGGCGCACTTTGTTACGGCGAACTCAGCGCCGCGCTGCCGCGTTCCGGAGGTGAGTATCATTTTCTCTCGCAGATTTATCATCCAGCGCTTGGGTTTATGGCGGGATTCGTGTCCGCGACAGTCGGATTTGCCGCGCCGATCGCACTGGCCGCGATGGCGTTTGGCACATATCTGCATGGCGTGCTCGATTTTGGCTCACCGGTCTTGCTCTCGTTTGCGGTGGTCTGGCTGGTGGCGCTGTTTCATTTCAAGAACTTGCAGGTCGGCAGCACGTTCCAAAATCTTTCCACCCTCATAAAGTTGCTCCTGATTGGCGCGCTGATCGCCGCTGGTTTCTTCGTCCACTCGAAGCAACCAATCGATTTTTTGCCGGCTTCCGGCGACACGAAGTTGATCTTCAGCGGAGCTTTCGCGATATCGCTGGTGTATGTGATGTATTCCTACTCTGGTTGGAATGCGGCGGTCTATATCACCGGCGAAATTAAGCAGCCGGAAAAAAATGTACCGCGCTCGCTGCTCGTGGGCACAGGCGTGGTGGTCGTGGTTTATGTGCTGGTCAACGCAATCTTCCTCGTCACCACGCCTTTTCGGGAATTAAGGGGTCAACTCGACGTAGCGTTGATCGCAGGAAAACACATTTTTGGCGCAAACGGCGGGCGCGTTGCCGGCGCGGTCATTTGCCTCGGTTTGGTTTCCGCAATCAGCTCAATGACGTGGATCGGTCCGCGCGTCACCATGTCGATGGGCGAAGATCATTGGCTGCTGCGATTGCTTGGCCGGAAAAACCGGCACGGTATCCCGACGAATGCAATCGTGCTCCAACTTGTCATCGTGAATTTACTCTTGCTCACCCGCAGTTTCGAAGACGTCGTCCGTTACACTCAATTTAGTTTGTTAATTTGCTCGTTGCTCGCTGTGCTCGGGGTGATCGTGCTCCGCTTCACACATCCGAAAATGAGGCGCCCGTATCGAGTTTGGCTCTATCCGCTCCCGCCTGTTCTCTTCTCGATAATCACGATATGGATGATGTTTTATCTGCTGCGCTGGCACGCCGGGGAGTCCCTCGCCGGTTTGGGAACAGCGCTCCTGGGTTTGCTCTTCTACTTTTGCGCGGGGAAACGCCTTCGTCAGTCGCAATGAATCTGCTGTCGAGAACTTACGCGGCATTGGCCGTGATCATGGGTCTGGTAAGCGCGCTCGATGTGTACGCGCAGACGAATCCAGAGATTGCGCCTCGCGCGATGCCGGTAGCTGCCGGACCTAACGATGTGGCGCGTTTTCTTGCGGGAATGCCGGTGCCGCCAGATTCCCCTCTCGCGCCGCTCACGCGCGAGCCAGCATGGCAGCAACACGCCGCGTTTTTCGAAGAACAATTCTCAAAACTAAATCTCCGGCAGCTGCAGAAACTGCACGCGTGGCAAGAGACGTACCTTCCAGAATCGGTGCAACCGATCCCTGTCGCGTTTTACATGTTCAGCGGCCCGGATTTTTTGTACGTCGATCAATTTTTTCCAAAGGCTGCCGTGTACGTGCTTTGCGGGAAGGAAGCGCTGGGCCCGCCACCCGATCCGTTGCGCATCGCGAATCTCTCCGGCGCACTGGGAAATTTGGAGAACGCATTGAAGTCCTCGCTGAATACGACCTACTTCATCACGAAAGACATGAAAATCGATCTGCACGAGCAGAACCTGAACGGCGTGTTGCCGATTCTCTACACTTTCATCGCGCGCGCCGACAAATCGATCACGAACGTGACGTTCGGCTCTCTCAACAGCAGCGGCGCATTTGAACAGAAAGGCGGCAGTATTCCCGGGGTGCGGATCAAGTACATCGACAGTCAATCGGGTGAGTCCCAAACCGTGTATTATTTCACCACCGATATTTCCGATGGCGGCATCAAAGCGACTCCCGGTTTCTTGAAATTTTGCCAGCGATTGGGCGTCGGCTCGAGCTTTCTCAAGTCATCGTCATATCTGATGTTTGAGAATGGTTTCGCTACGATTCGCAATTTCATTCTGGAACACAGCAATCGAATTGTGCAGGACGATGCCGGAATCCCGATCGCCTACTTCGACCCAAACAAATGGAACCTGCGCCTGTTCGGTGTTTACCTCGGTCCGATTGAGCTGTTTAAACAACATCACCAGCCCCGACTGCAAGAACTCTTCGCGCAAAGCAATCCACCGCCACTCGAGTTTGGATTCGGTTACCGCTGGAACTATAAGGAAGCCAACCTCATGGTCGCGCAGCGCAAGTGACCCTTTGTGTCATGTCGAGCGAAGTCGAGACATCTCTCACCCTTCCCTTAAAATTCGAGGGTCCTCGACGGAGCCCGTCCTGAGCGAAGTCGAAGGGCTCGGAATGACAGAGAGCCGTACGCTCGTTGTTAAAACCTGCGAAACCAGGAATAGGGAAAGGCGTCTCCCGGGCAATCAGTCGCCCAGCGCGGTGGATTCATCTCACGATGCGGCCGCACGGGGATATCGCCCCTGTCGATTTTGCCGCAACGCTCTCGCAGGTAGCGGATGAGTTCTTCACACGACTCGAGTTGCGCGCGCGTTGGCTGGTCGCGATTGAAATCGCCTACCAGGCAAATGCCGAGCGAAATGTTGTTCAAATAATCGCTGTGGACATGCCCGCCGTTAATCTGGCGCCGCCAGCGATCGCCCACTTCGATCTGGCCATTGCCGGTGGATGTTCCGTTCCCAATCACGAAATGATACGCAAGACCATTCTGCATCCTGCGGACGTGCCGATGGTAATAATCAAACACGCGCGCGTTTCCCTGTCGCGTGCCGCTATTATGCACGACAATGAATTGCCAGCGACGCCGTTTCACTGGCGCGCGTCGGATAGCGTCGATGACTGAGCGAGTAAGATATCGATAGTTGCTTGATTGGCGCGACCACGGCCAAAACCCGAATCTGCGCGGTGGTGGCGATGGCGGAGGCTCGAACCCCTGGTCTTCCTCGACACCCGACTTTTCGATCACGACCTGCGCTCGGTCGCCGGGTGGAAGAGGACGGGCAATTTTTGGTTGGGGCGCCGGAGTTGGTGTTGGAACGGCAACTGCACGCAGCGGTGAAGGTGAAACTTCTGATGACGCGCCGCGCTCTTCTGCGCGAGGCGCAGGCGTTTTTGCCGGCTTTGGCGTTTCCTCTTCTTCTCGCGCTAGTTTGGTTTTCCCTCTTGTCTTGGATTTTCCTGCGGTTTCTTTCCCGCGAGATTTCTTCTTGGCTGCTTTCGGTTTGGGTGTGGGTGTGTGGTGCCGTTTTGATTTAGGCGAGGCGCTGGGCTCGGGGGTCTCGCGCGGCGTCGCCGAGGGTTTTGTCTCCCCTGTCTCGGCAGATTCTCTCACGGGGCGCGGGGTCGGTGATTTTCTTGGCTTTACAGAAGGCTCCGTTTCGTTTTGCAATTCTTCGCTAACTGGTTTAGCCCGTGGAATCGCGGTGGACGCTTCATCCGGCGTCGCAGAGGCTCGCTGTTTAGTCGCTAATTTACTCTTTGCTCCTTTTGTTTTGGGGGTCGGAGATTTTTTCGGTTTGGGAGATGATGCGCTTGTCTCGCTAGACTTCGATTCGTTACGGCGACTTTTTTGCTCTTCGCTGACTTGCGCGCGAAGGATGCCAGTGACGATTGCGCCGCCGGCGAGGGCAGTTGCGAGCCAAATGCGAAAGCGCACCACTGCGACGGAGCGTAACAGAGCGCGCGACGCGATCAACGGAATCGTGAAAAAAGTTACAAAGGTTACAGGGCGATCTGCCTTTTTAACTCGTAACTTTGTAATTTCTTAACCTGCTCCCGATGCGATCGGAGCAGACGCAGGGAGCACGGCCCTGCGCATTCGTTCGCGTTCCCGGCGAAGAATGGCGTTCAATTTGCCGCCCAGCAACAGCAGCAGACAAGTCAGATACATCCAGGTGAGCAGCACGACGATGGATGCCAGCGCGAGATATGTCGGGTTGTAGCGATCATATCTTGCCACATAAAGCTGAAAAAGTTTTGTCGCGATGATCCAGCCGACCGAAAAGAAAATCGCGCCCGGCAATGCCTGTCGGATGGTCAAATAATTTTCCGGTGTCAGGAGATACAGCGCGAGCGCGAAAATGATTAGAACAAGGCCGGTGAATGGCAGGTTCAACGCTGCAATCCACGCCTGCAGCGGGAACGCGAGTTGAAAATTTACCTCCGCAATGCCAGCCAGCTTTTCACCGAAGACAATCGCGTTGAAGCAAAATACGATCACGATCCCGAACCAGAAGAGCATGAAAAATGAGATGATATATTTGGACCACCAATGCGGATCTTCCCGCATTCCGTACGTATGACTCAGGGCCCGTGAAATTGTCGCGATGAAGACGGTCCCGAAATAGATTCCAAGAATGATCCCTGCGTTCGCAAGCAAGCCGCTTGAGCCTGTCACGACCACATTGGCCATCGCGGAATCCAGAATGTCCTGCACTTTCGGGTCCGGCGGCATGAAGCTTTTCAAGAGAAGGAACATCCGATGCAATTTGGTCGGATCGGTGCCGAAAAGGCCCAGCAGATGCCAGAGAAACAACGACCCGGGAGCCATTGCGAAAAGAAGCAGATAAGCCATCTGCGCAGCCAGACCGGTTGTCTGATCGGTCGCCGTTTCCCAAACCAGCCGCCGCAAAACGCGCCAGATGAATCCGAGATACTTCATCTCCGGCAGAGTTTACTTTGCCCGGCCTAAATATCCATTAAAGTCCGAATGCTTTCGCGAATCACTTCCGTCCGCGTTGCCTCGGAGCGCAAGTTTCCAATGTGCGCATTACGAAAAATGCGGCTTGAAGGTTGCGAAAAGATGGCCTGACAAACTGTGAAAAAAAGAATCCTGATTCTCACCGCCGGCTTCGGAGAGGGTCACAATACCGCCGCGCGAGGCCTTCG
>WNFR01004683.1_pt1 | contig 14047 bp, 12 predicted proteins | sample 5400221 | NCBI WGS metagenome assembly WNFR01 (sample SAMN13153357, study PRJNA577476) | soil metagenome | isolation source: 40 cm soil under Madrone tree | place: USA:California | collected 2016-06-14 | reverse complement strand
CAGGATATAGGCTCGTACAAACCCGACCCGCGCAATTTCCGCTATCTGATCGACACGCTGGCGAAGCTCGGGTTTGGCCGGCAGCAGATCCTGCACACCGCGCAGAGCCTCTACCACGACCACGCGCCGGCAAAGGCGTCAGGTCTGGCCTGCGCGTGGATCGACCGCCGGCATGAGCGCCAGGGGTGGGGCGCGACGCTGCCCCCCGCCGGCACCCCGGCCTGTGACTTTCGCTTCGAGAGCCTCGCGGACATGGTCGCGGCCCACCAGCGGGAATTGCAGGACCCCGCAGGGGGGCGCGCTTAGAAGTTGACCGTCGTCGTCATGTTCGCTGTGACGGCAACCGTTTGCGGGAAGACCGCGAAATGGATGGGATCCGGTGTGAGCGCGCTTTCATCGACCGCCGGGTCGTCGGGATCGCACGTGAACGCCACGGTGTAGTTCCCCGACGGCAGGAACGCGACGCTGTAGGCGTAGTCATTCATCGAATCAAGCGCCGCAGTCGCGGTCGTTAAAGGCTGCGCCGCCGACGCTGGGTCCGTCGTGTCGGGTGAGTTGTAGATGTCGTCTGGTGTAACGCCGGCTCCCGTATACACGTAGATGACCGGCGGCCGCGTGCCGCAATGGGTATTGAGCGGATTCGACAGGGTAGTCGCCTGGAAGGTCCCGCTGATCGTGCCCACCTGAGTGTTGTCGACGAGCCGCAGAACCGGCTTCAGAAGGTAGTCGGGAGACAGGCCCTGCGGTGCGAGCAGGGATTTACTGACGACAAAGTCGACCGTGAAGCTCGCCACGCCGCCGACCGGCATGGTGAAGCCCTGAATGAGCTTGAGACCCGTCTCAGCTCCGCTTGGGATCGTCAGGTCGTGCTGGCCGGTGGAGTCCATCACGTAGGACGCACCGGGCTTCGTGTCCACCATCAGACGCACCCATTCGTACTGTCCTGCGGGAACCGTGGTCCCATTGAGGAAGGTGGCGGTGGTGCCCCCCTGCAGGGTGAGGAGATCGAAGGCCTTTTCGGGCGAGAACGTGAAGTCAATCGGATTGCCGCCGGCCGGTTTGACCTCAACGCCGGTGAATTGGATCCATACTTTGGTGACGCCGCTGACCGGTGCGTCAGTCAAGCCGAGGTTCAAGGTCGACATCGATGCAGAACCTCCGCCGCCGCAGGAGCCCAGCAACAGGGCGCAAGCTGACAAGGTTGAACACGTGCCCAGCGCCGATAACCTGAACATACAGATCCTCCCGTTCAACCCTTAGAACCCCTGGCGATCCTCGGTGGCGCGGCGAGTATGGTCTGCGTCCCTGCCGCGCGCATGGTGTCGCCGTAGATAGACGGATCGTTGCCCTGGGACCGCGTCGGAACGACTTATGTAAAACGTGACGGCGGGTCGCGCAGCACACCTGGTCAGCGGCCACGCAGGGGAGTTGCCGGCCCGTTCAAAGCCCGGCGAGCAGTCGCCCCGGGTTGAAAATGCCGTGCGGGTCGAAACGCTCCTTCAACCGGCGGTGCAGCCGGGCGAGCGCCGGTGGCAACGGGTGAAAGCGTCCAGCGGGTGCGGGACCCCGCCAGCACAGCGCCGTGCCGCCCGCCGCGCAGGCCACGGTACGCACGTCGGCATCATCCGCAGGGTCCGCATACCAGCGAAGCGCGCCGCCCCAGTCGATCAGGGGCTCACCGGGCAGACTGAGCGGCGGGGCTGCGCCGGGAACCGACAGCCGCCAGATCACGCGGCCGGCAAAGAGGGGCAGCTGGCAGTGCCGCAACGCATCCCACCAGGCTTGTGCGCTGGCGGCGTCGATGGCTTCGCCGCCGATGCGCTCGCGCGCGGAGCGTACCGCCGGCGGTGCCCCGGAGAGCCGCAGCCAGGCGCTGCCCCGCCACCAGGCGCCGCCCGAGATCGGCACGCCGAGGGCCGACCAGCGATTGAAGGATTCCACCGCGGCCGCGGCCGGCAACTCGAGCCGCAGGGTCTCCTCGGCGCGGGGCCGTGGCAGTACCTTGAGTGAGATCTCGGTGATGACACCTAAGATGCCGAGCGAGCCGCACAGCAGCCGCGAGACGTCGAAGCCGGCGACGTTCTTCATCACCTGCCCGCCAAAGCGCAGCATCTCGCCATCCCCGGTCAGGAGTCTCGTTCCCAACACGAAATCGCGCGCCGCGCCCGCGTACACACGGCGCGGTCCCGACAGGCCGGCGGCGATCACGCCGCCGATGCTGGGGTCTGCGCCAAACGCCGGCGGCTCGAAGGCGAGAAACTGCCCGTGTGCGGCGAGCGCCGCCTCGATCTCGGACAAGGGCGTGCCGCAGCGAGCCGTGATGACGAGCTCCGAGGGCTCGTAGTCGACGATGCCCTGGTGAGCGCGCAGCTCGAGCACCTCCCCCGTGAGACTCTCGCCGTAGAAGTCCTTGGTGCCCGAACCCCTCAAGCGCAGCCCCTGGCGCGTGCGGTGCGCGGCGCTGACCCGCTCACGCATCTCAGCCAGGACGGCGTCGGCGGTCGCGGCCATCGGGTCTCACTAGAAGCGCGGCAGATCCGCGTGCGGCAGCGCGCCGTGGTGCACGCGCATCCGGCCGTACTCGGCGCAGCGCGCGAGCGTTGGAATCACCTTGCCCGGGTTGAGCAGGCCCGCCGGGTCGAACGCCTCCTTCACGGCGGCAAAGGCCGCGCGCTCCGCGGGAGAGAATTGCACGCACATGGAGTTGAGTTTCTCGACACCGACCCCGTGCTCGCCGGTAATGGTCCCGCCGAGCTGCACGCACAGCTCGAGGATCTCCGCGCCGAAGCGCTCGGCCCGCTCCCATGAGTCGGGGTCGCTGGCGTCGAACAGGATCACCGGGTGCAGGTTGCCATCGCCGGCGTGAAACACGTTCATACAGCGCAGTGCGTAGCGGGCCTCCATCCGCTCGATCGCCTGCAGTACCTCGCCAACATGCCTGCGCGGAATCGTGCCGTCCATGCAGTAGTAGTCGGGCGACAGGCGCCCGGCGGCGGGGAAGGCGTTCTTGCGACCGGACCACCAGCGCAGGCGCTCCGCTTCCGAGCCCGACACCCGCAGCGTGCTGGCGCCGGCAGTGCGCAGCACGTGCTCGATTTCCCGGACCTGGTCGGCGACTTCCTCGGGCGTGCCATCCGACTCGACCAGGAGAATCGCGGCCGCGGTGAGGTCATACCCGGCGCGCGCGAAGGGCTCGACCGCGGCGGTCGCCTGGCGGTCCATCATTTCAAGCGCCGCCGGAATGATGCCGGCGGCGATCACCGCGGCGACCGCGGCGCCGGCGCTGTGAACATCGGCGAACGAAGCCATGACCAGCTGGGCGCAGGGCGGCCGGGGGATGAGCTTCACGGTCACCTCGGTGACGATCATCAGCAGGCCCTCGGACCCGATGGTGAGCGCCAGCAGGTCCAGGCCCGGACCGTCCGGCGCACGGCCGCCCAACTCGAGCAGGTCCCCTTCCATGGTGTAGCCGCGCACGCCGAGCACGTTGTGCACCGTCAGGCCGTACTTGAGGCAGTGAACACCGCCGGAGTTTTCCGCCACGTTGCCGCCGATGGAGCAGGCGACCTGGGAGGAGGGGTCGGGCGCGTAATACAGGCCATGCGCGGCAGCCGCTTCCGACACCCGCAGGTTGGGCACGCCAGGCTCAAGCCGTGCGATGCGAGCGTGCGGATCGATTTCCAGGATGCGGTTCAGCCGCGCGCACGACAACAGCACGCCCTGTGCGTGCGGCGTCGAGCCCCCTGACAAGCCGGTGCCCGCGCCGCGCGCGACCACCGGAACCTTAAGCCGGCCGCAGGTCAGCAGCACCTGGCGCAGCTGCTGCGCGGTGCGTGGCAGCACCACGACGCCGGGGAGTTGCCGGAACACCGTCAGTGCATCGCACTCGTAGGGGCGGCGCTCCTCTTCCCGGGACAGTACGCAGTCCTCAGGCAGGAACGTCCGCAGGGCGGCGGCGATGTCGGCTTCGGCCATGGGCCATCCTAGCGCGACAGCCGGGCGCGTGGCAGGCTTGCGAACCGCCGCGCGCCTCATGCGCCAAGGAGACCTGATGCATACCGTGCGTTCGTGGGCTATGGGTATGGGGCTGCCTGCATGGCTGGCCGCGGCAAGCGGCGCGGCGCAAACGCCGCCCATGCAACCCGACATTCCCGCCGCGTTCACCGTGCCCACGGGGGACTGGGACTACGTCAAGCGCGAAGTCATGATCCCCATGCGCGACGGGGTGAAGCTGCATACCGTCATCGTCATTCCGAAGGGCGCGAAGGGTGCGCCGATCATTCTGACCCGCACGCCCTATAACGCCTCCAAGCGCGCCGAGCGCTTCGTGAGTCCGCACATGCTGGCCACGCTGCCGATGGGAGATGAGGTGTTTGTTCCCGAAGGGTATATCCGCGCCTTCCAGGACGTGCGTGGCAAATACGGCTCGGAAGGGGACTACGTCATGACGCGGCCGCTGCGCGGTCCGCTCAACAACACTGCCGTGGATCACTCCACTGACGCGTACGACACCATCGACTGGCTGGTGAAGAACGTGCCGGAATCGAACGGCAGGGTCGGCATGATCGGCTCCTCTTACGAGGGCTTCACGGTGCTCATGGCGCTGGTGAACCCGCATCCGGCGCTCAAGGCTGCGGTGCCCATGAGCCCGATGGTGGATGGCTGGAAGGGTGATGACTGGTTTCACAACGGCGCCTTCCGCCAGACCAACTTCGACTACATCTATGGCCAGACCACGGCCCGCGGGGAAGGCAAGGAGATCGCGCGCGGCGTGTACGATGACTTCCAGCTGTTCCTCGCCAGCGGGTCGGCCGGCGACTTCGCGCACCGCTTCGGCATCGACACGCTGCCGTTCTTCAACAAGGTCGCGGAGCACCCGGCTTACGATCAGTTCTGGAGTGCTCAGGCGCTCGATCAGATTCTGGCCGCCCAGCCGCTCGAGACGCCCACGATGTACGTCGCCAGTATCTGGGACCAGGAGGACATGTACGGCGGGATCCACACCTATGCAGCGACCGAGCCGAAGGATTCAGGACATGATCTGAACTTCCTGGCGCTGGGGCCCTGGCGGCACAGCGGCGTCAACTACGACGGCACCACGCTCGGTCCGCTGAAATTCGAGGGCAACACGGCGCTGCAATTCCGGCGCGAGGTGATGCAGCCGTTTCTCGATGAGCATCTGAAGGACGGTGCGCCGAAGGCTGACACGCCCCCGGCGTTCGTGTTCGAGACCGGAACCAACGTGTGGCGGCGCCTTCCTCGCTGGCCGCTGTCGTGTGAGTCAGGTTGTGACTCGACGCCGCAGCACCTGTATCTCGAGCCGGGTTTTGGCCTCGGATTTGGCGCACCGGCCAGGAACGCCGCGCCGTTCGATGAGTACGTGTCCGATCCCGCGAAGCCGGTCCCGTACATCCCGCGGCCGGTACACCTTCAGGACACGCCCGCCTGGCAGCGCTGGCTGGTGACGGATCAGCGCTCGGTAGCCGATCGCACCGATGTCCTGACTTACCTGTCCGACGTGCTGACGGCTCCGTTGCACATTGGCGGCGCGCCAGTGGTCAATCTGTTTGCCTCGACCAGCGGCACGGACAGCGACTGGGTCGTGAAGCTCATCGACGTGTACCCCGAGGAGATGCCCTCGGATCCGCCGCTGGGCGGCTACCAGCTTCCCGTCGGCATGGACATCTTCCGCGGACGTTACCGCGAGAGTTGGGTCCATCCCAGCCCCGTTCCGCCGGGCAAGGTGGAGCGTTACCGGTTCGCACTGCCGCACGTGAACCATGTGTTTCTGCCGGCCCATCGCATCATGGTGCAGATCCAGTCGAGCTGGTTCCCGCTCTACGACCGCAACCCACAGACCTACGTAGCGAACATTTTCTTCGCCAAGCCCGGCGACTACCGCAAGGCCACGCAGCGGGTCTTTCACACGGGGGGCGCGTCGAGTTTCATCGATCTGCCGGTGGTCGGAAAGCGCTGAGGGGACCGCCCGGTTGGCGCTGGCGGAGAAGTTCATGCCGCAAATCGATCAGTTCCTGCGGTGGCGCGTGACCATAATGGGGCTTAAGCCCCGCAGGACATTCCTATGGACGAGCCGCAGCAGCCAGGTCATCCCGGGCGATCCCGCCGTCCCAGCGGCCGTGATGCCAAGATCGCGGCGCGCACCGCGCGCAGCCACGCCTTCGTACCGTACATCACCCGCAAGATCCCGTATTACGAAGTGCTGGGGAACGAGGGACTCGAACTCCTCGAGCACAACGCCGACACGATTCTTGAGGAGATCGGCATCGACTTCCGCGACGATCCGGAGTCGCTCAAGATCTGGAAGGACGCGGGCGCGGACGTCCAGGGCGAGCGGGTGCGCTTTCCACGCGGCATGTGCCGCAGCATCGTGCGGCGCTCGGCGCCACAGGAATTCACCCAGCATGCGCGCAACCCCGCGCGCGACGTGGTGATCGGCGGCAAGCGCACGGTATTCGCGCCCGCCTACGGATCGCCGTTCGTGCGCAACCTGGACGAGGGCCGGCGCTACGCCCGGATCGAGGACTTCCGCAATTTCGTGAAGCTCGCCTACATGGCGACCTCACTGCATCACTCCGGCGGCACCATCTGCGAGCCGGTCGACCTGCCGGTGAACAAGCGGCACTTCGACATGGTGTACAGCCACATGAAGTACAGCGACAAGCCGTACATGGGCTCGGTCACCCATCCGGATCGGGCGCGCGACACCGTCGAGATGACCAAGATCCTGTTCGGGGACGCCTACACCGATCCCGCGACCGGCAAGCCGCGCACCTGCATCGTCAGTCTCATCAACGCTAACTCGCCGCTCACCTGGGATGCGACCATGCTGGGGGCGTTGAAGACGTACGCGCGGGCGAACCAGGCGACCATCGTCACGCCGTTCATCCTCGCCGGCGCCATGTCCCCCGTGACGGTGGCGGGAACCGTGGCCCAGACGCTCGCCGAGGCGCTCGCCGGCATGGCGCTCGCACAGCTGGTGAATCCGGGCGCGCCGGTGGTGCTCGGCAGTTTCGCGTCCTCACTCTCGATGCAGTCAGGCGCGCCGACCTTCGGTACGCCCGAACCCGCGCTGGTCCTGTACGCCATGGCCGCGCTGGCGCGGCGGCTGGGAGTCCCGTTCCGCTCCGGCGGGGCACTGTGCGCTGCCAAGATCCCGGACGCGCAGGCGGCCTATGAGTCGGCCAACACTCTGATTCCGACCTGCCTAGGGGGCGTCAACTTCGTACTGCACACCGCCGGGTGGCTCGAGGGCGGCCTCTCGATGGGCTACGAGAAGTTCGTCATGGACACTGACCAGGCGGGCATGATGCATACCCTGCTCGCCGGCGTCGACCTGACGGAGAACGGCCAGGCGCTCGATGCCATCCGCGAGGTCGGTCCCGGCAAGCACTTCCTCGGCTGTGCGCACACGCAGGCGAACTTCCAGACGGCGTTCTACCGTTCGCCGCTTGCCGACAACAACAGCGTCGAGCAGTGGGAAGCGGAAGGGGCTAAGGACATGGCGCAGCGCGCCAACGCCTTGTGGAAGCGCCAGCTCGAGCAGTACGAAACGCCGGCGCTCGATCCGGCGGTGGACGAAGCGCTGCTCGACTACATCAAGCAGCGCAAGGCGTCGTTCCCGGACTCGAACGTCTAGCCTGCGTGGCTGAGAAAGCCGAGCAGGGCCGGCACGACTGCCTCGGGGGCATCCTCCTGAACCAGATGTCCGGCGTCCGGTATCGCCCGAAATAATGCTCCGGGGATGGTCCGCTGCAGCTGCCGGCCTCGCTCAATCGGGATCCAGCGATCCTGCTCTCCCCATAAGATCAACGTGGGACAGCGCAACTGGTGGTAGCGGGGCGTGACTTCGTCCGTGTACCTGTGATTCATCTGCGCGATTTGACGATAAAAGGCTGCCTGGCCCACTTCGCCCAGCCACGGCGCAACATACGGCGCCAGCTCCTCGTCCGACATGACGCGCTGAACGGCGCCGCGGATGTAGGCCGGAACGATCGCCTGGTGAATGTAGGCTGGGACGCCGCGGAATGCAGCTTCGTGCTGACGCACATGGTCGACGAAGGGCGAACCCCACGGTGACAGCGCCACGGGGTCAATCAGCGTGAGGCTGCGGTAGTCCCTGCCGTTCAGCAAATGCGCACGCAGCGCCGTGGCGCCGCCAAAGTCGTGTGCGACGACGTCGGGCTTCTCGAGGCCCCAGTGTTCGAGCAACTCGCTGAGTACGAGGTTCTGTATCCCGAGCGAAACGTCCTGGTTTTCGGACTTCTCAGATTGCCCGTAGCCCAGCAGGTCGAACGAGTAAACGGTATGTGTGTCGACGAACTGCGGAGCAACGCGGTGCCACACATGCGAGGAAAACGGTGTGCCGTGTACGAATACGAGCGCGGGACCGGTGCCCCTGACCGAGTAGCGAACGGTCTGGCCCCGAAAGCGATAGACCTGGTTCACGCGCCCGCGCGTGGCCGGCGCGCGCGCTCACGTGGCGCGGCGACCTTCGGGGGCGGCAGCTGCACCACCCGCCGCAGATGCAGATACGGCTCGCTCGAGTGCGGAATGCCCATCGCTGCCACGAAATGAGCCTGGAATTTCGGCTCGATTGCGGTCTCGATCTTTTCCACGCGCTGCACCAACTCCTCGACGGTCTTGCGCGAGGCCTTATCGAGCAGCGCGATGCGTGCGCCGGTGCCCGCGGCGTTGCCGGCAGATGACACCTGCGAGAGCTCGCAGTCGGGAATCATCCCGAGGATCGTCGCGTATTTGACGTCGATATGATTGCCGAACGCACCGGCGAGGCGGATCCGGTCGACATGATCCACGCCCATATGATCCATGAGCAGCCTGACGCCGGCGTGCAGCGCTGCCTTGGCGAGCTGAATCGCGCGCACGTCGTTCTGGGTGACAGCCAAGGGCACCGCGCCCCGATACATCGTGTAGGCAAAGGTGCGCCCCGTCCGCACGATGCGGTCGCTGCGTGCGGCGAGTTCGCCATCCACGACCCCGTCCTGGCTGATGATGCCGGCGAGATACATTTCCGCGATGACCTCGATGATTCCCGAGCCGCAGATGCCGGTCACCCCGGTGCCGGCCACGGCCTCGTTGAACCCGGGCTCGTCGGACCACAGGTCGGAGCCGATGACCTTGAACTTCGCCTCGAGCGTCCCGGGGTCGATGCGGATGCGCTCGATGGCCCCCGGAGCCGCGCGCTGACCGCAGCTGATCTGCGCACCCTCGAAGGCGGGTCCGGTGGGGCTCGAGCAGGCGAGCAGCCGATCACGATTGCCGAGGACGATTTCGGCATTGGTGCCCACGTCCACCAGCAGCGTGAGCTTCTCGGAAAGGTCAGGACGCTCCGCGAGGATCATGGCGGCGGCATCCGCGCCCACGTGACCCGCGATGCACGGCAGCGTGTAAACCCGCGCACCCGGATGCAATGTGAGCCCAAGCTCGGCGGCGCGCAGGTCGAGCGGGGTATCGGTCGCGAGCGCAAAGGGCGCGCCGCCCAGTTCCACCGGATCGATGCCGAGCAGCAGGTGATGCATGATCGGGTTGCCGACCATCGTCAGCTCGAGAATGTCTGACACCGACACCTTCGCGTCGCGTGCTACCTCGGCGGCGAGCGTGTTGAGCGCAGCGCGCACCGCCTCGGTCATCTGCTGCGCCCCGCCGGGGTGCATCATCGAGTAGGACACCCGGCTCATGAGGTCCTCGCCGAAGCGGATCTGGGGATTCATTGCGCCGCTGGAAGCGACCACCTCGCCACTTTCGAGATTACACAGATGGGCGGCGATGGTGGTCGAGCCCACGTCCACCGCAAGCCCATAGATCCGATCGTGAAATCCCGGCCAGACGCCGATCAGTTGCGAACCCCCATGCACCGCGACGGTGACTTTCCATTGGCCCTTGCGCAGCGCCGCCTGCAGACTCTGCAGCACCGCAAGGTCGCAGCGCAGGGGGCCGAATTCCCACTCGCGGTGCAGCGCCTCGAGCAGTCGCTGCAGATCACCCGACGGGTCATGCATGTCGGGCTCGCGCACCTCGACGTAATGAAGATGCACGACGGGATCGAGGGTGATCGGGTGCGCCTCCACCGCCTTGCGCACCACCTGGCGGTGCACCTGGCTGCTCGCAGGCACGTCGACCACCAGGTTGCCCTGGATCTGTGCGGAGCAGGACAGCCGGTGCCCGGCAAGCAGCGGGCGCCGCCGGGAGAAGCTGTGCTCGGCCGCGCTCAGGGGGGAGAGATTGGCGGCATGCGAGCTCACGCCGTGCTTGGGAAAGTCACCCTCCATCACCAGCACCTGGCAGCGCCCGCACAGCGCGCGCCCGCCGCACACCGAATCGACGTCGACGCCCAGGCTCCGGGCGGCTTGCAGGAGCGGTGTGCCGAGCGGGAAGCGGCCGCGCTTGCCGGACGGCGTAAAGACGACGAGTGCGTCCTTGTCGGTCATGGAGGACTCTGGGCACGCCGGCGATGACCGCCCTCGCGTCGCCCGCGTGCCGTGCCCTCGGCGGGCCCGGCCGCGGCGGCCGCACCCGAGGCCTGCAGCAGCGGCGCTTCGCGGAAGCGGCGGATCCAGCGCGCGCAATCCGGATCGTGACCCATCATGACGTCCGCCGCCATGCACGCCCTGACGATCTCCAGATGCATCGGGTTCATGATCGCGGAGGTGAGTCCCGCACCGATCGCCATGGTGAGAAAGGTTGCACTGATGCCTTCACGCGCCGGCAGGCCAAAGCTCACGTTGGATGCGCCGCAGGTGGTGTTCACCCGCAGTTCGTTCTTCAGGCGGCGCAACAGGTGCATGACCTGTACGCCCGCCTGGTTGATGGCGCCGATCGGCATGACCAGCGGGTCGACCACGATGTCGCTCGCGGGAATGCCGTGATCGGCGGCGCGCTGCACGATTTTCTTCGCGACCTCGAAGCGTACGTCGGGATCCTCCGAGATACCGGTCTCGTCATTGGAAATCGCCACCACCGCGGCGCCGTACTTCTTCACCAGCGGCAGCACCGCCTCGAGCCGCTCCTCTTCTCCGGTGACCGAGTTCACCAGCGGCTTGCCCTTGTAGACGGCAAGTCCCGCTTCCAGCGCCTTGACGATGGATGAGTCGATCGACAGCGGCACGTCGGTGATCGACTGCACCAGCTGTACCGCCCTGGCAAGGATCGCCGGCTCATCGGCGAGCGGGATGCCGGCATTGACGTCCAGCATGTGCGCCCCGGCCGCCACCTGCGCCAGGGCGTCGGCCTCGACACGGCTGAAATTCCCGGCGGCCATCTCCGCGGCGAGGATCTTGCGCCCCGTCGGGTTGATGCGCTCGCCGATCATGACGAAGGGACGCTCGAGGCCGAGCACGACCTCGCGGGTTGCGGAACTGATGACAGTGTCGGTCATGAGGCCATCCTGTTGGTATTCGCTTGCGGATCGCGCCCGGGGTACCACGGCACGCGGCCGCCCAACACCCCGGAGCGCTCGATGATTTCCGCCACGGTCTCTTCCTGGCGATAAGCCATGACGTGCACGCCGTGCACGCCCTTGACGGTGCGGATCTCCTGGATGAGATCGATGCACAGCTTGCGGCCCTCGAGTGCGCCGTCGCTCGCGCCCGCCAGGCGCTTGATGATCTCATCCGGAATGTGCACGCCGGGGACGTGAGTGCGAATCCACTCGGCCGCCTTGACGGAGCGTAGCGGACCCACTCCCACGAGTATGAAGACCTTGTCGAGCAGACCCAGCTCTTCCACCTGGCGCATGAAGGTCCTGAGCAGCGGCAGGTCGTAGCAGAACTGCGTCTGGATGAACTGCGCGCCGGCGGCGACCTTCTTCGCCAGGCGTTGCGCGCGCCACTCGCAGGGCTTCGCGAAGGGGTTCTCCGCCGCACCGAGCAGCACCCGCGGTGCGTAGGTGATCTTGCGGCCGCTCAGGAAATGATGCTCATCGCGCAGCGTGCGCGCGGTTTCCAGCAGCGTCAGCGAATCCAGATCAAACACCGGCAGGGCCTGCGGATGGTCGCCCGCCTGCACGCCATCGCCCGTCAGGCACAGCAGGTTGCAGACTCCCATGGCGGCACCGCCCAGAATGTCGCCCTGGATGGCGATGCGGTTCTTGTCCCGGCAGGAGATCTGCATCACCGGTGCGTAGCCCATCCGGGTGAGGAGCGCGCATACGGCGAGGCTCGACATGTGGCAGTTGGCGCCACTGCCGTCGGTGGCGTTGATGGCGTCCACGTGGCCGTCGAAAATGCGGGCGCGCCGGTAGACGTCCTCAGGATCCGCCGAGTCGGGCGGCGCGAGCTCGCTGGTGACCACGAACTGTCCGGTGCGCAAGACCCGCTCGAAGCGTCCCGGTGAGGTGTGCCCCGGGAGAATGGGCAGCGGATAGCCCGGTACCGGTTCGTCTTCGAAAATCACTTCAGATCCCTCCCACGCGCTGGCGCACCACGCGCAGCCATGAAGACCTGCCCTGCAGGCGCTGGTCCACGGCGACCTGCACTTGGCGCAGGGCGTCCATCCCGCCCGGAATTCGCGCACTGCCGGCCACCGCCTCAGTCCACACGCACTTCATCTCCGGGCGCACCTCACAGTGACCGTCGGCACGCACGCCGCCGCACGGGCCGTTGCGCAGGTTCTTCGGACAGTTCATCGGGCACGACATGCCCGTGGAGCTCAGGATGCATTGACCGCACATCCGGCAGTCGAACAGCAGCCCCTTCACCGAGCGCTCCACGGCGGCGACCGGCCGCTCGAGCCGTTGATAGCCGAGCCGCTTCCACAACGGATGCAGTGCCACGAGCGCGGATTCGAAGCCCCGGTAGAAGCTATTCAGCCCCCGGGCGTGACGCACCGACCACTGTCTGACCGCGTACATCTAAGAACCCACCGCAAGGCCCTTCGCCCGGATCAGCTCCTCGAGTTGCTCGTCGCTGAAGCGCGCTTCGATCCGCGCGGCCTCCGCCGCCGCCTCCGCGTGGATGTCTTCACCGCAGGGCCGCGCCTCGCTGCGCTTCCAGTCGGCGAGATAGGCATCCGAGCTGCCCCGGCCGGCACGCATGGCGGCGCGATCCACCGCTTCCTGGAAGCGCGCCGACAGCTGCACTTTGGCGGTTTCGCGACCGCGTCTGACGACGACCTGGGCGGGGATGTCGCGCCAGGAGATGATGGTCAGGCTTGCCATGCCAGGGTGTCCTGGCTCGTCACCAGGGAGCGCAGGCGCTCTCCCAGCTCCCCGTAACCCGTGTAGCGGTACTCGAAGCAGAAGCCGAGGGAGTCCGCGATCTGGCGCGCCCGCGCGATGGCCTCTGCGCGATCGGTCTGCGCGAGATACACCAGCTTCTTGTAGTGGCGGAAATACTCGGTCGCGAGCTCAGGGTGGCGGTCGAGCCCGAGGGGCCGCACGACCAGGCGCTCGTAGTGCCGCAACAGAAAGTCCGTCAGATAGAACGTGCCGGGCTCGGCCTCGGAGAGCTGCGCAAACACCTGCGGCCGTGCCAGGAACTCGTAGCAGTGGGCGCCCGGCAGCCGCTCGACACCTTCTTCCTTCAGCACCGCGTCGAGCTCTCCACGGGTGCCGCAGTCACCGTAGACGACGAACATCTTCTCGTAGCGAGCGCGGTTCGCCTGGATCGCGGCGCGCACCGCTGGCGCAATGCGTTCGGGCCGATTGTGCAGCTGCGCAGGCAGGCAGCGCACATCGAGTGTCGTCCAGCCATTGGCGCGCTTGAGCGCTGCGATCTCGCGGGCGAGAGCCCCGCAGGCGATGAGCAACGTGCCCGGGCGCTTGTGCATGAGAGTCTCGTGCGCCATCAGGCCGCGCGGTTTGCGCGCCGCGCCGCGAGCAAAGTCTTGGCGGTCTCGACGGCGATCGCGGCGTCGCGGCAGTACGCGTCGGCACCGACCGCTTTGCCGAATTCCTCATTCAGCGGGGCGCCGCCGACCAGCACGATGTAGTCCTTGCGGATACCCTTTTCCCGCATGGTGTCGATCACGACTTTCATGTAAGGCATGGTCGTGGTGAGCAGGGCGGACATGC
>WNFR01023445.1_pt1 | contig 14048 bp, 19 predicted proteins | sample 5400221 | NCBI WGS metagenome assembly WNFR01 (sample SAMN13153357, study PRJNA577476) | soil metagenome | isolation source: 40 cm soil under Madrone tree | place: USA:California | collected 2016-06-14 | reverse complement strand
CTCGCATCACAAACGGTCTTTCCATCGCCTCTGCGGACATGTTTTTCATGGATGTTGTCCCCGTTTCTCCCACGCGATTCCGACCCCCTGCGAAGATGGGAGAGACGCTTCTGGAAAATCCTCACAACACTCTCCTTACAAAAGTGCTCGCTACATCATATCGTCTGCGTGATCTCAATGCAGAATTGCGGGCGATATCTTTAAAGTCTTCCTCGTATAATGACGACACTCGGAAAAAGGTACTCGGCACACTACTCGAGACACTAGTCCAGCTCCAAGTCGATGTGAACAGCTTCGTCGATAGTGGTAAGAACCCCGTAAAATTGAGAAACGGAAAGCTCCCTCCTCCCGGCATTAAGCAAGTTCTTGAGAAGAAAGAGGGTCTTTTCCGAATGCACATGATGGTGTGTATTACTACGCCTATTGTACTCGCCTAATATCTACTTCAGGGTAAACGCGTTAACTATGCTGCTCGTTCAGTTATCTCGCCGGATGTGAACATCGAGCCAAATGAAATCGGTATACCTCCTGTGTTTGCCCGGAAATTAACTTTCCCTGAACCAGTGACACCTGTGAATTTCCACGAGATGCGCCAGCTGGTGATCAATGGTTCCAAGATCTATCCTGGGGCAACGATCGTCGAGTTCGAAGATGGCCATCAAATATACTTGGTACGGGCTAGTATTCTTTGCTGGAGGCAATACTCATCGTGATGCATAGGAAAAGTTGACAGTTGAGCAAAGAACGGCCATTGCCAATCAATTGCTCACACCACCAGATGGTGGGCGTTCCGATCGTCGTCGATTCAGTACACGAACATCAGCTATTAACAAGAAGGTCTTTCGACATCTTCGTGATGGAGATATACTTATTCTCAACCGACAACCTACCTTGCATAAACCAAGCATGATGGCACATCGGGCGCGTGTGTTGCATGGTGAAAAAACTATTCGCATGCACTATGCCAACTGGTCAGTTGTGACATTCCCTGACCATACCACCATTGACTCTGATACCTTAGCAACTCGTACAATGGTTTGTCTTTGGTTCACAACTATTTGAAAATTGAACTGACACCCGCGAACGCATAGCTGATTTTGATGGGGACGGTTTGTTGCATGTAATTGAACTCGACATGGCAGCTGATTCCTTTTTAAAGAGATGAACATACATTTCCCCCGTACGTATTGTATCATCCAAACTTGTAATGTCTACTAATACACCGGTAGAAAACGAAGTCGCGCGCGCAGAAGCAATGCTGATAGCCAATACTGACAACCAGTATTTGGTCCCAACTTCTGGGAAACCGTTACGGGGTCTCATCCAGGATCACGTCGTAGCTGGCGTTTGGATGACTAATATGGATACCTTTTTTACGAGAGAGGAGTATTTTCAGCTACTCTATGGGAGCCTCAAACCCGAGGAACATTCGGCTTATGACAACGGGTGCTTGCTGACTTTCCCCCCCGCAATATGGAAGCCAAAGGCATTGTGGACGGGCAAACAACTCGTAAGCACACACTTTGTCTCTCCCTTAGGTGATCCTAACAAAGCAAAGATTTCTACCATTCTATTGAATATCACACCCAATAATGCTGAAGGGCTCAACCTGAACACCAAGGCTAAGGTTCCCAATGCGGCATGGGGAAAGGGCTCCTCTGAGGGCCAAGTTATTTTCATGAATGGAGAACTTCTCTGTGGCACTCTTGACAAATCTGCTTTCGGTGCTAGTGAATTTGGCTTGGTCCACTCTGTCTATGAACTGTACGGTGCAGACGTTGCAGGGAGGCTCCTTGGCATACTGAGTCGGCTATTCACGAAGTTTTTGCAGCACAGGGCATTCACTTGCCGTATCGATGACTTGGCGCTCACTGACGAAGGAAACGCGAAGCGAGCACAGTTGTTGCATGACGGGGGAAATCTTGGAACAGAGGGAGCGATGGATAATTTCCCTTCGCTCAACGACCTCTCTTTTGAAGAGAAACCGGCTGCCCTGGTGCAACTGCTCCGGGAAGTGCTCCGTGACGACGAAAAAATGGCAGGACTTGATGTGACCGTTAAATCACGACTACGGGAACTCACCAAGTCTATCGCGGATGCGGTGATGCCCCGTGGTTTGCTGCGCAAGTTCCCGCATAACAACATGCAGATGATGACACAATCAGGTGCCAAGGGTAGCGTAGTCAATGCTCAGCAGATTTCGTGTGTCCTAGGTCAGCAGGAACTAGAAGGCCGTCGCGTACCAGTGATGGTCAGCGGCAAAACCCTGCCCTCGTTCAAGGCTTTTGAAACGAAAGCTATTGCTGGCGGTTACGTCGCTAGCCGTTTCCTTACTGGTATCAAGCCGCAGGAGTTCTTCTTCCATTGCATGGCCGGTCGCGAGGGTCTGATCGACACAGCCGTGAAGACATCTCGCTCAGGCTACCTGCAACGCTCTTTGATAAAACATCTAGAGGGAATCCGCGTTCACTACGATAATACGGTACGCGGGAGTGACGGCTCAGTGTACCAGTTTCATTACGGTGGTGATGCACTCGATGTCACCAAGCAAAAGCACCTATACCAATTCACTTTCATGGCGCAGAACATGAAGGCACTGGTTGATCGGTATCGGCCACGCGATGCGATAGACGTACTGGATGATGAACAGGCTCGAAAATACACGAAGAGTGTTCTCAAGGCGTCCAAAGATGTCTTGCCAGGGGAGGATTATTCCAAAAGAGAAAGAATGGCAACTCCTATGGAGCTCTTCAGTCCTGCGCGCTATCTAGGTAGCACGTCTGAGAAATTTGCAGAACGATTGAACGATTACATCCAGAGCAATCCTGACAACCTCCTCAAGTCTAAGAGCAACGTGCTCGCTATTCGTAGGCGGCAGGCTCTGCGTAGCGCAAGTGATTTTCGATTGATGATGATGTTCAAGTATCTGCGCAGCTTGGTGGAGCCGGGTGAAGCAGTCGGTTTGCTGGCTGGTCAAGGGTGGGCATCTGACTCTCGTAGACACGCCGCTGGCTGACACGTCGCAGTGTGGGCGAGCCCTCGACTCAGATGACACTCAATACATTCCACTTTGCTGGTACGCACCTCCACGAAACCAAGGTTCCCAACTGACACGAGAATTGCAGGTCATGGTGCCGCCAATGTCACGCTTGGAATTCCGAGATTACGCGAGATCGTGATGACGGCATCCAGGACACCCAAAACACCGTCCATGACCATGACCATGGCCAAAGGTATTTCAGTTGATCGAGCGGACGCATTTGCGCGCAGAGCGTCACGAGTGACACTTTCTCAAGTCGTTGACGAGGTTACAGTCGTTGAACGGCTCGCAGTCAACAACCAAGCACGCCAAAAGCAGTTCACAATTGACATTGAGTTCTACCCTGAAGAGGAATACCGTGCCGAGTTCGAAGTGTCTCCTAGCCAGCTAGTTGGCGTGTTTGGGACTCGCTTCTCGCTCATCCTGAAGCATGAGATCCAGGTCGAGATGAGGAAGCTTGCTGCTGACCTCAAGAGTCAGATTACCGAGCTTGGAAAAGGCAAGGCTGCACCAGCGGGGGAGGAGGGTGCATCAGCCGCAGCTGGCGATGGAGAGGAGGATGCTGATGCGGGAGAACCCCCACGAAGGAGGGACGACGACGAAGGAAGTGAGGCCGATGATGGCGACGCAAGTAGGGAGAAGCGTCATCGACAGAAGCATCAACAAACGTCGTACGAGTCTGATGAAGATGGAGACGAGTTGGACGAGGATGGCGAAGGCAATTTTGAACCTCAACCTCTGGATGTCGGGCTAGAGGCCGGTCACACACCTTCGGGCACTGTCGCAGCGGCAAACGAACCAGAGAAGCAGGCTCATAAGAAGGGTGGACTCAAGCTCAAGGAAGTTGTGAGAAGGGCAGAACAAGCCTTTCTAGAAAACTTTACAAACGCTACAGCCTTCAACTTCACCCCATCTGGTTGCAAGATTGAACTCGAGGTAAGTTAGGCACATTTTCTCCCACCCGCGTAATGAAAGATTTGTTGACCCCCAAAATGGACACGTAGTTTGGCTCAGATCTTCCCAAACTGCTGTTGGTTGGTATTGTGGAGCGGGCGTGCACGAAAACCATTGTCCGGGAAATTCCTGGGATCGCAGACTGCTTCCGTGATAAAGAAGCGAGCAAGGATGGGCTCATCAAGGTCAGCATCTATCAGGCACATCCTTAGGGCCGTTGCTAACCAAGCAGCATTGTAGATTACTACCAATGGCTCGAGCTTGCGCGGCCTTTGGGAGTTTGCTTGTTCAAGTGAGGAACCACTGATCGAAGAGGACGGTATCTATTCGAACGACATCTACTCCATCCTCATGACATACGGCATAGAGATGGCTCGAGCGGCGATTGTGCGTGAAATAAGCGGCGTCTTTGGCGTTTACAACATCGAAGTCGATATCAGGCACCTTGAGCTGATTGCAGATTATATGGTCAGCATTGAAACGGGCAGATTGACTTTGACTTAATCTTTGGTCTTATTCAGACATTCGAGGGTGACTACAAGCCATTCAATCGCAAGGGAATGAGCATGCACCCATCTCCCCTCTTAAAGGCCTCGTTCGAGACGACTGGTGCATTCCTTTCCGACGCAACGCTACACGGTGACTTTGATGATCTTCAAACACCATCGGGCAACCTGGTGATTGGACGGCCAAGTCTGAGTGGCACTGGCGTATTCGACGTGGTAACGCGAGTTGAAGTTTAAAATTAAAAATATTTGATATTGGCGTGACACCGTGACAAGTCGCGTCTTTTGAGGGTCACAAAGAGAGTCAGTCGCCGTTTGCCATGTCGATAATGAGTCCACCTCGACCCGTCCTCGCCGACCTTCCCCTCGACCTCTTTCTCAACCCAACTCCAAATCTCAACCGACAGACATCATTCACCCGCTCTAAACGCTCAAGGTCCCCGTCTCTCGCCTGTTCCATCTTCAATCCAGCGAAGAGACGAATACTCGAGCAGGAGGGTCTCGTCCTTACTACACGCTCGCGTCTTCGCACACGTACCAGCACTGACTCACTCGATCTTCCCCGTCGCGCTCTTTTACACGTTTCTGAAACCTCCAAACGTCTTCCTGGTCCTTCCATCGCAAAGGGCGACACCCCTCCGCCGACACTCGTACACCCAGATCCACTTGACCCACCGTCACCTCGCGCACCCAGGCGGACGTCTCCGCGTCTCTCTGCGTCCCCGCACTCCAAATCATGCTCCTCTGCCACTACCACGCCGCCACGCTCCTTTCCACGGAAAGCCCGGCCGGAGACCGCGGCCAGTGGTAGCTCGTCGCGCTACTCACGTCGCACGACTCCCTCCACTCCCACCGTGGTCCCGCGCGAGATGCCGCCGCCACCCGACCGTCGATCGCTGCATTATCCCGGCTTCGACGTGCACCAGGACACGCACATAGCTCTGCCCTCTACACAATCGATGACGCGCCGCGCCCTAGAAGAGGCTGCACGCGCTCAGGAGGGCGAGGCGGCCAAGGAGAACGTCCGTCCAGCGACAGGCTCTGGACCCTGCAAGAGCAGCAATGCGAAGGGGGACACGATGCCGCGACGCTCGGCGAGACTACGCGCGAATAATCGTTCCACGCTACAGGGAGCCATCCTGGACGTGAGAGGCCGTGAGAGTTGCCGGACAACGCTCTACGGCGTGTCCTTGAAAGTTTAGCCCCGCTCTATCATCAATTCTGTTCGTTTTGATGTTTGGTATTGGAGATTGCTCATCTTACGCCTGTAGGCAAATATTTACGACCCTCACATTTTATTTAAGTACTGTGCAGCTGTGTACCATCCGTTCTGCCCTCCTTGCTTCCCCCCTTTTTTTTTCGCTTCCTCGTGTGAATTGTTCGCTGTGGGGTGCTGTGTCCTTTTGTTAGATTGTGTGTATGGTTTTCTTGGAGCATTCGCTAATACAACGGAATACCTGTTCTCATTCACATGTACAACACAAAAAAAAAAAAAAAATCGAAAGTCATGGAGGGTCGATGGAACGACCGAAGGATCGACAGCGGGATCAGACATCTGATATTGTGGATAAGAGTCCAGCACGCCCAACAGCGCCAAGTCCCTCACCGCTTTCGTGGCGCACGATGTTGGACGAGCCAGCCACAGGCTGGCCAAGTTGACCGACGATGTCGCTTTGCAGTTGCATGGGCACAAAGACGACCTTGGTGCCCGCCGTCTTCGCCATGTGCTGAAGCGCCTCGAGCTGACGGATCTGCATGGCGGCAGGCGACGCAAGGATGTCGGCCGCCTGGCGCATGAGGCGGGCGGCGTCGACCTCTGCGCGGGCGGCGATGACCTTGCTCTCGCCGATGCGCTTCTGCTGCGCGGCGCTGGAGAGGGATGCAGAGACCTCGGGGGAAAATATGATGTCCTTGATGAGGATGCCCTCGATGGCGACGCCCCACTTGTCGGCGATGTCGCCCACGATCTCGGCGATCTCGAACGCGATCGCCTCACGCTCGGTGACGACTGATTGGACCGCGCGGGCGCCGACGACGTGGCGCAGTGTCGTCTGAGCGCGCTCCACGAGCGCCTGGCGGAGATCCGAGATGCCGAACGCGGCACGATAGGGGCTCACAATGTGGAAATAGATAACAGAGTCACTGGATTGAATGACGTTGTTCAGCCAGCTGATGAAGGATATGAAGAGACACACATTTCAACGTTGACATTGTCGCGTGTGATGACGGTCTGCCGACCAATGGAAATGATTTGTATCTTGACGTCCACGTGACGAAGGGACTCAGTGCAGACATTGACCTGGACCAAGCCTGGATCGACGGCCCTGTAGAATTGGCCGAAACGCGAGACGAGTCCCACAGAACCTGGGAAAGCGGACATGGTTGGTGAGAGATTGACAAACGAACGTGGGAATTCGTACCTTGGCGAACTTCCTTGAACGGATTTGGGCAGGGACAGCATGGGATGGCACCAAGGAACCCGACACACGACCCGAGTGCCTGCATCATGGAGCCATAGAAACCGTGGTTGACGTCCCCGAGGCCCAAATCCTGCGCGTACGAGGGTTGCATCTCATCCTTCTTGAGTGGTTGTACTTTGAGTACAGCCTTGGTGGGAGCAACGTGGTTACGAGGAACGTCTTCGGTCACTATAGACCCTTGTTTGTGGGCCGGGAAGGATGAGAAGGGGGACGAGACTTACCATGGGGAGCATCATGATCGACGACCCGTGAAGACGAGGACACAGTAGGGGAGGGTATACGGTCTTTGGTGTCTATTGTGGGGGGGGACATGGTGGTGGTATGGAGGTTGGTTGATTCGGTGGGATTTAAAAGTTGGAGGATATTACTTGTTGCGCAGCTGAGGCTGTGAACCGAGCGAATGGCGAATATGCACCACACCCACATGTCCCAGGCACAGCCAATGTGATCGATCGTGTTCTACACCGATAACTGTATTTAGCTAAATGTACAAAAATAGATACATCACAGCAAATCTTCTATACAACCCGTTCTAGCATCGACAACCAATCAGCAATCAGCAAAGCGCAATCCAGTCAGTCAGTCACTAGTCACTTCCCCCACCAGCAAGCTCGAGAATAAGCCGACAAGCGACATCCATGAAAACGAAAGGAGAAATAATGTCGGATCCCCCATGAGTAGAGTCAGACCCTGCCTCAGACAGCGCATCCGCATTGGGCATGTCGTACTTGCCCGCACCGGGCTCTGTGCTTGCCTTGTACGTCCGTTTATGGTGGAAGTCGACTAGGTAGTTGATCGAGTCCACCATGTACAGTTGAAGGTTCATCAGCACCTGCAAACAAAATTCCATTAACATCACCTGGAACGCGACAAAGAATGATAAAACAGGAACGCACGACTACGTCTTGTACGCGGACGCGCGTCTCGATAAAGTAGACAGATGCTGCCGCCTTGAGATCGACGTGCCCACCCCCATCGTACTCCCTTGCTCGCTCCACTCTTCCGTGTCCGTTCCTTCGTCGTCCACCGGCGTGTCCGTTTAGATGGACGCTCCCGCTACCCAGTCCACCTAAATCCTTCTTCTCTCGCCATTCCATCCCCAACGTCTTCAGCGTACGATAGATCTCTAGCATGACTTCCATGGGTGGGCTCCGGCTACGGATGCCAAAGTGCCACTTTGTACGGTGCTGCTTTTTCTCCTTTGCAGCTGGCCAGGCGCGCTTGGCACTTGCGTATGAAGTGAGGTGATGTTGCTCAGGGAATTGCTCAGGTAGAGACGAGTTCAGGACTGCGAAGTTGTTGCGTTCCTGTTCCCGTTCGTCAGGTGGAGGTGTGGCAAAGTCGAACTCATCGTCTTCCTCATCGTCACAGTCATTGAATTCGCTTTCAAATGGGTTCTCCTCGACATCGCCGCCACTAGGTGACAGTGCGGCTGGCGATAGCAAGTTCCGTGGCTACACAAAGAGAATGAGAGGGATTTTTTGGATTAAGGAGAATGGCCGTACGTCCATAGCAGCCAGTTGTGCATCGCGTTCTTGTTCTTCATATGCTGCTACTAAAATCCCGAAAAATGATAAAGAATATGCACGAAAAAAGGGGGGGACTTACAGTCTCGCCCCAGCCTTCTTTTATCCCTCAATAGCGTATATGCCACCTTGACCGCATTTCCTTGTGTTCCATCGTCCCTTCTTAGACATTCCCAAATGTCTTCTTTGTCCACACCTTCCATGCGAAGTGCAAGCTCCTCAACTACGTCTTCCTCAATACGTCCGAGACCATCAATAATCTCAAAGTCCAGTGCCTTGCCGGGAGTCACGAGCGCAGAGAGGGTGCCAAGGACTGGTCCTGGCGGCGGTGGCAAGGGCCGGAGGTATCGTGGGAGGTCGACTTGGAAGAAGGGGTGCTGGATGATCTCTGGTACAGTTATGCGTTTAACGGGATCAACGGCAAGCATCCCTGTGATAAGGCTGCGCGCGTCGGGAGACAGGTACGATGGGATAACATAGGTCCCCTCTGGAAATGGTTAGTGCGTCTTAAAGGGGGCAATTCGATACAAATGAGCGCTCACGACTAATTTTTGTGAAGAGTGTCTGCACGTCCTCGTCTTCGAATGGAAGTCGACCACAGAGCATAACATAGAGAATAACACCCGCACTCCAAACGTCGATTTCAGGTCCTGTGTATAGACCACCTCGAATGACTTCGGGAGCCGCGTAATTAGGACTGCCGCAACTCGTCTTGAGGAAATCGCCATCCTTGATCTCGTTAGAGAGGCCAAAATCGGCGATTTTGACGTTAAGGTCATCGTCGAGAAGGACATTCTCAGGTTTTAGATCGCGGTGGACAATCTTGAGACGGTGGGAGTATTCGATGCCCGATATGAGCTGCTGGAAGAAGCGGCGGGCCTGGTGTTCTGGCATGCGGCCATTTGCAACAATGTAATTGAAAAGCTCGCCACCCGCATACTCGAGGACGATGATAATATCAGTGGGTGTTGAGATGACTTCATAACTGATTCGACAGGGTTTGTCAAGTATGGAAAGAGAAGATGTGCAAAGGGACAGACAGCTTGATAATGTGGGCGTGACGCAGAGTACGCATGTACTCGACCTCGCGCTGGACACGATTCTTGGTACGTGTCATATTAATGACGTGTTTCGAGATGAACTTCATGGCAACCTTGTGACCAGTGAGAGTATGAACGGCCACTGGTGAGGGCATAAGACGAGCAAGCAGAATAAGATGTAAAATGTGCGTACTCTTGACTTTACCAAAAGTACCCTCAGCAATCTCTTGGACGATTGTGTATTCGCCGAGTTTTGATGGAGGCATGACGGGAATCGGCTCTTGTTCCCTCATCGTGGCCGTTGGCGTTAGTTTAGGCTGTCGCTGCGATTCTCCGGGTGCCCTTTGTTTGTATCTATTTGATTACGACTTACGGCCGTCACTTCAGTTCTTAGTTCTTTACACACCGCACACAGCATACAATGAACCAGTACTGGCTATGCAGTCGGAACAACACCTTGGGAAGGTGTTCGGAATCCCGAGGCGAGAAATTTAATGAAAAGCATGCGCGTCGGAGATAAGGTTGCTCGCCCCTTTTGTTTCGTCCAACGTCCAATTAACCCGATTTCAGGTTTTGTTTTATCACTCCAGTTGCAAAACACCAGGTTTGCCCGTCCACATTGTCCAGCGATGTACTTGTTACCAATGGCGATAGGTGTTGCTGGCTTCGCTGAGGTCACAAGAGAAGCATACCCGGACTGTGAGGATTTCGTACCTCTTCCCACCTTGCGTCGTTTCTGATCCCTCGATGTCGCAGACACCGCATGGGACCCGTAAGTTCTCTTACCACTGAGGAACCGACTTTCTTTGAAGCTTGTACAGTGAACACCCATACTATGATCCCGTGCGCCGCGGATATGTTCCACTTGTCGTTCCGACTTTTCTTTTTGACGCCGATCTAGAAATCAGAAGAAAGCAATCCTAAATGGTTTATGGTCGATGTGAAATTCCTATCTCGCGCGGCGCACTTTGTGCCATTTCCTCTCCTACGAAAGATTGCGGCCAGTGACGCAACGACACCACCAGTTGGTATCGAATACATCGGACAGACGGGGGTCAGAGCAATCAAAGGTATTGTTATTTATTGCAATGCATTTGGACGAGATCGAATCATTTGTTCCATAGACATGGATTTAGTCCGCCGCACACGGCTGAGTGTACAACGGGTGCGGCAAGAAGCATGGGAGGTGATCGAGCGGATGGCCGAGAGCGGGGGCTGGACAGAAGAGATGAAGCCCAACGAAAGAGCGGAGAAGGGTAAAGAAGAGACTGAGAAAAATAAGAAGCGGAAGAACGAAGGTGGCACGGGAACGGATACCAGGAGGCGAAGTAAGCGGCGCACGGCGTGAAGTCGTGACCCTGGCCAACTGTTGCAAATCCAACCTCACAATACCTAGGTAATGAATCGAAACAACAATTGAAAACAAACTCGCCCTCTTGTCTCTGGGATTGGTCGTAAGTTGTTTGTCCATCCACGTAGCCAGTAGCCAACAAGGCGGCACCCTGTGTGCAATGAATGTGAGAAGATGAGGCGGGGTCTCACACTGTGGTCGGCGTGCAGCACGCAGACGTACGGCAACGCATGCGTGGCGTCTCGCCATTCATCAGAGACAATGCCTCGGTCCCCTGTTCAAGGTCACCGCCCACATCCGGAACAGCACCCGAATAGGCGGGCGGAGCGTGTCTCCGCATTTCCCTACGCGGTCCGAGGCAACGCACGAGAACTAGACTGAGAGTTGTCGGCAGTCGGGATTTACAGGGGATTCGACATGCGATACGAGGTCCGCCTCTGAGAGCACACGCCCGAGCCATCGATGGACCGTACATCCGAGAGTGACGAAGGCAGGTCAGAGTCGTAGGGCGAAAGGGCTCAAACGACGTCTGTTGGAGCGTTGCGGGGTCCTGTGGCACCGCTACGAACGCGGTGGTGGGAAGCGTCTCGCGCTTGGGTCCAGCTGGAGAGGGCGGTCCGATGTGACGAAGGCACTGACAAAGCACGTGTTGAAAAACAGGAAGGGCTAACGGCACATCTCGTCAAGGTGAACCGAGAAGGCGAAAGACGCTTCGTAACGCACCGCATACCGCGCCCTCGATCTACCAGACAAACGTCTGCGGTGCAAACTCACAGATGCCCTGTATCCCGGACCGGAGCTCATCGCAACCGCAACCTTGCCTAGCCACGTCAGCTCGTCGTCCCCACAGATAGGGGCGTGTGGAATATCGAAGCGTTAAGTCCATGCTGCCCAGAGTGCGCCTGTGTTGCTCGCTTTCACCCGGTGGTCGATGGTGGTAGAGAGTTGCGCGCTGTGATGGAGGTATGAAGGGGAACGATGAAGGTGGCCCGTAAGATGGAAACACTGAGCCTAAAGTAACGGTCTGATGGCGCTGCGATGTGTGGGTTGTCAGACCATGAAGTGGGCTGTAGTCCCATCAGATGGTCATAGTAGTAGTGTCAAGGGGGAAGAATGGGAAGTGTGCCAGTGGCCTGTTGAAAGAGACGTATCCCTTATCTAGCGCCTTCTTGTTATCGGCTGTCTGCTCGTCAAGGCGAGGCGCCGCTGCGAGTGCAACATCGAAAGTATTCGTGCGCAACGCAAAGGTTCGTAGGGAGTCCGCGCAGTGCTGGGGACGGCACATTCTGGTGTAATGGGAAGATGATCCGAGTTCTCCAACTGCCAGTATGACGTTGACCGGCAATTATAAATTCATCATCACTCACGATCTCGGGGGACAAATTTAGGGCAAGATAAATTAGAGCTGTCGACAAGAGCAGCCGTAAATTGTATTATAAAACTTTCGCGGAACGAGAGTATGTCGATCAGTAGAGGGGCACAGCGGAGGTGTTCCGTAACGTTAAAGTGGGATAGTGGGGATAGTGGATCAGTGACGGTAAGGGACCGGGCCGAGATGATGATGACTGGCGTGGCGTGTTGTGTGCGTGTTGTTGAATGGTAACCCGGAAAAGCGCACGGTCTCGTCTCATCTAGTCTCGTTGCGTCTCGCCTCGCCTACCTCGTCCGCTCTTCGTCCCCGTTCGGGCACATTCGCCCTCTTCCCATCCCTCGCTTCCATAGTCGGCACATTTATATCGCCTCCTCCTTGCCACACTTCACTCTGTCATGAGCAGCCCAGATGCTGTATCTGTATCCGTGGCTTCCTCTTCCTCCACATCTGGCTCTCTCTCCCCTTCCTCGTCAGGCACCACTCAGCTCGATCCGCCTTCCGAACTACACGCGTCCCACTCCACCCCTCCTGCGCATGTCCCTTCCGGCTCGCACACACATACGGTCGATCCCATACTCGATTCCCCCGTTGCCAACCTCACCTCCGACGTCGGCGAAAATGCGTTTATGATAATCGAAGGGGAGAGCCAGGACGATTCGGTGGACGATGTAGTCCATGAAACCGTGGACGTGCAGGGCAGAGAAGGCGTTATGGTCATGGACAGCGGAGATGATGGTCAGCAGTGGTTTCCCGAACATGAAAACCACGAACTCAAACGCGTCAAGGTACGTCTCTTTCCTTGGTACTTTTCTGTGCACTTTTCGTGTACCCGTATTACACACTTGGGAAACGCTCACATATCATATCTTTCAATTTTCTAGGTCTATGAACTCATCGATTCGCGTTGGGTTGACCAAGGCACTGCCTTGTGTTTTGGTCAATACGAAGATGGCGAAGCAGCCCTAGTCGCAAAAGCGGAGGCAAACATGTCAGAGATCATCCTCAAGACAACCATACGCTCCAGTGACGTGTATCAGTGCCAGCAAGGTCGGTTCGCTCTGCTCGTCCACTCCGGTCATGTATTCATGGGGTCTACTTATCCAGATACCCTTATTGTCTGGACAGAGCCGGATGGTGTCGACTATGCTCTCAGCTTCCAAGATCCTGAGGGCTGCATGGAATTGTGGAATTTCATACTTGAAGTGCAAAGCTTGCGCGCGAATAGTGGTGGTGCGTCGCATATATTGTCTCTCCAGAACGTTTTCTGAAAGATTGATCCGCTCAAAGATCATCAGGCCGAGTCGTCGTCTCCACTGGCGGGTCCAGAGCCATCGATTACGACAGCAAGTATCATACGCTCTGGACATCTGCCACAACCCGCGTTGGGAATCATAACGGAAATTGATCGTGCTATCCGCACGCTGTGTCGAACGCCAGCCATTAAAGACAAGATCTGCGAATACATTCAGCGGGCAGTCCGTAGTCTCCTGGACATATACGCGCTATGGGACAAAAGCTTACCGCTTAAATAGGATTATATAAAAGCTATGATTGACGTCATGCATCAGGCGGAAGATCTGGAAAATCTGGAAAATCTCCATTCGCTTTGTGCATTAATGCAAACTATACGTGAGTCATTGTTGTGACGACGGAGACAAGAACTGAAATACATTACGTAGTCATGATGAGCGATCATAGCATGTACGATCACATTTTAGACGATGACCGTTTCTTTGGCGTACTAGGCATGCTCGAATGTATGTCTCCCAATATATTTAT
>WNFR01015347.1_pt1 | contig 14055 bp, 18 predicted proteins | sample 5400221 | NCBI WGS metagenome assembly WNFR01 (sample SAMN13153357, study PRJNA577476) | soil metagenome | isolation source: 40 cm soil under Madrone tree | place: USA:California | collected 2016-06-14 | reverse complement strand
CTCACGGACCTTGATTCGGTGCGAGCGTCATGGAGAAGTAGTGTATCAGGGTCTCGAGCCCACATCTCGACAGGCCTACATGGCTGCCCTGGACCACCCGCGGCAGGCGAGCGCCGGCGTGCACAATCTGTGGGATCAACGCAATGAGTCCGGCGCCAGGTGTACACGACCTATCTCAAAAGTGGTACGACAACCTCTGGTTCCTGCCCGATTGATTAAGGCCTGGCTTTCATTTCACTGTTGAACATGACGGCGAGTGGGAGGTTTTATGGCGAAGACTCCCACCCCACTTAGGAACATCGTCCGTGAGTGGGTGTCCCTTTCTTGGGTTATCCGTTTCTCCATTTCTCCTATGCGTTCCAGCATGGCTGCGTTAAGACAATGCGATAGTGTCGCAAGTCGCAGCTACAGAGGCGCGTACGGAATTCCGGCTCGACCTGGTCCTTGGGGAAGTCGGGCCCCAATGAACTCAAGCAAGCGGATACAACTCTATGGCCAAAGACGGTGCTTCTGTCGAGTTCAGGCGGCTTGGGAAGGCATCTGCTCCATCATCATCTTCTTCATATCTCTTGCTGTGGGCTCAGCCTTGTGCGTTGCCACCATCCAGATATACCCATCTGGATCGACGACGGTGCCGCAACGATCGCCCCAAAACATGTCCATCACTGGGCCTTTCGCCGTAGCTCCCTGGCTCACCGCCTTGGCGACCACCTTGTCCGCGTTTTCGACGTATAGATATAAACTCGCCGGTGAGCCACCAAGACTCTTCGCGCTACGCATGCCCATGGCAGGATTTTCCGGACCCAGCATGACCGTTGTGCCTCGTAGGGTCAGCGCGGCATGAATAGGCTTCCCATCCGGGCCTTTCATGATGCTGCGCTTAGCAAAGCCAAAGGCCTTTTGATAAAAGTTTGCAGCTGCCGTTACGTCAGAAACCGTAAGGGCAGCTGATACTGCGCCAAATTGCTTCTTGTTGAGAGGATCGATCTTCTTAGCCACGTGAACTCCTTTCGCCAGCAGCACATCTTAACAGAGCTCGTCTTGTCGAGAGCTTGATTGGGCCAGTACTGATGGTCCCGCGTATGCAGGACCTCAAGGCGGCTGTGGCTCCAAAAGGGAAAAAGCCCAAGATCGCAACACCTTCAAAAACAGCCACAAGTCGCTCCCGATCGGAGCAGCTGCAAAATTCATAATCGCTGGAAAGAGGTGCTGAGCGGGGAGCAATCGAACCCGCAAACAAACGTAGTTTCAACAGCTTGCAAGGGTATGGACAGAGGTTTTTGGATCGCGGCAGTGTAAGGCAGTACCTACTAATTGTGAAGTGATGGTGCAGCTCAAACGGCTTTTCGCTTCCGCCTCCACTTAGCCCATCGCGCTTTCTGCGCGGCCACGATGCGCCTGCGGGCAGCCGGTGACATGGTTCTCTTCCGGGCAGCGATGGAAACAACCTTTTGCCCTTTTACCTTTGCCCATCTTGACCGTTGAGCAGCCGCAATCCGGGCGCGACCCGCAGGGGACAAGGTTCCTCTGCGGATTCCGTGGCTGCTTGTCCCGTTTAGAGCTGAGAGCGCATTCTTGAGGTTGTCAAGTTGGGATACGAGACGGGAGCGTTCCTGCTCCAGTTGATTGAGTACCGAGGTGAAATTAGCCATGGCAAAGGATTGTACTAGAGCCAGCCTAATCACAGATCAAAAAAGGCGAACATCATGGTGCTGTGAGGTTTTAAGTTCGTTAGAGCACTTAGTACCAGCCACGGACCTTTAGCCAAAAGATAGCCCCGTTTTAGACAGACGCTGATTGAAAACGGCTCGTTCGTTGTGCTAATCAATTCGCCGGGTCGACCTATTACCTGTTCGAGTCCGCGAGACGCTGGATGTACAACCAAGAATTCATTCGAGAACTCTGCGAGCAGGCTGAGAAAGAGCAAGACCCCGAACGGCCTGGTAAATTGGCGCGTGTGATCCTCACTCTCGCCGGTACGCAGCGACCGAAATACCGCTTCTCCAGGGTGGATTATGTGGCTTCACCGGGTTTCGCTGTATGCGGAAGGAGGGTGGTCTCACCGATTGGGGGTGAGATTTTTCACGCCGTGGCACCCTTCTCCGTTACCGTGACGAACACTCCCAGCACGTATTCGTTGAGATGATCGGCAAGTTTCTTCGCCTGCTCCAGCCGCGCTCCGCCCAGCAGGTCAAATCCCACTACTAAGTTTCTTAAAGATGGAATGGTCTGATGAAGAAGTTGAACCACAACCACTACTTTTCCGTCTGGGGTTTGCTGAACCACTAACTGACAGTTGCTGCGTTCGGTGTTTGGCCGTGACATGTCGCGGACCATAGCTCAATCGGGACCGTGCGGCAACTTCGAAGTAACTGACCTTGGGTAGATCGCTTTGGTCCTGTGGGGAGTATGATCCATATCAGGGTGTTCGACCACGCAGGTGAGGGGGAATAACCCCGCCATCTGTAGGAGCAGATACGAAAGCCCCTACAGATGGTGGCCTCGATTATTGGAAATAGGGAAACCCTGCGCCGGTCAAGTCGAGTTGGTTGCGAGAGAACCCGAAAAGGCGCGTCCGACACAGGGGTGAAACGCACTCTCGTATGAAGGATGGAAAAAACCTACTTCACCATTGCGATCTTCATCACACTGCACTGAGCTTGATCGCCAACCCTTTGTGTACGCAGGATGATGCAACTTGATGCGCTCAGGTGCGCGACTAGCCGATCGGATTAAGAGTCAGTTGTTCGGTTGTCATTTGGCGAGACGTTTCGAGAACGTAGGGCGGTGGCTGTTTCGTAGCTATTCGTTTGAATGCCGGAGCGGAGAGCGTTGACTATGCCACGTGCCACACCGTGACCGTGTAATTTTGTAGGCAAACTTCTTGCGAGCTTGTTTGCGAGTAAAGCGCCACTGGATCGTGACTCGGTCGCGATTCATGCGGCGGTTCCAGGCCCGAGTCTCCTTCCGCAGAGAAGCCCGATCCCCAATCCGGCGTTGGCCCAAGCATTGCCGGGAGAACAGACTGATCGCGATCTCCGCTTGGTTCAACCAGCTGCCATGTTTGGGGGTGTAGTGCGCGCTGAACCGATTCCACAACCAGTCGCCGGCCTCTCCACCAAAACGTTGGAGTACCGCCTTGCGCGTGTGCGAACTCAGATTGTCCAGCACCAGATGGATGGTATCGGCCTCCGGATAAACCGTAGCAATGTCCAGCAGATAGTCGGCAAACTCGGGCGAGGAGCGGTCGTTGGTCACCTTGGTGAAATGCCGCCCCGCCTTGGGTTGGACGCCGCAGAAAACGTTGGCCGTCCCGCAACGCCGATATTCGGCATCCCGGCGGGCTAGCCGTCCGGGTTGCATCGCCAGCGGAGGCCGGACTTCCTCATGCAACCCCACCGGTTGCTCGTCGATACACACCACCGGTTCGCGTGCCGAGAGCGGCTTTTCGTAAACGGCCAATACAGCCTCCAGGCGCGCGATATATTCCTCATCGAGTTCGGCCAGGCACCACATTTTTTTCCCGCCACGGTTTCAGGTCGTGGCTTTCGAGCAGGACTCGGACCGTCTCTCGTCCCACCCGTGGCACCAGCTTGCGCTTCACTGCTTCCTCCGCTAGCAAGCGCACCGTCCACCGCGCCCGGCCCTCCGGCGGTGGACCGCAAACCAGGGCCACGATGCGCTGCCGCTGCTGTGCATCCAACCGCGCTCGTTGGCTGGTCAGCCACACGGTCTTTGGGGTCAACCCAACGTTGCGGGCCACCTTGCGAATCGCTTGCCCATCCGCCAGTTGTCGCAGCACCAAGGCGCGTAGCACCGTTCGTACCGGCTGCAGACCGCCACGCAACATTTATCCAATTGTTGCTGCTCCGCCTTCGACAACCGAACCTGAACCCTCCTGCCATCTTCCATGTCCCAGCAATACGCCCGGACACCCTGGGCCACAAGTCTCTACATGTATTACTCTCTATGTGGTCACTGTACTAGCGTGCAAAATCGATATGATTTCCGCCGCTTTTCGCGGTTGGGAGAGGGGAAGGGTAACGAAATCAACGGAACTTAGCATTGATCGTTGGGGCCGAGCTTGTCGGGGGTCTTACCAAAATACTTAGCGAACTCGGTCACGCTGAACCGGGTAATGCTTGGCGGCTACATGATCCAGCGCGAGGAACGGGCTGCGCGGGGGTCTACCTCACCAAGGTTAGCTCGAGCAGCTGGCACAGGGCGTCCACGCCGACTCCGGCAACGAGAGGTCGGATGATCTCTTCGAGGCTGAATCCCGCCCACTCCTGCGACGGCAAGTTCATAAACGGTCCGTGCCGTTGACGGTCTCTCCATCTGCCCCCCCCTGAGATTAGAGGAAGACTAAGACGTTGTGGAGGAGGCGTCTGTGACCGCCGTCACACATGTGCTGCCCTCTATTTGACGCTGCTGCTTATTTCAATTTCACGAACAGCAAAACGAAGATCGCCCACACTCCAACTGTTACCGAAAACTGACTAACTGCGCGTCTCGCAGGGCACCTCCGCGGGGAAGCGCAAACGTGAGTGCCAACATTGCCAATGCCGTGAGTACCCCGAGAGCCAATTTGGTCTTCGAGTTCATGGTTGTTTTTTCCTCGCCGTTAGCTTCACTCCCATCGAGCGGCAGCAATCATCCTCGCAAATCACGGAGAGTGCAACCATGACCGTCTGACAGCTCAAGAATGGGCGTCGGTCGCCAATCCGTCCGCGCAGTTGGGTCACCGACGCCTTCGTCTTCATTGTAAAGGTTGACATCAGCGGTATTGAACGCTTAAATCCAAACCATGTCTCTGCTGACAATTGCCGATTCTTTCTACATCGGAGCGCTCGATCTGGCGACGGCAACCTCTTGGTATATCGAGAGGCTTGGGCTTCAGAAGGTTCGGGTCGAGATGGATGACGCGGAGGGATGCGTGGCCTTGGGATTCCCAAAAAGGATCAGACAGCCATTACCCTCGGGCCTCGCGCCAAACCGACTGACGGAATGGCGCCCATGCTATACGCTTCCAACGTCAAGAAGGCAAGAGAGGTCTTGGGTTCTCGCGGCCTGAATGTCGGAGAGATTCAGCAGGTTGGGCAAGGCACTCATTTCCCACGGTCCCATCGCATACCCAGGGATTTCAGAACATCTTCTGGGGGCCTTCATGGATCGGGACCTGTTGTGCGCAATCCGGGTCATCGTTCTCTGGTCGGTTCACCCGCGTGCTCCCTGGATACCTTTTCATCAACCTTGCATCGAATGGCTTAAGGCAGTCGGTAACGCCCGCCGTCTCGGTCACACCAGGACCAACCACAGTGTCATGGCTGATCAGGATGGCCCAATCGTGGTGTAAACAATTCGGGCCGATAAGAGTTAAGTACAAGCCAAGTAGTCTTGCGAGGTTCTGTGATGAAGGATTCGTATGTGGATAGCGTTTCTGAAGTGAGTCGATGCCTAAACGCGGTTGCCCTGCAAAACGCGGTCTTGTGTGCTGAATGCGACGTCGTCAGCGACAGTCCACACGATCGATGTATGGTTTGTGGGAGCCGCTCGCTGATCAACATATCCCGTATGCTTGGCGGTACTCTTCCCAGCGACCGGGCCACCTTGATTAGGCCCGTGACACTGGAGACGGAAAAACCAGAAATCGATCTGACCTTTCCAAGGGCACATCGAGTCCGGAGAAAGCTATCCGCATGATTGAGCCTGTGCACAGTGACACACCAGGACCGAAGCGGGCAGGGTTCCTCTTGGTGCCCGCGGATCAGCGTGTAAGAACGGGCTCCCGGCGCAGATTGATGTACTTCACGAGCCAGTCGTAACGGTCCTCCAATGCCTGAGGATCGTTGAGGTCGTGACCGGTGTCGTAGTACAGCACCTTCTTGGGATCGCTTGCCGCAGCCACGTAGTGCTCCATCGAAGTCTTGTCGAAGTACTGTTCGTAGTTTGCGAACTGGAGCAGCAGGGGAATGGGCGCTGCATGCCCGACGAAGTGGATAGCGTCAATGTCGCCCGTGACCTGAGCGTATTTTTCCAACTGGCCCGCGGGCTGGCTCTTGCGGAAATCGACCATGCCCGGATCGTCGCTGCCTAACAAGATGTCGGCCATCTCGGCCACTCCGGCCATCAATACCGACGTTTTCATACGTCGGTCGACCGCGGACAGAATCGATCCCCACTGTGCGCCGTAGCTGTGGCCGACGTAGGCGAGCCGCTTCGGATCGACTTCCGGGCGTGCCAACAGCAAGTCGATTCCGCGGCGAAGATCCAGCACAGCCTGAATTTCGATTTCGCGATCCAGTCCTGGTTTGTCGAAATGGTCCGGTGTCTTATGCCAAGGTTGCGGCCGATCCCACGGGTAGTCAGGGATAAGCGAAACCGAACCAGCTCTTGCGTAAAGCTTGGCTTCGGGAATGAATTCCGCCCGGGAACGACTAGATACGCGCCCACCGGACCGCCCTTAGGGCTCGTATAGGTGATGTCGTGAAGGGTGCCGCCATTGAACTCTTCGATGACCTTATCGTGGATGTCGAGCGGTTGTTTCGCATCATAATCGAAGAGGTGGGCGACGGTTCCAAGTTCCGTTGCGGGTCTCCTGTCGGTTTGTGCTGCAACCAAGGCGGCAACGAGGACAATTGTTAGCAGACAGCTCAGATCACGCATTTCCGTCTTCCTCCCTGCACGCGTTCTCTTTCCACCTTTAATGGCCAGATCACCCCAGTCAACTTCGCCGCGCGATTCAAGGCGCAGGCGTCGCAGAACTGCTCCGGCATTGTCAGTCCTCCGTTACGGGTTCAGAACAACGTCTGGGCGCTCCCAGGGATCGGAACCTCTTGTGCGCAATCAGGGTCATCGTTCTCTGGTCGGTTCACTCGCGTGCTCACTGGATACCTCTTCATCAACCTCGCATCGAATGGCTTAAGACACTCGGTGACGCGCGCCGCGTCTGTCACTCCAGGGTCCAACCATAGTTGGTAATCTTCCTTTTCCAGGATCGCGGGCATTCGATCATGCACATCGGCCACCAGCGAGTTCGGTTTGATGGTAAGAATAGTGCAGGTTTCGATGACATGCCATCTCGACAACGCTCCCATAGACCCGCGAAGGCAAAAACCGAATCATCGATCATGCCAAAATTATAAGGCTGCTTCTTTTTCGGACCGACCTTCTGCCACTCATTGAATGAGTCCGCGGGGATCAAGCAACGTCGCCGTCGTTGGGCATCACGGAAAGCTGGTTTCTCGGCGGCGGTTTCCGGCATCGCATTGATCGTCTTCAATCCAATAGATGCGTTTTTGGCCCAATAGGGAACAAGGCCCCAGCGGAGCAGGCCAAAGTTGCGCTTCGGTCCTTTCGTATCCCGGCGGATCACAGCCACAGGTCGGCGTGATGTTCCAACGTGGCGTCCAGGGATGATCTTCGTCGAGACCAAAATGGTCGCGGAGGTAACGCTCCTTCGCAGTCAGTCGGTAGCGCCCGCACATGGAATAGCAGTGTAGCAAAGGTGGGAGAGAGCGATGTTGTCACTGACGGCCGATTGAGCCGGAATCGGTCCCGCGCATGGCTGTGCCTTGCCGAAAGTGATGTACGAGCAACGTCAAGCGATCTGTGGAATTAAAAGAGCTCGATGGCTGCCGCATGACCCGTAGGAGCAGCGAGTCGACGGTCGCGTGTAACTAACGCGCCTCCGAGTTTTTCGGCCAGCACGATATAGGCAGCATCATATGCAGAAAAATTGTGACGCAGTTGCCAAATCCGGGGCAGGAGCACGAAATGAGCGTACCGATTAATGCGGAGATCCAGCAGATCGCGAACCGCCTCGTCGGCACGGTGTACAGGGACCACTCCCTGCTGTACAAGACGCCTCAGCACTTGGGTGACCTCAAGATCTAGGAGGTGAGGTGCATGCAGCGTTTCGTTACGCGAATAGATTCGATTCTCTATGCGTTGTCCCGCCGGTGTCTGAAGAAGCCAGTCCACCGCGGCAGACGCATCCAAAACGATCATCGTGCCTGGCGCTCTTCTCGTACCAGGAGAGCGGTATCGATCTGCGCTGAAACCGGTTTACGCTTATGCAGGCGCTCTCGCAGTTCTGCGAGGGTTGGTCTCTCCGCGATTTCTTTGATCTCCGCTAACAGATAGTCCGAAAGTGACATGCCCGCCGTAGCAGCGCGAGCTTTTAGGCTTCGGTGCAGAGCATCGGGCACGTTGCGAAGCTGAATCATCTTTGACATGTTACAAGCATACTTTCATGTGCATCACATGTCAACTCAGGTTGTGATTCCGGATTATTCCGGATCAGTTCTTTGCTGCAAGGCCAAATTCCATATCTTTGGTGGACGGGTTCATGAACTACCCACAGTGTACCAATTGTGTGCGAGAACCATGCCGCATTGCCAAGCGCATTGCGGCTTCATGAATGATCAACCGCCTTACGGCCGATTATCCGACTTCAGGTCGCGATTTCTTATCAACTCATTGAGAGCGTCGGTCGCGTGGTCTGTAGTGCCCGCGACGTACGGCTAGAGTCCGCTGCTACAATGCAGCGCATGGCTGCCAATGCTGCCAAGGACGCCACGGCAGAATCCAGCCCGCCCTGTTTGCGCGAAGCAACCAAGCCCGATCTATTGACCATCGCTGCCATCGCCATTGCTGCCACGGTGATCGCGGACCTTATCCACGAGGGGCTTGGTCACAGAGGCATGTGCGTGGCCACGGGCGGGCGCCGCTGGCGCTCTCCACTGTGCACTTCGAGTGCAGTGCGGATACTCGTCTGGTGGCGGCGGGCGGGACGCTCTTCAATCTGATATTTGGAGCGCTGTTCTGGGGGGCCGCGCGTGCGGTCAAGCACGCCGCACTATGGCGCTACTTCTTCTGGCTGCTGATGACTTTTAATTTTTTTGAGGCAGGCGGATATTTTCTGTTCTCGGGCATAGGCGCCATCGGCGACTGGGCGGCGGTGACGGCAGGATGGCAGCCAGCGTTGTCGTGGCGCATGGGCCTGACTGCGCTGGGAATAGTTGCCTACTTCATTTTGTTTGTGCCTCTGTCCTTGCTCGAACTGCGTCCGTTTTTGGGGAAGGACGCGGAGATCCGTGTGCGGCGCGCGCGAGCGCTCACACTCGTACCTTATCTCGCTGCCGGGGTCCTCTCCTGCGTTGCGGGAGCGCTAAATCCTGTGGGGCCGCTGTTGATTCTGATCTCCGCCGCCGCGGCGTCATTTGGTGGGCACTCCGGGCTGGCATGGATGTCGAACCTGCTTTATGGCCCGCGCATCCCCAGCAGCGGATTTCAGATGCCCGAAATCGAATGCAGCCTGGGATGGATGATCGCCGCAGTGGTCCTGGCAATAGTGTTCATCGCGGGACTGGGGCCCCGGCGTGAAGTTTCATTCGGTTTAGCGACAGTCATGGCACTTGGCAGCGGGTTTCATCGGAAGCCGGAGGCCTGGCCAGTCGCTGCATGGCTGTTGTAACCAGGTGCTTGCTCTCACTGAGAAATTGGCCGACCCCGTCAATTAGTGAGAAGACGATTTTTAAACGGGAACGTTCATTTCTAGGTCCTAAACGGGATCTGATTTGACGCGTGTAGTGTTTAGAATGTGTAGCAGGAGCGAACGTGCCCGAGCCGTTGCGCCGATCTGAGTTGAAGCTCCGGGCTGTCTTGTCAGCAGTCCTGGGCCTTGGTGTTCACATTGATCTGCACCGGCAGTAAGGCCTAATGCGCCGCCGGAAAACTAATAGAGACCGCATCGTCACCCAGGAAGCTGATAGTGATGTTTGTCTCCGCCTCGACGGCATCGCCCCTTAGCTCGTGGCGACGATACCGCCAATGCCGCACCGCTCGCGAGGCGGCGGCCGCGAGCGCACGGTTGCCGCTTAGGACATCGACCTCTCTTACCGTTCCGTCGATGCCAATCACCGCTTTCAGCCTGACTTTCCCGGTCAGGGTTGGAATCGGTGCAACTGGGTAGCGAAAGCCATCTTTGGGCGATTCGGCAACTTGCAGGCGTTCCGCCGGAGTTGACTGCATGGTCGCAACTGGTAGCTGGGAGAGGATCACAGTCTTGCGCTGGCCGCTCTTGCGTTGCGTAGAGGAACCTGTCGGGGATGGTGGTTGGAGGATCGTGGCTGGCGGTCTGGGTTCCGCGGGCCTGGATCCCTGACCTTTCTCGGGCCGCGGCACGGCCGACAGGACGCTCCCTGAAGCAGGTTTGTGAGTCTCGATCGCGACCTGCGAAAGGCTGCTGGACGGCGCCAGCCGATCTTCTCGAAAATAAAACAAAATCCCCAGCAAGGCAGCGCCACACGAGACCACAAGCGCCCACCCCACCCTATTTCGACTCCACGTTCTACCTGCATCCATAAGCACTGGTGCCGGGCGCGCTTCTTTGGTTTCGCTTTGCTCTACAGAATCCTGTTTGGGTGCTGAAATGTTTTGAACGTTGCCACTCTGTCTGCGCAGACGCGCGAAGCCGGTTTCGTTATATGCTGCACGACTCGGTCGGATCGAAATCCCTTTAGAACCGACGGCGCGAGATGCAGCGGCGTCCGCGCTTGCTGCGCTCATCTCGATCAGCATGCCTGTTGTCGCTGCCTTTTCCGTCTCGTAATCTCGCTTCAAGTAGACGTTTTCGACTGCCCCGATGATGGAGGTCCTGGCAAGCGGCTCAATACAACTGACGATTTCTCGGCGACACAATTGATCGATCAGTTGCTGCTGGTGGCGATTCAGCACCTGCTTGGGCAGGTTGTGAAAATTGCGGAACGTCCACAGCAAGTAGATGCGTTCCCAAAAGGAGGGACTGACGTACACTGAGCCGACATTTGTGCGCAACTCTAATAGCCCCGTACGGATCTTTTCCCGCATTGCCGGCATGACGGTTACCACGGGGGAGGGAGAATTGGGCTTATCTGGAGAACGGGTAAACCCGGGGGGAGATGACAATTATACTGACTATTGCGAAGGCGAACCATACATGTTTTGGCCTCCAACCGTGCGAAGCGGTCGGTTACAACTGAGGCCCCTCCCCTCCGCCGGAGTTACCCAGCTTCATCGGTACTACGGACCTCTCCGCCACCCCACACGGCCCGGCCTGTCTCTCGCGAGTTGCCAGTTGATCCCTACTGCGATCACCGCTGGGGCTTCCCGTGTTGCGTCTGGTCTCCAATGCGTACATGCCATCGCCATTAGCCCGGCTGGTTCCATGGAGCTTGTTCGCTCGTCTATCTCCATCGCCTGCGGCCTTCCCTGTGTAACAGTCAGGTCGGCTCCTGCAATTTTTTTTTCGGGGTCTGTCCAGCGTTCACTCACGTTATGGCCTGCACGCTCGCCGAGTCGCCAAGCGACCCTCACACCGAAAGCCCCGACAGCTTCGTCGCCTCCGCTGCCGCTTCGATTGCCGGGTGGAGCGAACCAGTTCCCGGGCGGGAGTTGCACCCGCTGAAACCCAGCGCCTTTTCACGGCGCACTTTTACGCCAACTATTCCTGGCTCTGTCCGGATGAGTCAAATGCCCAGTAAAATCAACGGTTAACGAAGTGGATGGCTTCACGATGTTCAACGGTGTCAAATATCGATATGGGACGACTACTCGATATGATTCGCGTTATCATTGTTCTTGCATTTCTGCTGTCGAGCACCCGCCTCTTAGCGTCAGAGGAGAAAACACCGTCATATCCCTCGTATGAGTACGAGGTGGCCCGCGTGCATGAGATCAAGCCGCATCGTCGCACATTTCCACTTAGTGGCGTGCGCCCGGGGTTCAATCAGCTTCACCTCACGCTCACAGTCTCCCCCACGGGCGACGTCTTGAATGCCGAACCTAATGGCGACCGCGACACGCTCAAGTTCTGGCCGCAACTGGAAGACGAGGTGTATCAGTGGAAGTTCACGCCGTTTGAAGAGCGTGGGAAAGCAATTACGGCCGAGGTTGAGGAGTATATCGATCTTGTTCCGCCGGAGAGACTGCCCAAGGTTCATGTGGCTGCACCCGTTCTTCGGCCAAACTCCAAAGCTGCGGTTACGCTAGAAAGGACGGGATGCTTTGGCAGTTGTCCTTCCTACACGGTGACGGTCCGCACAGATGGTATCGAGTTCGCTGGCGGTGGCTATGTGGTCGCCTCCGGAAGACACACGGACAGGGTCGATGCAAATGAAGTGAGACAGCTCGCCAAGAGGTTTGTCGCGGCTGACTTCTATTCCATGGACTCCAGCTACAGGGCGAGCGTGACAGATAACCCTACCTATCTACTCTCCATTGCAATCGATGGCCGAGGCAAGAAAGTTCAGGATTACGTCGGCTCGTGGATGGGAATGCCTGCGGTCATCACGGAACTGGAGAATGCAGTCGATGAGTTTGCAAGAACCGAGCGGTGGATCGACGGCAGCGACGGGTTGGTTGAGGAATTGCAGGGGGAGAACTTCAACTTCCAGTCTTTTGAAGCACAGCTGATGCTGAAAGAGGCCGCTAGTCGGGGGGGAGCCGAGACAGTGCGCCAACTTCTGGAAGCCGGTGTGCCACTCGAGCCCCTGCCCGCTCCGAAGCCGACGAAGCCATACATGTCCGTTCCCTTTGGGGCGGTGGGATGGCTGAATGCGGCTGGCAGTCATGCGGAAACCCTGCAGGTTCTCCTCAACGCGGGAGCCAGCAAGAGCGATCAGGGTGATAAGGACTTGGCACTGGTCGGAGCCGCTCGTTCCGGAAACGTGGAGGCCGTGCGGGCCTTGATCGCCTATGGTGCCAATCCGAATGCCGATCTCAGCCAGCAGATCATCACAGAAAGCAGCGGCGGCATGACAATGGAGGGAAACGGTGCAGGGAGTTTGCTGATCTACGCCGCTGAGTCGGGAAATCCCGGGATGGTGCGCGAAATTCTTCGGTATCACCCCAAGCTGGAGATGAGAGATCGCGAGGGAAAGACTGCTGTATTCGCTGCGGCAGAGTATCGAAATTCAGACAAAGATGGTGCACGGGTGGAATGCGTGCGTCTGCTTGCTGAAGCCGGTGCCGATCTGAATGCACGCGATAAAGACGGAAATACGCCGCTACATGAAGCTTTCCTCACAGATGTGGAAGAGGAGCTATTGAAACTCGGCGCAGATGTGAATGCGCGTAATAACGACGGTGAAACTCCGATCTTCACTACTGTCGATGATAAGGCCATACCGCTGTTCATTGAACATGGCGCAGATCTCACCGTTCGCAACAACGACGGCGAGCCGGTGATGGAGGCTGCGAAAGAAAAAGGGTCTCAGCGGCAAGAGGCTCTCCGCAAGGCAACTGAGAAATTGAACTAGCGTTAGCAGTTGCCGGGCACAATTCATGTAAACAAGGCGATCACACTCGGAACCCCGGTTTTATGTGACACCCCTGGACTCGCCTAGGCTGGGCCGGCAATCCATACCACCGGCAAAAAATAAATCGTCATCAGACCAGCAGCCGAGACACAGCCAAAGGCCCTTCCTCTAGCGCGAGGAATCAGCTTCTCGACGGCCCCTCCGCGCTCCTTCAATTCGCGGCTTTCTTTGAATGCCAGGCAGCCATTGAGGAAAGGAATGAAGAGCAGGAAGCCAAATACGTAACAAACAATTTTCACCTATTCCCGGGTTTCGGCAGCTCCAGCGGCAGAATTGTGGCTAACCGCCAGGAGCATTAGCACCCAGAACAAGATCAAGACCCTCATTCCGAATGCTCTCGCAAATGAGCCCCAAAACGGCTGAACTAACGACGGCATCGAGCAAGCGGTGGCCGCTCTGGCAATACCTTCGCCAGAGTTTGGTCCTTGGTTTCTCGACCTCTTTATTGCACTTCTTGCAGATGTACACCTATTTACCCTCTGGTGCGAAACGTAGAGTTCCAGGTGTTCTGGCTAAATTCTATACATTTGCTCAGGTCGTGAGAGGATAACGGTCGTAATCGCATTATAAAAGGGCGCCCCTTTAGGAGTAGGTTATGAGCGCGAGCATCGTCACCTACGAAAAGGAGCACCCTTATGAACAGTGAAAAGTATATTGGGCTCGACGTGCATCAAGCAACCATCGTGGTCGCGGT
>WNFR01004678.1_pt1 | contig 14056 bp, 18 predicted proteins | sample 5400221 | NCBI WGS metagenome assembly WNFR01 (sample SAMN13153357, study PRJNA577476) | soil metagenome | isolation source: 40 cm soil under Madrone tree | place: USA:California | collected 2016-06-14 | reverse complement strand
CCTCTTCACCGAATCCGACTTCCGAGCCATCCCTGCCCGGTCTTGCCGTGCCGCACCCGGGAGGATCTCGGCCAGCTGCACCGCCCACCGACGAAAATCCGCCCTGGAACGGCTGGGATGTCGTTGCCCTCGGCGTTCTGACCTTCGTGGCCATGCTCGTTTGCGTCGTCGCAGCCGCATACGCAATGCGCCTGTATCTGGCCCCACATGATTCCTGGAGGACGCTGGCCACGCGTCCCGAAGTCACCGTGGGCGGCGAATTGCTGGCCTACGTCCTTGTCCTGGCCTTGATGTACAAGATGGTGGGGAATCGCAGTGCTATCCCCTTTCTGGAAGCCATCCGCTGGAACTGGCCGCCCAACTGGACGGCATACGTGCTGGCCGGTCTCGCGCTTGAACTATGCCTTCTTCCCTTTGCCTTGCTGCTCCCCATGCCCAAAAATCTGCCCATCGACGAGTTTTTTAAGACCGCTCGCGACGCCTATATCTTGTCGGTGTTCGGAATTCTGTTCGCTCCGTTCTTTGAAGAACTCTTCTTCCGGGGGTTTCTGTACCCGGTACTGGCTCGGCGCGCAGGCGTTCCAGCGTCGATCCTCCTCACCGCCCTGCCTTTCGCCATGATTCACGGTGCCCAGCTGAATTTTTCATGGGGACCGGTTCTCATCATCTTTCTCGTCGGTGTGGTGCTCACGACGGTGCGCGCACTCAGGAAGTCCGTGGCAGCCACGGTCTTGATGCACATGGCCTATAACTGCACCATTTTCATCGCGGAGTACATCGCGACCGACGGCTTCCGACACATGGAAAAGCTCAATCAGTGAAGGTTTGACAGCCTCCAGTCTGAGCCCCCCGGTCACCCCTCCGATCCTCTCGGTCCGGCCACCGGTGGCCAATACGGCTGGTCCGGACGCCCCGACCGTCTTAGGGCTTCGGTCACTTGGTCGAGGTTACCCCGAGTGCTACGCTTTGCGTCTTAGTGCGGAAAATCTTTGTTTTCTGAGAGAAACCACGATGCATCGCCGCGTCCTGACTGTGCTCGTTGTATGCCTTGCCCTGGTTGTGACCGCCTTCTCCCGGGATCGGTCCGCCAAACAGAAAACTCCGAAGACGAAACCGGTGGCCGGATCGATGCCCGTTACATCCTCGTCCGCGAAAGCGCGCGCCCTCTATGAAAAGGGGATGGAGGACTACGAGAACCTCTATCTCGAACGTTGCAACCAAGACTGGCGGGCAGCGGTGAACGAGGATCCGGGCCTCGCCTTGGCGTGGGCATGGATCGCATTCAATAGCCGGAATCCAGCGGAAGTGGTGGCGGCGCGAGAGAAGGCGAAGGCACTCCTGGCCCAGGTGACTCCCGGCGAAAAGCTGACGATCCAGTGGATTGCGGGCGTACAGGAAGGGAACTTCCTCGCGGGAATCTCGGCCATGAACGATATGCTGGCGATGTTCCCCAGGGACAAACATCTTCTTTACCTGGCCGGAAACTGGCTCATGCTGGATAACGGCGACGGTGCCGCGCAGCAGAACATGTTCGAGAAGGCGCTGGCGCTCGACAAGAATTACCCTGCGGCCCTGAACGATCTGGCTTATGTGTACGCGCGGAATCGGGAGTTTTCGAAGGCGTTCGCGACCATGGATCGCTACGTCGCGGTGCTGCCCAAGGAACCGAACCCACATGATTCCTATGGTGAACTGTTGCGCATGGCTGGGCACTTCGACGAGTCGCTCGAGCACTATCGCATGGCGCTGAAGATCGATCCGAATTTTGCTTCATCGCAGGTGGGCCTTGCAGACACGTACGCACTGATGGGGAACCAGACACAAGCCCGGCTGGAATACGACAAGGCGATCGCACAGGCCCACAACGATGGAGACCGCATCGACTACATGATGCAAAAGGCAACGACGTGGGTGCGGGAGACCAATGCCGCCGAAGCCGACAAGGCGTTTGCTGAGACCGCGCAGAAGGCTCATGAACTCGGGCTGTATTTAGAGGAGGCGGAGGCGCACCGGCGGATGGCCGCTTACCAGAGCGACGATGCTGCCGCATTGAAGCATTTGGAGGCAGCAGAGGACGCCCTGACCCACGGGCAGGATGTTTCGCCGCTGGACCGGGACGAGGAGTTGTCACGCATTTTGCGCCATCGCGCGGTACGGGCAGGGCATGCAGGCAACAACGAGGCAGCGCAGAAGGCGTTGCAGAGGCTGGAGACGATGGCCTCGGGTAGCCGCGATACGACCCTGCAGAGTTCGTATCACGGAGCCGCCGGAGCACTACTGGCCGGGCAGGAGAAATGGTCGGAGGCCATCGCACATCTTGAGGAGGACAGAGACGACCCCTTCTCGATGCAACTTCTGTCCCGGGCCTACCATGCGGCCGGAGACAGCGTGAAGATGCATGAAGTCGAAGCGCGCTTGCGCGGAACGAATGTGCCAACCATCGAGCAGGCGGTAGTAGTACCGGAGGCAAGAGCGCAGAAACCGTCGACCCTTTAGGCAAAGCACCACCCAGGCGGACACCGGGCGGGGCGCACGGACCCGCCTCGGTCAGCCCCAGGTCAGGCCTCGGCCCGTGAAATTGATCATCGTCTTTGTCACTCTCATCGGGATCGTGATCCTGGTCGGTTTCTTCGGTCGAGGATCGACTGGAGCCAGTCCGAAGGGTCTTGAACTCTGAACCTCGCAGTGGAACCGGCGTCCTAGATTCTGATTTCGTAAACTTCCTGATTCCCCTTCGTAAACTCCCCGCTTCGTGGTAGTCTCTCGGTCCCATGTTGGAGTCTAAGACAGACAAGCGGGCCCGGGCGCGCCTGGCGGTGACGGTTCCGGCTACCGTGAAGCATGGCGAGACCGCGCAGGAGCATGCAGCGGTCACGCGCGACCTGAGCATGGGCGGCATCTTCTTGTATACCCAGCAACGTATTTCTGAGGGAAGCAAACTGGAAATTGTGTTGATCTTGCCCGCAGAGCTGGGGTTTGGGGAGAAGCAGTGGGCGTGTTGCCAGGCATCGGTCGTGCGGGTGGAAGACGACGGAGGCAGCAAATTTGGAGTGGCGGCGCGGATCGACCGGCTGGACGTACTGCCTGAAATTCCCACCTGAGTCTAATATTTGGATAGTGGGACAGTGGGGTGGGGCCAGCCAGACGCGAGTAAGCCTGATCGTAAATTGCATCATTCTTTGTGCACCCGCAGGGCGTGATCCGGAGCGGTTGTGTCAATATCTTTAAGAGGTTGGCCCCCATCAGAGCAGCTTGTGCCTCCGAGTGCGGCTCTCGAAAAATTTTGGTTTTCAATGCTTCATCCCGGGTGCAATAATGAGCGGCCCTTTAAATGCTCTGGTAGTCAAATAGATCTGAAACCCAGGCAGGCCAGTTATGTGGATCGACAAGTTGGTCGACGGGGTGGTGCGTATCATCACGCCGATCGGACCGCGCTATATCCGACTCACCTTGCTGCAACGCGCGTACTTCCTTTGGATCTTCCGTCATTTCGACAAGCTGCCACAACAGGTGCTGAGCGCACGGGAGCAGCGCATGATTGACGCGCTTTGCGTAGAGCAACGCTTCATCTCATTGCCGTCGATTCTCGGGCGGGTCCCCATCATTGGAACTCTGGAACGCGTTCCGCTAAAGCAACTGGAAGAAGATCTGCCGGCGAGACGCCCAGCCGCCGGCGTGACCGATGCTGGAGCCACCCAGCCTTTGGTGGCGGATCTGCACCAGCGGTCCTAGGCAAGCACTGGCCCCGACAGACATAGTTTAGACATAGCGCGGCGCAGCGCAGATTGGCTCAGCTTAAGGGGGCCATGACATCGACCAACCTAAGGTCGTCCACTGCGCATGCTTGAGTCCAAATGCCGAGATTCCAGTCAGCCGTAAGGCTTCCCATTTGCTGCTCAGTCAGCAGATCAAGAACGATGTGAACAGACTCGCTCATCGAATGAGCAAAGAACGGATTGGCCGCCCCAAAACCCCGGACAGCAGCGCCCGATTCAGCAGTCTCTCGCCGCTATTTCGTACGTGGCGACGCGAGGCCTTGTTGCATCAGCGTCGCTCGAATCAAGGGTCGAAAGATCGACTTCGCGCCCTTGTGGATTGATCGATTGAGTGCTCACCGCGCACGCTCCCACCGCTCAAACTCCGCGAGCGCCGCATCGACACTTCCTGAGAAGAGCCGGGGGAAGCTCCACGCTGGGAAAATATTCATATTGCTTGCCGCTGGTCACGGAAAACGTCGGGAGCGCGAACCACAAAGCACCCGTTTTGTTCTTTAGGATGCGCCCATCGTTGATCGTGATAGTGCCGAGATCAGTCTCTATGCTTACTGAGACTGTTGCAAGGACGTTCGGCCGGTGGCTGGGTTTGAGGGTGATGCGAACCTGGCTCGGTTCTTCGGACCATGTCGCTTAGGTTGGGAGCTGGAATACTGTTTTCTGGTACGGGCATGGTTCTTTTTCCTTCACTTCAAGTTTCGCCGTCGCTACTTCGGTGACGATTCGATATTTCAAACGCTCTTGCTGCGCTCAGCTGTGCGCTGTCGCCGCTCTTCCACGGCCCTGGCCGAAACGACCCATGCGCCGTTTTGCTTACGTGCCTCCAACCTTCCTGTGAGAACAAGGTTGTAGAGGTAATTCAGCTCAACTCCGAGCCTTCGAGCCGCCTCGCTCGCCGTGATCGTGGTCTCGTTGGGCATCTCTGTTCCTCCGTGAGAAAGCTACCGCCATCACCATGACTACTCTGGGTGGGCTGTAACTCATTAAGAATAAGCTAGATAGATGGCTCGACCGAGGCCTTGACGCGGGCATGGTCGGAGACATCGAATGAGACACCGCTTCAGTTAGGGCGCTGAAGAGCCGAGTCATCTTGGGAGGCGAAGCTTCAGCCTCTTCCGCGAGCATAACCACAAAAGCATGTACAGCAAGCCCAGCGGTGTGGAGATTGCCGTCCCGCAGTGCCTCGCTGAGAGTGAACATAACGAAAGCCTCAGGATCGCCTGACTGGGGAAGCTCTTTAGACAACTCGCTCAACTGAGCAGCAATCCTTGAGGATAATTCCAGATCGCCCTCTTTCATGGCGATGTTCAGTTCATCGCACGACTGTAAGCCTGCCTTGATCGTTTCCACGGTCCTGACTCCTAGCGCCTGGTGTTGAATCGAGAGCCGCGCTCTTATATTGATGTGAATGCCTCGCTTTGGTAGCAGATGCCGCGCCCAGCAAAGGCTTCCAGCGCACGCCGATCACCCCTCAAAGCGGGCTTCTGTTTGCAAAGTCTGGGAGAGGTTATAGCAAGTTACTGATAAGTAGCGTTATAGTAGTACTTAGACTAGCTACAGCTCGTATCTAGACTAGAGCTAGACTAGCTTAATAACTGAGAAATACGTGCCATTAGTCCGACCCGCGCGCCCGTAGCAGCATCTAAGCTGATTGAGCGTCGCTTGAGGAACCCCGTTTTTGTGGATCATGCGCGCCGGTCTGAAGCTAAGCCAAATCCGGGCTCTGACTTTCATCCCCGTTGTCAACCCGGTGGATCATGGCTTCAGGTCGCGCGGATGATCCCTAGAAACGGGGTTGCTGATTCGGCCATCTGGGTTTATGCGGGTCTGCCGATTCAGATGGCTGGTGTAAGTGCTGAAGCCGTATCCGCCACCGGATGAACTGCGACGCGACTTGGTTGCGTATTTCGATGAGCGCCTCCAAATCGGGCATCCATCCCTCTGTTCCGTTCGGAAAATCAGAGTGGCCGAACTCTCTTCAAAGGTTGCGCGACCGGAAAGTGCTCGACGGAACCACGCCGCAAAGTGGGGCAGACGTGCTGGCCTACTAGCTTCTCATCGCGTGTTGAGTTGGCAGTGGAGAACGACTTGGATGTTTCATCAGCTCGCAGCGAATCTCTGGCGCGTGCTTAAAGAGGCTCTCACAACACCTCTCCGGCGATCCGTCCGCAGGTGCGCTCGGTTTTTTCCACCTCGAATCGGCTCGGAAGCCTGGCGCCCTCCACAGAACTATTGCCTTGACAACCGTGCCCTGAAACACCAGAATGGGCGCGGCATTTGGTATACCTATCTTCTTGGCCTATTAGCGTTCGCTTCCCCTTATTGATCTCTGCATAAAGAATGCAATAGTCTGGCGCAAAAAAGAGGGCAGTCCGGATTGCAGTATGCAGCCGCGCAGTTTCCGAGTTGAGATACGAATCGCGTTGATCGAGCCGATGACGTCCTCAACTAACTCCTCCACATGATTGGGACAACTATTGGCGAGCGCTCGTTTCGCCAGGGACCAAACCCCTTCATCGGGGTTGAGCTCCGGAGCATAGGAGGGAAAGTGTTCGATATGCAGGCGGCTATGTTGTCGCAGCAGTTGTTGGAGAGGTGCTCCCTTGTGGGTGGAAGAATTGTCCAGAACCACGATCACCTGGCCCCACAAGTGGCGCAACAACTCGCGCAGAAACATGCAAACTTCTTCTTGCCCGATGTTGTCGAAATAGAGTTGATAGTACAGACCCAGGCGTTGGCGGCGGGGGCTTACGGAGATTCCCGAAATGACCGAGACCTTGTCGCGCCGTCGCTGGCGATGATAGTGAATTGGGGTACAGCCTTGCGGGGACCAGGTCTTGGCCACATAAGGAATCAAAAGGAAGCCCGATTCATCGGCAAAAACTAGGTGGGAACCCAGCCGCGTAGCGTTTTTTTTATCCGCGGCCAATCTTTCTGTTGCCAGCGCTCGATGGCGTTCTCATCCCGCTCCAGGGCGCGTCGTTCTGGTTTCTGCGGGCTCCAGTTCAGACTGTGCATCAAACGTCCGACGTGATCGCGGTGATACTGGATTCCGAACTGGTTCCGGATAAATTCCGCAATCCGCGCGGTGGTCCAAAGATTAGTCCGGTAGCCGTGCATCATCGGTCCCTGCAGAAGAAGGCTGACCAGACGCCGTCGTTGCGTCCGGTCCAACTTCAGCGGTCGTCCTGGTGAGAAACGCACTCGTAATGCCTTGGCTCCACCTCGCCGTCGGGCATCGCGCCAACGCATCACCGAACTTGGATTGCAGCCGATTCGCCGTCCCACTTCGTTAAGAGACTCACCAGAATCCAGCAACGCCAGGGCACGCTTGCGCCGATCCTCGAGTAGGTCAGCACTCCCCTTCAGTCTGGGCATAGGTGTTCTGCTCCTGAACACCTATTGTATTGCATTCTTTATGCAGATATCAATAATAGGTGTTTGCGTGTCGGCGATGTAACCGGCCCTTACCTCGGGAAAAATCCATAACTCGTATCGGCTACGCGGGTCGTTCTGTTTGTAGCCAAGCCTGCCCCAGCGCTACTGATGAGAAATTCTCAGTACGCGCGTGTGGACGTTAGCAAGGCCAAGCTCCTGCCCAACGGTTCGTACTACGACGTGATTTGGCACCCGATGCTACCTGACTCAGCAAAATCGGGGTCAACGCCCGCGCGGCGGATATTGTGCCTTGGACTTTGGAGCGAGTTGCGATGGAAGAAAATTTCAGGAGGCATTCCATGATAATTAAGAAAATCGTAACAGTGGGGGTCATGCTCGGACTGGTGTGGGGAGTGGGCGCTGCGTTCGCCGACGGGCCTGACGAGCAGTTCCCGGCCCTGACTGCACAATGGTGGCAATTTGCCCTCTCGATACCTACCACAGTTAACCCCCTGCTGGATTCAACGGGAGCGGACTGCATGGCAGGCCAACGCGGCCGAGTCTGGTTCCTGGCGGGAACCTTTTTTGGAGGAACAGCCACCCGCGCGTGTTCCATTCCCGCAGACGAAGCGTTGTTCTTTCCGGTTGTCGACTACGTGAACATTAACGCTCCGAACGCATGCGGGCAGAATGCCAACAATGTTAGTGTCGCTGACTTGCGCGCCGGAGCCGCAGCAGTTATCGACGCCGCGACCAACCTGTCGGTCCAGGTCGATGGCCAGCCGATTGAAGACTTGTTCCGTGTCAAATCCAAAGTCTTCGCGACCACGTTTCCGGTGGACGATATATTTAATGCTCCGTGCGGGGGCCCGGGCACGGTGCCCGCGGGTGTGTATTCGCCGTCGGTGGATGATGGCTTTTATGTGCTCCTGAAGCCGCTGAGCGTGGGGCGTCACACTCTTCACATTCATAGCGAAAGCCAAGGTTCTGTTGACGTTACTTACGACCTCACGGTCGTGCCGGTACAACTGAAGTAAAGACTCCACCGGCTAAGCAAAGGGTCTGGCAGGCGCTTGAGCCGGTGTCGGCAGGGTTGGCGGTCCGGACTCCATGGTGGTCCTGGATTTAGCGATGGGACCTTTGACTAGCATTTGGTGGCTGGTCCTTTTCGGACCTTGCTTTGATAGCGACACACATCAAGTACGAAGGAGCTTTCATCATCGGGTTCGGAGGGTTAATCGATTGGACGCGATAGCCTGGCGGACAAGCGCCATGCGGTAGAAGCTCACATCCGCTGACACCATAGTGTTTTACAGGCTTGCATGCCGGTGATGACACGGACACGGAACTCAGCAAAGCAAGAATTTTCAACAGTCGGATCATCGGACACTCTCATCAGATCGTCAGTCGCGGACGAAGAGGATCATGACGCCTTCCGTCCCCGCCTCCATTTGGCCCATCGAAACCTCTGCGCAGCCGCGATCTTTCTGCGGGCGGCGGGTGACATCGTCCTCTTGCGGGTAGTGATGGAGACAACTTTTGGTCCCTTACCCTTCGCCCAGCGAGCGCGTTGAGCGGCGGCAACCCTGGCGGGACCTGCCGACGACATTGTTCCTCTCCGGGGTCCGTTCTCGCCTGTCTGGTTCAGTGCTGAGAGTGCGTTATTGAGACCGGAGAGTTGCGATGTTAGGCGGCGCCGTTCCTGCTCCAGTTTGCTGAGTACCGAGGTGAAATTAGCCATAAGGGAATTCTAGCAGCGGGCTGGTACAAGCAATTGTTCAGCAGTGCCCTCAGGCGAAGAAAGAAAGAAGAAGAAGGCCGAGCGCAGTCTATAACGAATACGTCGCCTTCCCCCAAACGACACATTCGCGGCTCGGCCAAATCCGCGCGCTACTATACCCCCGCCGTCATAAAGGGCAAGTAAACTCTCGATTACAACGTGGTCACCGGCCCGAGGAAACGCCGTCAATCTTCCGCAGGACCCGCCTCGCCCATTGCAGCAGAAGCAACCATCGCTTCCGCGCGCGGACTCGACGGTTGTCGGTCGCTCTCAGCTGCTGCGCTACCCTGATTCCGGCGATGATACCGAGCATCCGCTTGCGCGGTTCTCGACCGCCGTCTAGCCTCAGTTGACGGTCAATACAAGTACGCTGCTGTTACCTCCGCTTGTGCAACCCAGGTCTGCGGAATTCCCGCTCGGAGTGTGCACAGTGACGTTCACAGGTCCGGGACCGGAGATCACACCGGTCGTCAGGGTGACTTTCAACTGCTGGCTGCTGGCAACGGTTGTGCTCAGGGCCTTCCCGTTGATCACAGCTTCGGACGACGAAACAAACTGGCTACCATTCACGAAGAGCACAAAGCCTGCTGCAACGCGGCGAAACTCATTGTGCTGGGCAAGAGTGAGCCGATGAGCGGCGCGGGTCTGGCACTGCCGCAGAACGGGTTCAGAGTGTTGTTGCAGCCGGAAGAAACAAGAGGGCCAGCAGAGCGGCGACTGGGAGACGGGAGGTCTTTGAGATGCTCCTATTGATGAGTCACCCCGTCTACGTCGTTGAGTGATTCCGAGAGCAAACACCCAACCTGGGTCGAACTCATGGTTCTGCTGGCGGAAACACTGGCGAGAAACGCAAGTTTCGCCCAACTGCAAATTTCTCCGACACTACCGCAAAATACTGAGCTGCCAGCAGTTCTGGGTGAATACCGCAAAAAAAGTTTGGACGAGAAGTCCGAAGGCAGTTGGCAGGGCGAGGTCCGGCCTATCCCCCCTTGGCGGCACTCAGAACCCCCTTTAGTTGGTGAAAAGGTGATTTGGACGAAGTCGCTGGCGCGACGGACGCTATCGCGTGCTCGAAGTTAGTGGGCTTTTTTCTTAGCTGCGAGATTCCCGATTTGAGCGATAAAACGCTTCATCGTGCCAGCCCGCCGCCCGCAACGATCCGGCTTCTGGAACTCCCGAGGCGATCAAATGGCGAAACGGGCATTGAAAACCCATAGAGAGATTTTGCGACAACAGTTTGCCGTGCTACCATCCCCCTCGCGAGATGGTTCCCAGTTGTCAGGCGCGAGCCCCGATCCTGGTCGTTCCTGGCTTGAGTCTGCAGTATCATTCGCTGCTACTGCCCAAAAAAAGAGGGGAGGTCCTCATGGACTTTCGATTGCGCATGATTCTCTGGATTCCGACGCTTGCGTATGCTGGCTTCTTATTGTTGGGTGGCAGAAGCTTGGCCTCGCCGGGCCAGGTTGTCACTGCAGCGTTTCTAGGGGCTCTGTTGGGATTTCTTCTCGCTATCATGTTCACTATCAGGCAACGTCGCCGAGAGACCCGATTCGCCCATTAGGACCGTTCGAGCCGCTCGACTGAGTCGGCTCCAGCTCTGCCACAAACAGTTGATTTGCGAACGGGTCGCGTTCCGAAAACCTAGGTACAGACCCGTACAGACTTGGGCGCAAGTGCAGTACCCGTATGAGTGGGAACTGCTCCAGAATCACTCAAGTGCCGCAGCCCGTCCGATTCTTGAGGCGATTACACTCAACACCCCTCAATGCAGTATGAAAGAGCGCCCCGATTCAGAAGTCGAAGCTGGATGGGCGCCGCCTCCGCTCCGCTACGCTGTGCAGGAGCTTCGCTCCGCTACGGCGGCTAGAGAGTAACGGCGGTGGTGTGTGCGGCGGGAAGGAAGTGCAGGAGGGCACAGGCAAATCGGCTGGAGAATGGCATTTTACCTTGGGGGGAAAGATACCCGTTGACGCGAATGACCTTTCCCCCAAGGCCGTGGAAACCACACCAGTCTACCTCGATGCCAACCTTGCTCTTAAGGAGGAGATCCTTGCAAAGATGAGATCACCAAATGGTACTAATCCCGGCCGCTACAAACCGCCCGATAGCCTCCTGGCTTTTCTGAACGGCCTGTAGCATCGCAAAGCTATGTCGAGCAGTAGGGGGAGTCAGACCTGGCCGTCTCCAGTCTGAGGCAGACTTGCTGGAACGGCTTCCTCTCCTCTCGACATAGTCCGGAAGGCCACATGGTATCGGCATGGACGTGCACAAGGAAGCGATTGTGATCGCCGTCCTCAATGGCAGTGGGAAGCTGATTATGGAAACCATCGTCGAAACCAAAGCCAGTAGCATTCTGCAGTTCATCCACGGCCTACGAGGCGAACTGCAAGTGACCTGGGAAGAAGGAACTTGGGCAGCCTGGCTGTACGATCTGCTGCAGCCGCAGGTGCTGCAAGTTCTGGTCTGCGATCCGCGCCGTAATGCCTTGTTAAAGGAGGGCAACAAGAGCGACAAGGTGGATGCGCGCAAGCTGGCTGAGTTGCTACGCACCGGAATGCTGCGACCCGTCTACCACGGAGAAAATGGACTACGGACTCTGCGCGAGTTGGGGCGTAGTTATTCCGGTTTTGGCGTACAGCTTGTTGAACCGTGGTTGCAGTTCTCTTAACGCCTCATCAGTCATGGCACGCAGCGAACGCAATGGGTGGTCTTGAGGAACTCGCTGCTCGGCGCTGATGTAGCTGAAGACGTCCAACTGTTGCTCATCTTTTCCGCGCATGCCTCCTTCTTATCAGGCTGTGCTGTGGAAACAAGACTAATTCTTGGTGCGGGAGTCATTTTCGTCGCATGTCTCCGCTTCATGTCAGATACACTCACCACGTGCGCCAGGCAGACCACGCACCAGCGATTAGCCCGGCAGGCTGGCTCGCGTCTTCGCTTCTATTCGGGATACCGGCCTTGACCTTCGCCTTCCTGTTTCACTCGGCTGGCCCGAGTCTGGTGCGCCAGATGAGTTCGTGGTGGCGCATTTTCCATCTGCTGCTCATTCTGCCCCTTGCACTCATGTTGATTGCCTCGCTTGTTGGTGCAGCCATTGACGTCCGCTCCACATCTTGGAAGGCACTCACGCAACGGTTACGGCTCTCGGCTCCAAACGCGACGGCTTGGATCTGGGCAGCTGCACTCTCGGGCTTCATGTATGGAGGCAATTGGGAAGACCTGTTTGCGGTTGCGGCATCCTGGCTTGCCCTTTGGAAAGAGAACAATCGCCAAGTCTGGCTATTCGCTGCGATTCTGATAGGCACGATCCTTAAGCGGAGTGCAGGCATCCTTCGACCAAACCTGCAGTCCATCAGATTCTTTGATCCTTCTGGGTTCTACCACGAGTTTTTCGATCGTTTTGGTCCGAAGGATTTCATGGGCCTTCCTTTGCATGGGGCTTGGTGGATTCTCGTTTACTATGCTGTCGTGATACTTGTGTGCAATATCGGCGGGGAGGAACTGTGGTGGCGCGGTTATGTGCTTCCGCGCCAAGAACTCGCGTTCGGAAGAGCCACGTGGGTTATCCACGGGAGTCTCTGGTCGGTCTTCCACTTATTTATGCAGCCGACTCTCTGGGCCACAGTCCGCATGGCAATCACGGGTATCGCACTTTCCTTTGTTGCGCAACGCACAAAAAACACATGGCCAGGCATCGTCGGCCACACCTTCGGAAACCTGGCCTTCTTCCTAAACTTGGTTAAGGGTGTGGTATCCCCTTGAAGCTCTCTTATCCTCGGACGGAGATCCTCTAAACTGGGCCCGCCTCTCTCTCTGCCGAGTTTTTCCGCATCCTGCTAGACTAGGCTAGTCTAGCGAGCTTGTAGCGATGCCCAGCAGGAAGAGGGCCGCAGAGGTAAGCCCAGCCACTCCCAAAACAATCGCAACTTTTCTGACTATTTTCACAGGCTTCCGTCGCCAACTGCCCTGATGCTAGCGCATGTTTGACATTATGGCCCGTAACTCCAAGAAGATAAGGAGGCGGGTTTTGAGGTTGGTCACTACATGAGCGATTCTTGTTCCTTCTCCGGGGTGGGCGGGTCCAGTTGGGTGATGCCCAGGATGCGAAGCACTTGCTGGGCATTTTGATTACCGCGAGTCACGCATAGTTTGCGGCGAGATCCTAAATCGAGTTCGACGCAGCGGATCGTTTCCAGAGCTTGCCAGGCAAAGGGACTGGACAGAGGGCTACCGGCAGCGCGCAGTTGCTTTTCCAGCGCCCGGTCCAACAGTAGCGCCAGTGCGGCCACGAACACGTGGGCCTGGACGCGTTCATCGCTGTGGTGATAAATCGGACGCAACTCCAGCAAGCCCTTCAAGTGCGCGAAGCCGCGCTCGACTTCGTTGAGCTCTTTGTAGCGGGCGACCACCTCCAGGGCGGAAAGATTTTGTTCTTCGGTCTGGATTACGTACTTGCCCTCCAGCGCCTTCTCCCGGGTCAGATGGAGCGGGTGCGCGAAGAAGTGAAACTTGCCGTGCTGCAACTCCCAAGCGAAATAGCGATGGCCATGGTGGCGGGACAGTTTGTGGGCCGCCGCCGCTCCGATCTTGTCCGGTTCTTTCAACTCCCCCTTGTCGACCTGGGCGGTCAAGGCTTCCAGTTCTTTGCGCACTCGTCCCATCGCCAGCTCGCGCATGCTGCGTTCGTACAGCTCCCTTTCTTCGCTATGCACGACCAACACGCGCACCCCGGCTTCTTTCCCCGCAACCTCCATCACCCGCGTCTGCGGCACCACCGCCTTTTCCCCCGCCGTGATTCCCCCCGGACACAGTTGCCAGTCGCGGCGCGTCTCGGCCTGTTGGATATAGTCGAAAGTGTCCTTGCGATTGCGGCGTTGCAGTCCCAGCAAGTACCCCTGCTGTCTCTCTCGCAGTTGCTTCACCGTGCCCATCGTCATCATGCCACGGTCGCCCACGAATACCACTCGCTCCAACTGGAATCGCTGATTCAGGTCCTGCACCACTTCGTGGACCGTGCTCTGATCCAGACGGTTGCCGGCAAACACATGATGGGCAATCGGCCAACCATCCATCATGACGACGCCGATCACGATCTGCCGGTTGCGGGGTTGGCCATCACGGCTGT
>WNFR01004677.1_pt1 | contig 14057 bp, 20 predicted proteins | sample 5400221 | NCBI WGS metagenome assembly WNFR01 (sample SAMN13153357, study PRJNA577476) | soil metagenome | isolation source: 40 cm soil under Madrone tree | place: USA:California | collected 2016-06-14 | reverse complement strand
CGCAAGGACTTCGACGGTTTCGTGCGTGACGTCATAGAATACTCTCATCTCTCCCACCCGAAGACGATACTGGGGTTGGCTCAACGCTCGCAGACGTTTGATCCGACTCTTGCTCATCCGGGTAGGCTCGTGACGCAAGCGCCGTTCGAGAGCGTCCCGTACTTCCCAGTCCGCTCCTCCATGATGCGAGGATTGCGGTACATTGCACCGCCGCCTTACAGCGGCACGCCTCTTCAGGCGCGTCCGCTGCAAGGCGATTGTTGGGCAGTCGTCATCCTTGCCTTCTTCGGGGTCGCTCGTCGGCGGGGTCGTGTTCCGCGAACTGTGGCATATCGTCGGTGATCGTATGCCACGGGGCACGTTGTGCAACGAAGATGTGCCTGAAGGGTCGCGTCTCAGGCTCGCCGTCAAGCACCCCGGCCTGGAGAACGACGAAGTCTGTTCCCTCTAGAGCGACAGGAAGCGACGAACCACAAACACGGCAAAACGCGCGCCGATACGGAGGTGGCTCGCGGAGCAGCGGAGCCTCGTACGTCGCGATGAGGTCTTCGCCACGGATCCACCGGAACCTCGATGCCAACGCTGCGGCCTCCGGAGCGAATGCCGACCCAATCGCCTTCCGACATCGGGTTGCATGGCAGTATTGGATCGGCGACAGCCTGCCGTCGATTTGAAAGGCGACACCGCCACACAAGCAGCTTCCGGTCACCATACATTGTTCCTCTTGGGTGCCCAACGCTCGCGCTAACCGGCGCGCGCCGCTTTTGCGCGCGTCCGTGTCGAGCGCGGGGTTAGAGGTCGCCCGTGGTGCTCTGCATACGCGTCGAGAAGCCGGCGGATCATGCGCTGGTACTGCGTCTTGTGCTTCCGCGCTTCGTCCTTGAAGAACTCGACGCTGCGCTTGCTCAAGGCGATCGTCACCTTGACTCCTTCCTCCCGGAAGGCGAGCTCTTCGGGGCGAGGAAGAAAATCAGGAACGACCTTGAGATTTCCGAGAGGTTCGTCGGTGTATCTGATTTTCGCGCTCATAGATTCGCTTGCCCTCTCGCCAGTAACCGGCGCCGAAGATCCCGATCACGTCCTCGTGGGTGCGGCAATCGTCAGCGGCTGGAGAATTGTCCGAATTGGCGCATCGTCTCCAGCTCATCCTCACCCTAGCAACCCCCGCCGGAGGCCTCGAGCACCGAGTGCAGACCCTCGCTGTCCACGGTGGAAATACGGTATGTTTCATCCTCGTAACCGTTGATCTGGGTGAACAAGTAGTTGCGTCCTTCCAGGTGAAGCACTCCGAAGGGCTGCTCCGTCGATACTGCTTGCATGTCGCAATCCGTTTTGAAGAACCTGTGGCTGATCATCTTCAGCGGATGCGATTCCGCGCCTTCCAACCAAGCCGTCAGAAAGGAGATCAGCTCGCACTTCGCTGCGGGCTCGGCATCGCGGGCGACGCCATAGGATCTCCGCGCCTGGACGTAGTACCAGGTTCGACCATCGATCGGGGATTCAGTCGCCCAGGCACGTATTTCCACATTCGATTGGGGGGCCTGCGGGCCAGTGTAATCTTCCACTGCTTTCTGATGCAACGGACCAAACACCGATCGAACATAGGACGATAACGTCGCGAACCTCTTGCCCTTACGAACGACCGACATCATCCCGTGAAACTCCTGCGGCGAGGTAAACGCTACGCCCGCCTTTTGTATCGGGAAGGATTTCCACGACCGTTTTGGCATGTCCGTAGCCAGGCCCCAGGTCTGTCCACAGTGGATCGGGAACATCCCAGCATGGTCAACATGCAGAGTCGCGTTGTGCCGCGCGACGGATGATAAGTACCAGCGAGCCAGGCGGTTGCTCGGGTATCCCGTCCACTTTTGTGGGACGTCAGAGAGCGGCATGGATTTCTGGTACGCCGGGTTGTCCGACGCAGCCCAACCCGAAACCGGAGGCGCCTCGTCCGTTACCCAGGTGGTCTTCCAGGAACCGTCCTTGTATTCCGCGAAGGGGAGCAACATTCCATCTGTTTGAACGATGCTCGCTAGGGTGGGACATTCCGCCGATCGCAACTCTGGGGCCGCAAAGATGAGCGCGATGAGCGCCGAGGTAAATGAGATGTAACACCGAGGTCTACTCATGGCATGGAAAGCGGCGACGACATTCAGAGTTCGTGAAGACAATCTGCTCTTTGTGCGCCGAACGACGACGCGCGTAACCCGCGGACCGCCGGGTTGACACGCCTGTCGGGCGGCGAAGTACACTTCACCGCTTTTTCTCGCTTCCCGTATCAATCGGGTACGTCAAGATCGTCAAGCCGTCGGCGATCTTTGTCTCGTCGGGTTGGGCTGGATGAGCTATGTGGATTGTGTTCATGTAAATGAAATGGGCGTCGGCGAAGGAGACGCCGACTAGCAGGACGCCTGGATCGGCACCGGCCTGCCAGATGTCGCCGTCCAGTAGTTGGCCCGCCTTCGTCTTATTGTCGGTTTCTCGATACCCCTCCCATACGATCGCGCGCGTCGGCCTGAAGGAGAATCGAATCTTACCGACCCGCTGACCTTGGTTGTCGGCGCTTCCACGATCAGCTTGGCACAATGGCACCGCAACCTTGACAATCGTGGCCTTGTCGAAACGAACCTCGATGCCCATGACCGGCCCACTGCAGGTCGCGAACCAGAACCATACTGGTCCTTCCTCCGCCGCCTTCGCAGCTCCTGCGAGAAACAGAATGACGACAGCGATCACAACCCTCTCTCGTCGCATCACCACCTCTGCCTGCTACACCGTACGTCCGCCAACGAGGCGGTCCAGCGGCGGCGCGCAGCGCCGTCTGCCGCAAGCGCGGGTTCCACGGCCGCCGGACGACAACCTTAGCCACCGAGGCACCGCACGTGGGTATGCACCTCGCGCGCGCGTCGAATGCGCGAGCCCATGCTGGACGCGAGGTCACGCGACGACCTTGAGTTCCGCTGCGCGCGCCATGAGCCGTTGCGCGAGAACCGTACACAGGATCACGCTGAGCCCGAGGAGGGCCAGCACGAAGGGGAACAGGAACGAATCCTTGAAGACTTCGTAGGCGAGGTGTCCAAGATAGACGTGCACCCCCAAGACGCCAAAGACGAGGAAGGTTACACGACCAAGTACAATCGCGATCGCGATCAATCCCACGTTGAGCGCGCCGTACACCGCCTTGCTCACCTCGGAATCGCTGTGCATCGACGTCAGGCCACCCCAGAAGGCGAGCAGCCCGAACAGATAGCACCAGAACGCCAAATCATCAGATCTGGTGTCAGTCCGGTGCCGCACCCTGCGATCGAGCACGTAACCGATCACGAGCGTTGCGAGACCAACGTACACGCTGACAAGCTCTCGGTCCTCCGCCGTCAGCACGTTCTTGTCGCGCAACAACGACCACGCATCCATGGAGAGGAACCACGCCGAGAAGGCAAACGGTGCCGTCAGGAATCCGAACCTCACCCAGTAGAGAGCAGCGGCCGCGACGCTCATCGTCGCCACCTCCATCGCAATCCAGGAGCCGCGTATCAAAGGATAGAAGTCCTTGTAGGGTCCGGGCGGGGCAGAGGGCCAGAGACCAAGAAGGTCCTCGATCGAATACGTAATGAGCGGCACGAGAGAGACCGCCACCGTCACGAGGAGGCCACCGCCGATCAGATACCCGGCACGCCGCAGCCACATGCCAGTGCCAGCCGCGATGCCAAAGTACACCAGCGTGGTCGCAAGGATGCCTGAGGATCCCAGGACGTTCCATTTGTCTCCCAGGAACCATGCACAGGCCGAGATCATCAGCATAGCGCCGAAGTAGTAGGCTACCGTGACGAGATTCAGACCCTTCTCTCGTTCGATCGTCGTCGCTACGGATGAGCGTCGCCGGCTCTCTCGCCATGCAAGGAGGCGAGCAACCGAGGCAGGCTCGATCACACCATCAGCAGCGGCGCTTGTGAGATCATCGACGGAGAATCCGACTTCAACTTCACCCGCGGTGGTTCTCATGCTCAAGTCACCTCAGCCCCGGCCGTCTAACGACCCCGGTTCAGCGGCGGCGCGCAGCGCTGCTGCAAGCGCGGGTTAGGCCAAGCGCTCGCAGTCATCGCGCGTTGACTCCGTCTAGGATCGCTGCCTCGGCTTGACGGTGGAGTTCGGAACTCTCGTTCTGAGCCAACATTTCTGCTAAGCTTCGCATCGAGTCCTTGCTCCTGTTGCTGAGGTGGGCCGCCAGCTCCCACTGTTCCGATGCGGCTTCATGCTCCTGCATTGCTTCGAGCGCTAGCGCGAGACGAGCTCGATGTAGAGCTTCACCGAGTTGCCGTCCCCGTCCGTCGTCCAGACCGGCCACAATCCGAGCAAGCACCAAGAGACGCCAGGGAAGCCAAGGGTCAGAGTCATCTCCCCAGTCCCGTCGAAAGATCCGGAATCCCGACGCGTCGCCAGCGTCGACGACGTTCCATAGATGCGATACCGCACGCATGTGGTCGCCGGCTCTGTCGGCGCGTGCGGCCAGAAACTCCTGCTCGGCAACAAAGTTCGCTCGCATGACGTCTCGGTAGGTCGGCCGGACGTGCAGCTCGAGAGCTTCCATCGCGACGGCACCGACGATCACCCCAACTCCAAAGACCAGCGCGATGCTCACGATTCTCTTCATCCACCGCCCTCCTCACCTCGCGGTCTAACGAGACGACGCGCAGCGGCGGCGCGTCCGCGCCGCCCGCTGGAAGCGCGGGTTAGGCGACCCCCGCCTCATTTCCACGCCCTTTTCCAAACGCTCGCTGTATTCGCGTCACGCAGCGCCTCTCGGAAGTCCGCATCATTCATGATCTTGGTGACCATAGCTTGGTAGTCACGGTACGGGTTATCCTTGCGCCGCTCGAACCGGAGCAGCCCAAACTCGGTTCGATCGTCATTCCGAAAGTAAAGCTCGAACGGTTGTTCATCGTACGCGATCTCGGGGTCAACCATCGAACGGCTCACGAAATGTCAGCGCATTCATTTCTTGTCGCGCCGCTCCTTGCGTTCGTACGACCAAGTCTCGCTCGTAGTAGCCACGACGGCTCACCCTGGTAGTCGCCTAACGCCCTGCGGTTGAGCGGCCGGCAATCACCAAGGCGTGGGAAAGATGAGCTGATCGCGCGCCGGTCCGCTCCAACCGCGTGTTAGGTTGCACGTCTTCACCCCTTCCCTGATTCGTCCACTGCGGCTCGAACGGCGTCTGCGCACGCCACACAGATCATGCCTCGCTCAGGCAGTGAAACGACCTCCTCTATTGGCTTCGGCAGCCTGCACACGATGCAGGCCGTGGAGGTGGCGAGTGACCGGCTCGGAGGTGGAGGCTCGCCGCGGCCCTCCTCTGCCTCGCATTCTTGCTCAATGATCTCGCTGCACAGGTCGACACACTCGTCACAAATGTACACGTTTGGTCCTGCGATGATTCTGCGGACCTCATCCTGCTGCTTGCCGCAGAACGAGCACTTCACTCCTTCGGTTGGCATTGCGCTTTTCATCCGTAGGGCATCGCTCGCGTGCAACCTAACGTTTTGAATTCACCGGCCTGCGCGACTCTTCGCGTAGGTCCGGCGGAATGATACGTTATGCGCCACGGAATAGACACAACGCGCGAGATTCTCTCCACGAGGCGACCTCTAGCGAGGGGGCACAGAAACAATTCGGCCCTCACGGTCAAGTCTTGCTCGGTCTGTTGGGTCTGTCGAAAAGATCTGGAAATATGCGGCATTGGGAAATCCTTCCTTCGGCCGTTTGCAGTTTGCAAACCACACCCAAACCTGCAGTTTCGGCTTTAACTCAGAAAGAGGTCCGTCACCACCATAGACGCTATATATCTCGGTTATCTTCGAAATAGAGATTTTCTCTAGATGGTGTGTCCGTCCGTCTATTACAAACACATACGGAAGCTCTACCCGCTGAATGTTCCCAAAAACGTTCGCTCTTGACGGGATGTAGGTCTCGTCACCCCCATCAGGTATAGGCAGCCGGCACGTGGCTGACGCAGACAGAGGGGCTAGAACAAAGCCGATCAACAGCCAGAGAAGAAGGTTTCGGCTTTTCATTACGGCGGGACGTAGAGATCTGTGGCGATTGAACACTGCGTCATCCCTTCGATCTTGCCGCATAACGCCGTGCCGCTGAGCGGCCGCGGGCATGCCGCGGCCATTCGTGCCAAATGGGCCGCTTCGTGCCCGCGGTCCGATCCAGCGGCGGGTTATGCGGTGCGTGTCCGCAAGGCACCACTAGTGCTTCACCTCTGTCGTTAGGAAGGCAATCGAAGCCACGACTCGCTGGAATGCCGCGAACTCATCGGGTGTGGCGCGGTTTTTCTGCTTGTTCATCGATACAGAAAACAAGTAGGGCACCGTGCGACCAGGGTTGAGATAGACGACGTATTCGTAGAACCCACCCGGCACAACGAACAGCTTCGAAAAGACCGGATACTTGGGATGAGACACACCTATCGTGTGGAACTCCACCTTCGGGTACTGCTTACGGTAGCCATCCATGTCGTCTTTCAGATCCGCTGCCGTATCCTCGTCGGCCTTGCTGCCGAGCCGAACCCGGATTAGCGCCCCCGCGTTATCGATGGTTTCACTCGAACGATGAAACACAATGTTCGCACCGAAGCGGGCCGCATGTTCGGTGTCGCCGGTCCACCCGGCCGGCTCCTTGACGGCGAACGAGAACTTGCCCCCGTAAACGATCAGGGAATCTCGCTTGGGCTCTGCCGAGGCGGCGACACTAGAGGTAAGGGCGATCCCAGCCAAGAGGATACAGGCTATCGTCGTCATCCACCCTCCGCCAAATCTAGCCGCATAACAGGCTGCCGATAGGCTGCGGGCCGCTAGGCGGACCGTCAGCTTCATAGGCGAGTTGGGCGTGCTCATCGTGTCGACTTCCATTCGACGCGTTCGCGGATACCATCGATGAGCTCCTGAATCGTCCAAAGCTCAATCGGTCCAACCTGGCCGTAGTCTGACACCCGCTTCTGACCGGCCGCGCGTGTCGCCGTAACGATCGCCGTGCTGTCATCCGTCCAAGCGGCCCGGTAATCGGCCTCGAATTCATTGAAATGCAAGCGGTCCAGCGCGTAGCAGAGTCGAGCGTAGTCAGACAGGTCAACTTCGCCCGAGAAGTTCCCCAGCTTCGGCAGGTGACGCTTGGCTTCCAATTCGGCCTTTCCGGAGCGCCATAGCGTTACGCGATAGATGGGGCAGGTGCCGAAGCAGCCCGTGCGCTCCAGAGTGATGCTCTCGTAAGGAAGATTGGCGCGGAGGGCAATAGCCTGCTCGACACCGATACCACCGTAGTAGAGTGGTCTGTAAATAGATGGGACGGCCTCTGCCGTCTTCGGAGCGAGGAGGTGCGGAGCTGCCGGAGTCTTCGGCTGCGAGCAAACAGCGAGGAGCGCGAGCGACAAGAGGGGAAACGTCTTGGCCATTTGCCCGACCTGACTCGATTACGCCTAACGACCCAAGCTCAGCGACGGCGGCCACGGGGCGCGCCGATTGCAACCGCGACGGCCCGCCGCCGTTTGCAGCGCATGGTTAGCCGCCGTATTGTTTGCGGATTCGCTGTTCATCTTCTTTGGGGAGCTTGTTGAGGAAAGCGTCTGACGGGATGAGAAGGCGGAGCTTCTTGGTTCCGACGTCGAACTCGCCGACAAATTGGCGCATTCCGATGTAGAGTTTGTGCTCGTCGGACGTGAACACCGACGAGTTGGGGTAGAGGCCGCCCCACGGTGGGTCTGATAAGAGTGTCGTAATCTTGCGGTCGTTGCCGACCGATACCAGCGAATCCGAAAGAGTGACGAGCATGGTGCCGTCGCGACGCACGGAAACCGCGTATGGAGCAAAGGGGAGCTTCGTAACGGTAGCGGCCTGCCAGGGGGCGCCCGGCTGTGGCCGGGCAATCCGAATAATAGAACCCTCTGACATGGAGAGGTGTGCCAAGCCCTCGATAGCGTACAGACCGTCGGGCAAAGAACAGAAATCTACTACCTGATGGTCAGAGACCTTGTAGTTGCGTTTGCCGTCCGGACTAAACCAATAGAGCGCCGCCCCGAACTCCCCTTGGTTGAAGCCGACCAGCCATCCGTCATCGACGCGAGCAAATGCGGAAGCGCCCCGGAACTGACCAGCCTTCGGAGTAAATTTTGGGCGCTCGGCCTGAGCCGACGGCTTGGCGGTGGTAAGCTCTGCGTGAATCTGACCGTGCTCGGAAAAGACGCGCCACTCGTGGTGAGAGTAGTTGGCAGCATAGAACCAAACCATGCGGTCACTCTGGTTGTTATCGGGCGGCACGCTCACCTCCTGCCATCGCGCGACCTCGCGCGGATACTTCGGTTCGGCAGCGAGCGCGGTTAGCGCGAGCGCCAGAAAGCTACCAATAAAGAGTGTGCGACGCATAGGCGGCTAACGCACAGCGCAGCAGCCGCGCGCAGCTTGCCTGCGCGTCGGCTGCAGGCGCGTGTTAGCGAGCATCATCACGCGTTCTCGCCGCACGACTGCTGACCATCTCACGTCGACCGCGCCTTGCGCCGCCGAACCGCACGCGTTGCGGTAGCGCCTGCCACACCAGGTAAACTGCCGCGATCGGCGTCACCACGCCGTAACGGTTGCGGAAGAACTCGCTCCACCCGCTGGAGCCGCGGAGCCACACATGGATCGCAACAGTCACGTATAGCACGATGATGATTGCACCGAGTGCGCCGAAGGCGAGCCGTCGAAAGCTCGTAGCGATTCCATGTTGTGCGGTTCCCATCTGCTCGCTAACGACCGACGGTTGAGCGGCCGGCGCCCACTGCCGCCCAGCCGTAACCAACTGGTCGTGCGCCGGTCCGCTCCTACCGTTTGTTAGGTTAGGCTGCGCAGCTTGTACCACAGATAGGTACTTACGGGGCGCTCGGCTCTGGGGGGCGCCGGCGGAGGTCTCGCAGGTTGAAGCTGATGGAAAGAATGATGCTGTCAACGATCCCGTTCTTACGGAATGGTGTCCACACCGCCACGGTTAGGATGCTGGGGGCTCGAATCTTGAAGTCCGGGTCGGCAATGGGTGGCAGGAATTCGGCAAGGTCATGAATTTTGCCGTCGTGACGATCAAAGAAGAAAGTCGCACACTGCCATGCCTGATGGCCGCCGGAGCTGCTAGTACTGAACACGAAGAACTGCGAATCGGGGCTCCAGGCAGCGCGGTCTACAACTAGGCCGTGCTCTCCGTCGTCCGACGTGTAATCTGCTTCGGCCTTCACGGCTTCGTGGATATCTTGAATTGAGACGCGATTCTCATGTCCCAGGCCGGGCATGAGGACTTTGGCCTGCAGCGCACCGTCCGGTGATCGATATGTCGCACCGAACGCTGCGCTCGTCCACGACGCGAGAACTAACAGCAGCGGGATTACGCGCTTCATGACTGCGATCTCCGCAGCCTAACGACCGGGCGGTTCAGCTGCGGCGCGTGAGCGCTGCTGCAACCGCGGGTTAGGCAGCCGACTGTGCGGGCGGTCTTCATTTCGATGTCGTGATGTTGTGTGCCGCTGCGACGCAGACAAACTGCATAACGCCAGGGCGGGACTCCGTAACGGGTCGGACAACGATATCCGCGTAGACCTGATGGCCAGCTGCGAGCGTATCCATGACGCCTTGTGGGAACCCGCACTTGAGTGCGCCATCGGCGTAGCCGAGCAGGCGCTTGGTGCCGACGGGCCAGATTCTGACCACGATGTTGTCCGCGCCGGCGGTCATGCGACCACGGACCGTGTAGCACGGCCCAACGAATGGAGGGCCGGAGCGCGAGCAGATCTCGCTCGCAGGGATTTCGGCCGACCAACCCACTGCGACCAGACCGGAAACCAGGAACAGGGCCAGAAAGACCGATGTCAGGATCTGTGACGTGATTCCCTCCGGGTGCCGAACGACAAAGCTCAGCAGCCGCGGGGGCTGAGTGACCTACCGCCACCCAAAAGCCTGCCTGCCCCGCGGTCTGCTGCAGCGGATGGTTCGGCGTGCCTCGATACCAGAACCGCCATTAAGGCACCTTGGCCGCGGCGGTTTCCCACGCTCTGGCCTCGCCGGGCCATGCAGTTCGGCACCGGCCGCAGCTCAGGGTAGCTTGTCGAAAAAGAGATAAAGGGCGGCAATCCGGCCGTCCCGGACAATGATGAAATCAGTCCCGGCGTAAGCAGGTGCTTCACCAGGGCGGCCCGATACCCATTGGACGCGACCGCCATTGCCCAACTCCTCGGGTTCGGCAATCGGCTGATACTGAAAGTCAGGGTGAGTCGCCTTGATGGCACCCGCGACGCGATCGATCTCGTCGCGGCCACGGTGGACGCCCGATTTGGGGTCGTAGAACACGCCGTCTTCGGTCCAGATCTCGTCGATGGCCGCGCGCCGGCGCGCGGGGTCGTTTTCACCGAAAACGTCGCGGAGATTGCGGATCAGCAAGGTCGAAATACTGAAGGGCATGCCTCGTCTCCTCTCGACATTGAGCGCGGCTTGCGATGTCGCGACCCGGAACGACTCGATTGCAGTGATTTGATCCCCGACAGATGAATGCTCCCGTCATTGCCCAGGCAGCCGGGCAAGAACCAGCACGACACCACCGCGACCCTTCGCAGAACGCTCAGCATCAGCTGCGGCGCGCAGCGCCGGCGGCTGCATGCTGTTGTTGGACCGCATGGCCGCTGTCTTAGCGTGCAGCGTTTCGTCTTGCCACAGCTTCGCGGTCAGTGGCCGAGGGGACCAAACACCGCAATGCCCGTCGGGCTGATGTCGAGGTTCGTATTGGGGCCGAAGATCCTGGCGACGGGAGCCTCGTCGAGAATGCCCGTGCGGCCGCGGAGCGGTGAGTAGACGGCGATGCTGCCGAGAACGGTGTAGAATCTCGGCGCGTTGCTCGATTCGTAGGCGAGGTTGAGGACGTATATCCTGTCGATCGAATCGAGGGCGATGCCCTGAGGATGCAGGAGGCCGCTCCTGGGACCGGCGAGCGTGGCGATGGGCTTCACGTCGGGATCCCCGGGCTTGCCCGACAGGCTTCCCAGCGGTGGATAGACGGTGACGCTCCCCTCGTCAGACGCCGTTCGGCCGAAATTCGCGCAATAGATCCTGCCGATAGAATCGAGGGCGATGCCCGTAGGTCCGGCGATGGCGGTATGCTCGCCAGCGACTGTCGCGATGGGCGCGGCGTCGCGACTGCTACCGGCTGCGTAGATCGCGATGCCGTCTGCCCCACCTGCGCCCGCGACGTACAGGTTCCCGTTCGAGTCCACGGCGATGCCACGGGGGTACGGTCCAATGGCGTCACCGGCAATGACTCTGCTCGGCTCCACGTCGCCATCGTCGCCGGGTCGGTAGACCGTGACGCTGCCGGTCGGGTAGGTGCCCTTTTGATTCGCGACGTAGATGTTGTCGGCCGAATCGACCGTGATGGCCTCAGGGCGAACGAGCCGCGTGCGACCGCCTCGGATGGTGGCGGTCGGCCGCACGTTGCGATCGGTCCCTGGTGGATAGGCGGTCACGCTCTCCGAATTCGTCACGTAGATCCTCCCCATCGAATCCAGCGCGACTCCCATCGGCAGATTGATCCCCGTATCGACGGTGCCGGTTATCGTCGTGATGGGCTTCACGTCGCCGTCGGCGCCGGCCGGGTACACGGTGATCTTGGCCGAATATCCATTCGATCCCGAGCCAACGTTTGCCACGTGGATCCTCCCCTCCGGATCCAGCGCGATGGCTCTCGGACCATCGAGCCCGGTCCCGGGGCCGCTGATGGTAGCGATCGGCGCGACGTCGCCACTGCTTCCTCCACGGTACACCGAGACGGAATGTGGTTTCGCCAGCGCGCGCCGAGGTATCTCCCCCATCCACAGATTGTTCGTCACGTAAATCTTTCCGCCCGAGTCCACTGCGACTCCCTGAGCGCTGCCGATCCCGCTCGCCTCGCCCCGGATGGTCGCGATGGGCGCGACGTCGCCGTGGCTGCCTCTCCGGTACACCGTCACGCTAGCGGTGAGACCCGGGTGACCTCCGGCGTTCGCCACGTAGATCCGTCCCATGGCATCCACCGCGATGCCTTGCGGCCAGTGGAGGCCGGTCTTCGAACCACTGATGGTGGCGATCGGTGCGACGTCGCCGTCACTGCCGGGCGCGTAGACGGTGACGCTCGCCACGTCGCCAAGGACGCCCCCGTTCGTCACGTAGATCCTCCCGACCGAATCGACGGCGATGTCGGACGAGGCATGAAGCCCGGTCTTCATGCCGCTGATGGTCGCGATCGGAACGGCGTTCCCCTCGCTGCCCGTCGGGTAGACGGTGACCTTCCCGACGTATCGATCGTAGGAGCCGAAGTTCGCGACGTAGATGTTTCCGCTCGCATCCAGCGCGATTCCTTCCGGTGAATCGAGGCCCGTATTGCCGCCGCGAATGGTCGCGATCGGCGGCTCTTCGCCGGCCGCCGTCGGCGCGAAGATCGAGATCGTGTTGATCGAATCGTTCGCCACGTACGTCTTGCCGATGGCATCGATCGCGATGTCGGACGCCGTGAGGACGAGGCCGATCACGGCGTCCGGCGCGACGTCGCCGTTCCGGCCGGGCTCGTACGCGATCACCGAGCTGTTGGTCGCTACGAACACCTCGGCCGTCGGCGGGGACTCCGCAGTCGGCGGCGTTCTCGGGCGATTCAGACAAGCCGACAACGCGAAGAACGACAACGAAAGCGCCGCCCTCCACATTCGCAGGGGCGTGCGTTTGAAGGCGCCCGTGGAGTCGTAGTGGGTCCGAAGAGACACGCGCTCAGAACTCCTGAGCGTCGGAACTGCAAGTAACCCAGTAGTCATAGGCTCGCGGTCGCGTGCTCGCTGGAGTCCTTCTCAATGGCGTTACGTCAATCGCGCCGTACGAAATCGAGCACGGTGCGTTCATCGCCGCCCGGCACGCCGTCTTCATCGCGGGGACGCTCGACGGCTCACCGTGGTGGCGGCGAACGAGGCGAACGAGGCTACGATACTGCTGCATAGCCCGTTCGAGCCCTTCGGATCGTCGTCGCCCGGCTCCACTGCGCCGGCACCTAAGGGAAGAGGTTGAAACGTTTGTCTGGCGGTCCAACGCCCTGGCGATGAGCCGCCGGGCCGCGTACGACCGCGATGAGCCGCGAGCCGGTCGGCTCCATCGCCATGTTAGGTGGCACTCAGATATTTCGATCGAGCCCGGCGCAACCGAGTCACTCATGTCGTTCCGCTCCACACTTCCAACATTCGCAGAAGACCGCGTCGACGTCTTCGCCACAGCGGCAGCACCGCCATGGCTCCCGAGGGGAGGCGGAGGTTTCCGTCGCCTCGGTGATGATCCGCTGCGCGCGTTCCGCATCACCAGCGTTGGTGACCCATACCTCCGGCCAGAACGGTGACTGCCCCAGGAATGCCGATGTCAGGAACTCGTTTCGGAGGACGCAGGGGATGCCATTGGCCTCAAGAGCGTTCTTGACGTTCCATACGGTCGCGATCGTTGGACCAGAGTAGATCCGAATCATCTTGCCGTCCGCAGTGCCGCCTAACGGATCGGCGCTGAGCGGCCGGCGTTCGCGACCGCACGATAAGAGTAGACAGTGTCACCGCCGGGCCGCTCCAGCGGCTTGTTGGGCGAGCGCCCGAGTGTTACGGTCCACTGCATGACGCTCAAGGCTCGCGTCCGCGCCGGCCGTCTAGTCGTAGACGAACCCACCGACTTGCCTGAGGGAACCGAGGTGGAGCTTCTACCCCTCGACCCCGGCGACTGGCTCGACGCGGATGATCGGGCCGCGCTCCACGCCGCATTGCGGGAATCGGATGCTGACGTCGCGGCTGGGCGCCTCGTGGACGCCGACGAGATCCTTAGGGATCTTCGATCCACTTGACGCCACGGCGCGTTCGGTTCACCGCGACCGCTCGGCGGCACATCAACCACGAGAAGGGTTGGTGGTTGGAGAACCGGCTCGAGCGGAATCTCTTCACGGCGGAGATCGAGGTGGCAATCCGTATCCTGTCTCGGCTTCCAGGCGCGGGAAGA
>WNFR01018135.1_pt1 | contig 14060 bp, 12 predicted proteins | sample 5400221 | NCBI WGS metagenome assembly WNFR01 (sample SAMN13153357, study PRJNA577476) | soil metagenome | isolation source: 40 cm soil under Madrone tree | place: USA:California | collected 2016-06-14 | reverse complement strand
TTGCTGCCGGCGCGGGATCCGCAGCTCGAAGGTTTTGATATCAGTGCCTACAACTTTCCCACCGAAGAAGTGTCGGGCGACTACTATGATTGGGTGCGTATCTACGACGATCAAATTGGAATAGTCATTGCCGACGTTTCGGGCAAAGGCGTACCCGCCGCATTGCTAATGGCGTTTCTGCGCGCGAGTCTGCGCGCGGCCACCCACATCGGTTATGCGCCGCACATTTCGATGTCCAAAGTGAACTATTTGCTCTGGGAATCGATTGAACGAAACCAGTTCGTCACTGCGTTCTATGGCATCCTGGATGCGGCCAATCGGACGCTGGCTTATTGCAACGCCGGTCACAATCCGCCCTTTCTGATGGAAGCCGACGGCAAAGTGCATTTCGAAGAGCGCGGCGGCGTACCCCTGGGGATGTTTCGTGATACGCGTTACTACGAATATTTTGCGGAGATCCAACCCGGCCAGGTGCTGGTGCTTTATACTGACGGCGTGACCGAAGCAATGAACCGCGCGTTTGAAGAGTATGGACGCGACCGGCTGGTAGAAGCCGTACGCAACTGCCGCCACCTGAGCTCGCGCGAAATGATCGAATTTATTCACCGAGATGTTCTCAATTGGACTGAGGGGCTCGGCGCGACCGACGATGTGACGTTTTTTATCCTTAAAGCCCTATAACTGGAATCCGAGGAGAACGCTCGGGAAACAAACGAGCTGATAAATACACATGAGTGCTATTCAAGAACCACCCGCCCCGGAAACAACGACGACGCCTGGCGCGCTGAACCTGGCTAAAGTGCTAAAGCAGATGCTCGATGTCTCCGACAAGGTCAGCGATCTGATCTTTTCGCCGGGCCGAGCGCCACAGGTTGAACTGGTGAGCAAGCTCCAGCCGGTGCCCGTCGCCGGTCTGGAAAAGTTGACGCCGGCGCAAACTTACGCCATCGCCAAGCTGATCATCGGTACTCATGAGACCTCGATCGAAGCTTTGGAAAAATATGGCTCGACGGATCTTTCATTCGGGGTCCCGGGGCTGAGCCGTTTTCGGGTCAACATTTTTAAGCAGCGAGGTACTTACGCGATTGTCATGCGCGTGATTCCGCCAACCACGCCGCGCTTTGACGATTTTAATTTGCCCGAGCAACTGCGGGAAATTGTCGAACTAAAAAACGGGATTGTGCTGGTAACGGGTCCGACCGGCAGTGGAAAGAGTTCATCGCTGGCCGCGGTTATCGATCTTATCAACGAGACAAAGTTCTATCACATCGTTACTATCGAGGACCCGATTGAGTTTCTGCATCAGCACAAAAATTCAACCGTCCATCAGCGCGAGCTGCATTCGGACACCCCCAACTTTGCGTTGGCTCTGCGCGCTGCCTTGCGGCAAGCGCCGAAAGTAATTCTGGTCGGCGAGATGCGTGATCGGGAAACGATGGAAGTGGCCCTGGAAGCCGCCGAAACCGGACACCTGGTGCTATCGACGCTACACACCATCGACGCGGCCAAGACGGTCGAGCGCATCATCGGCGTGTTCCCCAAGAACGAAGAGAAAATCATCCGCACGCGCCTGGCCCAGTCGTTCCGTTACATTGTCTCGCAGCGTCTCTTGCCGCGCGCCGACGGGACCGGGCGGGTAGCGGCCATGGAGATCCTGAAAGCAACGTCGCGCACGAAGGAATACATCGAACGCGGCGAATCGGAAGGCAAATCATTGATGGACGCCATGGCCCAGGGCGAGATGGAAGGCATGCAAACTTTTGACGGCGAAATCGAAAAACTGGTGCGCGCCGGAGTAGTGACCAAGGCGGATGGCCTCGCTTACTCGTCCAACCAGGGCAACTTACTCCTGAGGTTGGGAGAATTGAGTGAGAGTGGCGCGGCCAGACCGAGAGTCGAGCCGAAACCGGAACCCAAAGTTGAATCGATCCTGGACATGATCGAAAGATAAGCGGCACAGATCTTAATCTGTGACGTTGCGCGTGGGTCCGCCTCGAATCAAAAGTAAGACGGCGGTAAACTGATCAAGCCTGACTGACCAACGCCGGCTGTTTAGTTGCACGGCTCCGTTGGAGCCAAATGTTTACAGCTCCAGCGACCGGCATTGTTGCGGCGCTACGTAGGAGCGCAACCGAGAAATGTTCCGCTCCTACGGAGCTGGGCTAACAGGTCAGGCTCAGGCTATGAACATTTCGCCTCTACGAGGTGAGGAGCTGGTAAGCAGGAACGAGCTGACGATTTGATTAAACGTTCCTTTAGTCGGTAGTAACAAGGCTTAAAATCTCAGACCTAAAGTCTGAGCCACCAACAAGATGTTCCTAGCTTTACTAAGACGACGTGCGCTCCCTCCTTCCCCGCGCCTGCGGGAGCAACTAGTCCGGTTGTAAGATCCCAAATACCCGAAGGCTTGCGCTTTGAACTGCCGGCAAACGCGAACCTGCGGATCGAGAATCTGCGTGGCGGCGTAATCGTCGAGTCATGGCCGGAGAACTACGTCTCAGTCGCAGCGATTACCGACAGTGGTCAGCAGAGTCGCTCGCCCGCCGTTATCCAGCGGACCGATAGTTTGCTTTCCATCCGAGTTGCGCGCGGCCCTCAGCGCATCAATCTGCAATTGCTGATTCCCGCCCGCGCCCACACCGCGATCATAACCAACGATGGCTCAGTTGAAGTCAAAGGATTGCTGGCGGCGCTGCTGGTGCAAACGATCTCTGGAGAGATTCGAGTCGACCTTTCCAAGAACTCTGGTGCGGACGTGATCGCCGATTCGAAAACGGGGAACGTTTCTTCTTCGTTTGATTCCGCTGTGGTTAATCGGGTGGGCCGCCCGCAATTGCAGGGCCGGATCGGCAACGGCGGCAAGAGCGTCAGGCTCTATTCGCAGGCCGGCAACATTACTTTGGCCAGCGCCGGCGGCCAAGCGACGCGCACCGTCTCAACGGCTGCGGCGACTCCCTCAGAGCGTCGGGAATCCCTGGAGCCTTCCGATCTGCCTGGTCCGAAGCAGCGGCCTGAGCTAATCGGCCGGGACAAAAAAACCGCGGGGGCGGGAACACCGGCGCCGGCTTCCGCCAGTCCGGAAGAGATCTCCGAAGGCGATGTGATCCGGGTCGATACTGAATTGGTCAGCGTCAACGTGAGCGTCGTAGATCGCGGTACTAATCGAGGTGTTAACGATCTCACCAAAGACGACTTTCGTTTGTACGAAGACAATGGGCTCCAACAGATTGCCCACTTTGATTCGGCCTCAGCGCCCTTCAACCTCCTATTACTGATTGACCTGTCCGGCTCGACCACCAAAGTCGTCGACCTGATCAAGTCCGCCGCCCTTCATTTTGTTGAAGCAGCGCGCCCGTTCGATCGCATTGGGGTTATTACGTTTGCCGGCGGGCAGGTAGTGGTTTCGTCCTTGACGACTGACCACGAGGCTTTGCGCCAGCGCATCAACGCGATCGAACGTCCGCAAGGCAGTACTAAGCTTTATGATTCGGCGGCCTTTGCCATGGATGAGGTGTTTCGCGAAGCGAAAGACTCTCGCCGCAACGCGATCGTCGTGATGAGCGATGGCCTGGACAGCGTGATGCCGAATGTAACGGGTGAAGGTTCAAAGCTGCCTTACGAAGAACTGCTGAGGCGGACGAGAGAGTTTGATGGCGTCGTTTATTCGATCTGGACCGATACACAGAGCTATGAGCCCTTGAGCCCGCTCGATATCCAGCAGGAAACATTCGATCTCGCGCACGATCGGATGAAAGAGATGGCTGACGTCGGAGGTGGAACGTTCTATGAGTGTGAAGAACTGAAAGACCTCGCCGGCGCTTATGATCGCGTGGTCGCTGACCTGGGCACCGTCTATACTTTGTCCTATCGCCCGACGAATAAGGTACGCGACGGATCGTGGCGCACCATCCGCGTCAACGTGAATCGGAAAAATTCGGTGGCGCGCGGCAAGCGCGGATATTACGCGAAGTAAGCATTAAGGGTTCATCATCGGTACAGATCCGTTTGCGACGGCAAACGGGTCCACCCTTTGAGAGGATCACTTCGAGTCGTTAGTCATAAGCCGCTCGCTATCGCGCGCAGGTCCGTATCGATTTAGCATCGAGCATTGATCAGACCCAGCTTCTGTCCGATGGCTAGGATACAAGTCAAAGCTGAGTTTCCAGGTATATACAATGTCAGCATTCTTTGCGGTTTCGTTTCTATCACCCGGACTCTGGATGCGGCGTGTTTTAATCAGCCCCCTCTTTCTGCTCCTTGCTCACTGCTTGCTGATTACGGCTCCGGCCCAATCCCCCGAAAGCCTCGACACTCTGCGCATAGATACTGATCTGGTCAATCTCAATGTCAGCGTAATCAACCGCAAAGCAGTCTTCGGCGCGGGCCATCTTGAGCAAAAAGATTTTGCGGTTTTCGAGAATGACTCGCCGCAGGAGATTTCGTTTTTCGCTTCCGGAGACGCGCCGTTTGATCTGGTGCTGCTATTGGATCTTTCCGGTTCAACATCCGACAAAATTGGTTTGATTCGCAAATCGGCGAAACGCTTCGTCGACGCGGCTCGCCCGCTCGATCGGATCGCGATTTTTACATTTACGTCCGATATCCGGGTAGTTTCCAAACTTACAAGTGATCACAATGCTTTGAAGCATAGCATTGACGATATTGAAAAGTCGGCTGGCGGCACGAACTTTTGGGATGCTCTGCGATTTGTCCTGGAGCATGTCGTGGGGCAATCCCGGACTGAGAATCGGCGCAGCGCGGTGGTGGTGATGACCGATGGCGTGGACAACGCGTTGCCGGGTGTTTTCGGTGACGGGTCGGCGACGAGCTTCGAAGACCTGCTGCAGATTGCGCGGCGCTCAGACACTATCGTGCTTCCAATTTATCTGGACACTGAGAACGAAAAACATGAGCCCCACAGTCTTAAGGACGCTTACGCCCTGGCGCGGCAACAGCTTGCCATGCTGGCTGATGAAAGCGGCAATGAGATCTATCGGGCGAAGAAGGTGAAAGATCTCGACGGTGTCTATCAGCAAGTCATACGCGACCTCAGCACCGTCTACAGCATCGGCTATCGCCCGGAGAATCTGGCGCGCGGGAACTCGTGGCGGGCAGTCACCGTGCAACTGATCGGACATCCGGAGTTGGCCGTTCGCAGCAAGCGTGGTTACTATGGTAAGTAGGTTGAGGTGATGAATTCTATGATCATACTAATGACGGCGAATGCGCGTTCGACGGGAAGATTGGCCGCGTTGCTCGGACTTTTAACGAGCCTGGCGTTGCTTGCGTCGTGTTCTTCCGGCGATTCATCGCAGGGCTTGGGAGCTCTTCCTAAAGCGATGGGCGCCGCGGAAGAGGCCTCTACAATTCAGGCATTGCGCACGATCGCCACGGCGGAAGGGCAGCTGAAAGCCACGCGGGGATCGTATGGTGATTTTGAAGCGCTCACCTCTTCCGGCTATCTTGATTCGCGATTTGCCGGTCGCACGCCAAACGTACAGGGGTATCGCTTCACCATCTCTGCGACTGATGCCGAGTTCACGGTCAATGCTGATCCGCAGGCGACAGATAAGCATCCGACCACGGGAGCGCGCCATTTTTATCTCGACGGATCCGATAATGTCGTGCATGCCAATCCAAGCCAGGCCGCGTCAAAGACTGATCCAGTCCCAGGCACTTGATGAAGGCTGCGCTTGCGCGGGCCTCGCGGTCGGTCATTTCGGCGCCGATTAGGTAGTGATGTCTTAATTTGGTTCTGGTCTCTGCGTAGACTCTGCGTTCTCTGCGTCTTGTGAATCCTATCTGCGGAAAACTCAGAGACGCAAAGAACGCAAAGGTTGCGCCGAGAAACCTGAAATTACGAACACAACTGCCGACCAAAACCGCTGGACACAGCGAAGCGCTGGAGTATAATCAGCCCCAACCCCAGTTCGCCAACGATCGCCGAAAATCCGTTTTCCGGGAAAGAGGAACCATCATGAAGAATCTGACGCTCGGGCTGAGAACCATGGGAGCTATAGCGGTTCTTGCGGTATTGGTCTCTGCGGGTCACGCACAGAATCGCGAGAAGTTCGGCATCTCGGCCAGGGCCGGTGGCGTCAACGCGGTTAGCGGTCGAGTAATGGTCACTCGGACTGGCCAATCTGCGCAGCTCCTGAGTAGCCAGGACGATCTGGTCTCCGGGGACTTAGTCACCACGGGCGCGGGCAGCCAGGCGGAGATATTACTTAATCCCGGTTCTTATCTAAGAGTTGCCGAAAACAGTGAGTTCGTGCTGGTTGATAACTCTCTCAACAACCTGGTGATAAAGCTGGTTAAGGGTAGCGCCATCATCGAAGCCACGGGTGGCGATGATGCGAATCTCCGAATAAATGTGCTGGCTAATCAACAGCGTCTGGCAATAATCCGCGGCGGTATCTATCGGATTAATGTGCAATCTAACTCTGCCGAATTACTGGTTCGCAAGGGTCGCGTTTTACCGGCCAGCGGCACTGGTGAAGTAATGAAAGGCGGCACGAAAGTCACGTACGCGACCAGTGGGCCTTTGATCGCAAAGCTCACCAGGCAGGACCAGGACGATTTTGACCTCTGGAGCAAGCGGCGGGCGGAAAAGCTGGCTCGCGCGAATCAAAAGATTTCGGGTCGTGCGATGAACGGTTATCTCGCCAGTATGTCGCCGTTCGAGTGGGCCTTCTCGACAGCGAATCCGTGGGGCCTTTGGACCTTCAGTTCGTTCTCGAATTGCTTTACATTTCTACCCTTTCATTACGGATGGTCTTCGCCCTATGGGCACTACTATGGCAATTACTACAATATCTGGCCCTCTTATGGGTCGCCTGGCTACGGGCCGAATTCAGTAATTGTCGGAGATTCAGGTTCGTCGGGAGGATCTTCGGGCGCGCTTGGAGGCTCTTCTTCCGGAGGATCATCGAGCGGCTCAGGCAGCTCCAGCGGTTCGCCCAGTGCCGGACCGAGCGCGCCTTCGTCCTCGATGGGGTCACAGGCGGGACCGCGTGATCCTGATTCGGGCAGTCGCTCAATCAACCGAATCAAGGACCCCAGATAACTATCGGATTCCTGTCTAACGATCGCGTCTGAATAGTTGACGGATTTCTTCGTTCACGACCTCGACTATCTCGGCGCGCGGCAATCCAGCCAGAGCCAGATGTGCCAGGCTGGCGCGCAGTGCCTTGCGCAACTCTGCATCGTTCTGCTGAGTTACCCTCCGCGCGGACACCACCGCGCCGGCGCCGTGACGGACGTTCACCAGTCCTTCCTTCTGAAGTTCCCGGTAAGCGGCAGCAATCGTATTGAGATTAACGCCCAGATCGCCGGCGACCTGCCGCACCGGCGGCAGGGCCATTCCTTCGCGCAATTCACTGCGCGCAATCAAGCCTTTGATCTCATCCGCTACCTGTCGATAGACTGGCCGACGGTCTGATTCGTCAATTGTTATATACATAGTCGTGTGTCGCCAGACACTATACACTGGATCGAAAGGGGCGTAAAGAGTCACCTCTGGAGGTAATCTCTTTAGCGAAGGATGTAGACCATGCCGAGGAAATGCACAGGAGCCATAGCGTAAATTCGCCCCAACTACCGGCCTGTTAAAACATTCGCGAGGGCTAGAGCCGATTGCGAGAGGCCGTCGATGCCCAGACCTGGGCTGGCAGTATCGCCAATCAGAAACAGGTTGCCAAAGACTGTGTCAGAGAGCGGTTCTACACCTATATTAATGGATGTATTCGACCGGCCCACCATTCCGAGCTTACGTCGAGTGTTCTCATAAAAAGTCCGCGGGGTCGCGGTCTCAATCACCTCAACGCTGTCGCGAAGCTCGGGCATCGCAGCATGGATCCGCGACCAGAGTGATTCGAGAGTCGCTTGATCCTGCTCTTCATGCGCGGTCTCATCCTGGTGAAAAGCAAACCAATCTTCGCTGTTGGTGAAGGCCGAGACGGTAACGGCAACTTTGTCTTCCGGGGCGCGCGCGTCCCCTGGAGGCGCCGCCGCAAAAACAAATTGCGCCGAATCGGGTGAGTAGGTTTGGCCCTCCTGCCAGTCAGTCACGGCCAGAATGCGAGTCGAGCTTAACCGCGCCGCAGCTACTCGATCCATCCCGAGAAAGAGCAGGTAGGCTCCCCAGGCGTGCAGTTGTTTTAAGTGGGCGGCGATTGGCGCCGGGGTGCGACTCAATCCGATCAGTTTTCCGTATGTGTCCCAGACCGTCAGGTTGCTGACAATCGCGCGGGTTGCGGTTACACGCTCGCCGCTCAACAAGTCGACGCCCGTCGGGAACCCATCTGCACCATAGGCCAGACGCAGAACGGGAGCATTCAGACGCAACGAGCCGCCACTCTTTTTCAGAGATTCGGCCAGAACATCGCCCAGGGCCTGCGCTCCGCCACGAATGGACCACATGCCGCGACGTGGATCAGTCAGCGCCGCGGCCGCCAGATCGAGCGGGCACTGGTCGCTCGCGGTTTGGGTGAAAGTTTGCAGCTGTACATCGATAAAGCGCCGGAACCTCGTCGAGCAATCGGACATGTACGAGGCTGCCGATTGATTCGCGTTGGGTCGATCAAAAATGCTGTCAATCAGGTGATAGAAGGCAACGGCCGCTGAGGCACATTCCGGAAAGGCTGAACGAAGATCGCTTTGAAATTGATCCTCGTCGTCGGACACAGCGACTTCGATCCGGTCTGGTAAGCGCACTACATACGACGGTGAAAGGCGATCGACTTGCGGTGGACTGACCGGAAGTTCGGAAAATATTCTTTGATAGATGCCATGCGGGTCCCAACCGGAATACAGACCGGCAGTCGGCTCAAATGCGTAACCGAAATATTCAAAGTTGGCGACACAACCACCAACACGTGAGTTCCGCTCTAACAAACAGACGCTTACGCCTCGCGCAGCGAGCAAAGCGGCGGTGGTTAGTCCGCCGATGCCGCCGCCAACAACGACTACTTCATAGTCCATTGGCTAGCCCAGAAAACGCAGGAGGTAGATAAGAATGCCGGTAGTGGGTTGCGGCCGCCAGTGCTCCGCGATCGCGCGCAGGTACGGCTCAAGGACGATGATCAGAGATTGCACGCCGTTAAAGACGAGGTGGATCACAAAGCATGGAAGCAGCCGGCCGGTGCGCGCCCGAATATAGGTCAAAACAAAACTCAGCAACGAGATGGATACCGCGATAGATCATCTCTTCAATCAGCGGGGCGGTAGCCACCGCGATGAAGGCGAGGGTCAGCGCTGCGGCGCGAGAGCTGTCCAGAATCTGATCCAAATCGGTTTTTTTTGCGCCAGAGAACGCCGCAATTATCCACGCCATGACGAATAACAAAACGGCTACACCCAGACTCTTGCCCAGGCTGAAGTTGGGGCTCCAGCTAAAACCAAACACTTCTCGCAATGGATACTTGCCTAGTTTTGTCGCGACGGCCCAAATCAGCGCCAGGGTAAGCAAGTGGGCCGGCACCCAACCGAGGACGAATAAAAACACGAATGTCTTGTCAGCCAGCAGGATTTCCTGCGTCGGAATGGGTCCGCTCTTAAAACGATAGGCAACGTACGGCTGCACGCAAAGAACCGGAACCAGCGCTACCGCCGCAATGCTCAGGAACCAGGTTATCAGTGCCGCCAGCACGCCCCATGGTGGGTTCTCAGGAGTAACACTTGAAGGAATATCTGGTAGATCGGATCCGTTTGTGGCAGACGCCTGGAGATAGAGCGATGGCGCGGAGTACGCAGTTTCTGGTGGTGTGCTCACGAAGTTTTGCCGTTCACTTCCCAGCTTAAAAGGTACGGATCAGTTGTCAGATGAATCGGAAGGATTCGGTTGGCCATTGTACTGCTCCAGCTTCCGATAGATGGTCTTGCGGCCAATATTGAGGAGCCGGGCCGCTCGGGTTTTGTCACCCGAAGTATAATCGAGCGTCGCTTCAATCGCATGGCGTTCGATCTCGTCCATCGAAGATGGAACGTCTATTTCCAGTTTTGTGTTGCGGCCTTCACTGGCCGCCTGGGCCCGCTCGACACGCATCATCGCCTGTCGTTCTGAGGCGATGTTACCAATCGCGGCCGGCAGATCGTCGAGTTCGATTTGCCTTCCCGCCGCGATAATTACGGCGCGCTCAACGGCATTCTCGAGTTCGCGAACATTCCCCGGCCAGTCATAGCTCGTCAGGGCCCGCAAGGCAGCCCTGGATATGCCGGAGACAAACCGGGCAGTCCGTTGTTTGTAGTGCTCGAGAAAGTGAATCACCAAAGGGTGAATGTCTTCCCGGCGCTCGCGCAGCGCGGGAAGCGTAATCGGGAAAACGGAAAGCCGGTAGAAAAGATCGCGTCGAAACCTGCCTTCCTCAACCGCGCGTTCCAGATCAACATTGGACGCGGCAATGATGCGCACGTCGGCTTTCAAAACTTCATTTCCGCCGACGCGGGTAAACTCGCCATCTTGTAGTACGCGTAGCAGGCGTACTTGCGCGGCCAGACTCATCTCTCCCACTTCATCAAGAAAGAGCGTGCCGTTATTCGCTTCTTCAAAGCGGCCCCGGCGACGCGCGCGCGCGTCGGTAAACGCGCCCTTCTCATGTCCGAACAGTTCCGATTCAAGCAGCGTTTCCGGGATTGCGCCACAATTCAACTTGATGTAAGGCTGGTCCTCCCGGCCTGAGTTAAAGTGAATTAAGTTTGCCAGCAGGGCGCCTGTCCGATGATTCGGTCTTCGCCGTACCGTTCGTGCAGGGCGCTTTTTAGACGCATTACCTCCGCCGAAAGGTGGTCGCGCTCAAGGGCCGTGCCGATTTGATCGGCTATACCTTCGACCAACGCGACTTCATGATCTTTGAATTGTTCACGCGGTTCGCTCCAAACCAGACCCAGCAGGCCAAACGTGTGTCCCCCGATTCGCACCGGCGCCACCAGCGCTGCGCGCCCGCCGAGGGTCGCATTGAACATGACCCGCATGGGCAGCGGCAGATCGCTCTCGAGAAGTTTCAGGGTTCTGCCCTGCGACAGCACTTCGACCATCGCCGGAATTCCGGTAATATCGAGCGACTGTCCGTGTGCTTCGATCAAGCCACGCACGTTATCGGTAGTAGCGTGGGGGGCAGCCTTGAAAGCGGCGAGGCTGAGTCGTTTCTCGCCGGCGTCCAGCACCCCAAGCGCGCAATAGTCGGCGCCCACCAGCGACAGGGCGCGTTCCAAAACGGCCGAGGTTACCTCGCCAAAGTCCGAGCGCGCGTTTAAGGCGTTGGCGATTTCGAGCAATGCCTTGGTCGTTTCAGCTTCACGTTTCTTGTCGTTGTAAATCCGCGTGTACTGATAGCCAATCGCCAGTTGCATCGCGATTGACACCAAAAATGCGACCTCTTCATCGGACCAATGACGAGTTGTGCGCGTGTGATGCAGGCCAATGAGGCCGAGCACTTCATCAGCGAGAACTACCGGCACCACGAGCAAAGAGCGCGTCCCCAGACTCTTCGCAAAGAAGCGCACCTTGTGATCGTGTTCGGGAGCGGAAGTATCATCAAGCTTGATTGGTTGCCTGATGTCAAGATACTGAGACAGCGTCGCTACATCGACCGGAATGCGGGCGCCCAGACTGGACGGTACGGTTTCAGACGCACGCCACTCATGGCTGATGCGAAGCTCGCCTTCCGGGCTCAGCTTGATAATGTCACAACGATCGACTTCCATCATCCGGCCCAGCTCGGCCACCACCACCTTCAAAAACGTATCCAGATTGATTGATGTGGGCAGGTTGGCCGCCAGCCGCCCGATGATGGATTCGCGCGCCTCGTGCAGCTTGAGCTTACGTTCGATGGAAAGGGTCTGATCTGTTTCGGCTGCGGATTGCATTTAGTGCGAAGTTGACGGCGAATAGAATACCAGAAGGGATTGCCGCGGACTAACGAGGGCATCTCTTCTCTTAAACTGGCCCGGATCATAACCAACAGAAAGGCAACTTGCAAAAAAGACCTGCCGGGCAATCTCAAAAGGCGTCCTTCTCGTGCTCGGCTGCATCTGAAAACTTGACGGTGTTCTCATTGTCATGGGGCCGGCTTGGAGATGAGGTCAGAACCGGGAGCGGTAGCGACCGGGTCTCAACGCTCCACACGATCCAGGTCGCGAGGAAGAGACCCGGTCGCTAGTACTGCCGGTTCTGGCCTCACCTCGTTGGCAGGTAGACTCTCAAGAGAGGACACTGCAAAAACTGCATGCGGTTGTAATGGTTAAGAGCGGTCTCGTATAATTCCGGCCTACTCGAAAATACTTAAAGATGACTCGAGGATGAAGCTGAATTAACGATGCCAATTTATGAATTCCGTTGCCGGAAATGCAACGACCAGATTGAAGTTTTTCAAAAACTGTCCGACAAACCCCCCATCCGATGCCGCAAGTGCGGAGGGCGGATGGAGAAACAGTTTTCCCGGACATCCGTCCAGTTTAAAGGTGAGGGTTGGTACGTGACTGATTACGCTCGCAAAGGCGGCGTGGCCGAGAAAGTCGACAAAGAGCTTTCTACGCCCGAACCCGCCAGTAGCGACAACCCAAAGCCGAAGAAGACTACGGCGAAGAAAACCGGTTCAGACAAGAGCTGAATGCCCTGATTGATAGTCAAAAAAATGCCGCCGCCAGCTAACGTAAGGGCGCCAGTGAAGAGCACCGCGCGGTGCTGTTGGACAGGGCTTGTTTTTCTTCTTACCGCAACATGTCTGTTGAGCACTCTGGTAGGCCAGGCCGGTCGCCGAGCGCATCCTGCGTCGGAAGCCTCGACGGTGCTGAACGTAGTTGCGACCCGCGCCAACGGCGCCTCGACCCCGATTACGTCCAAAGACATTTCGCTGTTCGATAACGGTGTCGAGCAAAGCATCAGGAACTTCGCTCCGGATCTTTCGCCAGCACGCATCGTGCTTTTGGTCGACAACTCTCTGACAATTCGCGCCGATGTCGACAAACTTGAAAAGGCGACGCTCGAGTTTGCGTTTGAAATTTACGACGGCGACAAGTTGTTGATAGTTGGCTATGACAGCAACGCCGAGATCGTGTCCGATTGGACGGATAATGCGAAGAAGATCGAAGCGGAGCTAAAAACGTTTCGTAAGAAAGGCGATCCGCATCTGTTTGATTCGATCATGGCGGTCGTCGAAGACGGATTGCGTCCCTTGACCGCACAGAAACGCGCCATCGTGGTGATTAGCGACGGACTCGACCGGGGCAGCAAGACGAAATTCAAACGAGCGCTGAGCGCGCTGCAGTCGCTGGACATTACGGTCTATTGCGTCCAGACACAGGATCGCACGCGCGGTGCTATTCGTCGCGATGTGCCCAAACCCCGACAGGTAATCGATGATCTGGCAGAGGGCACCGGAGGCCGGATTTTCCCGATTGACGATCCCGGCGCCGCGGCGAAGGCCATCTGCGATGAACTGCGAAAGAACCGCTACGTACTTTCATACCTGCCACAAAGCGTGCCCTATACCGAAGAACGACGACTGCTGATTATGGGTGAAGAGGGAATTAACGCGCGCGCCAAGACGATGCAACCGCCGGATTGAGGCGTGACGAATTGAAGCTTGGAAACAATCGACTTCCCCCATTTCCAGTCAGGCTTTAACATCCGACTAGACCAACAGGTCGGCTATCATAGTGTCCTTTCGATTGTCTTTACAGAAGTTCCTTTCGTGCGGCTTCGTGTGATTTCGTGGATCCAATCTTTACCAACCATGGCAGGAGATCCACTAAATCACACGAAACACCACGAAGATTAAGACCGTCGTCCTTCATTCACAGCACTGGGGATCTCGCTTTCCTTGATACAGTTATTTTTGAGGCACTGTGCTAGGTTTTCCTTCGCGAGTACAGATAAAACAACGTCAGAATTATCGCCAGCAGAATAATCTCCCAGAAAGCAAATACACTCCGATCGAATCGGCCAGTTTCGTCCCGAGCGTCATTGTAAATAATGAACGTTCCGAAAGTGATGCCGGCGACCAGCCAGATGATTTGTCGTTTGGTATCCCACATGCAGGTTTCATAGGGAGCCCTCCCTT
>WNFR01012959.1_pt1 | contig 14060 bp, 8 predicted proteins | sample 5400221 | NCBI WGS metagenome assembly WNFR01 (sample SAMN13153357, study PRJNA577476) | soil metagenome | isolation source: 40 cm soil under Madrone tree | place: USA:California | collected 2016-06-14 | reverse complement strand
GTCATGTCAATGCGTGAAACTCCCTCGTCGTCGGTGGAAAGCGCCACGGGAACGCGGTATTTGCGGTAGATAGGCAAGGGATGCTCTTTATCCTTCACTCCGAGAATCACATCGTTGCTGGTGAGATTGATTTCCACCATGACGTGTTTCGCGGCCATTTCTTTCAGCAGATCGTAGGGGCGATCTTCGTACATGACGTCGACACCGTGGCCGATACGCTCCGCGTGAGCTTCCTCGACCGCGAGCCGGATGTGGCAGCAGAGGCCTTCGGGCGCGACGAGGCCGGGGGCAATTTCGCCGGCGTGCAGGCTGATGTGCACCTGGGGATAAAGTCCATGCAGGAAACCGACAATCTTCATGTGCAGCGCATAGTCGGCCATCGAGATTCTGCCGTCCTCGGGCATCACGTAGTTGATTCCGACGAAGCGAGGATCGACAGAAGCAACCTCGAAGCCCAGCAGCGTTTGTGCAAAAACCTGCTCCCTCGGAAATCCGCGCAGAATCTGATAAAGATACCGGATCGTAATTTTGCACGCGGGAGCTGCTTGCGGCGTGCCGCAATGCTCGATCGCATTCCGCGAAGCTTCGGCATCGTCCCTCGCGGTGCGCGCCACGGCGATAATGTCGCGCAGTCCGTGCGCCAGAAACTCGGCGCGGAGTTGGCCCAGATCATCGCGCCATCCAACTTCCTTTGCTATTTGCGCTGTGCGGATGAAATCGGGCGTCTCCATTAACTCCAGATACTGTTCGTTCTGCGAAGCGGCGCGCGCGGCAATTTCATCCAGCCATTCGCCGGAATGGCGGAGCGAGGTGCCGTCGAATTTTGCGAACGAATCAAAGAAATGGTCGTGTCCGCTCACGCCGGCCGACGGCACGAAGCTGCGCATCGAAAACGCGTCGATTAACGCATCATAAAAATGTTGATCCGCGAAGGCTTTCGCGGCGGGCACCTTTCCTTCGTCGCAATCTGGCTGCGGATTCACGGATCGCGCGCCGGTCTGAGGCCTGACGAACGAGTGGCTGGCAATATCCACGCAAAGGCCATCCTCGGCGGCGTCGCGAATCCAGGTTTCGGCATAAATCGCCCCGCTTAAATGATTGTGCAGGTCCGCGCCCTTTGGCATACGCACGAGAAAATTGCGAAGATCGAGAGGGTTGGCGCGTGCGGCCTCAAGTGCCCGCTCCGCGCGCTGCGCGGGAGTTAATCTTGCCTCTGCGCTTTTCTTCGCGGCGGTCTGCGCGTAAACGCCTTGGGATGAAAGCAACAGGAGGCCAGCCCCAATAAGGGAGTGTCGTGCGAACGAAAGAAATGTGAATCTATTCATGAGCCGAGATGTTACATCACGAGATATCATTCGGGTAACACGTTAGAATATCCTTAGGACCTACGGGAATCACTGTAGATAAATTTTCGCCGCCTGCGAATTTTTGCATTGGGTGCGAAAGACTTACCCCAGTCAAGTTTTCGGTCGAATCGTAACTCGCCTGCCTGGAACGATTTAAATCCCTTTCCTCTCTGGCCGATCGCTTGCATGTGGAACTAGCTGGCGTAGTTTGCCTTGATTCACGGGGGAACAGAAAATCATGCGCGCGATGCTTACTTTGCTTATGGCATTGGCCATCTGCGTGCCGCCTCTTGCGGCGCAAGATCAACAATCACAAGACCAACTGTCATCCCGCATTCTGGCCCAAATCGTGGGCAAAATTATCGAGCGTGAAAATCAGGAAATGGAAATCATTCGCAAGTATTCGCCGCTGGTGGAGACTTACGTTCAGAAGGTCAGCAATAAGAAGCCTGACCAGGCAAGCTGGGAACCGGACGGTGATCGCTACTTTATGGGGCGCGCGAATTTTTCCAAGGGTTTCAATCTTGAGCCCATCGCAGATCGAAAAGACAGTCTGCTGCACCAGACGGTTGCCGATATAAATCGATTTTTCGGCATTGGTATCGATTATTTGCCGAAGGGTTTTCTCCAGATGATCTATCCCGACACCAACGGTCTGGACACCCGCACTTACAACTTTGCATACGTGCGGCGTGAGTTTCTTGGTGAAGTCCGTACACTTGTGTTTGACGTAACGCCTATGCCGAAGGCAGGCAAGGGCCGGTTTGCGGGGCGAATCTGGGTGGAGGATGAGGCCTTCACGATTGTACGTTTTAACGGTTCCTTCACCGGCAACGGCGAATCATTCCGGAAATTTCATTTCGATAGCTGGCGTGTAAACACGGGACCGAATCTCTGGCTGCCGGCGTTCATTTACAGCGAGGAAAACAGTCCGAAGTTTGTGCTTACGGGAGCCGTCTGGTCCAAGGCGCAGACCCGCCTGTGGGGTTACAACATCGGACGCGCCAGCGAAGAACAGGAACTGAGCAGAGTGCTCATCGAATCGCGTGATCCGGTTGTCGACAATTCTCAGCAGAATACGGACCGAACGCCTCTGCAGCAGAAACGCGCGTGGGACCTGCAGGCGCAGGACAACGTCATGGAGCGTTTACAACGCGTGGGACTGATCGCTCCCAAGGGTGAGATCGACAAAATTCTCGAAACCGTCGTGAATAATCTTGAAGTAACCAATAATCTCAATTTCGATCCGGAGATTCGCTGCCGTGTGTTGTTGACATCCACGATGGAATCGTTTGGCATCGGCCGCACAATTGTCTTGAGCCGGGGCCTGATCGATGTTTTGCCGGATGAAGCCAGCCTGGCCACGATGATCGCGAAGGAATTGGGCCACGTCATTGTCGATGAAAAAACGAGTACAGGTTTTGGCTTTTACGATTGGATGATTCGTTTCGACGAATCAAAAACGTTTAAGCATTTTGATTTTGACCGCAGCGTGGACGAAGACACTAAAGCAAGTGCGAAAGCCGCGGAGTTGTTGAGTAACTCTCCCTATAAAGGCCAGCTGCAGACGGCGGGAATGTTTATCGCAGAACTGCAGAGGCGTTCCAGGGAGATTCCCAACTTAATCAGCCCGCGCCTCGGTGCTTCTATAGCGGTCAGGCCTCCCGTGGCACCCAATACGGAGGATAAGCCCGGCGAAAATCAGGTTGTCGCCATGCCGCTGGGGGGGCGCGTCAAAATGGACCCATGGGATGATACGCTCGACATGTTGAAGTCGAGGCCGCTTGGAACTTTAACCGAACACGACAAAATGCCCTTCGAGGTCACGCCATTTGTTATCTACCTTACGCGCGTAGGAAGCGAACCGGCGAAAATTTCCGAGTACAACACGAGGCCACAACAACAATCCGGCGCGCAAGCGCCTCACGCGGAGTAATTTTAGGGGAATTCGCGTTAACCCTGAGATGGGCCGATTTATTCCTGGACCTTGAATCGAACAGGCTTGATGAAAAGCTTGTCACCAACCTGAATCGAAACATTGTAATTGCCCGATTTGACCTGAGGAACTTTCACTATAATTTTTTCCGCGCCTTGTTCCACCACAGTTGCTCTATAGTCATTCTTGTCGTCCGACAGATATACCGCGGAGACAGCGTCTTTTCCCAAATTCTGTCCCGATATTGTCACGCTGTCATTCACTTTTCCCGATGGCGGTTCGACGCCCGTAATCTGCGGCGTGTTCTGCGCAAATAATAGGGGCGAAAGCAGAACCATGGCAGCTATAAAAACGACGCGTCGCGCGCTTATTCCCCGTTGAAGAAGTTTCTGCTCGCTCGCCTTCCGAACAGACGGAACAGTGCCAGAACCGCAGCCGCTCGCAGAGATATGTGCCATCGGTCCACCTCGTATGCGCAAGTTGAAACCTAGACCCTAGCCCTTGCGCAGGACCATACGCCAGCCACGCTACCGTGTCAATGCTCAGTACAATTTTGAATTCAGTATCTTCAATTCACCAAGCGGCGGAGGTTTTCGAGAGCGTGGCGAGCCAGCACGTAGCGCGGTTCGATCGCCAGCGCCTGCAGAAATTGTTCGCGGGCGCGATTGATCAAGCCCTTCGCGAGATACGCGCGGCCCAGATTGAAATGAGGAAAGTGCCGAGGATCATATCGTTTTGCGGCGATTGCGCGCTCGAGCCAGGGAATGGCTTCGTCAAAACGCTCGAGGCCGATCAGATAGGAGCCGATGTCGTTGTAGGGATTGCCGAAATCCGGATCAACCTCGATGGCGCGCTTGCACTCGGCGATGGCCTCGTCAATCTTTCCCTGGAAATGGAAAGTCCAGCCGAGAAAGGTGTGAGCCTCGGCGGTAGGGTACAGCGCGAGCGAATCACGATACAGCTCGACGGCGCGGTCATAGTCGCCCTCCATCTGCGCCTGGTACGCCTCTTGCAAACGTTCCCAGGCCTGCGATTCTCGTTCGGTGGGCATACTGATCCGTTCAGAACTTCGTTCAGAATTTTCGCGCGTGCTGTTCTACCCAGCGCTCGATGACGACTTTTTTATCGGTGTAAAATTCGACGGAGTCGCGCCCCTGTCCGTGCATGTCGCCGAAGAAACTGTCCTTCCATCCGCTGAATGGGAAGTAAGCCATCGGCGCGGCCACGCCAATATTGATGCCGATATTACCTGCGGGCGCCTCGTACCGGAAACGGCGCGCCGCCGCTCCGCTTGAAGTGAAAAGCGAAGCCTGGTTGCCGTACGGACTGCGCTCCAGGAAGGCCATGGCTTCGTCCATGTCCCTCGCGTGAACCAAACTCAGCACCGGGCCAAAGATCTCCGTATCGGCAAGCTCGCTTGATGCATTCACGCCGTCGAGAATTGTCGGCTTCACAAAATTTCCTGAGTCGTGCTTCGGAATTCTGGCATTGCGGCCGTCGAGCAGGACCTTCGCACCTTCTTTTTCGCCAACTCCGATCAAGGATTCGACGCGTGATTTGCTCTGCGGGGTGATCAGCGGTCCCATTTGCACGCCTTCTTCCAGGCCATTGCCAACGCGCAGAGACGCGGCCGCTTCGGTAATCGAATCGCGAAAACTTTTTTGCGCCTCACCGATCGTGACCGCGACGGAAACCGCCAAACAACGCTGGCCCGCGCACCCAAAGGCGCTGTCGCTGATGATCTGCGTGGCCATCTTCATATCGGCATCGGGCAGAACGATAACGTGATTTTTCGCGCCCCCTTGACACTGCGCGCGCTTTCCGGTGGCACCCGCACGCGCATAAACATATTTCGCAACGGGAGTCGAGCCCACAAAACTGATGGCGCGAATTTTGGGATGGTCGAGTAACGCATCCACCGCGGCTTTTCCGCCATTCAACAGAGTCACGACGCCCTTGGGCAATCCAGTCTGTTCGAGCAGCTCGAAAATGCGCTGCATGGTGAGCGGTACACGCTCGGACGGCTTCAATATGAAGGTGTTTCCGGTGGCGATGGCGTAAGGCAGAAACCAGAATGGAATCATTCCTGGGAAATTCGACGGAGTGATCGCAGCCACCACTCCGAGCGGCTGGCGAATCATCATTTCGTCAAGCCCGCGGGCCACATCTTCGAGGTTGTAGCCCTGCATCATCATGGGAATGCCGCAAGCGACTTCCACATTTTCAATCGCTCTGCGCAATTCGGCTTTACCCTCGGCAAACGTCTTGCCATTTTCCAGCGTAATGATGCGGCCGAGTTCGTCGACATGATCTTCGAGCAGTTGTTTCAGCTTGAAGAGAGGCTGAATGCGATCTTCCGGAGGCGTGCGTCGCCAGGCGCGAAAGGCGGTGGCCGCTGTTTCAACCGCGGCGTCAACTTCAGCGGCTGTCGTTAACGGCGTTTGACCGATCGTTTCGCCCGTCGCGGGATTGAGGACATCGCGCCATTCTGTGGCCTTCGATTCGACCCAACTGCCGTCGATGTAGTTCAAAACTTTGGTGCGAGTTGCAGTCACTTCACTCATAGCTCTCCTCGATTCAATGATTGCATCCAGCGGATTGCTTATCGTAACACTTCGGCACTTCCGCGAACCAATGGAATGCAATTTTTCGATTGGAAATACCCGACGATGGGTCATTCCGAGCGAAGCGAGGAATCCCTCCTGCACTTTTGCCACGAAGAAAGAGGGATTCCTCGCTTCGCTCGGAATAACGGTGTTGACAGGTTTTTGCTGCTTGTGGAGGCGCGCATTTTGTAGCGTCGGCCGTCAGGCCGACATCGTAGGGTCACGAACATGCCCGCCTGAAAGCCGACGCTACAAAGGTGCGGCGACGGTTTTACTTTTTGCCGGATGAGCGGCTGTCATTCTGCACGCAGAAGGATTCCAAAAGCTCCCGGCCGGGCATCGCCTTCAAAATTCTCGGAGCCGCCGTCCAGGGCTTTTCGTACGCCTTCGGATCATCGAACATAAACGTGATCTGTAGTGTGTCGCTGTCAATTCGTTTGAAGCGCTCGACTACGTGCAGAGCGTCGGAATGCGGATGGCCTGCGTTGTCAAGCCAGGTCTTGTCGTTAAAGCCGATCGTATCGACGACAAGCATTTCATCTGCCCATTGGCCTACGGAGTAGCCCATGTATGCGGGATCAGGATTCCTGGGAAGAGCGCGCCCATCCATCCAGATCTCGCGCCAGTAGTGGCCTTCTTCGTAGAAAATAAAGATGCGATTTGGAGTTTGAATAATTTCGAGCGGCCCGTCGAGCAGGTAAACACGCGGCACACCCGGCGGATCGCACCTCGAATATGGATCATTATTACTTTGGCCCTGCGGCGTGAGTTTTTGTTCGGCTGCATTCTTAAATTGCGCGCGACCCCAAGCTGTCATGGGGGGCTGCTCGTTCGTGGCGGTCAAAAGCGCGTTTGGTGCGTTTTCTCCCATCCAAACTCCGGAGAGATCCTGTGTCGGAACTGCGGGCTTCGATGGTGCGGCCCCTGATTGTTCCGTAGTTTGAGCAAGCGTAACGGAGAAGCACACAAGCACCACCGCCGCCGGCACAACGATAGAACCGATGAGACGAGTTTTCAGTCGCAATCCCACTTTTTCCAACTCACGCGATTGTCATCGCGACCAATCATCATCGTACTACTGCCCAAATTTACTTGACGTTATTTTTTATCGCGCTGAGCCGCTCCGAGCGATCGGGATGATTGCGAATGCGCCCATGCCCATAATTCTTGTGCTGAAAGGTCATGCCCCGCATCTAATTAGGAACGCACCCAGAGGCGAAAAGTGGTGATGATGAGGTCAATACTCTAATATGGTTGCGAGATGAGGATGTCAGGGGGATTTGGCGGAATTGGCGCACAGCGCGGCATGGGCGCGCGTGCGGAAAGAAGTCCGGGCGGGCGCTCGCGCGGGGACTCGCCCGCGAACGTGCGAGGCGAGAAAAAATTATCGCGCATGCTTGATCAGCTGCCCGAGGTTTGGGCGTTGCTGCGTCCGCGGCGAGGGCTGCTGGCTCTGGGCATGATGCTAATGGCGATCAACCGCATTTCCGGGCTGGCGCTTCCTTACTCCACGAAATATCTGATCGACAATGTGATGATTCACCGGCAGACAAACTTATTGCTGCCGCTGGTGGGAGGAGTGCTTCTCGCCACTTTGCTGCAGGGCGTGACTTCATATACGTTGACGCAAACTTTGTCGAAGGCCGCGCAAAGAATGATCACCGAACTGCGCCGCAACGTACAGGAACATGTGGGACGCCTTCCGGTCGCCTACTATGACGCAAATAAAACGGGAGCCCTGGTCTCGCGCATCATGAGCGATGTCGAGGGTGTGCGGAATCTGATTGGCACGGGCCTCGTGGAATTTTTGGGAGGCTTGCTGACGGCAGTGATTGCGTTGGTCATGCTGCTGCGCATCAGTCCGGTGATGACCGGTCTGGCGTTCGCGCTGCTTCTCGTGAGCATGGTCGGTTTGCGTAAGGCGTTCAGCGTGCTGCGTCCGATCTTTCGCGAGCGCTCGAAAATCAACGCCGAAGTCAGCGGGCGGCTTACCGAATCGCTGTCCGGCGTTCGCGTGGTGAAGGGATACCATGCGGAGTCGCGCGAGCACGATGTGTTTACCAAGGGCGTGCAACGTCTGCTCGACAATGTGCTGCGCTCGCTGACCACCATGTCGATGATGAGTTTTTCAACGACAGCGCTGGGTGGCGTGGTTGGCGCACTGGTCATGCTTGTCGGCGCGCGCCAGGTGCTGGAAGGAAAAATCACTGTTGGCCAGTTCATGAGCTATACGGCGTTTCTGGCGTTCATGATTGCTCCTGTGTTTCAGGTCGTCGGCATCGGCACGCAATTGACCGAGGCGGTTGCCGGACTGGAGCGCACGCGCGAAGTACTCGATGAACGACCGGAGGATGAAGACCCGCGGCGCCCAGTGTTGCAGGACGTGAGCTTTCTGGCGTTGCCGGGCTCGGTGACTGCACTCGTGGGCTCGTCCGGCTCGGGAAAATCCACGATCATCGGTCTGGTGGCGGCATTTCACGTTCCGCTTGAGGGCCGCGTGCTGGTGGATGGCGTGGACCTAGCGACTGTGCGCCTCGATTCTTACCGCACACGATTGGGCGTCGTGTTGCAGGAATCATTCTTATTCGATGGAACGATTCGCGAGAACGTGGCGTTTTCGCGGCCGCGCGCAATCGAAGAAGAAATTCTGGCGGCCTGTAGAATCGCGCGCGTGGACGAATTCGCGGAGCGATTTCCGGAAGGTTACGACACCATCATCGGCGAGCGCGGCGTGAAATTAAGCGGTGGGCAACGCCAGCGCGTTTCCATCGCTCGCGCGATCCTGGCCGATCCGCGCATTCTGATCCTTGATGAAGCGACGTCGAGTCTCGATTCCGAATCCGAAATGCTGATTCAAGAGGGCCTCGCTCAATTGATGCGCGGGCGCACGACGTTTGTTATCGCGCACCGGCTCTCGACGATTCGCCGCGCCGATCAGATTCTGGTCGTCGAGGCGGGAAGAATTGTCGAGCGCGGGACGCACAAGTCCCTCTATGCGGCAGGCGGACGCTACCGCGAACTTTACGATAAGCAACACGGTCTGGAGAGCAATCTGTTTCTGCCTTCGAGTGAAGGCGAGACGCTAGAGGCCACGGAAACAGATCCTGCCGTTGCCCGCGATTCGGATCCCGATATGTTGCGCCTGCTTCGCGACCGGCCGGCTTAGTTACATTGCTGAAAAGCCCTTTTGCCGTCATTCTGAGCGAAGCGAAGAATCCCTCGGACTCACAGAGCAAAATTAAGAGGGATTCTTGGCGCAAAAACAGCGCTCAGAATGACGGACTTTTTATCGTGATAAATAGCGACACATAACACCTGTTCGGCACCATCCCCTGCCGTTCCTGGCTTTACCGCGAAATCAGAGTGTGATATCTCTCTGCGCGTAACGCGTTGCGCGACCTCGTCATTGCATTTCAACCAGCGCGGAACGGGAGAACAAAACTATGCGACCTGTACTTGCGATTCGCGTGATGGCCATCGCATTTATGCTCGGCGTTGGAAGCGCAGCGTTGTGTGCGCAGTCCTGGCAAATGCCCAGCGATGCCGAGCGTTGCCCGTCGAAGTGGGGAGCGAAGGACGAACTTGGCTCCGGCAATCTGATGAAACCGGAGATGGTGTTGCGCGCGGCGAAACTAATTCATACCGGCGAAGTGTTTCAACTGGGTTTCGATCTTTCCGCGGATTTGCCGCTGATCGGCAGCCGGCGTTTCGATCTGCATATGAAGCGAGGTACCACGACGGCTCCGGGTACTCGCGGTGAGAATGAAGAAATTGTGATCACGGAGCTTGGCCAGGTCGGCACGCAATTCGACAGCTTCGCTCACCAGATGTATGGGGGCGAATACTACAACTGCATTACAAATGATGAAATGAATGCGGCCGGCGGCGGTGAACTCGCCGCGGGCGCACGGCAGGGATTTCCCAAGCTGGGTGTCCAGCACGTTCCTGACATGATGACGCGCGGGGTGTTGATCGATGTGGCTGGACTGAAAAATGTCGAGATGTTGCCCGAGACGTACGTGATCACTGCCGACGATCTGCAACAGGCACTGGCAAAGGAAAAAGTCACGCTGCAGTCCGGGGACGCGGTGATGATCAACACGGGGTGGGGCAAGCTTTACAATGAGAAAGACAAGGCGCGCTACTTGAAGACTTCTCCCGGCATCGGAATTGCGGCGGGGGAGTGGTTAATAAAGCAGAATCCGATGCTCGTCGGGGCGGACAACTGTTGCCTGGAGGTCAGGCCGTATCCCGAGCAGAAAGTTAACTTGCCGATCCACGCGATGTTTCTGATCGTCAACGGCGTTCACATTGTTGAGAATTTAAGACTGGAGAATCTTGCCGCTGAACATGCGTACGAAACCGCTTTCATCATGGAGATTTTGAAAATCAGGGGCGGTACAGGCTCGACCGTAGCGCCAATCGCAGTTCGCTGACGACAACCGCAATCAGCCACGCTTGGCGGCGTTCGTAATTTCGAGTTCGGGATTCTCAGCAGATCTCTCGCGAAGCAGTGAGATGAAGGCGGCGGAGGAGCGGGGCAGCGTGCGGTCGCGTCGATAGACGAGGCCTAGTTCGCGCCACAGATCCACGTCCGCGATTGGGATCAGCTTCACCTCGCCGGCGCGGACTTCATTCCGTGCAAAACTTGCGCTGATCAGCGACACGCCCAGCCCTGCCGCAACGAAGCACTTGATCATTCCCACGCTGGTCAATTCCATCGTGATTTGCAGTTGCGGACGATAAGGCCGGAAATGTTTGTCTAGCAACTGGCGCGTGAAACCCGTTCGAGGAAAAATCAGCGGCTGCTCGGCAATGTCCTTCATGCGCACCGTCTTGAGCTTTGCCAGGGGATTTCGCGGATTCACCATCAGCATCACGCGATCGCGGAAAATGGAATGGATCTTCAGGCTCGGGGATTTGGCAGGCAGCGTAACAATTCCCACGTCAACCGTTCCGTCTTCGACCTTTTGCAGCACCTTGTGGCTGAAATTGCGGTAAATGCTGATCTGCACCGATGGGTACAGCCGGTGGTATTCCGCAAACAAGTCGGGGAGTACATAGAGGCATGTTGCTTCGTTGGCCCCGAGAGCCAGAATCCCACGCGGAGTGGTGGCCTTATCGGCAACGGCGCGCAAGGATTCTCCGCGAATGTTCACGAGGCGCACGGCGTATTCAAACAGCGTCTCCCCCGCCGAAGTGAGCCGAACGGATTTCCGGCCGCGGTCGAAAAGCTTTTCGCCGTATTCCTGCTCCAATTGGCGGACCTGGGCGCTGACGGCAGGCTGAGAGCGGAAGAGTTTTTGACCCGCACGTGAAAAACTGCCGAGTTTGGCGATCTCAATGAAGGTGGTAAGTTGATCGAAATCCATAATGTTGAGGGTGGATTATAGCAGAAGGTACGGGTCGAACGGCAACCGATTCAAAATTCTGATGCTGTGAATAAAAAATGGCTTTCCGCAGTACGCGGGACAATTGAACAGTAGCAGTGTTAATATAGGCACATTCCGTACGCGTGACGGAAGGCGCCGAAGAGGTGTATCAATTACTTACTCCCTCCGCCGGCGTAGCTTTTTTTGGTCACGATAATTTGAATGTAGGGCCACTCGAAAAGGAGGCCGGGACGCCTGCGATCGGGACGTTTATACGTAATTTGGCAGGAATTGACTGCTGGCGGCTCCCCAGGATGCTCGGATTGAGATACCGGCTAACATGAAGGAAATTTACCCATTTAAGGGACTACCAGCGGCTCAGGGGCTATACCGGCCGGAGCACGAGCACGACGCCTGCGGCATCGGATTCGTCGCGAATATCGAGGGACGAAAATCGCACGATATTGTGCTGAAGGGCGTGCAGATTCTCGTAAACCTCGCTCATCGCGGAGCTTGCGGGTGCGATCCGCAGACCGGCGACGGGGCTGGGATCTTGATCCAGATTCCTCACGCTTTTTTTGAGCGCGAGGCGTCAACCCTCGGATTTTCGCTTCCTGCGCCCGGAGAATACGGCGTCGGCATGGTTTTCCTTCCCGTCGATCCTCATGATCGGCTGCTGTGCGAAGGAATTATCGAGAAAGCTGCGCGTGAAGAGGATCTCACAGTCCTTGGATGGCGCGACACGCCGATCAACGGCAATATGATCGGGCGGCTGGCGCGCAATTCGCAGCCTTATATTGAGCAGATTTTTATAAAAAGCGCTCCGGGCATGGATCAGGACGCGCTCGAGCGCAAATTGTATGTCGTGCGCAAACGTGCGGAAGCGATTGTGGCCGAAAGCGATTTGAAGGAGAAGGAATTCTTCTACATTCCGTCTCTATCCTCACGCACGATCGTGTACAAAGGTCTGCTGCTCGCGCCGCAGATCACTGATTTCTACAAAGAGCTTCTCGATCCCGAATTGACGAGCGGCCTGTGCCTGGTTCACCAGCGCTTCTCCACAAATACGTTTCCGAGCTGGAAGCTTGCTCACCCGTATCGCTACATTTGCCACAACGGCGAAATCAACACGCTGCGCGGGAATGTGAACTGGATGCACGCGCGGCAATCCGTTCTCGCTTCTCCGCTGTTTGGCGCAGACATCAAAAAATTGTTGCCGATCATCAACGCAGGCGGCAGCGACTCCGCGATGCTCGACAATGCGGTCGAACTGCTGACGCTCTCCGGCAGGACCCTTCCGCATGTGATGTCCATGCTGATTCCGGAAGCCTGGGATCATGACGCCACCATGCCGGAGGACATCAAAGCGTTTTACGAATATCACGCGTCCTTGATGGAACCGTGGGACGGCCCGGCTGCCGTGGCTTTCACGGACGGCCGAGTGATCGGCGCGAAACTCGATCGCAACGGACTGCGCCCCGGACGATTTTTGCTCACTGCGGACGGCCTGGTCGTCATGGCCTCTGAAGCAGGCGTGCTGCCCATCAAGCCGGAAGATGTTCGCATGAAAGGCAGGCTTGCGCCCGGCCGCATGCTGCTGGTGGATACCGAACAGAAGCGTTTGATTACGGACGAAGAGGTCAAGAAACAGCTCGCCGCGCGGCAGCCGTACGCGCAGTGGCTCAAGGATAATCAGATCACTCTCGATCATCTGCCGAGCCCCACGCACGTGCAATCCACGGATCACGAAACAATTCTGATGCGGCAGCGCGCCTTCGGCTATACGGATGAAGATTTGAAAACGATTCTGTCGCCCTCGGCGCTGCTCGGCGAGGAACCGGTCGGCTCGATGGGAATCGACACCCCGCTGGCGTGTTTGTCTGACAAGCCGCAACTCTTGTTCAACTACTTCAAGCAAACTTTCGCGCAGGTCACCAATCCCGCAATCGATTCGATTCGCGAGGGCCTGGTGATGTCGCTCAACAGCTACATCGGAAGCGAAGGAAACATACTCGACGAGACGCCAAAAAATTGTCACACATTGAAGCTGCGCCATCCGGTCATCTCGAATTGGAGACTCGAAAAGCTGCGTCGCGTCAGTTGGGGCGATTTTCTTGCCGCCAGTCTGCCGATGCTGTTCCGCGTGAACGAAGGCGAGGATCAGCTCGAAAAGGCCATCGAAACACTTTGCCGAAGCGCTTCGCAGGCAATCAAGTCCGGCTATACGCTGCTGATTCTGTCCGATCGCGGCGTGGACGAACGGTATGCGCCTATTCCAAGTTTGTTGGCGCTTTCGGCGGTTCACAATCATTTGATCCGCGAGAAAACGCGCAACCAGGTGGCGCTGATTGTCGAATCCGGGGAGCCGCGCGAAGTGATGCACTTTGCGCTGTTGCTTGGCTATGGCGCGAGCGCCGTGAATCCTTATCTTGCGATCGAAACTTTGGAGGATCGTCTCAGGGATGGCGTGTTCCCGCCCGAGTACACCTGGGACAAAGTTTTCAAGAGCTACATGAAGGCGATCGACAAGGGTCTGCTGAAGACGTTCTCCAAGATGGGAATTTCGACGCTGCAGAGTTATCAGGGCGCGCAAATTTTTGAGGCCATTGGTTTGAGCCGCTCGCTCGTCGAGAAATATTTTACCGGCACATCCTCGCGAATCGAAGGCATCGGCATGGAAGTGCTGGCTCGCGAAGCGCTGATGAAACATCAATTCGCGATGCAGCCGCCAAATGAATCTGATACGGAACTCCGAATCGGTGGCGAATATCAATACCGCGTGCGCGGCGAGCGCCATCAG
>WNFR01015837.1_pt1 | contig 14061 bp, 10 predicted proteins | sample 5400221 | NCBI WGS metagenome assembly WNFR01 (sample SAMN13153357, study PRJNA577476) | soil metagenome | isolation source: 40 cm soil under Madrone tree | place: USA:California | collected 2016-06-14 | reverse complement strand
TACGCCTACGCCCACTCCGACTCCAACTCCGACAGGTCAGGTGGCAACAGCAGGATATTGGATGAACCATCCAGAGGCGTGGTGCACTCCAACGATAAATATTGGATGTGTCCCCTACACCAGGGACCAAGCCATCGCCATCATGCAGCAATCCACGAGCACTGACATGACTTACCCGATGGCGGCCCAGTTGATCGCGGCGAAACTGAATGTGAATTGCGCCGGGGCGAATTCGAGTTGCGTGGCCTCAAGCATTGCCAACGCGGACGCCTGGCTCTGCCAGCATCCGCTCGGCAGCAACGTCAAAGCGAGCAGCTCCGCCTGGAAGCAGATCACGCCCGATTACAACACTCTGACCACCTACAACGAAGGAAAGCTCTGCGCTAAGCCGCGTAAATAATTTCGCACAGTCGCGCGTTTTGATCGAGGAAGGCTCGGTTGCGCCTTCTCGCAGTCCCTGTGTTTGCGGCGTCGTCCACATTTCACAGCCGTCATTTCAAACGAAGTCGGATGCAGACGATTTTTGAATCCAGAAGGCTTGTTAATTCCGTCTAAATAGGGTCGATTTAAACAAGATCGACAATTGGCAGCGTCTCTTTATGAACTCTATGCGTACCTTGCTTCTTTATTTTTTGGTCCTGACGGCAGGAATCGGCAGCGCTTTCGGGCAGAAGCGAAATATCACTGAAAAAGACCTCTGGGATTTTGTCTGGATCGGCGACCCGCAGATCTTGCCGGACGGATCGCGGGTGGCGTTTGTGCGCGTAACGGTAAACGAGAAGAAGGAAGGCTATAACACTTCCATCTGGTCCGTGCCGACGGCTGGCGGCGAAGAACCGCATCAGCTGACGAAAGGCGATCACGACTCAACGCCGCGCTGGTCGCCTGACGGAAAATATTTGCTCTTCCTGCGCGCAACCGAAAAGGACGGCAAACCCGAGCCGCCGCAATTGTCGATCTTGCCACTCGCCGGCGGCGATTCTTTTTCCTTCACCGATTTGCCCAAAGGCGCGGGCAATCCGGTGTGGTCGCCGGATGGAAAGTCGATCGCGTTTACGAGCGACACCAACCCGGAGGACCTGGCCAAGCAGGAAAAGAAAAAGCGCAAAGAAGAAGAATCAAAGAAAGCCATGAGCGAAAGCTCGCCCTCGCCTTCATCTGAGCCTTCAAAAAAGCCGGCGGAGAAAAGCGGGAAGAACGAAAGCGATCAAGCGGCCAAGAAAGCCGAAGCCGACTCGGAACATGAGAGCGACATTCATGTGATCACGCGAGCCGTGTATCGGGAGGACAATGAAGGCTACGCCGACCCGAAGCGACCGCAGCATATCTGGGTGGTAAAGGCGCCGCACAGCGCCGACGAGAAAGTGCAGCCGAAACAACTAACTACCGGCCGGTTTGATGAGGGCAACATCGTCTGGGCGAAGGACACGATTTACTTCGCGTCGTTGCGCGTGGACGAGCCTTACTACGAGCTGCCGAAGACCGAACTGTATTCGATCAGTGCAGGCGGCGGCGAGCCGGCCAAACTCAATTCCATCGACATGGACGTGGGCAATTTGGCGCTCAGCCCGGATGGCAAGCAATTCGCGTTCGTCGCTTCGAAAACGGAGCCGGTAAATTCTTACACCCAACCCGACCTGTGGATTGTGGATCTTACGCCAAACGCAAAGCCGCGAAATCTGACCGAGAAATTCGATTTCGATGTCGGAGACGGGCCGTTCGGCGATAATGCTCCGCCGCGCGCAGGAGGTCGGAGCGTACCGATTTGGGCAACAGATGGACGCAGTCTGGTGGAAACCTATGGCAAGCAGGGCAAAGCGATTTTGGCATCGTTCGATGCGACAACCGGCGCCGTCAACGACTTAGTTAATGGCAATCAGGCAACTTCCCGATTTCGCGCGACCAATGACGGTTCGAAGATCGTTTACGCAGTCTCCACTCCGACGCGAGTCGGGGACTTGTTTGTGTTAGATCGACAGTCACCCAACGCGCAGCCGCGACAACTGACGGACGTTAACAAAGAACTTTTCTCGAAACTCAATCTGACTGAGCCGGAAGAAATTTCGTATAAAACTTTTGACGGCAAAACGATTCAGGCCTGGGTGCAAAAACCGCCCGACTTCAATGCCGCGAAAAAATATCCGCTCATTCTGAACATCCACGGCGGACCGCACGCGGCCTACGGCTATATCTTTGAGCACGAGTTTCAGTGGATGGCGGCGAAAGGCTACGTTGTGCTTTACCCGAATCCGCGCGGGAGCACGACCTACGGTCAGGATTTTGGCAATGTGATTCAGTATCATTACCCCGGCGACGATTACAAAGATCTGATGGCCGGCGTGGATGAAATGATTCGACGCGGTTATGTCGACGATAAGAAACTCGGCGTGACTGGCGGGAGCGGCGGCGGTTTACTGACAAACTGGGTGGTTGGGCAAACGACGCGGTTCGCGGCAGCGGTTTCGCAGCGTGATATCGCGAGTTGGAGCCACTGGTGGTACACTGCCGATTTTACGCTTTTCCAAGCGACCTGGTTCAAAGCGCCGCCTTTTGAGGAAGAGCAGGATTACAAGGCACGATCGCCGATCACTTATATTAAGAACGTGAAGACGCCGATGATGTTTATTTTGGGCGAGGCCGATTTCCGAACGCCGCCAAGCGCCGGTGGCGACGAGATGTTCCGCGCGCTCAAGTTTCGCAAAATTCCGACAGTCATGGTGCGTTTTCCAAACGAGTCGCACGAGCTTTCGCGCTCCGGTCAACCGTGGCATCGGGTGGAACGACTGCAAAATATTGTCGGCTGGTTCGATCATTGGCTGATGGGCGTGCCCAAACCGGAATACGAAGTGGCGCCGAAAGAAGAGGTATCGGTCAAGCATGAGAGCGCCGAGCAAAAGCCAGCCAAGCCGCCGAGATAAACGTCGTCGGTAGGGGCGGTTCACGCGCCGCCGCCGTAGCGCTTTGGCGCGCAGGAGGCCGAACCGCCCGCGGGCTTGGATAACCGCAGCCGACAGTCCGAGCCGGACAGGCATTGCTGCCTCTACACTTCGCTTTCTTTTCTACGGGCTTTTCGGTTATCTTGAAGCCATGGCTGCGTCCTCACTCTGGCAACGGTTTCAGCAGTATTTCCTGCGCTACGACGACCTCGATTTTTCCATCGACATCAGCCGGATGAAATTTCCGGACGATTTCTTCGCCAAAATGCGGCCGAAGATCGACAAGGCGCTCACGGCCATGCGCGAACTGGAAGCGGGCGCAATTGCCAACCCGGATGAAAAACGAATGGTCGGCCATTATTGGCTGCGGAATCCGGCGCTGGCCCCGAACGCGGAATTGCGGGCCGATATCGAGGAAACGAACAAACGGATCAAGAAATTCGCCGCGGATATGCATTCCGGAAAAATCGTAGCGGCGAACGGCGAGAGATTTGCGCATGTGTTGTTGATCGGTATCGGCGGCTCGGCGCTCGGGCCGCAATTTATTTCCGATGCGCTCGAGTCATCGGCTGATCCACTCAATATTTACTTTCTCGATAACACTGATCCCGATGGCTTCGATCGCGTCTTTGCCAAGATCGATAAGCACCTGGCGCACACGCTCGTGATCGTCATTTCGAAATCCGGTGGCACAAAGGAAACTAGGAATGGCATGTTGGAAGCGGAAGCGAAATTCAAACAGAACAGCCTGGAGTTCGGCAAACATGCGGTGGCCGTGACCGGAGTGGGAAGCGAGCTGGACAAGTATGCGGAGAAAAATGGATGGCTCACGCGTTTCCCGATGCACGACTGGGTTGGCGGCCGTACTTCGGTGATGAGCGCAGTCGGGCTTACCCCGATGGCGCTTCAAGGTTTTAACATCGACAACTTCCTGGCTGGCGCGGCCGCCATGGACGAGCGGACGCGTGGAAAAGATTTCGCGCAAAATGCGGCGATGCTGCTCGCGCTGATGTGGCACTACGCCGGGAATGGCCGCGGCGAGAAGGACATGGTGGTGCTGCCCTACAAAGATCGGCTGATGTTATTCAGCAAATATTTGCAGCAGCTGGTGATGGAGTCGTTAGGCAAAGAAAAGGATCTCGATGGAAATGTCGTCCATCAAGGCATCGCGGTTTACGGAAACAAAGGCTCGACCGATCAACATGCTTATGTGCAGCAGCTGCGCGACGGTATTCTGAATTTTTTCGTCACCTTCATTGAGGTCGGCAAAGATCGAGGTGCTGGGCGGTTCGAAGTGGAAAAGGGAGTCACCAGCGGCGATTATTTGCAAGGATTTCTCCGCGGAACGCGCGCAGCACTCTACGAGAGTGGACGCGAATCGATGACGGTGAACATTCCCGAGGTGAACGCATTTAACGTGGGCGCATTGATCGCGCTCTACGAACGCGCGGTCGGTTTCTATGGGTCGCTCGTGAACGTCAACGCGTATCATCAGCCCGGTGTGGAAGCCGGAAAAAAAGCGGCGACGAAACTATTGCAACTCCAGGGTCAGGTTCGCGAAAAACTTTCGAGCCGCGCCCAGAGCGCTGAGGAAATCGCGCGCTCAATCGACGCCGACCCCGAAGATGTGTTTCACGCTTTGCGGCATCTTGCGAGCAACGATTCGCACGTGCAAGTTTCCAGAGGAGAGGAGCCGGCTGAAGACAAATTTTCACTCTCGGAATAGCTTCTGCTTAACTTCGCGCTGACCTATGGCCAAGGCGCCTGCTGAGACTCAAAACGATTCGTTGAGCGTACCGTGGAACGACATCGTCCGGTTTGTCCGCCAACTCGGCCACGACATCCGCAATAATTTGAACGCAGCCGAGCTGCAATCGGCATACATCGCGGAGTTGACCGACGACGCGGAGTTAAAAAACGAAATCAAAAGATTGCGCGAGATGGTCGGAGAAATTGGCACCAGTCTGCAGCGACTCACGATTGGGCTGGGCCAAATCACTCCGAACTTCATGTCTTATCGGGCGGCCGATTTCGTGGAAGATGTGAAACAAAAGGTGGCGAAGGATTTATCGAACGATGCCGCCAAAGTGAATTGGGAAATGCAGCTGGGCGAGGCGCAGTTGAACATCGATCCGCAACTATTGGAGCAAGCTTTCACCGAGCTTTTTACGAACGCTTTTCAACACGAGCGCAATACGCCGGGAGTGATGGCGAGAGCGTACATCGACAAAGATCGGTTCGCGTTTGTGCTGCACGAACCGAAAACGCGATTCGATTTATCCACCGAAAATTGGGGACGCGAACCGCTGCGCACGGTCGGCCAGGGGCATTACGGCCTTGGACTGAACCGGGTGCGGGTCATTATCGAAACACACGGTGGTGAATTTCGCGCTCAATACGATCCGGCGGCATCGGCTTTGGTTACGACAGTCACGGTGCCCTTGTATCACGAAGGAGGTTGAAGGCGATGACAGAGAATCGCCGCATCCTGATCATTGACGACGAGCGGCCCATTCTGCTCACACTCGAAGCGTTGCTCGGCCGTCATGGTTATCATACGGAAACGGCATCGACGGCGGCAGCTGGTCTGCGCGCGCTAAAAAATAAGCCGGCCTCGCTGGTCCTGCTCGATTTGCAATTGCCGGATGCGGAAGGATTACAAATGCTCGATCAGATCAAGAGCGCGCATCCGGAAACGCAGGTCGTTATTTTGACGGCGCACGATACGTTGAGCAACGCCATCGAATCGATCAAACGCGGCGCGTATCATTTCATCAGTAAACCGTACGCGCCGGAGGAGCTACTTAGCCTGGTGGAGAAGGCGTTGGAAAAACAATCGCTGCTTCGCGAGACGGAAGAGTTGCGCCAAAAAACGCAACAACTGGAGAAGCGGCTCGAGATCGCGGAAACGAGACTCACCCCGGTATTCAAGAGCAAGGCAATGCAAGAGATCGAGGAGCTGGTCAACGCGATGGCGCCATCGGAAGCGAATGTGCTCATCACCGGCGAGAGCGGCGTGGGCAAGGAAGTGATCGCCAACATCATCCATCACCGGAGCCGGCGCGCCGAGAAGCAGATGGTGAAGCTAAACTGTGCGGCGTTTCCGCAGACAATGATCGAGGGCGAACTCTTCGGTTACGTCAAAGGCGCGTTCACCGGTGCGATGAACGATTTTCCGGGAATGATTGCCGAGGCAAACGACAGCACTTTGTTCCTGGACGAAATCTCCGATATGCCGGCAGATTTGCAGACACGGTTCTTACGAGTCCTGCAAGAACGCGAGTATCGGCCGCTCGGCAGCACGCGCACGCTCAAGGCGAATTTCCGTGTGATCGCGGCGACGAACCGGCCGGTTGCGCAGGCGCTGGCGGAAAATCGTTTGCGCTCGGACTTATATTATCGGCTAAACACGTTTCAGATCGAAGTGCCGCCCTTGCGAGAGCGGAAGCAGGACATTCCGCCGTTGGTCGCCTTTTTTGTAAAGCAATTCGCGCAACAGCTGGGAAAGCCTGAGCCAACGATCGCGCCCGATGCTTTCCAAAAATTGCTCGATTACGCCTGGCCAGGCAACGTTCGCGAATTGCAAAACGCGATCGAATACGCGGTGGTTCTGGCGCGGCAGAACCTTGTCGAAGTGAAGGAGCTTCCCGCGGAGATCCAGCTGCCGGCTGCACTGCAACAAAGCGAGCGCGGCGTGGCGCCGCCGCAAGGCGTGCAAAGTCTCGATGACGTCGAGCGGCGCACGATCCTGGAGGCGCTCGCGCAATGTCACGGCAACAAGAAGAAAGCGGCGCAACTGCTCGGCATTCAGCGCCCGACGCTCTATAACAAGTTGAAACGCTACGCCATCGAACTGAAATGAAGTTGTAGCCGTCGCCCTGTGGGCGACGCGATCCGTGCGTGTCATTGACATCGGCTACCACGCTTCGCGCAGCGAAGCGGCTACAGCTGGCGCTATCGCCAGCCCGAGCTAAGATCGATAATCACCATGTCGCGCCATTTGGAACAAGTTCTCGCGCATGCCGAAGATCAGCTTAGTCCCACCGGCCGGCAGCGACCCACTGACGTTCTCCCCATTTACAAAAAGTTCCTCAAAATCGAGGAACATCGCCTGCGCTTGAAGCACCAGGCGGGTGGCGGTGGCCGGGAAATCTGCGCACGCCGGGTCGATCTTGTCGATGTTCTCTTGCGCCATGTTTTTGCGGCGGGCGCCGCTGCCGTGCGCGGGTCCAGCGATCTCGTCGAAAGTCCGCTGGCGCTCATCGCGCTCGGTGGATATGGACGGGGCGAGCTCAATCCGTCCAGCGATGTCGATGTGATGCTGCTGCACGGCGGGACCGCCGGTAGAATCAAAGAAGCGATCGCACAGGCTAATCGCGACATGCTGACAAATACCGCGCTGCTCGAGTCCCGTTATCTGGCGGGCGATCCGGCGCTGGCGCACGAATTTCGAGAGCAATTTCGTTTGAAATGTGTGGCTGGATGCGAGCGCGAGTACGTCGAGCTGCGCATGCAGGACCAGGCGGCACGCCACAGCAAGTTTGGCGACAGCGTTTACATGCAGGAGCCGCATTTGAAGAATGGCTGCGGCGGCCTGCGCGATTATCAAAATCTACTCTGGATGTCGTACTTTCGAGAAGGCGCTCTCACCACGACACATCTGGTCGGAAAAGATTGGTTGAGTGAGTCCGATCAAAAGCGCATCGAGACAGCCTACGATTTTCTTCTCCGCGTCCGCACGGACTTACATTACGCCACCGGCCGCGCCACCGATGTGCTGCATCTCAACGTGCAGGAACAAATCGCCAAGCGTCTGAATTATTCGCAAAGACGGGGGCAACTTCGCAGCGAAGCGGTCATGCGCGATTACTATGAGCATACGCGAAATATCTTCCGCGTGACCGAGCGGATCACAGAGCAATTTGCCAGTGGCTACGCCACCAGTCGCACGCGCACGCTGTTTAGCTTTCTGCCGTTGCGCCGAGGTTCCGAGACACGCGTGGAATCGTTTTTCGTGCGCAACGGTCAACTTTACCCCGACCGCCGTGGACTTTTTAAGGACGACCCCGCGCAGATGATGCGCGCCTTTCAAATTGCGCAGGAACACGATGTCGATCTTAGCCCCGACTTATCGGATTCGCTCACACGGAATTTAGGACAGATCACGCGCACTTATCAGTACGCCAAGGCGCCGCGCGAAATGTTCAAAAACATTTTGTCCAGAAAAGGCAAGGTCGGGCGCGTTCTTCGCCTGATGCATCGAGTGGATTTTCTCGGACGCTACGTTCCGGAGTTCGGCCAACTCACCTGTCTCGTGCAACACGAGTTTTTCCATCGCTATACCGCAGATGAGCACACACTGCTTTGCATCGACAAGCTGGATGCTCTGGCCCAGACGGAGAATTCAAAGCTGACGGCCTATCGCACACTTTTCGAAAAACTTGAAGACCCTTTCGTTCTTTATCTGGCGTTGCTCCTGCATGACACCGGAAGGGCAGTCGGCGCCCGGCCTCATTCCGAAGCCAGCGCCGTCTTTGCCCAGCGCGTCGCCAACCGCTTGCAACTCTCGCCCGAACAGCGCAAGTCGCTCATTCTTCTGGTGGACCATCACGTCACTCTCTCCAACATGGCGCAGCAACGGAACCTGGACGATCCGGCGACCGTGGTCGAATTCGCCAACGTCGTGAAGCAGCAAAAAATCTTGAATGCGCTCATGCTCTTAACTTTGGCTGATGGCCAGGGCACCGGCGGGCAAAGTTGGTCGGATTGGAAAGAGTCGCTCGTCTGGCAACTCTTTGAGGCTACCTCCCAATATCTCTCCGACCAAAAGTCGTACTACGAACGGAACAAGATTGAGCGCGAAACTTTGCAAGCCACAGTCGCGGCCAAACTCCCCGCCGATTATGCGGATGAAATTGAAGCGCACTTCGATTTCATGCCGGACAATTACTTTCGCGCCTCGGAAGTTCCGGACATCGTCAAGCATCTCAAGCTCTTTCGCTCATTTCTGGCGAACGCTTCCGCTCACAACGACCGGCCGCTCGCGCCGGCGATGAGTTGGGAAGCGTTGCCGGAGCAGGGCCATAGCATCGCTTCCGTTTGCACGTGGGACCGTCAACAACTGCTGGCAAAAATTGCCGGATCGTTTTCCATCGTGCCGCTCAACATTTTGAGCGCCGACATTTTTACGCGCGACGATCACAGTGTTCTCGATATTTTTCGCGTCTGCGACACCAAAGGACGCGCCGTCACCGACCAGCGCGATCTTGCCCTGGTGGAAAAAACGCTGCGCAGCACGCTCGAGAACGAGAACTTCGACTTTGCGCCGTTAATGGAGAAAGCCCGGCATCAACTCCATCATCGTCGGGCGCAGGAAGTGGAATTTCCGACAACCATCGCCGTCGACAACAAGGCGCACCCTGCCTACACCCTCATTCAAATCGAGACACCAGATCGGCTCGGTCTGCTTTACGATCTGCTCTCCTGTCTCGGTCGCGAAGGGGTGAACATTGTTCTCTCGCGCATCAACACACAAAAAGGGGCCGCTATTGACACCTTTTATGTCACGGACAGCGCTGCTCGCGGGAAGATTACAGACTCGCACCGCATCGCTGCGCTGCAGCGGCATCTCCAAGCTGCCGCATTGAATGCAGTCGCGCTCTGATTCCGGCGGACGCGCAATCGACTAGCGCGTTTTCGTTGCCCGCTTATCGTCCGGCATTCGCATGAACGCGCTTATTCTCGCGGCCGGATACGCGACACGGCTTTATCCCCTCACCCTCAACAAAGCCAAGCCGTTACTCGAAGTCGGAGGCAAGCCGATCATCGAATGGCTTTTAGATAATCTCGCGGCCGTTCCGAGTCTGGGAACGATCTGCATCGTGACCAACGACAAATTTGCAGGCGACTTCCAAGTTTGGGTGAACAGTTATCAAGATCAACCCGGCTTCGCAGACCGCCAGTCCGGCTCGGACCTACGGCGCGGCAGGCATCGTGGCCTCGAGATCAAGATCATCAACGACGGTTCGAAAAGCGATGACGATAAGTTAGGCGCGATCGGCGATATCAATCTCGTCCTCACCCGTGAAAATTTAGGGACCGACGATTTGATCATCGTCGCCGGCGATAACCTTTTCAATCAGCCGCTCGCTGAGTTTGTCGAATATGCCCGAAACATGCAAGCGACCGTCGCGGTTTACGACGTTGGCGATCTCGAGGCGATGAAGAAGTACGGCGTAGCAACGATTGACCAGCACGGAACCATCACCCATTTCGAGGAAAAGCCGGAGAAACCGCAAAGCACTTTGGCCGCGATCGCGCTTTATTACTATTCGCGCGAAGTGCTCCCGCTCTTCACCACTTATCTCGCCGCCGGGAACAATCCCGACCAACCCGGGCGGTTCCTGCAATGGCTTTACACCCGCAAGCCGGTAAAGACCTTCCAGATCAAAGGCCAGTGGCTCGACATCGGCAGCAAGGAAACGCTCGAAAAAGCCGACGAAGTTTTCCGAAAGTTGTAGCTGCCGCTGTCCTCAGCGGCAGTTCACATTTACAACCTCGTCGTACTCTGCCGCCGAGACGGCGGCAGCTACAATTTGTCGATCTTTATTTTAATCGGCCCTCGTCGAATTCGATTAAATCAAAGTAGGTCCGGATGTCTTTGCGGCCGTTGCCACCCGATTCTTTCAGAAAATGGGTGAACCGAGCTTTCTTTGCCGCGGTGTCGGGGTGACGCGAAATCATCGCCTGGTTCCATTGTTCAATTGCGTCAACGGAATGCCGAACGCAATTTTTTTGGACCCACTGCAAAATCACATCGTCATTTTCAAGTCGATGGACGGTCTCTTCAAAGGTGTCGCCATCAATCTTCAAGAACGCCAGCAAATGTTTGTCGAAGCCGACCGTTTTGTAGTTGTAGCCGTTGAGCAATCCCTCGCGATGAAGTTTCGCCTTGTCGATCAAACGCGGCAGATGCACGTAACCGCCGAGTTTCTCGTAAGGACTGCGTGGATGCAGCCTTTCCATCGAGATGAAACTAAGTCGCTGGTAACGGATGAGCGGCCGCGACGGGCGTGTCTGATTTCGACTTGTTCGCAGCAGCCGGCTTTTGTTCGGGCAACAACTCTCCCTGGGTGAGACCGGCCTGGCCAATCACGAGTTGGCCGGAAAAGATTCCACCTTTTTCTATCGCGATGGATTTCGCCGTCACGTTGCCATCCAGCGTGCCGGTTTTGTGGATGGTCACCGCGCCGGTCGCGACGATTTCCGCCGACATTCGTCCTTTGATGTCCATGCTTCCGACGGTCACGCGACGAAAGCATTGAATATCGGCTTTTCGCTCAATGATCACGTGTTTGGCGGTGAGGCGGCCGGGAATTTTCCCGGTAAAGTCAATCGTGACCGATTCCTCGCATTGAAGGTTCCCCCGCAATTTCCCTTCGATCAGGGCCGATTGGCAAATCACGCTCGTGCTGCTTAGGTCGCCTTTGGCGGTAAGATGAATATCGCCACGAGTCCGAATGGTTCGACTGAAGCTGGTCGTGATTTTGTAATCACGGAGATCGATGTGTGCGCTACACCCGGGGCAGTTTGTCGATGTGGCGGCGTCACTGACTTCGTGTTTCCGCTTACATTCGAAACACGCTACGGAGCGACTTCGTGGCCGGCTCCAAAGTCCCTCGAATCGTTTAGGCGCGGCTACCTCCGCCGGGGAAGAGACATTCTCTTTCGGGCGCAGCTTCAGTTCCGGTTTCGGCGCCGATGGGGAAAAAGAACGGCCGCACTGGCGGCACATCGTGCTTTTCGCCGCCACATACTCCATCTGCTTAAAGCCGCAATGCGGACATTCCACATTGGCCTTGGCAGGCGACGACTTGATCACTAGTTCAGAAGGCGAAGGTGTCTAAGCTAAATTAAGCCCGAGCCGCAAAGGCAGGCTTGGCTGACTCTTCGTGACGAACGACTTCCGGCCGGTTCGCCGCTTTGACACTCGTCCCGCTGGAAACCTCCGATTTGCCGATGAAAGTGGCTCCCTCTTCGATGATGAGTCGGGCCGCTTTCAAATCACCCTGCAGCGTGCATTTCGACTTCAATTCGCAGCGCTCGCTCACCGTGATGTTTCCCTGGACCTTGCCGAAAACCATGATCGACTTCGTCTTGATTTCGCCGCGAATGTCGGCGTTCTCACCGATCGTCAGCACGCCCTCAGAATTAATTTCGCCTTCGACTTTGCCGTCGATCAACAGCTCTTTTTGAAACTTGATCGAGCCTTTGATTTCAACGTCGCTTGAAAGCACGTCTTTGCCGGAATGTTCAGCCATAAATTTATGATAATCGGTTGTTGATGTTCTTGGTTGGTCGCCGTAGGCGCTGCGGTTGTTTTTTTCATCACCTCCCGAGTTCAGCGACCCTTCTCCGATCGACGAAATCGTTTTCTGCGGGATGAATTTCTTCAACACGCGTTATTATTGTGACACCAGGGGAAGTTGTCAACGGATTCTCACAGGTAAAACACACCTTTTTTACCGGTTATTCGCAACCCGAAAGAGCTTTCCGGTTCCATTTTGCCCAGAAAACGTCAAAAACCGCGGGGCCTGCGCCGGCGTCCGGTCGATGGATCGACACAGCGGATGCTCTGGGTTGGGCACACCGAGGATCGTTGCGGAATTCTCAGCTACACGGCTTGAATCGTACGCCAGAACCCAGTCGATTCCACGACTTTTCAAGATTTCCCGCGCTTTGTCGGAATCAGTCGCGAGATAAAACCGGGCGCTGTCGGCGATTCCCGAAAGGCTCTCATGCGAACTTCCGGCGATCCCGGGTTGGCCCGACCAGTAGGTGATCGCTGGCGAAAGCCACCACGGTCCCAAGAAAGGATGTCTTTCCGGCGATTGAATCATCATCGACAATTCGCGCAGTTCGATCCCTTCCTGTCGATGCTCGCTTCGCCGGGAGAGTTCCGCTGCGTTTGGCCAGATTCGCTCATCCCAACCGCGCAGGATCGGAAAGATCGACAATATGAATGCGGTCCAAACTGCCGCTCGCGACTTGATCGGTTCGAGAAGACTCGGCAACGCAATCGCAAAGATCGACATGAAAAAATAAGCCCAGCGCGCCTGCCATATCGTCAGGAAAAAAGTCGCGGCAAGAAGAATGAGAACAATCTTCGGCGGCAACGTTCGCTTCCGAAAGCCGGACCAAATGAGTAACGGCGCGACCGCAATCATGTAACCGGCCCACTGAAACCAAATCGGATTCAGCGGCGAAACCGGCAGCAGTTCGCCAATCATTCGCGTCCAGTTCCGGAAAACGTCGCTCGAATGAAAGATCGACAACGAAGGAAGTCGCCGTTCGATCACAAGGGCGAACACCACAATCACCCCAAACAGAATCCAACCCATCCGTCGGTGTCGCCCAGAAAGAAGATGTCGATCTTGCAACGCGGCGGTCCCCACCACGATTAAGAGCAAAAGCAGAGGTTCATACGCGGACACCCAAATCGCCAAGCCCCACGCAACTCCGCTTGCTGCGTCCCAACTTCGCGACGGTTCGTTTTGTAAAATCCATTCGCCGCAAATCGCGATCGTGACGAGCAGCATGAGCAACGATTGGTGATCGGGGCGTCCGAGTTCCGCGCCGTGAACAAGAATTGGGCTGATTGCGTACAGAATGAGCGCGGCCCATCGATACCGGAATTTCATTCGCCGCGACCACCACCAGAGAAACCAGCCGCCGCTGAGTGCGAGCAATGGCGAGATTAGCGCACCGGCAAGATCAAGCGCATGCGTAGTGAACGGCTTGAGCAAGATCGACAATGCAAGGATGAGATAATCGAGCGGCGCAGTGGTGTGCGGTGTTGTTCCTTGCGGGAAGTTTTCGAAATCGTGATGACGCACGATCAATCCCGGATGTTCCGCGCACATCCTGACGCGCGTCATCCGCGCATAACAATCCGCGTCTGTGAAATAAACATTCCCCGCGACAAAAACGTCCGGGTAATTGGCGCACCGCGTCGCGAGAATCAGCGCGCTCAGGATCACAATTTCAATTGCGAATCCACAGAAGTGCGCCGCGCGTCGAAAAGAGATGTTCAATCTGACTTCTGTCCTCCGTCCTCTGATTTCGG
>WNFR01004674.1_pt1 | contig 14062 bp, 10 predicted proteins | sample 5400221 | NCBI WGS metagenome assembly WNFR01 (sample SAMN13153357, study PRJNA577476) | soil metagenome | isolation source: 40 cm soil under Madrone tree | place: USA:California | collected 2016-06-14 | reverse complement strand
TCGGTTGTTCCTGCCGGGCAGTGCCCCGAAGTCACCGGAAAGGCGAACGCTTTCACGTCGCGCGTGTTGTAGAAGTGAACGAGTTGTTTCAGGCTCTTGATGTAACCGTTGTGGAAGAACTCCTTCTGGAAGTATGGCCCTGGCGCTTCCGTGGTGGGGCACTGTGGGGGCGCCATAGCCACGTTGCGCGCCGAGGACACTTGCATTTGGCCGTCTGAAGTTGGTGCGTGTCGTCTCCAGGTGTCGTTCGGGCTGGCCCAGGAACCGAAACCGCTTCTCAGGAAAGTCCCCAATCCCAAATCCCTATAGGCGAAGCCGAAGGGATTGCCGATGAACCCGAAGGAATCCGGCGTGGTCTGGTAATAGAAAGCATCCCTGGGATTCAGCGGCAGGCCTTCGTTGGCCGAGCCGAAGCAAGTGAAGAGTGGGTTTGTGCTGGCTTCCGCGCCGGTGTCCACAGCGTTCGGTGCCTCGCCGTTTGGCGGCGGGGGCGTTGGAGCGGTTGACCTTCCGTCCAGGTGGCAGGAGTTGCAGTTTCCCTTACCGTGGAACAGCTTGTACCCCGCCATCTCGTCTGCTGTCAGGGTGGCTTTGTTGGCCAGGAACGCGTCGAATTTCGATGTAAAAGCGGTGACCGAAACCGATTGTTCGTATGCGTCTTGGGACTGCCCCCAGTGGTCATAAACATTGTCTGACTTGGTGCGGTCCCCCGCGCTCAGCTTAACCGGCATGGTGTTGGTGCCGAACACCGAGGCCCCTCCAGGGGTTGCGCAGATCTGCTCAGTATCGGGCGGGAAGTTGATATCAAACGAGCCTTTGCCCCACACCTCTTCAAACAGGGGACGGTATACAGCCTTTGAGAGCTTAAAGGTGATGCAAGCAGTATCCGGATTCCCCATTTCTTGAGTGTCGACCGGAGGACCCTGTGCCTGTTCGGCATCGGGATTCCTCAGCTTGTATCCGGTCGCGCGTGAATCCCAGAAGTTTCCGCCAAAGAAGAGCCCCTGGGTGTCGTTGAACTGGAGCACAGGGAAGAACGGCGCATACGTGTATCTTTGCGCTGTCCGTTTGCCCGCACGAAAGTGGACCGTTCCCGGATACGCAATCATGGTCAGATTAACTGACGGTATCGGTCCGCTAAAGGCCACATATGGCATGTGACAAGAGGCGCACGCTATATTTCTCTCGGGCGAGATGTTCTTGTCGAAATCCATCAGCTCGCCGAGTGTTTCTATTGCCGAAGTTCCGAACTTCGCAAGGATTGGCGGCTGGTTTGTCAGAGTCGGGGGCGTTAAGGCCTTCCACTGTGCAACCGCTCTGGCTTCGATGAAATCCACCTCGCGCTGCACTCTCTCCAGCTCTGAATTCAAATCAGGCGGGAGAATCCCAGGGGGGTAAGGATTGTAAATCGGCGGTGCATTCTGGGCCGACACCCTGCGTGTGGGGACCAGCGTCATGCATAGCACTACTACACAAAGTACAACTACCGAAATTATCGTCAGGGTCCAACGATTCATAGAATACATTCGACGATTCATGGATCACTGCCTTTCGTGGGTGTTCGTGCGAGGTGGATACATCGTGCTCGGCCCGTCAGGTCTGGCTGATGAAGCTAACGGTTGAAGGACGTAGCGGATTGTTTCCTTAAGATCGTTCCTGTGCGGCGCAGTTGTCAACGAACTAGCGTTAGCAACGGTTGCTATTTGTTAGCGCATGCTGCTACGCCACTTGCTGCAGTTGCTCTTTGCGGTAGCACGCGGGTGAGAACCCGAAGTGAGCTTTGAACGCGCGCGCAAAACTGGAAGTGTGACGATAACCCGTCGTGTATGCGATCTCTTTGATTGGCATGTCGGTCGAAACCAGCATCTCAGCCGCTACTCGCAGGCGGCAATCCAGGCGGTAGTTCTTCACATTAATGCCGATTTCATTTTTGAATAAATGACTCAGCCTGGATGTGCTGATCTGGCAAGTATCTGCAAGTTCTGGAAGTGTGCGGGATGGGAATTCATTCAAAACCTGGACCACTTTTTGGATTCGAAAATCCTTTTGACGAGACCCGGTAGCCATATCTGAGACTCCTAAACTTTTCGGTCGGTCGGATCGTATCGTGCTGCGATGTTTCGAAAAACACCTCTGGATCAAACGGCAGAGCAAGGTGGGGGAGTAGCAGTGCTCCGGGCCGCAGGTTTAGTCGGGCAAGAGGATTTTATGTCTTGCGATCTCCTCAGCGATATGAAAAAAGATTTTTCCTGTAGTCTTTATGACAGTTTGTTTTGGATTTTCGTTCAGCGGCATGCGTTCTATGCAACTCGGCTCTGCACAACTTGAATTACGTCGCCGTCCAAGTCAACTCATCACCTCGAGTGAGTAGCCGCCACCCCAGCAACTTCTTCCATTCGCCGCAGGACAGCCGAAAAGTCCTCTTCATCATGGTGTTCCAGCTCATCTGAATTGACACGAAACGCCGCTTCTGTCGCCGGCATGTTGATATGCTCTTGTGCCGCCTCCTTCAGAATCAACTGAAAATCTTTGTTCATCAGGCGTAGTGGAAATTGCGGACTGTAATCATTGACCGCTGCTCTCGCCAGCTTTCCCATATGGGCTGGAGCAATCAAAGCTGTTTGCGATAAAACCTCCAGCAGCCGTTCGCGATCGAGACCAGATTTTTCTCCAAGAACGACAGCTTCAGCAATCGCTTGCATCCCAACCCCCAACAGCGTGTTGACGACCAACTTCATCGCTGTTCCAGAGCCAGACTCGCCCAGAAGAAAGTATCGTTTTGCGATCGCCTGAAATATTGGCTCAGCGGCGCGGAATAATTCCTGGTTACCGCCTACCAGCAGTGTGAGAAGGCCTTGTTCAGCCGCAGGAGTGCTGCCCGAGATCGCTACATCCAATACATCGACGCCACCACTCGACCCGAGCCTGTGCAGTTCGCGTGAGCTGTCGGGAGAAATCGTGCTCATCTCCAGCACTACCGTTCCCCGCCGGGCTGCCGCAAAAACTCCTTCAGGCCCGCTATAAACGCTCCACACTGCTTCATCATTGGTCAAGCAAGAGAGAACCACATCGGCAGTGCGCGCCAGTTCACGAATGCTCTTTGCAACCACACCGCCATGCCCTGCAACCGCCTCCGACTTAGCGGGATCCATGTCGAAGACCGAGAGTTGATATCCGTGATCAAGCAGGCGTTGTGCGATCCGGCTTCCCATGTTGCCCAGCCCAATGAATCCGGCATTCACCTGATCCGCTGTAAGAGGTTTCATAAGATTTCCGTTGTTTTTGTGAACGTTGGGATCTTGCGTTCGCAAACGATAGACGTTTTCATCGTGATCCCACCAGTTCGGGTGTCCCAGAAAGCTTCGAGTACTCTTCTTCAGTTAAGCGCAGTGAAGCCGCCGCAACATTCTCCTCCAGGTGTTGAACAGACGAAGTACCTGGGATGGGCAGCATGTTGGGAGATCGCCTCAACAGCCAGGCCAGAGCTATCTGCATCGGGCTCGCGCCGTGCGCCTGCGCGATTCGATCAAGCACTCCTCCGGCAACCTTGCCTGCTCCGAGTGGAAACCACGGAATAAACGCAATTCCATTACGCTCGCAATGACTCACTACGTAGTCCCATTCACGGTCGGCGAAGCTATAACGGTTCTGCACCGAGACGATCGGAACAATTCTGCGCGCTCGCTCGATGTGCTCTTTCGTGACGTTCGACAATCCGACCAGGCGAATCTTTCCTTCATTTCGGAGCCGCGCCAGAGTTTCCACCGACGCTTCGAAGGGAACGGCCGGGTCTGGAGCGTGCAGTTGGTAGACGTCGATGCGGTCCAAGCGCAATCTCTTAAGGCTGCCCTCGACCGCTTCGCGAAGGTGAGCAGGAGATGCGTCGTGGGTCCACTGGTTCGGGCCGGGACGGTTCCAGCCTCCCTTGGTCGCGATCACAAGCCCGCGCGGGTAAGGGTACAGCGCTTCCGCGATCAGTTCCTCGCTTACGTACGGCCCATAAGAATCCGCAGTATCGATAAAATTGACATCAAGTTCCACCGCACGACGAAGGACCCCTAAAGCTCCCTTCCGATCTTTTGGCGGACCCCAAATGCCTTCGCCCGTCAGCCGCATCGCCCCATAGCCGAGACGATTGACAGAAATTTCTCCGCCAAGCGAAATATTCCCTGCCGCACTTGCAGAAATCTTTTTCGTGTTCACCATTACCCTCCATTATTTAACCAAGGCGTTGAGCACTTTGCCCCCTCGCCCCACTCTGCAGTTGCAACCCAAGTGCCAGTGACAGGCCTTTTAAAACAGCCCGCAACAGTTCACACTTTCTCCAGTGTGTCGAAATGTTGACACTCCCTCGACCACGCGACCTCGCACCGTCTCACATTTCCTCTATTCAGCCATTCCTTGAGTGCGATCGAAATTGCCGGTGGGATTTTGCTACTACTTCAACAGGATCTTTGCCATCATTCCCTTGTCCTCGTGATTCAACAGGTGACAATGAAACACCGACATACCCTTAATGATCGGGTCGGTGAAATCCAGGATCACATCAACCGAGCCGCCATACGGAACATTCACCGTATCCAGCCACGCAGGATGCGCGAGCGGCACGCCGTTTTCTGCATACGCCAGGAAGTGGACCTGGTGGATGTGGAAGGGATGCAGTTCGGCACTTTGGTTGAGAATTCGCCAATGCTGATACGTTCCTACGCGAGCGGTTGTCATGGGACTTGCATCCAGCGCAAACTTCCGGCCATTGATGTAGAAGCCGTTCTTATCCTCGGTGAAGGCGACCACGAAGTCCGGTGCGGTCTTTTTCAACGCCTCAACGTCGATCGGCTTGTAAAGCGGGGGACGGTGATCGACAGCATGCACTTCGTCCGGCCGCTGCCCTGAACTGGGTTGCACCACATCTGCCAGCACCATCTCCGGATTGGGATCTCCGCCTGAACCCGTATCGACACAAAGGGTACGCAGCTCAGTATGCGTTCCAGACGCTGGGCCAGTGACGATAGCTTCGAGCCGTCCCGCAGGCGCCACCAGTATGTGATCAGTGGTCGTGGTCGGGTGTTGCGGTTCGTGATATGTGAGCGGCATCCCGTCAAGCGCCACGATTTCAAACGTCTGCCCATCCAGCTGCAGGTCCAAATAGCGGTCCGCCGAAGCGTTCACGATACGCCAGAACTGGCGCTCGTTCGGCGCGATATCGATTCGCGGACGGACTGCCCCATTCACGGTAAAGATCTCCTCGGGTGGCTCCTTTTCTCCTCCGCATCCCTTAGACGGAATTTCAACCTGGCGCTTGAGTTCGTCAGCATTCGGATCATGCTCAATCGAACGGCCGCGCACCACAATCACACGCTCACGCAGCCGCCGCACTTGCGGTGCATAACGTTCGATTCCCTCAATGACAATTGCTCCTGACATTCCATCGAGTACTTGCCGCTCACTTTCGCCGTGAGGATGAGTGTGGTACCAGAACAGCCCTGGCGAGTGATCGCGCGGAATTTTAACCGAGTAGTGCAAAACCTGGCCAGGCGTTGCCAGCATTGTTAGCACGTCATCCTGCGGCGCGTTCGGTGAGACTGTGAACCCATGAAAATGCAAATTCGTCATGTCCATGCAAGGATTCACCGCACAAGTCTCCGGAGATTTGGCGGGAAGATCGTTGACGTAGGTAACATTAAGAACGTCCCCAGGCGAAGCACGGATCACAGGAGCCACCATCTCGCCATTGAAAGCGAAGGCGTCCCGGCCATTTTCATTCACGGCGTGCAGCGTGAGTGATACAACATGGTTCTTCGCTGACACGTGCGGAGGCTCGGGCAGCGAAACAGTCTGGGCGTAGCCCAGAGCTGTAACAAATATCTGCACACCGACGACGAGAAGGGTCCTTGTCATAATGGTGGTTGCATCGCGCGTCGACTAACGCCCCACGACTACCAATTCTTCTCTTGGTATTGCGTCTAGCGTCGCCTTATCGATATTGAGATGTGCCATCACCAGCTCGGGTGGGGTGTGGGCCAGCCACTCCGAAAGCGACAGGTCTTGATAGAAACTGCTCTTGAACATCTCCAGAAAGATCAGGTCTGTATCTCCGGTATTCTCGATGTAATGCAGCAGAGTTTTTTCCACGTACCCGACGTCTCCCGCCTGAAAGTCCATCGTGCGGGCCTTGTTACCCGTTGCCACTACAGTCATTCTCGCCTTGCCTTCAATGTAGTACTGCCATTCGTCGGCGTTCGGGTGCCAGTGCAGTTCACGCATCCCTCCCGGATGGACCGTGACCATTGCCATCGCAACGTTAGTTGAGGCTTTGAAGATGCTCGAATCGACGATGCGCACCTCTCCGCTTTTCGTGCGCTTCGTCGGCGGCATCTCCATCGTGCGAAAAGCGAAATCCTGCTTCGACGTCCCCAGTGCTCCTGCGGCTGCTTTCTGGTCGGCCTCCAGCGATCCTGGAACTGCACTCTGGAAAATAAACAACTCTTTGTTGGGCAGATTTTTCAAGGCCGCTTCGGCAACTCCGAAGTTCTTTGAAAGGACTTCGCGCGGCAGGTGCGCCATCGTGTCGCTCAACAAAACCGTCTCTGATTCCGAGAAATTTCCATCGTCGAATACCAGCATGAATTCCGTACCATCCGGATCCAGGCCCTGAATCGAGTGTGGAATCCCGCTGGGGAAATACCAAAGATCGTTCTTCTTCGTGTCGGCAACAAAACTCTTGCCGCCGCGATCAATGGCCGTGATCCGGGCCGACCCGTAGAGCACGATCGCCCATTCGTCCGCTGTGTGCCAGTGCAGTTCGCGAACGCCTCCCGCTGTGAGTCGCATGTTTACGCCTGCGAGATCCTTCGAGACCGGCAGTTCCCGAATGGTCACCTCCCGCGACCATCCGCCTTCGTAAGCCCGCTTGTTCGCGAAAGAAAACGGATATTTGAAATTTTGAACCAGGCTCTTGGAATCCGTGGCCGGTGGCCATGCCGAATCGGGATTTTCTGCGTCCAGGGGCGGGTTTTTAGGACCAGGATCGGTTGCACTTCGGTCAGTCCGAGCTTTGGCAGCCTGTTGGCCTTCCTGCGCTGCGGCGCCGCTTACCGCCAAACTACCGGCTGCAGCGGCCAGAACGGCTGAGCCAATTCCAATAAATCCCCGGCGCGAAAATTCATTTTTCGTGCTGTCATTTTCCATAGCGTGTAACTCCTTTCGTACACTCCCGGTCGGAAGACCATCTTCATCGCAAAAGTGTCTGCATCGAACGTCCCCCAAAGTCCACTCAGCCTCCCACCCCGGCGCCAGACCGCGCCTGTACCGACATTCCGACTAGCGTCGCGATCAGGATCGCGGGATAGAGTTGTCCGATGAGCGATTCTGCGGTCGCCAGTGATCGCGCAATTCGATGTACTGGATAGGCGTCGCCGTAACTTACGCTGGTCAGGGTGGCAAAGCTGAAGTAAAACAAACGGCTCGGTTCACCTGTCGGAATTCCAGCAAAAGATGTTTGAAAATGGATTGCGTCGGGTCGCTCTTGCATGAGCAGCCTGTATCCGAAGGCCCAGGTCATTCCGATCAGTAAATACGCGGCGACTCCGCCCATGACCCGGTGCATGCTAACCGGACCTGGTCGAAACGTGTGCCGCAGCGTCATGACCACTAAGATCGCTAACCCGGAAATCTTGAGCGCAGTTTCCCAGCCCCGGTGGCCAAGCGATGGGTTGAATTCGACAATCAGATCCGCCATGAACTCCAGCACCGTCACCGCGATAATCAGATACATGAGAATTCTCTGGCGGATGGTCGCAACCGCGCCTGAGAACAGCATGAGCGTGAAAACCAGGTCGACCCCAATTCGCCCGGGACGTGCCAGACCAAACATCGGAACGAAAATAGTTAAGAACACCAGAAATGCCAGGAAGAAACTCAGCCCCCGGTCCTCGACCCAAAAAGGAACTAGCGACGCGTCCGTCCTCTTGCGCATTGTCTCGTTTACCTGCATCTGCACATTTCAAATAAAGGCACCCCGGATCGCGTGCACACATACACCGCAAGCTGATCAGGGGGGCCGGGGTTCACATCTTTCGGTTTATTCCGCAACGTGCCAATTCGAGCCGCGGCTGCGCTGGCTTAGATCTCGTGCAACTTTCTCTGTGTCCGGCCCGAGGTCCTTCTCATACACAACTCCCTTCTGGTTGACGATGAAGGTCATGACCCCGGATGATCGGTAGTCCGCGGGATACGCGACCAATAGCAGGCCGCCTTTTTTCTTACCGCTGGAAGCATAGCTGCTGGATCCGGCCGGTGGATTTGCTGTCACCATTCGGAAGTAGTATCCGTGGAAGGGAGCAGACGCTGTACCGGCAGTCGCGAGCGCCTGGGCATAGTGATTGACAGCATCATCGCCCGTAACCGGTGTCCCGTGCTCATTCTCCGCGGTCACCAACGCGCGGCAGACTTGAATCGCAGTGGCTTCGTTCTCTCCGACTATCCGGAAAGTAATTTCCTGCATACCTGCATCAGAATCGAAGGACCATGCCCCGTTTTTTGAAACCAGCGGGATCGGGAATGGCCAGTTTTCCGCGCCGATGTAAAGTACCGTGTGCCCGTCTGGTTCCTGGACCAGACGGTGCATCTCCTCATATTTCTGGGTGAACCGCTCGTGTTCGAGCTTGTCCTCAACCGGGTCGCTCGATGAGGTGATTTCCTTCCCTGCTCCAAGGATGGCTTCCACAGCCTGTTCATTTTCACTTTCCACAGCCTGATAGAGAGCATGGCAAGCTTCTCCCGGGGACGAGAACGTTTTTGGTTTCGATTGCTGGGCAAAACTCAATCCAGCGCAGCCCACCACTAGCAGCGTAGAAACGGCTAACGCAACCATCCAGGTGATCCCGCGTCGAGAAGATGTTTCGAGTATGAATTTCCTATTGCGCATAATTGCCTTCTCCATGTCGTAAGTAATGTTTTATGAATGGGACCGAGTTTACCGGTGACCACCGCCACCGCCGTGTCCACCACCGCCCCCGTGGAAGCCCCCTCCACCACCTCCGTGAAAGCCTCCCCCACCACCATGGGAACCGCCACCGAAGCTCGACTGCCCGCGAGACGAGAACCCTCCCGCGACGCCCCCATGACTAATGCCGCCGAATGCGCCGGAATGTCCCCCGGCCCGAGGCGCTGCCTGGCCATGGAAGTCGTGTCCGCCGGCAAAACCGCCGCCGTGAAATGCGTTTCCGCCATGAAATCCGTCTCCGCCACGAAATGCGCCACCGTGATTGAAGTGCTCGCGATTGGCAAAGACTCTGCTGTGCGATACAAAGCCGTGGTGGTCGAATTCGACGTCGTGATGGTGCCAATCAGATCCCCAGTGGTGCCAGCCCCAGCCAAACCCGCCAAAGAAGCCGATCCCAAAGCCCAAGCCAAAACCAATGCCTGGTCCCGCGATGTAGAGTCCTGGATACGAATACCAGCCCGGCCACACCCCAATCGGCGCTCCATAGACGAGCCAGGGATCATACTCCGGCACGTAAACAACCTGCGGGTCGGCTGGTTCGATCACAATGGTGTCTCCGTGCTTGCTGACTTTTTCCTGCGAGGTGCTGTTTAGGTTCCCCGCCTTGTCCGCATCCTGACGCATTACCTGGACAGCATTCATCACATCCTGCTGTTGGTTGACGTAGGCATCGCCGAGTGATGAGGTCCACGAAAGGTTCTTGTCCATGTTGGCGAGCACTGAAGGAAACTCTGTGAGCGCCTTCACACTCGGATCCCAGGGCTGCTTATCGACTTCTTTGCCAAGGTCTTCTCCCTTGAGATTGGAATGTTGTTGCATCCACCGGTCTGCTTCCACAACTTGATCCGGATAAGTAGAGGCTGCGAGGATCTGTGCAACCAAAGCATCCGGATATAGCGCGATCGGCGCTACCAGTTGCTGCAGCTGTTGCGGCGTCTGTGGCGCGGACTGGACCGGAGCTTGCGCGCTGGACTCAACTGGCGCTTGTGCGCTGGGTTGGTCCGGAGGTTCCGCGGTCTGAGTTGGAGGTTGCGCGGACTGGTCCGCTTGGGCGAAAGCTCCCGTCGCGGTGGTCAGTACAAGGAAATACGAAAGAATAAGTGCCAAACTCTGTTTCATTAATTTCACAATAAATTTAGATTTCACAATCAATTCTCCTGCGGCGGAGGCGCATCATGGCCTGCGCGGCGAACAATCGCAACGCATACCGAGTGACCTAACGCGGGCGCCGGATCTGTAGTTATCAGTTGTCAATTCACCATGTCAGCAGCATTGCGAGTTGCAGACTGCCGAAACGTGAGCGGGCATGCCGAATGATCACATTGGCACGCGATTTCCACGTCTTCACTTCCCGCGTCACGACACGCCTCTCCGCAATACTCTTGTCCCCTCGGCACATCGCAAAGGCATGGTATGTGCGCGCACTTTCTCGTCTTTTGATTAGCCATCAACAATTCCCTCCTTTCCTCTTCCGAATCGCTTACGCATTCACATTGTTGTTTGCATACGAGTCTCCAAAAGTCACCGATGCCGGCAGCTCTAGGATTTCCAAGGCTTTAGATCGTCCGTACAAAGAAAAGGACTGTCCCAAGTGTCCACAGGCTGATAGCAGTGTCGGCATTTGGACTGCCGGAGTTGGCCCGACACCGTGGATGTTGGTTCGAAAGGGGTATCCAATGGAACTTCAACTGCAATGACAGTCGTGAGAAGTACAGTTAGGTGTCTTCGCTAGCTTTGGTTTACACATGACAAGAATGCACTGGATAAATTGCGGTATTGCTGGTTTGCTGGTATCTCTCTCGGCGCACGCGCAATCGACGAATCCTCACCAGTCTCCCCCGACAACTGCGGCCGGGATCCACACGGCTGCGACATCTGGCTTGTTGCGAGAACTGGACAGCTCTCTTCAGAGGGTCGTGGCGAGAGTTGCACCCGCTGTGGTCCAGATCACGGTCAACGGGTACGGGCCTTCGGAGGACCAGGGACACAAAGAAACAGCGAAAATCGCCCGGCAGCATGCCATCGGCACCGGGATCATCGTCGATCCTGATGGCTACATCATGACCAACGCTCACGTCGTGGAAGGAGCACAGCGTATCCGCGTGATCCTGCCTCCGCCCCCTGCCGACTCTGAGCTCGAACTTCAGCCTATCCACGCCCAGCAGATTCTGGATGCTAGGGTGGTAGGCATCCACAAGCAATCGGATTTAGCTCTCCTCAAGGTGGAAGCAACCCATTTACCTAGCGTGCCTTTGCGCAACGATCTGCGAGTTCGGCAGGGAGAGCTGGTGTTTGCCATCGGCAGCCCCGAGGGACTGCAAGGCACAGTCACCATGGGCGTGGTCAGCTCTGTCGCCCGCGAACCCGATCCAGACGACCCTATGGTGTATATCCAGACTGACGCCGCCATCAATCCTGGAAACAGTGGCGGTCCACTCGTAGATATCGATGGCAACGTTGTGGGTATTAACACCATGATGTTGAGCAAGGGTGGCGGTAGCGAAGGGCTGGGCTTTGCCATCCCCTCGACAATCGTCAATTTCGATTATGAGAACCTTCGCAAGTACGGCCATGTTCAGCGCGTGACCATTGGCGCAAGAACGCAAAACGTTACGCCAACCATGGCAAAGGCGTTGGGCTTGACCAGGAGTTGGGGAGCAATTATTTCTGACATCAATGCCGGAGGAGCAGCCGAAGCAACAGGTCTGCAAATAGATGACATCGTTCTTTCGGTTGACGGTCGGCCAATCCTCGGCCTTCCCGATTTCATTGCCGCACTCTACCTTCATCCGGCTGACCGTGTACTGAGAATCGAGGTACTTAGAGGCGCCAGTCAAATGTCCTTCAACGTTCCCGTCGTGGTGTACCACGACAAAGAAGAGTTGTCCGACATTCCTGTCGTGCAAAAAAACCTGGTTCGGAGGCTAGGCATTTTTGTGACCGACCTCGACGAGAAGGTGAGGCCGCTGGTGCATGGCGATCGCAGCGACTCTGGAGTCTTAGTCGTAGCCCAGGCCGCCGGCTTCAGCGCAGTAGATACCGGACTGGAGGCGGGCGACATCATTCGCGCAATCGATCGCACCCCGATGCAGTCGATGTCGCAGTTCCTGGCAATGATCCACGCTTTCCAATCTGGTGACGCGGTCGTCCTTCAGATCGAACGCAATGGGAAACTGCAATATCTCGCATTCGAGATGGAATGAATTCTGAATCAGCCTGCCGCCCTAGGGGCTGCTCTTTCCCGAAGCGCGACGACCTCCACCTATGATCTACCCGTCTCGGACGGAAACGGACTACTTCCACCACAAGATTTAAGAAGCTGGGTACGACGCGAAGCCAGTGTCCAAAAGTCAACCGGCTGACACTCACACTTCCGGCAGCTCTGACACTTCGCCTGTGCTGGACTCGCTCCTCGACTTAAGTTATTCAAAATAAGCCGCCTATTTATGTTCCTAGTTTGGCATCCGGTGTGCCTTACCAAACGCATGAATTTGTTTTAAAGGAGAAACAGAAATGAAAATTAATAAAAGTGCTTTTATCGTTGGTTTGATGATCGCCTTTGCTCTTATGTTCGAACTCGCTGCTCACGCTGACGAGTCCGATCAATCCACTAAATTAACGTTTAGCCAGCCGATTCAGATCCCAGGGCAGGTCTTGCCCGCAGGGACCTACTTATTCATTCTGGCCGCTGATGATTCTGACCGAAATATTGTGCAGATCTTCAATTCGGACAAGACGGCCCTGTACGCAACCCTTCAGACGATTCCGACGGAGCGCGAGGATGCAACTGGAGATACTGCGCTCGCATTCGCGGAACCGGGAGACGGGAAACCGGAGGTCCTCCTGAAGTGGTTTTATCCTGGGGAAACAACTGGGAATGAGTTCGTTTATCCCAAACAGGAAGAGAAGGCACTAGCTCAAGATACGCAGCAGACTGTCGTAGCCAACCAACCGGCAGTATCGAACTCCGATACTCCCGGAGCCGGCAACTGAGTACATGGCATGGCATTTGCTCGAGCATCGTCATTCGACATATGACGTCTACGTGGGCGAATGCCGCGCCTGCGCCGTGCTCGTGAAAAGGGGTCACGATGCTAAGAATCACGAGCATCGTGTTGGTCGATGAGGCTTGTCGCTCTAACGACCTCTCCGAATCGAATTTCGATCGACAACCCGGCTGCAAAACTGAAAGCAAAAGCATACGATCTTCTCTGATAACCGAAAGTCGCACTAGAATCGTTTTAGTACCGAAGCCGGTATGAGCATTGCGGATCGAGGCTTACTCTTCTTCGCCAGCATCTCGCTGGAAGAGCGCAGGCGCATCGGGGTCCATACTTGCCCGGGAAGTGATCTCGATTCGACGCACAGCACAGATGTCGACTACGCAGAGTTGCTGCGCACCTTGTTTGAGCTGAAGGCGGGCAATTTCTACATCGCGCTGGCGGTGAGCGGGACCTCCGCCACGCCCTGACAATCATATGCAAATACCGAAACCGGATCAGCGGATTTTCGTCGGAATCATGCTCCAGTCGCCCCCCATATTGAGACCCGGAAGAAGTGCGCGACCGTTCGTTCGAACCCGGCAAGAATTGGCGCTGGTGCGGGAGAGACGGTTAATTTTTAATTGAAGCGCGGCGCGACTGTTCCGCGTGGTAACCGGATGGAGCCAAATGGCTGCCGTGAACTTGATTGGCTCGTACAACTACGCGCTCGTGGCGCTTTCGGTGTTGATCGCCATGTTTGCGTCGTACGCTGCTCTAGATCTCGCAGGTCGCGTGACGGCCGCGGGCGGTTGGGCTCGCGCGGTTTGGCTGCTGTGCGGGGCCGGTGCGATGGGGACTGGCATTTGGTCCATGCACTACATTGGAATGCTGGCGTTCATCCTGCCGATTCCCGTGGCCTACCACTGGCCGACCGTTCTGCTGTCACTGCTTGCAGCCATTCTCGCTTCGGTCATTGCGCTGTACGTGGTGAGCCGCAAGAAAATGAGCGCATCCCGAGCGGTCGCCGGAAGTACCCTGATGGGTGCGGGTATTGCGGGTATGCACTACATCGGCA
>WNFR01004673.1_pt1 | contig 14063 bp, 9 predicted proteins | sample 5400221 | NCBI WGS metagenome assembly WNFR01 (sample SAMN13153357, study PRJNA577476) | soil metagenome | isolation source: 40 cm soil under Madrone tree | place: USA:California | collected 2016-06-14 | reverse complement strand
TTGATAAGCTGTGCCGCGACTTTCGAGGAGGCGCCATGTCAATCGACCACGCGATGACGACGACGGCATTTGTCCTGGACGGGTATCGCATCACGAAGACCCTCGGCGTCGTGCGCGGCGTGACCGTCCGCTCGCGCTCGGTCATCGGTACGATCGGCGCGTCGCTGCAGACGCTGCTCGGCGGCAATATCACGCTGCTGACCGATCTCTGCGAGCGGACGCGCGAGGGAGCGCTTCAACTCGTGCTCGAACACGCGAAAGCGCTCGGCGGCAACGCCGTCATCGGGTTGCGCTACGACGCGACGGAAGTCATGCAGGGCGTGACTGAAGTCCTGTGTTACGGCACAGCGGTCGTCGTCACGAGAGAATAAGCTGGCGGGTCCGAAAGGATCCGCCCTACATGACAACGCAGCAATGGAATCCTGAGATCTATGAGAAACCGCGCGCTTCGTTTCCGATCTCGGGGCGGGCGTCGTCGAGTTGCTCGCGCCGAAAGCCGGCGAGCGGATTCTCGATCTCGGCTGCGGTGACGGCGCGCTCACCGAGAAACTCGTCGCCGCCGGCTGCGGCGTCGTCGCCAGCGCCGAACAGGTCGCGGGCGCCGTCACGCGCGACCTCGACGCGCGCGTCGCGCGCGCGGAAGCCCTGCCATTCGAACACGAATTCGCCGCGGTCTTCAGCAACGCCGTCCTGCACTGGGTGAAAGACGCCGACGGTGTGATCGCATCTGTCGCCCGCGCTGGTCGACGCGCGCGGCAACGCCTACGTCGGCACGATCAACTTCGACATCTTCCGCGACGCGGCCTTCAGGCCCGCGCCGGTGCTCCTCGTGCGGCCTGATGGTGACGCCGCGGTTGCGGCCGCGGAGCTCGACTTCCCGAACGGCAGTGTGATCACGCCCGACGGCCGGACGCTGATCGTCGGCGAGACCTTCGGCGGCCGGCTGACCGCCTTCGACATCCGGCCGGACGGTACGCTCGCCGGGCGGCGCACTTGGGCGGCGGTCGAGGGCATGAGCCCCGACGGCATCTGCCTCGATGCCGAGGGCGCCGTCTGGGTGGCGTCACCGGCTTCGGGCGACGTGCTGCGGGTGCGCGAGGGCGGCACGGTCACCGCGCGCCTCCGCGCGACGCAGCGGCCCTACGCCTGCATGCTCGGCGGGCTCGAGCGGCGCACGCTGTTCGTCTGCACCGCGCCCACGCATCACCGCGACAAGCTCGTCGCGCGGCCGCCGAGCGGCCGAATCGAGGTCGTCGACGTCGCGGTGGCCGGTGCCGGGCTCCCGTGACGGCGGGACGCCCTGGAGGCCGCGCTCTCGTACCACCCGACGAACCCAATCGCGGCACAGGAAGCGCAGGGGGACGGTGTCCGAGTGGCGTGGCGCTGGCTGCGCTCGATCTTGACCTCCGCAGCTATGCCGCCTTGGCGGAGACGGCCTTGGCGAGTTTTCGCGCCAGCTCAATGGCCTTGGCGACGCCCTCCTTGCGGGCCACGGTCTTCACACGGGCACGCTCGACGCCCTTGAGCCTCTTCAGGGCCGCGAGATACTGACCCTGCCGCCTGCGGGCGGCGCGGGCTTTCGCCGTCATCGTGAACTTCCGCTTGGGCCTCTTCACGGCGGTCGCCCGAGGACCCGCGGGGTGACCCGCTGCCTTGGCGGCCGCGTGCCCTGCCCTGAGCGTCGCTAGTTCCCGGTCGAGCGCCGCGATACGAGCCGGTCGCTCCTCCGCGAAGCGCCGAACCTCTGCGAGTGATGTCTTGCCTTCCTGGATCAGCCGATTGAGCGCGTAGGCAAGGTCAACGGCGGGAATCTTGCCAAGCTCGGTCGTTCGCGGCATCGAACCTCCCCGCCGCCGTCGATACCAGGAGCCGCGCTCACGGGCAACGTTTGCCGTGGCGAGCAGCCAGCCGTTTGCAACCGCCCTCGACGTGCTCGCACACAACCCGGAACCCTCGCGTGCGCCGAATCACCTGGCCTCGCGCCACGATGAGGGCGCAGCGACAGCGGAACTCCACGAGGTAGACCTCCTGATCGGCGGGACCGAGCAGCAAGAGGTCCGCGATCCCGAGGTCGAATCTCCCGTACTCTCTGGTGGTGTCTCCAGACTGGAGGGTCTCCAGCTACGTCTCCCGTTTCGCTTCCGCCGGAGGCGTGGGGTTCTTGGCCGGCGCATCAACCTCCGGCGGCTCGCGCAGTCCCTTCTTGAACTCCTGCAAACCCTTGCCGAGGTGGGCCCATCATCTCGGGCAGGCGACCGGGGCCGAAGATCAGCAGGACGATCACCACCCGGATCACTTGCAGGTCCGCCCACCCGACTTTCCGCGACAGGTGCCCGAGCAGCACTCCGACGCCTGACTACACGTGGCGCCGGAGTGCAGGCACGTCCCCAGCGTCGTGGTCGTGGTGCTGCTGGTCGTCGTGCTCGTACTGCTCCTGGTCGTGGTGGTCTTCCGCGGCCTGGTCGTGGTGGTGGTGGTGCTCGTCGTGGCAACGCTGGTGCTCGTAGAGCTCGTGGTCGTGGCGGTCGTGCTGGTGGTCGACGTCGAGGTGGTCGTGGTCGGCGGCACGAAGTCGAAGCTGCCGAGCGAGGTCAGCGGCGACAGGTTGCCGACGTGGTCGACGATCTGCACCGCCAGGTACACGACGTGCCCCCCGAAGCCGGGATCGCCAACGACCAGCGACGTGCCGCCATCGTGGTTGCCGCGGGGTGGCGTCGGCGGCGCCGCCACCGGCGTCGCGACGTCGAATGCCGCCTGCGTCGTGATCGGTCCGGCGAGGGAGAAGCGGAAGTCGAAGCGCGCGGCAGTCCCGCAGTAGAGGTCGTCGCCCGGGATGCGCGAGGTCGTGATCGTGACCGTGTTCGAGCCGAGATCGCGGCTCGTGGAGACGACGTCGCCCGGCGCGAGGCGCGCGGGCGGGATCGTATCCTCGCCGAAGCGGTTGTTGTTGTGGAGGTTCACCTGCGGGTTGTAGGCGCCGTCGCGGCCGTCGAGGTTGGCGGTGTTCGCCGTGTTGCACATCGGCGCCGGGGTGTCCCACAGGAAGAAGTTCCCCTCGCGGGTGGGCCACGCGATCTCCAGGAGGCCATCGTCGTCGACGTCCCCGGCGGCCGGGGACCCGGTGTGCCAGCCGCCCGTGAGCTTCGGCCAGTTCGCCGGCTCGCGGCCGGTGAAATCGAAGGCGTGGACGAGGTAGAGGCCGTTGGCGGAGACGAGCTCGGGGAGGTTCAGCGTGTCGCCGGGGTCGACGGTCGCGCCCACGTTGGCGAGCAGCGGGACCGTAGTGAGCCCGAAGTCGTCGATGACCTTCGGGAAGCCCTCCAGGGGCTGGCCGGTGGCACCGGTCCACGCCTGGAGCACGTGGTGGAAGGGCTCGTTCTGCCCGACCAGGACCAGGTTCACGAGCCCGTTCAGGGTGACGCCGACCTTGGCGAGGTCGAGCTTTCCGTCGCGGTCGAGGTCGCCGATCGCCGGATACTCGAACAGGTTGAGGACACTGCTGTTGTCCTGCGCCGTGTCGGAGAGCGCCCCGTGCGCGCTCGGATCCATGTCGCGGAGACGCGTGCCGTCGGGCCGGAAAAGGACCAGGTTGGAGGTGGTGAGGCTCGCCGCCACCTCGAGGCCGGGCGATGGATCGAGGTCACCGACCGCGACGTTGTGGCCCGGGCCGATGAGCGGCAGGATGTTGATCGCGAGGCCGTCCAGCTTAACCGGCCAGCCGGGCACGAAGGGGCCGCCGCTGTGCAGGTTCCCGTCGTGCTGGAGCGCGTAGATGCGGCCCGAGCCGCCGGCCGCCGCGAAGGCCGCCGCCAGCACCGTGCCCGTGTTGAGACCGGGGATGGAGGTGGGGTTCCCCTGGTCGTTGGGGAAGAACTGGCTCGCGTCGCCCGTCGCCTTGTAGACCTCGTTCGTCTCGATGACGACCTCGAGATGCCCGTCGCCGTCCAGGTCGGCGAGCACGGGCGTGTTGATGCTCTCCGCACCGACCGGCGTCTGCCCGGCGCCCGGGTTCGGGTCCTGGATCTTCACCGGCCAGCCGGGGAGGAGGGTGCCGGTGCGGTCCCAGGCGTAGACGTGCTGGTCCATCGCCGCGACCACGATGTCGAGGAAGCCGTCGCCGTCGAGGTCGCCCAGCACCGGCGAGCCGAGGATGCCGGTCTTGACGTGGTTCGTATTGGTACGCAGCACGGGCGCCGAGAACGCCGGATTGATGCGCACAGGGAAGCCGGGAAAGGGCGTGCCGTCGTGGCGGAAGACGTACACGTCGCCCTCGATGTTGGCGTAGACGATCTCGGGGTAACCGTCGTGGTCGAGGTCGCCGATCGCCGGCCGTGAGGTTGTCGTCGGCGAGGGCGGCGCGATCCGTCCGCTTGCGAAGGCCGGCGCTGCGAGATGGGTCGCCACGTTGCGGGCCATGTTGGTCGTCACCGGGAAGCCGGGGAGCTGCGACCCGTCCGCGCGGAAGGCGTAGATGCGCCCGGCCGCGGTCGCCTGCACGATCTCCATCCGGTTGTCGCCGTCGAGGTCGACCATGTGCGGGGGCGGCTCGCCGCCGCCGTCGATGAGGCCGTCGCCATTGGCGTCGATCGCGATGGGCCAGCCCGGATGAATCGTCGGGTCGTGGTGCACGAAGAAGACCTTGCGATCCTCGCCGAAGTTGGTCGGATCGTCGTGGTCGAAGACGCGCAGCCGGACCGTGAACGCGAACTGGTTCGAGGGCACGTTCGCCTGCCCCTGGACGACGACGCCCGAGGGCGGCGCGGAGAAGTCGGTGCCGGCCGGGAACGCGTTCATCACGTCGGCGAGACTCAGGTTGGCGAGAAGCGCCCCGGGGCGTCGGGGCGGTGTCGTGGTCGCGTCGAAGCCGATGCGGCTCGGGCCCGACCCGCTAGCGAACTGCCTGAAGCTCGTCGGCTCGATGCCGATCCCGAACTCGAGTGCCCAGGTGAAGGGGCTGGTCGGGTTCCGGTCGTCGGCGGCGGTGCCCTCGACCGGCACCTGCGCCGGCCCGGCGATCGGATCGAGGATCTGGAACCACGCCGGGCGCTCGAGCGTCGCCTCCGGCGGGATCTTGGCCGGGATGTTGAGCTCCGGCACGCCGAGCCGCTCGAGCGCGGCGCGCAGGTTGACCCTGCCGTAGCCGAAGTGCTGGTCCCAGCCCACCTGCGACGGATCGGGGTCTCCGGTGCCGGCGGTGTCGCCGGGGAGGACATCGTCGGCGGTGAGCGTCAGTATCTGCTTCACCTCGTTGGCGGTGAGCGGGCGCGTCAGCAGGCCGCGCTGCACCAGCTGCTTCGCGTACGACATGAGGAGGCCAGCCGCGCCCGCGGCCTGGCCGGTGCATTCGGAGCCGGTCACGCCCTTCATGTCGATGTGCGCATGGCCGCCGTACTGCGTGAGGTTCGAGTCGCGGAACCAGGTGCCGACCGGCCCGGTGAGGGCGACAGCGGGGAACGGGGGCCGGTTGGGATCGACGTCGCGGCTAACACCCTCGAGATCGGCGACGGTGCCCTTCACGAAGATCGTGTTGTTGAAGTTCGTCGGCGAGTTGTGGTCCGCGGTGTTCAGGTCGGAGGACACGTCCATCTCCGCGACGCCGTGCTCGTAGGCATATTGCGTCGCTGCCTGGGCGAACTCGGTGGTTGTGACCGCGCCGATCGCGGCCTCGGTCACCTCGATGCCATTGTCGGCAGCATAGAGGAGGCACAGCGCGAAGTTGTTATTGTCGGCGACGAAGGTGTCCCAGATGCGGATCGGGACGAGCCGGCACTGGGGGCAGAGACCAATCCCCGCGAGGCCGTTGTTGCCTTCGGCGAGGGCGTCCGAGGCGCGGCCGCTGCCATGGTTGTTCGCCGAGCTGTACGAGCTCGCGTCGAAAGGGTTGTTGTCGTCGTCGAAGAAGTCCCAGCCGGCGATGTCGTCGACGAAGCCGTTGCCGTCGTCGTCGACACCGTCCGAGAAGTGGACCAGCACGTCTTCGGCGTCGAGCTTCGTCGGGTCACCGTGCGGGCCCTCGTCGGGCCGCACCTGGAACTGCGGCTGGGCCGCCGCCCCGTAGTCCTCGGCCGTGAAGATCCCGTCGCCGTCGCAGTCGTACTCGGCGAGCGGGCGGCCTTTCTGCCCGGCGGTGGGGCCGCACGGGACGGGCAGCTCCCCCGTGTTCAGCCGGACGCGCCGCCTGAGCTCTTCCCGGTCCCACTGGATGCCCGTGTCGCAGATGGCGATGTCGGTCGTCTGCTCGCCGATCGAGAGCTTCCAGGCGAGATCCGCGGAGACGCCGGATATCTGGGGCTGGTTGAGGCGGTCGGGCCGCGATGGATCGTGGTAGAGCGCCGTGGTCTTCGTGCCGTTCGGCGCGAAGCCGAAGAGGCGATGCTGCTCGTCGAAGACGCCGCAGCCGCCCGACGGGCAGGCCACGGCCTTGTCCGGGTCGTCGGGTTCGGCCTTGTCGAAGTCCGGGTCGTTCGGCGTGTTCGCGCGCGGATCCGTGTCGGTGGGTGGGCCGGGGAAGATGCGCGCATCGCCCGCAACGAGGGCCGCCATGCCCCCCACGAGGAGGAGCGCGAAGAGGACGGTGCTCCGACGGCGCATTCCGCCTCAGTGCCCCCCCGACCGATGCAGTCGCGACTGGTTGCTCGTCTGCCCGGGCGGCTCCTCGTAGTTGCCCGTGTTGCGGAGGTCGTGCCGCTTCTTCGGCCACTCCTCTCGCCCGGCTGTAGCTGCCGTGTCCCAGACGAACAGGTTGCCCTCGCGCGTGAGGACCACCACCTCGTTCATGCCGTCACCGTCGACGTCGCCGATGGCGGGGTTGGCGATGTGCCAGCCGCCGGTGAACTTGGGCCAGCCGGTCGGCTCGACCCCGTTGGCGTCGAAGGCGTGCAGGTAGTAGCCCGCGCTGCCCTCGACGACCTGCGGCAGCGGCGTGGCCCCGACGTGCGCGATCGAGGGGCCGGTCAGGAACTGCAGCTCCTCGATGTGATGCGGATAGGCCGGGAGGTACTTGCCGGTGAGCGCAACCCAGGCGCTGGTGTGGTCGTCGGCGGTGAGCTGTTCCTCGGGCAACACCACGGCGAGCGAGCGCCCGAGGCCGGCCGCGGGCGCCGCGAACGCGAGCGCCCCGGGCGCGGCGAGCGCGCCGAACGCGCCCTCGCCGAGCGCCGCGAACGACGGCGTGTCGGGGCTGTTCGAGGCCGGGTACCCCTCCGTCGCCATGACCAGGTAGTTGCCACTTGGGTCGGAGCCGTAGAACGAGGTTCCGTCGGACGCGAGCAGGTAGGCCGGGCCGGCGTACGAGAACACGCCGATCTCGAGCGTGCCATTGCCGTCGACGTCGGCGAGCGCGGGCGAGGCGTTGATGCCCTCGCCCACCACCGGCAGGAGCTCCTTCGAGAGGATGCCAATCTTGGCCGGCCAGCCCGGCAGGAAGGGGCCCCCGGCGTGGTTGTTGCCGTCCTCGTGGATGGCGTAGACGCGGCTGTTCGCCGGGCTGAGCAGCGGCGCGAGCGCCGCGGCGGTGGTGCTCGTGAGCGAGAAGTTCGGCGGCTCGTCGTACTCCTCGTTGGTCCCAACCACGATGTCGGGGGCGCCGTCGTGGTCGATGTCGCCGACGGCCGGCGAGTCGATGATCTTGCTGCCGCGGAAGGCGCCCGGCTTCGGGGTCACCTTGTGGGTGTTCGGGTCGATCGACACCATCCGGCTCGCGTCGACCACCAGCACCGGGAAGCCGGGCCGCGCCACGCCCTGACCGTTCCAGACGTACACGTGCCGGTCCGCGGCACCGACGATGATGTCGAGCCCGCGGTCGCCGCCGAGCGCGGCGAGCACGGGCGAGCCGATGATGAACCGGTCGACCGTGTTGGCCGGATCCCGCACCGCGTGGCTCGAGTAGAGCCGGTTCACCTGGACGGGGAAGCCGGGCTTCCGGTTACCGCGATAGTCCCAGGCGTACACCTTGCCCTCGACGTCGGCGGCCACGACGTCGAGCAGCCCGTCGCCGTCGATGTCGCCGATGGCCACCGAGGCGAGGACGGCGGCGCGGATCGGCGTGGGGATGGCCTTCGAGGCGTAGGCCGCCGAGCCGGTGACGATCGCGAGCGGGTCCGTCGCTACCGGCCACCCGCGCAGGTTCGACCCGTCGGCGTGCTTCGCGTAGACGAGGCCGTTCGACGTGCCGAAGACGATGTCGCCGACGCCGTCGCCGTCGAGGTCGGCGATCGCCGGCGACGAGGCGCCGTCGGCGCCGAGCTGGAGCGGGTACTGCGCCTTCAGGTCTGGGTCGTCGTGGATGAAGATGGTGCGGCGGTCCTCGCCGAGCTGGTGGCCCGGCTGGTCGAGCACCTGCACCCGGAGCGTGTAGGTGAACTGGTCGTAGTCTCTGGAGCTCGGGTCGGCCACCTCGGCCTGCCGGCGCGCGATCTGGGCCGCCGTCGGCTGTGGGATCTTGGCCGGCTTGATCGTCGCCAACACGCCGTCGAGCGGGGCGGTGCGCGTCGCGCCGAAGGGCACGATGTCCACCCACTCGCTCTCGAGCGGGTTGACACCGTAACCGATCTGGACGCGGTAGGTGTAGCCGCTGGCGCGCTGGGCCGCGGCGCGGCCCACGACGCCGATGTTGCCGTCCCGCATGGGATCGAGCGGCTGGAACCACACCGGCGAACGGATCTCGGCCTCGGGCGGGATCTTGCCGGCCAGGATGCGCGCCACCGCGGCGTGGGCGTTGATGCGGCCGTGCCCGGTGAACTGGTCGGTGCCGGCCTCGGAGGCGTAGCGGATGGTGTCGGGGAAGGTGATGGCGCGCTGATACTCGAAGTTGAGGTCGTCGGCGGTCTGCTCGAGCACCTGCCGCAGCTCGTTCGCCGTGAGCGGACTGCCGAGCGTGTGGGCGGCCACCGCATCGCGGGCCGCGGACACGAGCAATCCCATGATGCCCGAGCTTCGTCCCGTCGCCTCCGAGGAGCACGAGGTCGACGACACGCTCACCGAGATGTTGCCGCCGAAGTTGGTGCAGCCGTCGATGAACAGCCACGACTGCGGCTCGACCGTCTTCAGCCCGAAGTCGCGGATGGAGTTCACGACGATCGTGTGGACGTAGTTGGATGGATAGTTGTGGTGCCAGGAGTCCTCGTCGGCGGCCGACGCCATCACCGGGACGTTGTGCCGGTAGGCATAGTCCACAGCCTGTTGCCCGAAGCCCGAGTTGTTGAGGGTGCCGAGCGCCTCCTGGATCACCGCCGCGCCGGTGTCGACCGCGAACACGACGCCTTGGGCGAAGCGGTTCACCTCGGCGACGAAGCTGTCGCCGACCCGCACCGGCATGACCATGCAGTTCGGGCAGGTCCCGAGGCTGCCGCCGTTGTTGGCCTCGGCGGTCGAGTCCTTGGCCTCGCCGGTGCCGTGGCCGAACTGCACCTCGTCGAAGGGGTCGTTATCGTTCTCGAAGAAGTCCCACCCGGCGATGTTGTCGACGTAGCCGTCGCCGTCGTTGTCGACCCCGTCGGAGAAGGTCAGGATCAGGTCCTCGGGATCGATCACCCCGTTGCCGTTGCGGTCCGACACCCGGGGGTCGTTGTCGTAGTCGGGCGCGTTGAAGACGCCGTCCCCGTTGCAGTCGTAGGGGTCCGGGCCCGGAGGGCCGGGCGGCGCGCACTGCGGCACCGGCAGTTCACCGCGGTTCAGGTAGAACTTTTTCCGCAGGTCGTTGAGGGCCCCGAGATCGTTCCACTTGATTCCCGAGTCGAGCACCGCAATCACCACGTCGGACCGCCCGGTCTCGAGCCGCCACGCGATCTCGACGCTCATGCCGCTCACGCCGAAGAGCTCGTTCGGGCTGATCAGCACCGTCGGGTCGGTGGTGCACACGCTGGTGCTGGCGAACTTCCACATCTCCCCGTTGCAGCCGCTCATCTCGTTGGGCATCGGGATGCAGCCGGGTGGATTGCCCGAGGAATCGCAGCGGTTCGCGTCGGTGCGGAACGGGAACTCGGCGCGCGCGGTCAGCGCGACGAAGAGCGTCAGGCTGCCGGCGACAGCGAGCGAGCAATAACGCATCGACGGGACCCCCTCGGCGCGTGAGGCACGCCATCCAGACCCAATCCGTCGGCGCCGCAGAGACGCCGTCGGGTCGCCACTACCGGGCGACGGTGTAGGTTCCAGCGGCGGGCAACGGGAGACAAACCTGCGATGGCGGGATTTTGCGCGCGGACATAAGGTAAAGGTCCGCTGGCTACAGGCGGGCGGCACGCCCGGTCAGACGGGATGCACGCAGCGGCGCCGACGTACGGGGTAGGTGCGGCCGTGCGGGTGCAGTAGTTGAAGTTGGGCGACCGCACGGCCCAGTCATCCGAGGTGGAGATGGAACGCGTTCCCGATCACCCTGGGCGAGATCGAGGGCCTGCGGGGGGTAGCTCGCGCCGGGTGGGGTCGGGCCGAGCGCCAGCAACTGGGTGGCGCAGAGCGCCTCCACCGCCAGCGGCCCCACGTCGCCCGCGTTCGCGCGCCCGCACGGGTTGTAGGGCGCGCTCTGCAAGTTGGTGTGGGTCGGTGGTCAGGCCAGCCGGGTCGGTGTTCGCGTTGAAGCAGTTGCCCGGGTTGTGAAGCGTGGTGGCGAGACCGATGTCCCCGTTGGTGGGGTGGCCGAAGAACCCGTTGTTCGAGAACTGGTTGTCCCAGACATGGTTGCCGAAGGCCTGGTAGTAGCAGGTCTGGGTGTTGGGGTCATACGGCAGCCCGCCCTGGCAGTTCGCGCCGGGGGGGCGCTCCTGGTCGGGCAGCTCGGGATCGCTGGACTCAAAAGGGGTGCCTGTTCTTGTTAACCCGCAAGCTCTGATGCTGTCCCCGCTCTCTTGCGGTCGAAGAAAGCACGTTCGCCTTCACGCCCTGACGTAGAAGGTGCCAGTTGGAGAGCCGCAGCCCGTCGTGCACTTCGCACTCGTGCGAGGAGCTTCCGGCGCACCTTCTCGCCGGCTCCTCCGACTGGTCGCGTTGCCGTCACGGATTCTCCCCGAGGAAATGTTGAAGCTGGCCCCCTATTTTTGGACGGGGGCTCACCTCTCGACGGGATTCGGAGCGCCTCGGCAAGCGTGTATCCAGACAGCGTTCCCGCACAAAGCTGACCCGCGCCGCTAGCTTCGGAGAACAACCCGGGGACGAAAGCGAGGCTTCGACCATGAGACAAGCAACGGTGCGTAGGGTCGGACCTATCATGTTACTCGCCATTTCCTGCCTGTGGACTTCTTCGGCGCGGGCCGACGGAGATCTGAGCAAAGTCAACCACATCATCATCGTGATGCAGGAGAATCATTCCTTCGACAACTACTTTGGCGTGCTCCCCTACGCCAGCGGCACGCCGTATCACCGTGGCGGCGGAGCATGCGCGCCCGCTGATCACACCTGCGTCGATGGGCTCAGGTGCAAGCGGGATTCCGCCGGCAATTACACCTGCACCAACTCGAATGTTGACGACGATGGCAGCCCCGTTTTCGCCTTCCACGATGCCAACTACTGCACCGGGCCTGACCTCCAGCACAACTGGCAGGGCAGCCACAGCGAAGCCAACTTCAACAATCCCGCAGCTGCGTTGGCATCCAGTCCCAATGACGGCTTCGTCCTGGTGAACGACGCCACAGAGCAGACCGACAGTGGCGAGAGCCCGACCGACGACGATACGATGGGCTTCTACAACGAGAGCGACCTGCCATTCTACTACGCCCTCGCCGAGAGGTTCGCGATCGACGACCGCTACTTCTGCTCGGTCGTCGGCCCGACCTTCCCGAATCGTTCCTACGAGATGGCGGCGACGTCCTTCGGCCATCTCACGACCAACGAGATCATTCCCCCGCCGGGCGGCTACAAGCCGATCACCGGAACCATCTTCGACCTGCTCGATCGGAACGGCGTGAGCTGGGTCAACTATTTCTCCGACCTGCCGACGTCGGGCATCTTCCGCCAGTCCGCATCTTCCCATGTGCAGCCGGTGAGCGCCTTCTCCACCGCGGCCGCCGCCGGGACGCTGCCCGCCGTGTCACTCGTCGATCCGTCGTTCATGAAGGACCAGACCATCAACGGCTCGGTGTTCGAGACCGACGAGCATCCGCCCAACGACATTCGGGCCGGCCAATACTTCGTCTCGCAGATCGTGAACGCTGTACGGAACAGCCCGAGCTGGAGCGACTCGATCATCTTCATCACCTACGACGAGCACGGCGGGTTCTACGATCACGTTGCGCCGGCGGCGGCTCAGCAGGGGGGCGCCCTGAATCCCGACGGCATCAACCCCGGCCAGTGCGAGGATCTCTCGAACCCGCCGGCCAGCGAACAGCCCGGCGGCGGTGCGCAGTGCGGGATCAGCCAGTCGGATGCGGCTGCGATCTGTCCAGGGTTCACCGCGACGGGTTCGTATCCGGCGAATTGCGCCAACTTCAATCAACTCGGCTTCCGGGTGCCGTTCATCGCGGTGTCGCCGTTCTCCAAGCCGCACTACGTGTCGCATACCGTGGGCGACCACACGTCACTGCTCGCCCTCATCGAGAAGCGCTTCTTCAGCCTTGCCGGCGGTGGAGGTACGCGGCCGCACCTGACCGCGCGTGACCAGTACGCGGCCACGCTGGAGGACATGTTCGATTTCAACAAGGTGCCCTCGAGGAACACGAGCGTTCCGGCGGCGCCCCTCCCGAGCGCCAGTGATCCTGGCTGCTGATCCGGGCTGCGCCTCCCATATAAGTAGCTCGGTGAATACCTGCCACCACGCAATCGCGTTTGCATCAGCACCCAGCTTCTTAACTTCCCGTCGATCGTGATGTTTGCAAGAAGTACTGGTGATCGGCGTGCCACCGGCAGACGCGATACTCTCGCCGCCAAGCGACGTGGATCGGCCGCATCCAGATCGATGATGCCGTAGCGCCGGAGCATTGACAGCGTGCGGTGTCCGCTGAGCGCCATGGTGGTATGCCGATCCACGCCGGAGTCGATCAGATGCTGAGGCGTGAATCGTCGCGCCCGGCCGCGCCACAATCGGGCTCAGTTGTCGCGCGCCCACAGGAAGCCGGGCTGGTGGCGCGCCGCCGGGCTGTGCGCGAGGGGCAGCGGCTCGCGGACCGCAGCCTCGAAAGCCTCGGGTCCCGGTCCGATCGACATGCGATGGCGGAAGAAGTCGGCCCACAGGAACTCCGCGAAGGCGGTCTCGGTCTTCACGTAAGCGCCGGCATCGCGGACGTACCCCGCCAGGCTGCGGTAGGGATCGTCCACCAGCCCCTTCACGTGCTTCGGAAGCGCGTCGACGCCGTGGCGTCGGCCCTCGGCATCGATGGGATGCACCCAGTGGCGGGCGTCCATCTCGACCTGTGTTAGACCCGGCGGCATGCGCGCTCGGTCTGTTCATGCTTCTGCTCGCCTGCAGTCCCCGCGCAACGTGCTGACGGTGCGTACGCTGATCGAGGATCCGGCTCGAGCACGACGGTGAGGCGATCCTGCTCGTCGGCACGGTGGAGAACCCGCGCGTGCACGTACCCAGCCAGGGTCCCGGCTACACCGCCTTCACGCTGAGCGACGGGACGGCGCGCGTTTCGGTGATGTCTGGGGGACGCAGCCGCTCGGCATCGGCGACGTGGTCGAGGTGCGCGGCGCGTTTCACAACGAGCTCCGCTTGGGGAGCGAGGTGGTGCCCGACGCCGTCGAGGCGAAGTTCGTGCGCGTCGTCCGCGCCGCTGCACAACCGCCCGGAACGCCGGTCAGCCCGCCACAGGGGCGCGTCGGGAAGACGCGGTCGAGCGGACACCGCCGAGGTCGCGTTGGACCGCATCCCGAACTCCTGGGCGAGATCGAGCGACTTTGTGGGCGCGGCTCCACCGACGCCGGTCCCACCGTGAGGCCGGGTGAAAGCATCTCCCCGCGAGACTGCGCCCGTCAGGCTTCTCGCTTGGGTTTCGAGGCTGGGTCGTCGCTCTCGGGTGCCTTCTCGATCTCCGGCGGTTCGCGCAGGCCCTTCTTGAACTCCTGCAACCCCTTCCCGAGACTCCCCATCATCTCGGGCAGGCGACCGGGGCCAAAGACCAGCAGGACGATCACCA
>WNFR01004671.1_pt1 | contig 14064 bp, 17 predicted proteins | sample 5400221 | NCBI WGS metagenome assembly WNFR01 (sample SAMN13153357, study PRJNA577476) | soil metagenome | isolation source: 40 cm soil under Madrone tree | place: USA:California | collected 2016-06-14 | reverse complement strand
AGGAAGGGGAGACCTGGGTGCTTAGATACCGGGTCACAAGCGCGGACGGCAGAAGAGTCGAACACATCGCAACTATCGGACTTGTCCGGGAATTTCCGAAGGATAAGGACGCATGGCGCGAAGTCGACAGACTCGGACTCGGAGTGCGAATCAACGACACGCCAGCCCACGGCCGTGCTTCATTCCATTCTCTTGCGGAGCATTACTTGAAGGCTGATTTTGGGGCGGATGCTGTGCGCCCGAAATCCGCAAACACCATCCCCATCGTTGAGCACTATGTTCGCGACTACCTGATCAAACGATTTGGTCAGCAAATCGCGGAGGACATCAAGCCGCTTGAAATACAGAAGTGGCTCAAATCCCTTAACGAAACGGGCGGACTTGCATGGACGACGATAGCAAAGATGCGGTGCCTCATGCACCGCATCTACAAGGTCGGCATCCTACACGAACACGTCGCGAAGAATCCCGTTATGCACGTCGAGACGCGTTCCAAGTCCACCTACCGGGCAATCATCATCACCCCGGCCCAGACCGTGGCGATTCTGAAATCCCTACCCTCACCGCTTCACTACACGTTGGTGCTCACATGTGCGGCGACTGCGCTCCGCTCGTCGGAGATTCTCGCGCTGCGCTGGGCGGATGTGCACTGGCACGAGGGGAGGATTCAAATTTCAAAGCGCTGGGCCAAAGGAGAAGACGGAGAAACAAAAACCGATGTGTCGGACGGTTACGTCCCTCTACATTCGCTTTTGGCCGGGCATCTTCGTGCGTGGCAATGCCAGACGCCGCATGCGAGTGAAACCGACTTTGTGTTCCCGTCGTTCAGAGCAAAAGGTAGGAAGCCGCTCTGCTCTTCTGTATTCGTCGCCGACTACCTGCGACCAGCCGCAAAGAAAGCCGGAGTACACATCGATGACGGCCAGAGGTTCGGACTTCACAACTTGCGTCACTCGCTTAGCAACTGGCTGGTGAACAAGGCGAAGGTCGAACCCAAGACCGTGCAGGGAATCCTGCGTCACAGCAAGATTCAAACGACGCTCGATCTGTATACGCAGGAAGACAGCGACGAAACACGGGCCGCACAGGGCGAATTCCTCAACGCTGTAGGGATGAGCGCAGCAGTGAATTAAAAGCTGTGGGTTGAGTTGTGGGTTGGAGTTTCCGGTGTCACGTCCGGTAACTCTTTTAGAAAGAATGGCGGGGACGACGAGACTCGAACTCGCGACCTCTGCCGTGACAGGGCAGCGTTCTAACCAACTGAACTACGTCCCCGCGGTGGTGGTGCTGTCACTAGCGGATGGTGGGCAGTGCAGGGCTCGAACCTGCGACCTCCTGCTTGTAAGGCAGGCGCTCTAACCAACTGAGCTAACCGCCCTCTGCTCACATTTCTCCATGCTACAGGAAGCAGCCCGCATCGTCAACGAAACGCGCCAATTTTTCATTTTTGGCGCTTTTTCGTGAAAATCTGGCGAGAGCGCATCGGTTGCGAAATATTCGCGCAGCCAGTAAACTCAATGTCTTGTTATCCATTAAAGGAACATCCCAGAGATGCTGCTGAACCGCGATTATGTGGGCCATATGGCCTCGCAACTGGTCAAGAAACTCGTCGAAGACGAGCAAATCGCAATCAAGGAAAAAGACGTCGAGCCGGTGATCCTGAAGGTGCGGACGCGGATGATGGAAGAGATCACCATCGAAGATAAAATCAACGAAGAAGTGCGCACCATCCTCACCCAGCACCAGGATGAAATGCGCCGCGCCGGAATTTCGTACCAGGAAATGTTCAAGAAGGTGAAGGGGCAGCTGGCGCGGGACCGCAAACTGATTCTGCGGTAAGCCGTTCGCGAATTCAGAGTGGCACGGAGATAGGGGCGAAAGAACAGAATGCGATTGAGCCGGGAAAAAATCGTGCGCATCTCGCACCAGATCGTGGACCTGCTGGTGCAGAGCAACGAAGTGGAATTTATCGAAGACCGCGACACTATCCGCCAGCACATGGTCCAGACCATGACCAACATCCTCCGTGAGGAAGAAAAGATCGAAGTCGAAGTCCGCAAGAAGATCGCCTCGCAGAAGAAAGAGATTCTGGAGGGCAGCGAAGAGTGGGACTTGCTGTTTCGGAAGTATTATTCCGATGAGTTGAGGCGCGCCGGCATCGCCGCCGCTCCCGAAGAGCACCAGAAAGCCGGCCACGGCGGGCATCGGTAAGAGCAGAGAAAGAGCGAGCAGAAATTTGGGCCTCGTTTCCCGGAAAGGGAAGCGGGGCTTTTTTGTATTTTGAGAAGAAAGATTTCACCGCAGAGGTCCACAGAGTTCGCGGAGGAGTGGAGGTAGTCCCAATGGTCGCGGTGGTGGTTAGGTGTTGCCACGGTCCCTCCACTGCGTGGCCGACGTTCGCGCGGCGCGAACGGAGGAAAAAATCGGCCACTCCGGTCGGGATGACAGAGTTTCGGAATTGGGGGGAGGGGATCATCGGAGGGCACCGGGAGAGGTGGGGCGGCGGCGGTTGAAGAGGAGGCCGCGGCGGGCGGCGAGGCGGCGGCATTCGGCTTCATCGGGAGGGGGAATGTTGAGGTCAAGATTCTGGGAGCCGCGAGGGAGAGTTGGGTCGATGGGATAGAAGTGGCGCGGGTCGAAGGGGGGAGCAGAAGTTTTTGAGGTTAATGAAGTAGAGGAGGTAGAGGAAGTAAAGGATTCAGAGGACGAGGCGGCGGCTGGAATTGGTGCAGCGGATTTAGTGGATACGGTGGATTGGGCGGGGGTTGCGGCTACCGGAGAAGGGGCAGGCGTGGCGTCCGGAGTCGAGTTAGAGGCAGAGTTTTCTGGAGTTTGCGCGACTGGCTCGGGGGGATCGGAGCGATCGGGACGGGGCAGACTCCAACCGATGGATTGGGAGATGCGGTTGCGCTCTTCGCGTTCGGACTGGAGTTCGCGGAAGTGATCGATTTCGCGGAGGGAGCGGAGCAGATTCTGGCAGAGGTAGGAGTAGACGCTGGCTTCCTTGGGAGTGATGCGGCCGCGGACGCGGTTGAGGAGGACGGCCTTGAGGAAGGTGTGGACTTCATCGGGGGAGGAGAGGGTGCCGGCAGCTTCGGTTAGTTCGGCACTCGCGAGTTGTTCGGGCGTGGGCTTGTGGGTGCCGCAGAAGCGGGGATCGGTGGTGCAGACGGGCTGGGAGCATTGGCGTCCGGAGGGGGAGCGATGCTCACAGCGGGGAAAAGCTAGTTTGGAATCGGTTTTAAAGAAATTGAATTTCATTTTGGAACTCCTTGGGGGTACCCCCTGTTTTTTCGTAAGAGACGTGGTGAAAGGACTTAGGGGAAGTTGATAGTTCAAAGTTGAAAGTTAAAAGTTCAAAGAGCGGAGAAAGAGAAGCTAACGCTGAGGCTCGCTTGGTGAACGCGAGATCGTCCCAGCGATCGCGGTGGATGTTACGGGTTGCCACGGTCCCTCCACTCCGTGGCCGACGTTCGCGCAGCGCGAACGCAGGGAAAAATCGGCCACTCCGGTCGGGATGACAATAAATGCAAACCCGCTACACCAACTCCGGTTCCCTCGGCGTTGCTCTGGGCAGGCGGGATGACAGCGTTTTGGAATTGGGGAGGGCAGAGATTCGGAGAGGAAGTGAGGAAGAACGGCGAGTTGACCAGCAGCATGTCGGACCCTTCGCGGCTGTCGGGGAACCTGAAGGTCCGGCCCAAACGAACGCCTGTGGTTTAATCGAGCGAAGGATAACTAAGAAGGTATATTTATTCTACGGTACGATAGGGCAAAAATGGGCCAGTTCTAGAACCCTGGCCGGGTTGGAGAGAAAAGGGGAATTGGAAAATCGAAATTGGGGATTGCAAAGGACGCCCCTCCGGTTCCGATCCATGGAAAGCGAAGAGTGATCCACTCTTCAAAATCGAAAGGGTAGGCCACCCAAGAAGGTCATCTATGATCTCGCCAATTGTAGGTTCGTCTTGTGCTGGCATGAATGAAGGCACATCCCCAGGAGTGTAGATTTTGGTGGTCTCTCCTAGAAACCACTTGATCCTCGCCTTCGCCACGAAGCTGCCGCTGTGTTCGCGGTCTCTGGTTTGCGACGTAAAGATCGCCTCTATGGCAGAGGTCCACAAGGAGAACCGGGCCTTCCATTCACGGTCCTGAAAATGCCCAGCCTCATACAAACTCACGGGCATTCTGAATTTCCAATAATCGCCTGCCATCGCCGTGACGAACTGTGGTGCAACGGATTGCAATTCGCCCAGGTCACGGTCGCGAAGCGCAAATCCCTTTTGTATTTCCGGAATCTCCATCAAGTGAACTGGGTGGTCAAAGGATTGAATCTGGATCACTCCATCCGCTTTGAGTGGTCCGCTTATCATCAATGCAAATTGGCGCATGGGACGAATCAACCTGAGACAGGCAGCAATCTCATTTACCACACGAGCGGATGCCATCTCTGGCTCACCCGTTCCATATTGGCTTGATGCGTACCGATGTACGATTGCGTGCTTTACGCGCTCCAGCACCTCCAGGTCACGTTTTCCTATTTCATGTGCCACCCACTTCCACGTCTCGTCGTTAAACATGGAGGACACGTCTTCCAGCGTTACGCCGGGAACTATAGTCGCCGGAAGTTGAGAGTGGTTAAATGGCTCGTCTTCCCAGGCTCCGGCTAATCCTGCAACGGGATATAGCGTCACCCGCTGCGCAACATTCTTTATGAATTGGCTTGTGATCTCGCCCATATCGCATATGTGGCGGGTGGCCCGGGCCACCCGCCATTTTGTAGAAATTACTTTCTAAGTGCTTTAGCCAACTCCACCAACGATTCAACGATGCCTTGGGTTTCCTTCGAGGCCAGCACATCGAGTGTTGTTGCGGGACTCTCGTCGGCCTTTGGATCAGCTTGCGGTTCCTCCTGTGCGAACGTTCGCCGTGCCACTTCCAGCTTAAATTTGTACTGTTCGTCTTGTGGAAGCAGTGCGATGAACGGATCAATCGCGGCCAATTCCAACGCCAGTCGCCTGTTCTTGCTCTCCATCTTATAAAATCGGTCGGCCTGACTGACGCTGTAGGCGGCAAAAACGCCTACCGTGATCGTAAGGAAAACTCGAGCCGCGAACGCACCCCATCTAAAGTCACCCTGCATTGTCGGGAGAAAGGCGTGGTATGCGAACCAGATCAACCCAAGGAATCCTCCAACAGCGAAAACCTGCCAGACATACATGGTGTAGCGGGCTCTGTTCGCATTGTCCTGATAGCCACTTGTGACCCCTTCGGCGCCGATGACGCCCACAAGTTTTTCAACTTCCACCCTGTGCTGATTAACGGCGTCAAGTATCACTTTGGCTTTCTGTTGGTAGTCGGTTTCAAGTGTTTTCAGCTGCCCTTTATAGTCAACGATTGCCGATTCTCTTTGCTTGGTGAAATCCGCATCCTGATCGGACAGGCGTTTAGTGTAGTCGGCGAGAGTTTCGTTGAGTCTCTTTTGCGATTCTGCCTGGGCTGACGAAAAATCTTTTATACGGCTCTCTTGTGCCTCTGAAAACTGTCGCTGATGATCAGTATTCGTTTGGCTTAGAGTTTCCTGAATCTTCCGCAGGCTTTCGTTGAACGTGTTGCTTCGTGCTTCCTGGGAATCGCCGAACACTTTCTGCTGCTCCGAAAACTGCGCGGTGATCTTTTGGCGTTCAGTATCTATCTGTCCCCGTAGGTTAGTAATTGCCGACTGCGTCAATTCGAGTGCCTTCCGCAGTTCTCCAATTTCACCTTCTGCCTTTTTGAGAGATTCCGAAGACTTGTGAGCGTGCTGCTCGAAGGCCCTACGACTTTCGTTAGCGGCTTGAACCAGTCCCACAAGCTCTTGCTTCGTGGCGATGCCCGGTACTTGGGCCAGATATCCCAATGCTTGGTCCGCTCCAGAGGTGTTTGCAGTAGTCAAGTGGTCAAAGTTTTTGTCCTTTGTAAATGACTCGACCTCGGTTGTGGCTGTCTGGAAAGAAGTCGCTATTGCATCGAGAGGCGCAATAGTCATGGTCAACGGATCGGTCGCGCCTAACCGTTTTCCGCAGAACGCAAGCACAGCCCTAAGACGTTCCAAGGACTCAACGGCAGAAGGTTCGATGCCTTCGACGTTCTCGGCTTCATCGATCTTGGGCCCCAAGCCTGCCATTACGTTCCAGACTCGATGATCAGTGATGCGGGTTGTCCAGTCACTCATAGGGATACACCTTCATCTTTGACGAAGCGATATCGAATTCGGCATAGGAACAGCCTGTTAACAACTTAGTGTCGTGCACATCGTAAGGTGTCTTGGAATAACGCGCAAGTGACTGCCGACGGGTGCCTCAGGTTCCGCCTTTGGTACCCGGGTCTTGGGTTGAATTTTGCGGATGTTTGGATGGATGGCGTGTGGAGAGAAGTGTTGCTTGGAGGGGTTGAGTTGTTTGGTGGGGTTTAGGTTGAGGTCCTTCGCGCATCTCCGGTAAAGAACACCGGAGTCCCAACACCGGACCTCGTCGGATGCGCTCAGGATGACAGATTTTTTTGCGCTTCGGCGGAGCTCAGGGCAGGAGGGATGACGGAGTAGGAGAGGACGAAACCCAAGAGGGCGAACTCAAGAGCACAGGCAGGAGTGCCTGTGCCACAGGGGGAGGAAGGATGTGCCGCCCCTCCGGGGGCTGGGAGTTTTCTGTTTTTTTTGTCCCAGGGCTTGCGCCCTGGGCTAAGGTATGTCGCGCCTCCGGCGCTTTGGAGTGAGAGGGGAAAAGAGAAAACCCGCACCCTGAACGGCGCAGGGTGCGGCACCCAGGAATGTAAGACCAACACGCAACGGCGGCGTGTGGGTCACCCGGTAAAGACCGGACCTCATCGGATGCGCTCCCTCCTTGGCGGGCAGGCAGGATGACAAATCTACCTTCGATTCGGCTGGTTCAGGGCAAGCGGGATGACGGAACGGACAGAAGGCTGGAGAAAACCCGCACCCTTGAACACCGCAAGGGTGCGGCACCCAGCTGGACGTAGAGCGGGCGGAGCGAGCTCCGCCCCTACAAGGCGGAGGGTTACTGCTTGTCGTAGACGGCGGTGGCGGTGATTTTTTTGCCGGCGGAGTCGGTGCCTTCGGTGGTGACGGTGCGGGTTTTGCCGTCGGCGGAAAGGACGATGGTGCCGGTGAAGAGAACCTTGTCGCCTTTTTTGACGGTGAAGGTCAGGTTGTGATCATCGATTTTCTTGACGGAGCGCGCGTCGGAAGTGGAATCGCCGGTGACCGGGTAGTCTTTGCCGTCGAACTTGCCCATCCACTCGTTGTGCGCGGGCTTGCCGGCGGCGTCGGTGCCGTCGATGGTGACCATCATGTTGTCGCCCATGGTCGAGTAGACAACCGTGGAGTTTTTGGCCGTTCCCGGACCGAGTTTCGATTTGGCCTCGTTCAACTTCCAGGTGCCGATGAAACCGTCGGCGGCGAGGCACACTGCCGCACCGACCAAGCCCAATGCCAGGGTCATAACGATAGCTCTTGCTTTCATATTCCCTCCAAATTGTGATTTGTGAAAAGGTCGTGGGCCGAGTTGTTGGGGGAATTCTAGCGCGGGGAAGGGTTGGGGGGCAACGGCAATGCTTTATGTTTGTTGGGTCATTCGCGCTTCTGCCGGTAGTCCCCTGTAATGAATGCGGGAAATTACCCTATTGACGTGGGCATTCCCGTGCACAAGTATCACCCGTATATGGCAGCTACTGGTGCGTACTTAGGGGGGAGGGATATTGGGCCTATGAGAAAATCGTTGTGGATCATCGTTTTAGTGCTTGCGGTCAGTGCTTCACCTCGCGCCCAGGCGGATAGCTTTACCGACTATACGATCAACTTCATGGGTCCAGCAGGAACCCTTTTTCCGGTTTCGGGAACAATCGTCTACGACGACACACCGGGAGCCCTAAACCCGTTCGCAACCTTTACGGTGAGCTGGGACGGGGAAACGTTCGATTTCGCGCCTATTGCGAACCAATATAATTATGTGTTCGGGACGAATACGCCGGCGGTTTTCAACACGTCCGTGCCGGGATGCACGGGAGCTTCCGGCTATCAGTCACTGATTGTGGCCATGGTGGCATGTTCTCCGGATGCCATTTGGGCGGCGCAGGCAGACGTTGCTGCAAACACGGCGAGCTTCTCGATTCAATTCACAGGAGGCGCGTATCAGATTCCCTATTTTGTGGATCTGGAATGCTGCACGATACCCCCGGCTGACGTCTCGGCGCGGCCGGGGTATGCCAACGGAGGCGGAGGGTTGCCGCTGAGCATAGTGGATCCACCGCCGGCTGCGATTCCTGAGCCGGGAACGGGAGTGCTGCTGAGCGCGGGGATCGGATTAATAGTATTGGTCGTGCGAAGGCGGAAGACTCGGTGGCCGGCGTTAAGCGCTTGAACGCGTCATCACTGGTACTTGGCCGCTACTTGGCTGCGGCGTGGTGGTCGTAGAGAAATCGCAAAGAGAGTTAGCGAGAAAAAGCCGTATTTTCATCACTTTTTACTTTTGTTTACTTTCGCACGAGTACCCGCAGGCTTTTTCCTCTTCAATTTGATCTGATTATACTCAACGGCGGCACGGATGAGATTTTTTAGAGCACGCTGATTAATCTTATCGCCCTCGAAAAAATCGATTGCTCGCCACGCGTTGCCACCGAGGCCCGCGTTGAAGAGCTTGTCAGGATCCGGGAGGCTCGCCCCGTGGGAAAAGGTAAGCTTCACCTTCTCTTTGTGCGCGTTGCCGACCGCGATCATTCCGTCGTGAGACCACACTGGGCTTCCCATCCACTTCCATTCCTCGATGATCTCCCGGTCGGCCTCAAGGATGGTCTTGCGGACGCTGGCGAGCGTTTTGCCGCGCCAGTCTGTGAGTTTTGCGATCAGCTGGTCAATGCGTTCCGATGGATTCATTGGATCTTTATACCTCCAATTCTTGTCGCGTTTTCATTTTCTTCGAAAGAAGCCGCCGAACGACGTGGCCTTTCCACATCCACAGCCCCGAAAGGAGCAAAACAGGAAGAAAGACATAGCGAACAGTGAAGGCGTAGTTTGGAGTGTCCGAAGGTGAATCATAAATGTAACCGAGTATCGGAATGCCAAAGATAATGTGAATCCAGCGATTGATCGAACGTTTGGTGGCCTCTTTCATGATTAATTTGTCCTCTCTTTCTGAGGCGGCCAGTCGGGTGCCTCGATACCGAACTGCTTGGCGTACTCCGCGTGCAGCCGCTGCCAGCCGAACTTCATTGCCTCGGGGCCGACGATGCGTCCAATCGGCTCACCCGCGATGAGCCGCTCAAGAACATCGAAGCAGATGTGCCACCCGGCAGCACCCATTGCGATGAAGCGGGGACCGATGTTGGTCCACAGCGTGAGGCGTGTGCCGCCAACAATGGGTTCGAGTTCCCACCGCATATCGAAACCACCCCAGTTGTACTCAAGCACCTTGGGAGGGTCGGCTCGCGTTACTGTTGTTTCAGTAACGCGAAGTGCGGGCGCTCCCACCGTGGTGAGCTTGACTGTGGCTCCAGCCGTGCCCAGGCTCCCATCGGCGTCGAAAGGCGGCCACTCACGCAGATGGGCTGGGTCAGTAAGCGCCTGCCAGACTTTTTCCGGCGAGTGGCGCAGTTCACGGACGAGGATGAGCGTCGGCTTCTCTCCATCCTTTCGCACCTGTGCCCCGCTGGCCGGACCCGGTGTGTAGTGCTCGCGGTCGGTCATCTTCATCTCCTTAGTGTGAATAGCGCGCCAGTTGGGCGAGCTGAATGAGGTTGCCGCAAGTGTCGTTCAGCATGGCGATGGTCGAGCCGGTCACGTCGGTGGGCGGCATCGTGAACTCGGCGCCGCGAGCCTTGATCCGTTCGTGGTCGCCCTTGACGTCGTCGGTGAAGAACATGGCCGCGGGCTGGCCCTGTTGAAAGATCGCCTGCTGATACGCTTTGGCCGCGGGATTGTTGTTCAGAGCCAGTTGCAGCTCAGTGCCGTCCGAGTCCTCGGGCGAAGCCACGGTCAGCCAGCGATATGGGCCCTGACTGAAATCGGCCTTCTTGGCAAAGCCGAGTACCTCGGTATAAAAGCGCAGGGCCTTGTCCTGGTCGTCGACGTATACGCTCGTCACTTTGATTTTCATTTGGTTTCTCCTTTGTCACGTTCGCGGTTTGGGCCGCGTCGCCTTCTCCTTGTCTTCTTTTTCTTTGGTGTTGCCCGACTCTTCTTTGGTGTGGCCCTCGTTGGTGTTAAAGGTTCCATGCGGTCGAGGTGGCGTTCCAGAGCATCTAGGTGAGCGGACCAGAACCGGCGGAACGGAGCCAGCCAGGCATCGACCTCCTGAAGTGATTCAGGTTTCAGCCGGTAGAGACGGCGCTGTGCGTCCACCGTGGATTCCACGAAACCGGCCTCGCGCAGCACTCGCAGATGCTTTGACACGGTCGGCTGCGGCATACGAAGCCGACGCTCGATCTCTCCCACCGACTGTTGCGAGGAGACCAGGAGACTCAATATCGCGCGGCGGCTCGGCTCCGCAATGATTTCGAACACAGATTCCATTTCCTTCATATACTCCACAGAGCATATACGTGTCAAGGTATATTCAACGGCGACTTGGCCGCTCCGAGTTTGCCCGTCCGCGGGGATTGCGATTATCGCGATTTTGAAGCGGACGCGACGCAAGCAGGGATGCCGCTGAGCATAGTGGAAGGCAGAAGATAAGGATAACGCGGAGACGCTGAGGTAAGCGGAGAAGAGGAGAGAAAAGAGCGCTGGCAAGGAATGGCTACATCACAAAGCAGAAGGGCCGGGCGAGCCCGGCCCCTACAAGATTTATTGGAATAGTGCGCTGGTTACTGGGTGTCGGGGCGGCGCTTCAGTGTGGGGCGATCGTCGTCGGAGCCGTCGCCACTGGTGGTGGTGGCGTTGGGATCGCCAGATTTTTGCTTGTCGGTCTGCTCAGTCTTGGTGCGCAGGGTGGGCTTGCCGGGCTGATTGTCCTGGACCTTCTTTGCGAACATGACGTTGCGGAGGCGTGACTTCACGGAATCGAATTCGGATGTGGTGACGATGTACTCGTCCTTATCGGGCAGGATGCGCGCGATCTCTTTTTGGGCGAGCTCGATGCGCTCCGGCGTTGGGGGATGCGTGGAGAAGAATTTCGGGATGGTGCCGGGCCGGCGCTTTTCGTCGGCCTGGATGCGCTCGAAGAAGGTGACGTAGGCGTTGGGGTCGTAGCCGGCCTTGTACATATACTGGATGCCGAGGAAATCGGCTTCGCGTTCGGCGTCGCGCGAAAATTTCAGAAAGGTGAGCGGGATGGCGAGGTTCATGCCCTGGTAGATGCCGTAGCCGGCCCAGCCGTAAGGCACGACGATCATCGCGGCCATCGCGCCGAGCTGGATGAGTTCACCCTTGGTGGCTTGCTTGGTGCCGTGACGCGCAGTGACGTGGGAAATTTCGTGGGCCATCACACCGGCGAGTTCGGACTCCTCCTGAGCGCGGAGGATCAGGCCGCTGTTCACGTAGAAGAAGCCGCCGGGAAGAGCGAAGGCGTTGACTTCGTCGGAGTCGATCACCTTGATGGTGAAGGGCACCTGGGCGTCGGAATTGCGAACTAGGTTTTGGCCGACGCGATTGACGTATTCGGTGACGACGGGGTCGTCAATGAGCTTGGAGCTGCGCTCGACTTCTTGAGCGAGGGACTTACCGAGGGCGATTTCGCGCTCGAGGGAGTAGAAGTTCATGCCCTTGCCGACGTTGCGATTGCCGATGGCGTCGACGTCTTCCTTGGAATTTTTCGGGTGGACCGTTTTGGACTGGTCGGTAGTCGTGTCAGCAGCGGCAGCAGGCTGCGGTGTGGTGGCCGGGGCAGGGGTGGTTTTGTCCGGCGCGGGTGGCGGCGGAGGCGGCTGCTTGCTGAGCGGAATGGGAGAGGCCGACTGTGTCTGGTCGGGGGCCTGAGTTTGGCCAGGCTGGGGCTGCGTTTGCGTCTGGCTCGGAGGATTGGAAGATGGGGTTTGCGCGGAGGCGATGGCCGGCCAGGAAACGAGGCCTGCAGCTACCAATAGGGCCAAAAGAAATTGCGAGGGTTTACGCATAATGCCTACCTCCCGGGTCCAACACTGAGTATACACCCATGCGCGGTGTGGGGATTCTCTTTGTTCTAGTTCTAGGATGTAGATGGGGTGACGAAGGTTTCCTAAAGAAATGAGGAAGTTGTGGGCGGGTTGGGTGTTTAGACGGTTGACACTGGGGGACGGGGTATCTACAGTCAATGGCGAGAATATGAGCACACGGAAAATTCAGATTGGACAGCTTTGGAAGAAAAAAGAGACTGGGGACACGTTCTTGGTGACCCGCGTATACAACGAGGCATTGAGCACATTTGTGGTGCTGAGGAAATCGGGGTCCGAAGGCGAGGATCTGGTAAAGGTAAAGGTGGAACGAACACCGCAAGGGCAAGGGCTGCCGGGGTTTGTGCCGGCGGTGGAGGACGATACATTGTAGGAAGCGAATGATTCTAATGGAGTGGAATTGGACGGGGTCCCGCGCGGTGGGGCCCCTATTTTTTTCGGGGATTAGATGGAGCGGACGGGGAGGGTGACGATGTCGTCGGTGGACATGGGTTCTTTTTGGAGGAAGGGCTCGCCATATTTTGCGCCGATAAGTTGGCCGTGGTGGCGGGCCAGGAGATCCATACGGTTGTCGAGCTCATCGATGGCCAGGAAGACGCGCTGCTTGCGTTCGCTCTTGGCGGGGCGGAATTGGGAGCCATAGGCGAGGACAGCTTTTCGGCGCTGCGCGTATTGCTTGCTGATATCCACGATGAAAGTGGGGGGCATGCCTTCGAAGGAAGTGGCGTAGAGAATTTTGAACGGGCGGTAGGGTTCGCCGGTGAGCGGAAGCTGCTTGAGTCCTGCGAGGAAGCAACCTTCGTAGCCGAGGGTGGAGGCGTGATAGTGGTCGGGATGCCGCGCTTCCCAATAAGGAAGGATGACGGTGTGGGGCTGAAGATCGCGGATAAGTTGCGCGAGGCGCATTTTGTTCTGGCGAGTGGGCTGGACATCGGAATCCGGGACGCCGAGGTTTCCACGCCAGGAGACTTTCAGGATTTTGGCGGCCAGGGCGGCTTCTTTCGCGCGTGTTTCGGGAGTGCCGCGGGTGCCCATTTCACCGGCGGTGAGGTCAAGAATGCCGGTTTTGTACCCCTTTTGGGCCATTTTGATCAGCGTGCCACCGCAGGTGAGTTCAACGTCGTCTGGATGCGCTGCGATGGCAAGAATGTCGAGTTTCATGGAGAGGCCTCAAAGAATTCCAGTGGATTGTAGCATCATAGAGATAAGCGGCTGGTGGAGGCAGGAGCGGCTGGGAGCTGGCTGCGATCCCGAGTGTGCCATGCAACCGCAAAATCGCAAGCCAACCTTCCGAACTGCATATAAGCCTAACAAGCTGCCATATAACCTGTGGGAGGCCGCAAACATCAATTAGACGGTCATCTAACTATCTCAAAGGAACAAAGATAGCCGAAAGGAGAATAATATGGGAAAGCTAACGAATCAGGTTGCGGTGGTAACCGGGGCATCGAAAGGAATTGGGGCGGATATTGCCAGGGCGCTCGCCGCTGAAGGCGCGTCAGTGGTAGTGAATTACGCTTCGAGCAAAGAAGGTGCGGACCGCGTGGTCAGCGCGATTACAGCCAAGGGCGGAAAAGCGATCGCCGTCCAGGGGGACGTTTCGAAGCAGGCGGACATTACACGGCTTTTCGCAGAAACGAAAAAGGCATACGGGAAAGTGAACATCCTGGTGAACAACGCCGGGGTTTACGAATTCGTGCCTCTTGATGGCATTACGGAGGAACTGTTTCACAAGCAGTTCAACCTCAACGTGCTTGGCGTGTTGCTTTCAACAAAAGAAGCCGTCAAATTGTTCGGGCCTGAGGGCGGCAGCGTCATCAACATCGGTTCCGGTGTCAGCACGATTTGCCCGCCGAATTCGGCCACCTATACGGGGACGAAAGCTGCCCTCGATGCAATTACAGTTGTGCTGGCGAAGGAGTTGGG
>WNFR01012324.1_pt1 | contig 14065 bp, 14 predicted proteins | sample 5400221 | NCBI WGS metagenome assembly WNFR01 (sample SAMN13153357, study PRJNA577476) | soil metagenome | isolation source: 40 cm soil under Madrone tree | place: USA:California | collected 2016-06-14 | reverse complement strand
CATTGTGCTGTACTAGATGATCAGGAGCGGGAATGCGCGGTGGTCAACCCTGCCGTTCGGTCTGATGGGTAGAGCCTGCAAAAAGACAAAGGCAGAAGGACGATGGAATCCGGCAACCTTCGGCATTTTTTCCAGTAACTTGCGCGCCGCCCAGTGCTATCAGGCGAAGAGCACAAAAGTCCTGACTCAACCGGGCAGCCAGCTCTTCTTCTCTAATATCCATCGGGCACAGGTTAAGCTAGCCGATTTCACGGACAGTCAATTATCTTGTTGTCTCTTTCCTTTTGCCTCCTCCATCTTCTTTCTCAAGCTAAGCGGACGCATGTCCGTCCAGACCTCTTTAATGTAAGCCAAACATTCCGCCTTCGGGCCGCTCTTTCCGACCTCCCTCCAGCCGAGCGGCGGTTCCCGATCCGCAAACCAGATCGAATATTGCTCCTCGTGATTGACGACCACCTTGTAAGTCCTAGTGTCTTCTTTTTCTTCCATGGCGATAATCTCCTGCAACTGAAATATTGGAATTACGGACAATTCGTTAAATGCGCTGATAAGTTGATTTGAGCTGGCCTAGAAGCTGCTCGGCTTGATCATCCGAAAGCGAATCCAATTTAGCAAACTTGCGAGCTGTTTTCTGTTCGAATTCGGCGCGGATTACAGCAGCGGTTTCGGTAGCGTTTTGGTCTTCAGGCCCGATCGCCAGTCGCTCCGGTGAGAATTTACAGTTAGGCATGAGGATCCTTGTTTAGGTGCTCGAAATAAAGTTTGGAGAGGTATCTCAAGCTGGAATTTCCTGATGACCTGGGCAACGACCCGAGTGGCTGCCAGCGAATGACCCCCCAAATCAAAGAAGTTGTCGTGGATGCCAACCCTATCGAGGGACAAAATTTCGGACCATATTTGCGATAATTCTTTTTCAACCGCTGTCCGTGACTCAATAAAGGGAGTATCGATGTGTGGTCTTTTGTGGTCGGGAGCCGGCAGCGCCCGTCGGTCGACTTTTGCGGTTCCCGTGGTTGTGAGCGGAATTTCATCTATCTTTACGAATACCACCGGAATCATATAGTCGGGAAGTTTCTGCTTCAGGAAGTTTCTGAGGCTGCTTACCGTCGGAATAGACCCGCCGCTCGGCACAAAATAGGCTACTAACTGTGGATCCCCCCATTGATCGTCCCAGATCGTCACCGTTGCTTCTTTGATACAGGAATGATCCACAAGTGCTTTTTCGACCTCACTGACATCCACTCTGAAGCCTCTGATTTTCGCTTGAAAATCCTTGCGTCCGAGGTGCTTAAGACAGCCGTCGGGCGACATCGTGCCCAAGTCGCCGGTAAGATAGATCCGCTGGTCTCCACCGCTAGGATCTTCCAGAAATTTAGTTTTCGTTAGGTCTGGCCTGCGCCAATAGCCGGGCGAAAGATGCCGACTCTTGACTGCTATTTCCCCAGGCCGATTGAAGCCAACGTCCTGACCGTTGTCATCGAGCAGAAGAACCTCCTTGTCTTGGATTTCATAACCTACCGGAATGACCTCTTCAGTGATCTTGGTGTTTGAGCCGATCACGTACATTCTAAATGGCCCGACTTCATGGGTTCCAAGCGTGTTAACGAGGAGACAGCCTGTGGAAAAATGCTTCTTGTATAAGTCGACGTCGCCTCTATGCGCCGGCGCACCGGTCAAATTGATCACGCGAAGTTTGGGAAACTGTTCTGCTCCGGTGAGAGTGCTTGCAAATTGGCGAAACACCCTTGGCCCGGAGCGAAACACGGTGATTTCCTGTTGAATGAGCCATTCAGCGAGATGGGCCAAACCGTCTTCCCTAACGTACCAAGGAAACGAACCTGCTCCGCTCAGGAGCGCGGAAAAGGCGTTTCTTTCTGCTGACCCGACATTCGTAAATCGGTCATCCGGTCCGAGTTGGAACTTCTGGTCATGGGCGATTCTTTGGAGCACTTTTCGGTGCGTGTTAATGACGCCTTTGGGCTCACCGGTGGAACCAGAGGTATATGTGATGTAGGTAAAGGAATCTGGAGAAATCGGCAGACCTAAATTTGCAACTGAAAGACTCGAATCAAGCGCGTCGATGTTGAGTATTTGGCAATCCGTCCCAGCCAAAGTGGGAGCCAACTGGGAATTCTTGTTGTCAGTCACGATGAGGGTGGCCTCGGACTCTTTGAGAATATAACTATTGCGCGCAGACGGATGAGAAGGCGTCAGAGGCACATAAAAGCCCGCTGTTTTCAGCACCCCGAAGCTGGCGATGATGGAAGCGCCTTGATCGACTAGCAGCGCGATAGGTCTGTCGCGGCTTTCACACATTCCCAAAATCGCTCGCGCAACCCGATTGGCACTCTGATTCAACGTGTCCCAGGTGAGCGTTTCTTTCTTGCTCTTGAACGCGATCCGGCTCGGATATCTTTGTACAAACTCCTCGAGACGATCGGGTATTGTTTGCTGCGTTGGCGAGAGAGCGAACTGGTGTTTAGAAGTATCGTCCATGTCGGTTTCTTCCGTTCATTTTTCGTCACTGATCATCGAGCATTCGTTTCGCTTGCTCGTCTGATAGCGGTTTTAACTCCGTCAACATGTGATCCAGGCTCCCTGGCTCAACTTTTTGCCTGCTTCCCTGTAATCAGGGTTGCCTGCTCGACGAGGGTACGGGCGGAAAACAATTTTAAAGAACAGCGCTTGTCGAAATTTACCGATTGCGTAGAGAACAGGGTTGCGGCAAGATCCACTATGGCGCGGGCGAAACGGTTCGAGTCGCGATTCAACGCATCCCAAGTGAAAACTATGTGTTTGTTCTTGAACGCTATCCGCTCGGGATAGCGTTCGACTATCTTCTCGACACGTCTCGGGATGGATTGCTCAATCTTTGCGTCAATCAAGTCCATGATCGGTCGATAGTTCTGCGCAGGTACGCTCGGGGTCGTTGTTAGCGGATGTTGCTGCACCGTCGGCAAGAACAGTTGTCAGTTCGCCTAGGGATTTTGTACGGCAGCGCGAGGGGCTCGGCTTTGAAAGCGATTCGGCCTGAGAAATTTAGCGAGGAATTTTACGGTTCGGCGGCAGTTCGATTCTTTTCTAGCGCAATGAATGTACCGCGGGGCGAAAAGACATCGCCCTAACCGCCGGCTGCAACTTCACCGAACCGAAAAAATTTTCCACGACCTTATCCTTATTAGGAGGATCTTCATTCAGATGACGGCTCGTAAGTGAACAAATGGGTTTCATTGTGACGGTCTCCGTGGCTGCACAGCGCAGTGGCGGCAAGGATGGGGATCTTTTGATATTCGGGATCACTCTTCAACGATCGTGCGACCTCAAAGCCGTCCATCTCCGGCATCGTCATGTCCAAGACAATGGCATGGGGCGGGCTTACTTTGATTTTTTCTAAAGCATCCCTGCCGTTGCTCGCTGTCATGACTTCCCAGCCCGAACATCTGAGAAGTCGTCCTAGAAGTTCGCGACTTTGGATTTCATCGTCAACAATCATAATGGTGCGGCTGCTCATGTGGCTTCCTTCGCCGAGTGGGTGATCTAACGTGGCCAATATCGGCCAAGAACGCCGCCGGTCATAAACCGACCGCGATGTTTGTTGAAGTGAGATTCTAGAATAGCCTCAGTGGCTTTTCTGAAGTTTTGAGTGGAATTTCGTCCCTACACCAACAATGTCGTTGGCGGCGGGCGTTCCGCGCCGGCGACCTGAGTGTCGACCTGATCTTCAAGCTGATGCTCAGCCGTTTTGCCGTTTAAGCCGACGGGATGAAAATTCGATACGATCTCGCGTAATATCTCGAGCAGCGTTTTTGACGCGCCTGCAATCGCAAGTTTCTCCATCTCATGGATTCGCTCCAGCAGGGCCAGTGGATTGATATGGAAACTGGGCCGGATTTTGAGAATTTTTTCCGCTGCGGTAGGCTGAACGCTTTCATCGGGCCCGACCAATTCCTCATGCAGCTTTTCGCCGGGCCTGAGGCCGACAAATTTGATCGCGATATCTTTATCAGGAACTAGCCCTGAACTGCGAATCAGATTTCGGGCCATGTCGAGCAACTTCACGGGTTGGCCCATGTCAAGCACAAATATCTCGCCTCCCTCGGCCAGTGTCACCGAGCGCAACACCAGTTGCACGGCCTCAGGAATCGTCATGAAATAGCGGGTGATTTCCGGATGGGTAACTGTCACGGGGCCGCCATTCTCGATTTGTTTGCGAAAGAGCGGCAATACACTGCCGCTGCTCCCGAGCACATTACCAAAGCGCACTGCCGAAAATACCGTGTCGTTATTGCGCACGTTGCACTCGAGCGCGTCAATATAGAGTTCCGCAAGTCGCTTGGTCGCGCCCATGACGTTGGTCGGGTTAACGGCTTTGTCCGTGGAAATGAGCAGGAATTTTTTAACTCTGTACTCGATCGCTACATGGCTCAACCGAGAAGTGCCGACGACATTGTTCAACACCGCCTCCTCGGGGTGGAATTCCATCATCGGCACATGCTTATGAGCAGCCGCATGCAGCACAATTTCAGGAGAATATTGCTTAAAGACCTCACGCAAGGGAGTGACGTGCTTGATATCGACGAGCGCCGCCACTTTTTTCAAGCCAGGGTACTTCTGGGCGAGTTCTGTATCGATCGTGTATAGTCCGCCTTCACTTTTGTCCAGGAGTACAAGCGTCTCCGGGTCGTACGCCGCGATTTGGCGGCAGATCTCCGATCCGATCGAGCCGGCAGCGCCCGTCACGAGAATGCGTTTATTTTTGATCAGCTGCCGAATGGGTTCGATGTCCACACCAACGGGTACTCGGTCCAGTAAATCCTCCGAGGAAATATTTCGCGTTTGACCAAGGTTAACATTACCATCCTTGATCTCGCGCAAGTTCGGCAGTGTTTTGATCTCGACATCGTGCTTTTCCAGGGCCTTGACCAGATCCCGAATAGTCTCCCGTTTCGCGGATGGCATCGCGATAATCACCCCTTGGGGCCGTTTTTTGACGATAACTTGCTCGAGGTGTTTGCGGCTGCCCAGGACGGGAACTCCATGGATATGCTGCCCAATTTTTTGGGAATCATCGTCTAAGAACCCGATCGGCGTATACTTGTAAATGGAGGCGTGATTTTTCATGTCTCTTAAGATCATTTCACCGGCGTCGCCGGCGCCGTAAATCAACACCCGTTTCCTTGGCTTCAGGCTGGGTATCTCCTGATACAATCGGCGCGTCATTCGTACACCACCCATCATTGAGATCAAAACCAGGGCATCGATAATGAAAATCGACCGCGGATAAAACTCCAAACCAAATCCCCGGTGAACCAACGCATAGAAAGCAACCGTGCTGGAAAGCACCGCGAAAATAATATTGCGTAAATCCCAAATACCCGCGTATCGCCAAAGCCCCTGGTACAATCCAAATGGGATGAATGTGATCAGGCGAACGACCAGGAGCCAAGGCAGCATTTGCCACGCATAACTCGCCTCTTCCGGAGGAATTTTACCGTCGAATCACACAAGATGCAAACCTACGACCAATACTCTCCGATATTTCAACAATAGGGATTTCAGTTGAGCTATCATCTAAATTCTCTCTTTCTTCAGAGCGCTCTGATCCTAAACCGCTCGGATGGCCTCACGCTCGCGGCAACGGCAGGTACCAGGTGACGGTTATCGCGATTCCGTCGCGCAATCGGAAACATGTCCATTCAGATCAGATATTTCACGCGAATAAATGTCCGAATATGGACCGTTGTCCTGAACCAGCCTGGCGCCGAATTTTTCGGCGATCGCCACGGTGCTGTCCGACGAATGGCCATCAACGACAATTAAGTCATCGGTCATTGTTCGCACGACTTCTAAAACGTCCGCGAGAGTTTTTTCCTCATTCCGGGCGGGCACTACAATAGTAAATGGGACCGTACTCTGATTAACCGTAGTTCCACTCTTCCTCATTGGTTGACTGCTACCATTTGCGCCCCTATTCAAACATTGTGTTGTCGTCGTGTTAATAATCATCGACGCCTATACTTGCATTTGTACTCAAAAAACCTGCGGTGACTAAGATCTTTTCTGCGGCAACGCACGCTGGCATCGCGATGTCAGAACATCGCTGATAGTATCGCAGAAGATAAAGGGAGACTATTTCTTCTTATACGATAAACTGCGCCTATTTATTGGTTACGACTTAATCGAGTCTCCAGATACCAAGTTACAGTCTTACGGATTCCCTCCGTCAACTTAGTGGTAGACTCAAACCCAAAGGCTTTCTTCGCCCTAGAAGTATCCAGACAACGGCGGGGTTGACCATTGGGTTTCGTTGTATCCCAGCTCAACGCGCCCTTGAAACTAACCTCGTTAGCCACCATGACTGCCAAATCTCGAATAGAAATTTCCTCTCCGGATCCAAGATTAACCGGGTCGGCGTCGCTATATTTTTCCGCTGCCAGCAGAATCGCTTCAGCGGCATCTTCGACGTAGAGGAACTCTCGCGTCGGAGACCCGTCGCCCCACAACACTATCTGGCGATTGCCACCTTCCTTAGCCTCCACACATTTGCGGATCAGCGCCGGAATGACGTGTGATGTTTCCAGATCAAAGTTGTCTCGTGGTCCGTAAAGATTGACCGGGAGCAAATAGATCCCGTTAAAACCATACTGCGCTCGATATCCCTGCGACTGAACTAAAAGCATTTTTTTCGCTAGTCCGTAGGGCGCATTGGTCTCCTCAGGATAACCGTTCCACAAGTCCTCTTCTTTGAATGGAACCGATGTGAATTTGGGATAGGCACACACCGTTCCAATTGCCACAAATTTTTCCACTCCAAACTGCCTGGCGTGTTCGATGAGCTGGATTCCCATAATGGCGTTGTCGTAGAAAAAGCGCCCTGGATTCGCGCGATTGGCGCCAATGCCTCCGACAGTTGCTGCAAGATGAATGACAATCTGCGGTCGCGCTTCGTTGTAAAGATTAACAACGGCATCGCGATCTCGCAGATCGTACTCTTTTGACCGAGGCACCATAATGGATCGGCAACCGCGGGCCTGCAGCTTCTCGACAACAAACGAGCCTAAAAAACCGGCTCCTCCTGTGACTAAGACGCGTTTAGCGCTCCAATTCATGTTTCGCCACCGTTGGTCAGTTCCCCAGGTTCAGATCAGAGATATCCGCATCGACCATAAGCCGTACTAAGTTTTTGAATTTGATTTTTGGTTCCCAGCCCAACAAGTTTTTGGCTTTTGTCGCATCGCCTACTAGCAAATCGACTTCGGCGGGACGATAGTATTCAGGGTCAATTTCCACGCGTTTGTTGCTTTCGATACCAACGTATAAAAACGCCTCATCCAAAAATTCCTGAACCGAATGGGTCTCCCCCGTCGCTAACACATAATCATCAGGTTGATCCTGCTGTAGCATCAGCCACATTCCTTCCACATATTCCTTCGCATAACCCCAATCTCGCTTCGCATTTAAGTTGCCCAGGTAAAGCTTGTCTTGCAGCCCGGCCTTGATGCGAGCCACCGCGCGCGTGATCTTGCGTGTGACAAATGTTTCACCGCGTCGTGGCGACTCATGATTGAACAGGATGCCGTTGCAAGCGAACAGACCGTAACTTTCTCGATAGTTGACCGTGATCCAATAGGAATAAACTTTGGCGACCCCATAGGGACTGCGCGGATAAAAAGGCGTGGTCTCGCGCTGCGGCGTCTCAAGTACCTTACCGAACATCTCAGAGCTACCCGCCTGATAGAATCTAGTTTTCAAACCCGTCTCACGAATCGCCTCCAGGATCCGGATCGTGCCGAGGCCCGTCACATCGCCTGTATACTCGGGGATGTCGAAACTCACGCGCACGTGACTCTGGGCCGCGAGATGATAGACCTCATCCGGCTGGAGACGATAGAGCAGTTTGATGAGATTCGTCGAATCCGAAATATCTCCGTAGTGCAGAAACAGGCGTACGCCGTTGATGTGCGGATCCTGATAGAGATGATCGATACGACCCGTATTGAAGGTAGACGCTCTACGAATAACGCCATGCACCTCGTAGTCTTTGGCTAAGAGAAACTCAGCCAGATAAGAGCCGTCTTGCCCGGTGATGCCGGTAATGAGAGCTTTTTTCATTTCGTCGATCCCGTTTTTCGAATTTCAAAGACCCAATCCAGAATTTCGCCGCTGTAGATCACACCGCGCAGGCAACCCCAAGGACGTTCCATGAGGTTTCGTCCGGTTCTTTGTCAAACTCCGGGAAGGTTCCGAGGCGAATCAAATTAAACCCTGAGCTTTCAAGAAAAAAACTCAGCTCTAAAGGAAAGAAGTAACGCATAAGATGAGTTTCTTCTGTTTCAAACAAGAGTCGCTCTCCTGAGATTCGCCATAGGTTGATTTGAACTGAACACACATGGCGGGAAATATCGAGTTTGCCCGAAGCAAAACGAAGAATTTTACCGTCGGCAACCGGAAGAACTCTCGCTTTTTCCGATGGGCGTTGATGGAGCACAGCCGGGCCATACCAAACGTCGAAAATCAGGAGCGCTCCTGCGCGCAAATTTTGCCGAGCAGACGTCAAGGCCGCTAACACATCCCTATTCTCGAGCTGGTAGCCGAGCACCGCGAACATCATCAAGGCCGCGTCGAATTGGCCAGGGAGTTTGACACTCCGTATGTCTCCTTCCCGAAATGAGAGCTTAAGCTTTGTCGCCGTGTTGGTCAGCTTCTCGCGGGCTTGCGCTAGCATGTTCTTTGAACCGTCCACGCCAACAACTTCATAGCCCCGGCCGGCGAGAGGGAAGGCATGATTTCCAGTTCCACAGCCGAGATCCAGCACCGCGGAAATCGAGCCATTCCCATAGGTGTGAAAAATTTTATCGATCAAGTCACATTCGGTACTATAATTTTTGTCGAGATACAGCAGATCGTAGGCATCGGCGTAGGTCGCGCCAAATATCTGACTCACTTGAGCACCGCGCACACCGCATCGCAGACTTGTGACAGTTGTTCTTCAGTCAAGGACAGACCGGAAGGAAGATAGAGTCCCTGACGGGCGATGCGCTCGGCCACCGGATAGTGTTCATTCGCAAAGAGGCCTTGCTCGTGAAAGACGGGTTGTTGATGCATTCCAAGAAAGAAGGGACGGGTCTCGATCCTGCGCTCTTTGAGCTTAACGGCGAAACGAACCGCGTCCATTCCGGTCTCTTCGGAGAGGACGACGCCATACATCCAATAGACGCTCCGTGCCCACGGTTCCTCTATGGGAAGCTGTAACCCATGGATGCCTTGGAGCCGTTGGCAATACTCTTTGCCCATCCATCGCTTGCGCTCGATAATTTCATCCATGCGCTCCAACTGGGCCACGCCCAAGGCAGCCTGCAGATTTGTCAGCCGAAAGTTGAAGCCCAACTCTTGATGATAAAAGCGACGCTGAGGTTGAAAACACAGGTTTCTCAGAGAACGGGCTTTGTCGGCAAGCGCGGCATTATCGGTGAGAACCATCCCCCCCTCGCCCGTGGTAATGAGCTTGTTGGCATAGAAACTGAAGCAACTCAAATCTCCGAAGCTTCCACATGTGCGCCAATCGGGGGCCGCCGTATCTCTACCTGATAGGTATCTCGCGCCGTGAGCCTCAGCAGCATCTTCGACAACGGCTAAATTGTGCTTGCGCGCCAATGCCAGAATGGGATCCATATCCACCGGGTGGCCGTAAATATGCACCGGCATGATCGCTCGCGTGCGCGGGGTAATTTTTTTCTCAATCTGTGTAACATCCATGCACCAGGTTTGGGGATCACTATCGACCAGGACCGGCTTGCCACCGTTATACGTCACTGCTATAGGGCAGGAGATAATCGTAAAGGTGGGCATGAGCACTTCGTCACCCGGATTTAGTCCGAGACTAGCTACTGCAACTTGGAGTGCAACGGTACCATTGCTCACAGTAATGCCATAGCGCCGGCCACAGTACTTGGCCCATTTCTCCTCGAACTCTTCAATGTAACGTCCACCGGACGAAATCCATCCAGTCCGGACACAGTCGGTCACGTACTCCAATTCCCGATGACCGAGCAACGGTTCGTTAACTGATATCATTATTAAAACCGCTCCTTCTCGTCTACACCGGTGTACGGACCCTGTTTAATTTCAAGAAAAACCGTATCCTCTAGTATCCGGAATCCATGTCCGCCGCAAACCATTAGCATCATGTCCCCTCGACAAAGTTCCCGGGTTGCTATCAATTCTCGGTCGTCATTGTAAATATCAATTTCGCACCGTCCTTTCTGAACAATCAACACCTCGGAGGTGCCGACAATATTCCGCTCAAGCGGACGATGAACATGGCGCTGAATTTCGCCGCCGGCAGGATACACGATGAAACCCACTTGCTGCTTAAATTCCGGTGGCGTGAGAAATTTTGTCGATGCAGGATTGATGCTGCCTCTGATTATGTAGGCAAGCGCTTTGCCGTTATAAACGACATGTTCCACATGGTTCATAGATGACTTTACCTTTGGTTGGCTGCCGCCCCGGGGCGGGTTGCTTTGATTTTCGTTACGCGCTCTTTCGCCTCTTCCAAAATAGCCATCAAACGGTCGGCGAAATCTTTCGCCGTATAACTAGACAATCTGCGATGGCCCGCGTTGGTTAGCGCGCGTCGCAAGCACTCGTCAGTCCATAGACGGTAAATCCCATCGGCGAGAGCCTCTACGGAGCGCGGGTCTACTAAGACTGCCGCATCACCGGCTTGTTCACGGATACCACGAATATCGGACGTGAGGACCGGACAGTCGAAGGCCCAGGCTTCCAGCACAGGGATATTCGTCGGACCGAAAAACGTCGGCATAGTCAAGGCCACGGCGTCGGAATACAGTGCTGCCATCTCTTCGTCTGGGACGTAACCAATGTAGTGAATTTCATTCTCAAGATTTAATTCGCTTCGAAGTATCATTGTTTGATTGAAAGCATTTTCTCGGATACTTCCGCTATGAGAGCCACAAAAAACTATGGAGACTTTTGTGTTAAAATTTCGCTTGAGTAGTCCTAATGCCTGAACGATCCGGCCGTGATTCTTATGGGGCCAGAACTGTGCGGGATAAAACAGGTAACGCTCGGGGAGACTATACTTACACCTAACCCTTTCTCGCTCGGTCGCGCTGATCTCTCCAGCAAGGTACGTAGCAGGTAGGAATGGCAACACTTTCACCTTATCTTCGGTCACACCGTAACAGCCGTAGAAATTAAGGATATCCTCTTTCCCTACTTCCGAATCAGCCAAAAGAAGGGTTGCATATCGCGTTCCGTTACGAAACAGGTATTCGCGGCTTTCCCACTGGCCGTCCACTGAGACTTCGGGAAACTCGGGTTGAAGCCGATGCTGTAGGTCATGGATGGCCATGACGTAAGGCAGGCCTGTTTCAAAGGAATCCGGAATGGGTGCAGGATATAACATCAACTCTGTACCCCATTGATGGAACCAGCCTGTCAAATCATCACGAACATTAATTGCATACGGACATACCTTGACCGGCGCACCCTGTCTGAAACGCTGATAGAGCTGGCGGCGAATCCATCTCATGCCATCGACGTGCGGTCCCTCGCCGATGACGCACCGTAGGCGTTCCCTTAACAGCGGTCGACGCTGTGGGGGTTCAGCTGAAGCCAATGTCCAGTTCATGTGTTCCGATGATTCTAAGTAATGTGGCAGTTTGCTCGCGTAAATAATGAACTCATCTTTGCAACTTGTCTTGGCTTGTTCGTACAAAGCACGAAGAAAGGCAAGACTATATTGGCAAACACCTCCTGCAAACGGGTTCAGGTTTGGAAAAATTCCAATACGCATGGGCCTATTACAATCAACGTTTCTGCGGCAGCGGTCAGCCTATCGACTACCACAGCAAAACCCTATTTGTAAAATTAACCATCACCAATAATCAGAGAAACTCATCCGGCTTGGGCCTGACCACACGCCAAGATCCTCACCCGCAAACTGCGTGAACCACGTTACGTCACATGTGGTATTTACAAGGGGTCTGATTAGCGCTTTCGAGAACGGAGTCGTTAACATGCTCCGGGCGTTTGACCATTCTCTTGTAAACGTAGCAGTATCGGAGTGTAAGCCATCCGCCGTACAGAGCACTCCTACGCTAGGAGCCCCTTAAAAGTGGCGAACCGTAAGTTACTTAGATGCAGAAGCACCAAAGGTAGTGCCTGCAACACTAGACGATTTGCAGAGTCAAACTCTCCTATATGGTATGAATCGGAGAAATATGCCAGGTTGTAGACAAGAAGAATATAAGTGACCAATACCAGAAACAGCCAATGGCGTTCTGTTACTGCGTCTACGCCACCGAAGTAAAGTTCTGTTGCGAGAAAGAAGATAACATACCACGTGAGTCCCCAATTTCCTTCTAAGAAAATATTTCGTACAATGCTTTCAAGTGATCTAAGCATATGTTCAGGTTTTATGATAGTAAATGTGATGCTCACTAGACTTAATCCTATAAGTGTAAAAAAAGGCGTCCTTTTTATAATTGGATCAAGTACCTTTAAACCTGACACAACTGAAAACAGCCCAAATCCCACAAGAACTGAAATGAAAGCGATGACCAATTCTTTAGTTAGGAGATCTGGGACCTCGGGCAGCATAAAGTAGACTCGTGCATACCAGCCTACAAAAAACACTGTGAAGGGAATAATTAGTTTCAAGCGATTGACATATGACCAGCCCTGCCGGAAGCTGGTGACTAGAAGTATAACAATGACATATAGGGGTGCTTCAAGTCTTACCAGGCTGAAAGCAATAAGCGACAGCAAAGCGAGTAATTCATATGCTCTCCCCGGCTGTTGCTGCATTTTGACTAATGCGAAAACAAAGAGATACATATACAAGGCGGAGATGATATTGACATGGATGTAGAAAACGTGAAAAACAAAAATATTTGAAAGTGCCATTAGGCTGACCAATACAGTCGCGGCTACAACTGATTGCAAAATTGATTTCTGCTCTCGAATTATCGTGTACACCGTGTAAAACACAATGGCCACAAGATCGAGGGAAAGAAGCGGCTGATATTGCCAGTAAAGTTTCTGGTCCAGCAGATTGGTAATCGAGTGGATGAATGGTACCAATGGCCCCCACATCGAGAAAACCCTCCTGCTAGCCTCGTAGTTGCCCAGGCCAATGTTTTGTCCGAAACGAGCGATGTAAGAGGAATCAGGAGTCATCGTCACGATTCTCAGTAAGTCAACCAAGAAACAAGCACCCGTAACAACAACCAGACTTGCCCCACCTAAAAGGATAGAGTCCCTTGACAGGGAGCCTTGAGTAATATTGGCAAAGAGAAGAGCAAGCGTGGTCAGGGCGAGTACGACAAGGAGAACCATTTGCGATACGGCACTGAAGTAAACGCCGTATACAATAGTGGCACAAATCCCGAAGAGTGCCCAACCGATCGGTAAAGCAGTGAGTGTACGGAACACCGGATCGAAGGTGCGCTTGTGCAGATTGCAGAAAAGAAATCCGATGGCAAAAACCCAGAGTTGAATCAGCGATGCCTTATTCATGCTGGGAAACTCTCCATGATGCTGGTACCAGATAGTCTATCAGCGCATCCTTCATCAGAAAAACCTGTTCTTCCTTCTCGTAGGTCGAGAGCGGCGTTGCGATATACAATCCCTCGTAAATGATATGAGGGCGGGCCAAGCAGGCTACCTTGAATGAGGCATCCATAGTCGATTGATACCCACCGACTACGAACGTGCTATCGGGATTACGACCAGACCAACCGAGGAACTCCTTGGGGTACAAGGTCTCGTCATATAGGAAGATCTTCGCCTGTGGCATATAGTCGGCCACGAGAAGGGGAAGAACTTTTTTTCCCATGAACAGTCTACCATTGTAGAGTTTGTCGTGTATCTGGAGATCGGAGAGAGCCATGGTTTTGCGACGCTGGAACAGGCCGGTATTCCTGTAAGCGTCAAGGATCGATCGTCCCTGGAATGCAAAAAATGTCAAGAGCACTAGGCCAAGAAGGAGTTTTCTTCCGAGCGATGGACCTCGAGCAACAAGACGGGCGCTAATAAG
>WNFR01013907.1_pt1 | contig 14067 bp, 13 predicted proteins | sample 5400221 | NCBI WGS metagenome assembly WNFR01 (sample SAMN13153357, study PRJNA577476) | soil metagenome | isolation source: 40 cm soil under Madrone tree | place: USA:California | collected 2016-06-14 | reverse complement strand
CGTGTGCATGTGTGCGGCGAACCACCATGAAGGCTTAAGATTTCGTAGCAGGCTCATCAGCGGTGGTGAGCCAAGCTGGTTCGACTGGATGTCGCCACGAAGAAACGGTTTGCGTCGGAGCAGGTTATTAAGGTCCCCATGCCGCTCTATACCGCACGGCCAATCATGAGACAGGAAAATATCTGGTGACGAGAGCTGGATATGGTTGGCCACAATGAGACCACCACTGACAGGCGCTCACCAGTGCAAGGCGGCGAACGTTGTATTCTCGGGTGTGATAAATGCTTCTCATTGTCGAATTGTCATACGGCTGCTTTTCGAAGTGGCCTGCAGAAAAAGGTCACAGAATCTTCGAAGAGAGCGAGAGATTCATTCTTACCGCGATGATAGTCGTGCTGTTTAAAGATTCCAGACGCACCTGCAATTCGGATCCCATTCACTTGAATGCACCCAGCGTGGCCCAGGAAGTAGATATTTGGAGCAAGCCAACCTCCGTGGTAACTTGTGGGAATGTTATTTACTCACATTCGCATGCAGGAATTTATCACCGAAAGGACTCACAGCTCCCACAGGTGGTTCGAAGCCTCGTGGTTCCCACCGATGACTATCGTCAAAACGGGTGCCGTAGCTTGGCCAGTATAATATCTGGGAAATCAATTTGTCCCACACGTGGCTGTTCGTGTCTCTATAGACAAGTGACCACTCGCTACTCACTTGTGGAAGTCACCCATTCGTTTGAACTTTGCAGGCACCGCCATCGTTTGGAGGTCGCGATTGTCTCGAATGGCTTCAAAATCGCCACAGATCAAGAGGAGGTCTACTCTGTATTTCTGTTGTGTTTCTAGCGTACGAATGTGACTGTAAATTGCGTCAAGCTCCCCATGACAGCAGCCTTCTACAGCAACCTAGATGCCACGTTGAACAATATCCTCAAGTAAAGAACTTTTCGAATAACCTTCATTGATTTATTTATTCTGCTGTCGAGATGTTTGGCACTGTGATGGGACGAATGATTAGTTTGCGGCGATACGATACTTTTCATAATTATAATTCATTATAATCAGCTTACAAGGGAATGACAAGTTATAATAATCTGTGGCCTTATAATAAACCCCCTTTTCCGGAATTTTGCGGTGGGATACATCATACATTTTCCAGTAACGTCGCCGCTGTACAGGCATAGTGATGTGTGGACGGCTGTGCGATCGTCTGGACCATACTTTCTGTACTCTATAACTTAATTTATGTATCGTATTTTTATAAGATTATAATTGAACGATTGCTTCGACGCACGTATCGATTATGTAAGACACTACGTCGCTGCTTCGAAGCTCAAGCTATTCCGAGTCTGGTCTCTGGAGAGGCGGCAATGGTTTACCACAATCTGAAGGGTACGTCGTATGCTGCGTGCATTTAATCATAACTATAGCCCCCACTTGTACTGCAGCACTTATCAAGGGAATCAGGGCATGCAAGGTCTGCTTAATCTGTCTATTCCATAATCCTACAATCACTCACTTTCTGCATCCAGACCGTTGCCGACGAACGCGCACTCATCCAACAAGAATCGGCTGCAATAAGAGCTTCCTTCAGGGAGGAAGACTCATATACACGACACAACAATGTCGCGAAACTCCTATACATCCACATGCTCGGTTCTCCCGCCCATTTTGGCCAGATCGAATGCCTGAAGCTCGTCGCTAGCCCGCGTTTCACGGACAAACGGCTCGGATATCTCGGGATCATGCTCTTGCTGGATGAGAGCCAAGAGGTCCTCACACTTGTCACCAACTCTTTGAAGAAGTGCGTCTTTGTGAGCAAGCGCTTCTGCGGACAACTGATTATCCGCTCAGCGATATGAATCACTCGAATATGTATGCGGTTGGACTGGCTCTTTGTACTTTTGCAAACATTGCTTCTGAGGAGATGTCGCGGGATCTTGTCAATGAGATCGAGAAGCTCCTTGGATCCAGCAACACATACATTCGGAAGAAAGTCCGTGTTCGTAATTCATTCGTCCGCCGGTCCTTACATCGTCATAGGCTGCCCTTTGCGCTTTACGCGTCATCAAGAAGGTCCCTGATCTCAGCGACCATTTTATCGCAAAAGCTAAGAACCTTCTGGCCGATCGCAACCACGGCGTCCTCTTAACCGCGATTACTCTCGTAATTGACATGGTCCAAGTCGATCCAGGGTGTCTCGAAGAGTTCCGAAACGTATACACTTGGTTGTCGTTTGGGGCCTAACCCTTACTTACATGCGTGCTATTCAGGCCGTGCCCCTTCTCGTTCGACATTTAAAGTCTTTGGTCACTACGGGATATAGTCCCGAGCACGACGTTTCCGGTATCACGGATCCTTTTCTCCAAATCAAAATTCTGCACCTCCTCCGGCTATTGGGGAAAGGCGACTCCACTTCCAGCGAGGCCATGAACGACATCTTGGCCCAGGTAAGCCGCTACGACGCCTAACACTCATGAGACTCACAACCGTGACAGGTAGCAACAAACACTGATTCGACCAAAAACGTCGGAAACGCCATTCTTTATGAAACTGTGCTTACCGTCCTGGAGATTGAAGCTGAGGCAGACAGCGGTCTGCGCGTTATGGCAATCAACATCCTCGGGAAGTTCCTCAGTAACCGCGACAATAACATTCGGTCCGTAGTCCCTTTTACCGCTCCCTCCCCTGACTTGTGACCTCCTTTTGAGTAGTTATGTTGCACTCAACACATTGAATAAGGTCGTCCTCACGAATACTGATGCCGTGCAACGACATCGCAACACCATCCTTGATTGTTTGAGAGACGGTGATATTTCCATCCGACGGCGGGCCTTGGAACTCTCCTATGCGCTTATCAACGAGCAGAACATCCGCGTTATGACCAGGGAGTTACTAGCCTTTTTGGAGGTTGCAGACAATGAGTTCAAACTTGGCATGACTACCCAAATCAGCCTTGCTGCCGAGCGATTTGCACCAAATAAGCGATGGCACATTGATACCTTCCTTCGTGTTTTGAAGCTGGTTGGTCTTTGATCTCTGTATTACTTCTTAGTTCAAGACGACGGTTACCCCAACAGGCTGGAAACCACGTCCGGGAGGAAATCCTCTCAACTTTCATCCGACTCGTCGCCCACACCCCTGAATTGCAAGCATACACAGTCTCGCGACTCTATAACGCCCTCCTTACAGACATCTCACAAGAGGCACTGACTCTGTCTGCCACCTGGATTCTAGGGGAATACGGCGAGATATTGATCGAGGGCGGACTTGTAGACGAGGAGCAGGTCAAAACGGTATGGAGGGTGACCAGGTTTCTTTCTATTTTTAATAATCTCCGTCGGAGTATAGGTGACCGACGTAGAACTCATCGACCTCATCCTCTCCATCCTCGACTCACCATATGCTAACTACCTGACACGCCAATTTGTTTTTGCGTCAATCACCAAAATCTCATCGCGACCGACAATAACCCCTAATCAGCAAGATCGTGTCGCGACAGTCCTTGCTAGTTATACAACGAACCCTGAACTTGAGCTCCAGCAGCGTGCGGTCGAGTTTGCAAGCCTCTTCGCACTTGGAGAACTGCGGGTTGGTGTACTGGAGCGCATGCCTCCACCAGAATTGAAGGCCACTGTCACTGGAGTTGGTGTGTTATTTCACCCGTGTCCCATTTTACTCTGTCACCGAGCACTTTGCCACAAGTGAGCGAGAATAAGCCTGTTGGGTCTACTAGAACAGGGAAGGATGTACGTGAATATTCTGTTGACCAGGCCTCCCTTTTTTTTCTCACACCAACCTCCAAAAAGGCTGATTTGCTTGGCGACGACGTGCCTTCAGCCTCCGAGCACGCTGTGTCCGTACCGGGGGGCCAAAAGACCAACGAAGACCTTCTCGCGGAGATCTTTGGCGGTTCGAACACAATGTCTCCCCCCGCCCCGACGTCAGCCTCCCAGCCACAAAGGACGACTGCCAACGATATCCTCAGCCTCTTTGACTCGCCACCTCCCTCCGCATCGACACAAGCCACGTCACCAGCCACCGCCAGCCTCTTCAGCTTGACTTCGAACGTCGCGCCCGCACCTGCAGCAGCAGCGCCCCCGCCAAAGCCCGCCGCGCCGAAGTTGCAATCTTATACCGCATACAACAAGAACGACCTCATGGTGTCGCTGACGCCGCAGCGGTCAGCGACGCAGAAGGGAGTGGTGGACATCCTCGCGGGCTTCCAGGTGACCGGGAGCAGCCCAGTGACCGGCATCAACTTCCAAGTTGCCGTCCCCAAGGTGAGTATGCGAGGCGCGCACAGTGAGATTTTCTTTTATATTGATGGTTATTTTGCCACGCCGCCCCGACAGACTCAGCAGCTCCAAATGCAGCCCATGTCTCATCCGGACGTCGATCCGGGGGCGACTGAGACGCAGCAGATGCGCGTCACCGCGCCGGTCGGTGTGAGTCTGCTTCACCCAACGACAATTTCGATGTGCGTGCTGATTCAATCATCTTTTTTTTGGACACGCAGAGTAACATCCGACTACGTCTACGAATATCGTACTCGATCGGTGGGCGGTCCATCCAAGACCAAGTAGATTTTTCCGGGTTTCCGCCAGGTCTGACGGGCTAAGGATGTTCAATAATAACCTTGCTTCCACACACATATATATTTTCGTTTTCTTTTCGTGCCTTCTTTCACACCGGTCCACCCTTCTCGCTGTGGAAACACCTCTCATTCATTTCTACAGTTGTTCATGGGGTAAACTACACTTCATGATGTGAGCATCTTGAACTCATCGTAGAGGGTAACATTACAACGTTCCGTGAGCACGATGGTGTGATGATTTATGGCCCCACAGCCAACTCGGTAGCGTGAAAACAAATGATCATTGCACACTCAGGAAAGACCGACCCGGCCAAGGGGGGTAATAGAGACGCTTTAAATTTTACAGTACTTGTATTGAGGAAGGGTGAACAAAAAATAAGAGAGAAAACAGACTGAAATGAATAAGCGACGATCAGCGAACATCCGACATTTCTCCTCTCTCCGCCTCTCCGCTTAGACGAACATCCGCAACGGGTGTTTGTCGTAGATGTTCTTGCCCTCGCTAAGCTCTGATATATCCGGGTAGAACGGGACGAGCGCGTCTGCCGCGCCAAGGTACAACGCATTATAGATGCGCCAATAGACCTACAAAAAAGCGCGCGAAACAGTCAGAGCGGAATTCCAGGCGATAACAGAAGAATAGGGCTCACCTCGCGGACCTTGCGCGCAGGGTGAAACAGGCCCTGCAGTACGTAGCTCAGGAGGACGCCAGGGCCAAGCGTGACGCGCATAGCCTCGATGGCCTCCATCACCGCACCTATGACATGCGGAGATGTCTCGAAGCAATTTGGCCAGACGAGGTTCATGAGGTGCATCATCGAATCTTCGCAGCCAAGACCAGCGACGCCAAGCGCGAGGTGCTTGACGATCGTGCTTGCCGTCTGTCGATGTACGAGATCACGGTCCGTGAGGGCGTCCTCGAGCATCGTCACGACAGAGTCTACGTAGTATGCCGATTGCGGGCCGACGTACTCAAAGACGAACGAGAGTGCCTTGAGACACCCCGTGCGCACGTTCAACTCTGCCGTGCGGTATTCGTTCAAGATCGCTGGAATGCACGTGAACGGCCCGCACGTCTCGGCGACGATCGCGATCGCGACGGTGCTGCAGACGCGTGACTGACGCTCCTGCACACGCAGGTTCGTCAGCAGAACGGAGAGAACGTCCTGCGGACCCAGACTCTTGGCGATGTAGCCGAATGAGTTCACAGCCGCACGACGGATACCCTTCTTGTGTGCCTTGAGGAGATCGAGAAGTTCGAAACAAATTCGCATCCACTCGCGCGCTGGCACAAATTCGGCTCCACGATCAGCTGAAGAGGAACGTGCATCAGCTAAAAGAGAGAAGTCTGCGATATAGGCGCATGTGCTTACCGATACGACCAATCAAGTTGATAGATGCCTCCTGCACTTTCTCGTGACGATTACGCAAGATAGGAGTCATTCGGGGGACTAGAGCAGAACGTGTGTCAGAAAGATCACACTATCAACAACTTCGGATAATGGATACTCACGAAGATCCTTCACTGGAGGGTTCATTTGGGTCATACCGACAACGTTGGCAATGGCACCCTCAGCAGCGATAATGCTCCCAAGTGTGTCGGGATACTCCTCTCCCAGCTGCTCGAACAAGACTAAGCCCAACTTGCTCAGCAGCTGATCTTCGCCGCACTGCTTGATCACAACGGCAAGACGTGTCGTGAGATCCGCAGCCTGCTGGCGAACCTTTGCGCTCTTATTGTTCAGCCGCCACAAAATAGTCGACACGATCTGTGTCAGGTAGGGTTTAACACGGATACCCAGAGCATTGACAACCGTGCCAAATCCATCGAGCATGACTTGGTCCTCCGTGGTCTGTTCTTGGAACGAATAGATGATGCCATCCACCAGTCGAACCTCGAGCTTTTCGTCGACGTCGGACGCGCCGAGTGACGCGATGACCTTCGTAATCGTCTCCATCACCATCTTGCGGTACGGCTCCGCCTCGTCTTTGAGTTCGTTGACAATGCGACCAATGATCTCGGACGCACCCGCCTTTTGAGCAAGCTCGACGGTGGTCTCGACCACTTGCTTATAGTTGCGCCTATCAAGGGCCATACGGCGTACCCAAAACGACTTGAAAAAGTCCGGGAGAATATCTTGCTTGATATATGAGGCGGTAACACCCTCTGTCGCAGCACACTGTTTGACCACCTTGAGCACAATCTTTTTCATCTCCTCATCGGACGTTTGGAACTCGCGGATAAGGATGACGGTGACCTCCTTTGTATAGTATGAAGCATATTCGGGGTCCATGAGTGGGATGATAAAGCCGATGGCCTTGAGGAACGCCGCGAGGCCTTTGCCACGATGTAAACGAATGCCTAACCAGAGAGGCTTGAGGACATTGTCAAACGACTCAATACCGTATGGCGCGGCAGCTTCTGCGAGGGCAGCGAGGCCCAGCGCAGTCATAGTGCGAACTTTTTGTTGCTCGTCTGACAAACCATGCGCAATACAATCAACCAGATTCCGCAGATGAGGTAGGACAGCGCAGCCCATCATAATTGCGATTTGCTGTACGATCCGGATGCCAGTGTGTCGCGCCTGCCACGACTTTTTGCTGCGACAGACAGCCTTAAGGAAAGGAAGGAGAGATGGAATGCCGAGAGCGGATGCGACGACGGAGAATGCGCGGGCAGTCGTGTTGCGCACATACTCGTCCGCGTGGTCAATGTCAGGTCGCATGGTTGAGATCATATGGGCAAGGCCAGCCGCCTTAGACAGGTTGGAGATGATTTCGCGGCCTTCGACACGCGCATAGTAGTCTTCGTCAATCAAGAGCGGCTCGATGACGACGAGAATCTTGTGCACATACGGGCGCACGAGGTCATCGAGCTTGTAGAGAACTCGATCAATAACCTTGACGAGTAGATGACGTTCCTGATCTTCGAGCGTACGTTCCATAAGCAACGGCAATATCTTATCAAAGAGCGGGCCAGCTCCAAAGTCACGCGCTTTATCCGTAATCTGGCGCAGGGCCGTCTTGCGCACGGATGGAGTGCCGTTCTTGATCTTGAGCAATAGACGCATGATCTTGCGTTCCTTCATCTCTTCCACAGACAGCTCCGTCTCGTCTTCCTCCTTGAGGATTTTGGCAAAGTACTGTGCATCTTCGGGCTTGAAGAACGCAAGGTTACCAACACCGGGTATTTCAGTAGGCAGCTCAGGGGCGAGGCCGGCGGCGGCAGCGGCAGCGGCGGCATCCGAGCCGTCCTGGATATGGAAGCCACCGACGTCTGTGATGGGCGTCGCCATGAGTTTCCTCGGGGCGATGAGAGGAGCATACCCTGGCGGCGGTGGCACTAATTCATGATGATGGGTACCATGGGGGTATCCGGGCCCGCGGAGGCTGGTGTTTGGTCCCAGCGGGAGCGCTTCGGGGTTTCGGCGACATCGGCAGGAGTCGCATCCCAGCGAGAACGCCGCTTTTTAGGTGCGGACGCATCCAGCGCCTCTTGGGACCATTCCCCACTGGGTTTCTCCTCGGTAGGTTCTGTAACATCCCAACGACGTTTGCGTTTTGTTTCTTGAGCCGCGGCAAGCTCCTTCTCCGCTTCTTCGAGTTCTACTGCGGGGGGTGTCTTGTCAAGATCCATCTTTTCCTTATCCTCGTCTCGCTCCCGTCTCTCCTTCTCTTCGATAGCCCTACGCACACGTTGTTCCTCCTTTTCGAGCCTTTGCAATCTCATTGCTTCCTTGTAACCGCCTTCTGCGGATTGGCCCTCCTCCCTAACAGCGAAAGCATCAGCACTCTCGTTGGCTGTGCGGTTGAATCGACGATTATGATAGTCAGATTGGCGTGCAGCTATTTGGCGTTTCGAGGCTGTCTCTGCAAAAGGATCGACGTTCTCCTCCTCTGCCATTTCTTCGAACTCTCTGAGGACATCTTTGGGAACAGAAAAGGAGTCAACGAGTCGAGGTGAATTTGGTGCGGACATTGTGTGAGGTGATGGTCAGTTACAGAGTTGAGTTGAGTCGTGAGTCGACTACCATGACTAATCAACGCGATTCAATTCACACGCCTCCATGACTAAGCGGCTCTACCTCCATCCGTTTTGGCGACTGCGATAGCTGCGCCTTCTCTCCTTAACTCTTGGATTACAGCCTGTATTGTCTTGCCTCAAGAAGAGTAGACGTCACAAGTATAAATACTGACCGCTAGTGCCTCCGGATTCACACCACTTTCAATCATTCCGATACATGTAGCGAGGGTCTCCTTGTCGAGTTGTGTACCGAGCAACTGCGATATATCATAGAGAACTAGGAAAGATCTCGTATCTTCCATTCATCCTTGCACTAGAAAGTAAGGTAGCGTACTGTCCAGAGTTTGCTGTGCCGATGCTATTCTATCAGCCTCACGCGGTGGTGGCATGGTCGTTGGTATCAAGGGGGAACCCAAACAAATGAAAACAAAAGTTAATGGCCGAGATAACTCCTACGGTATCAGAATACAGATACTGTAACGACCAATCACCAAAGTCCAGCGTAGGTCCCAACAATGGTAACGAACAAGACAGGGAGGGCTACTCTATTGGCCTCCCTTTGCCCTTCTCTCTTGCCCGCATCTCAAAGTTCTCTGCAATTCGTGCTCTTCGCCGGTCCCTCCATCTACGCAGCATGTAGACTGAAATGAGGATGAGGATGATACCGAAGAATCCCGCAAGGGACTCGCCAACGATCGTTCCTTTCGGTTGCGCCAGCGAGGAGTGTGGTCGTGGGGTAGGTGTAGGTGTTAGTGTAGAAGGGGCAGGGACGATGAAAGAGGGAAGCGAGCTCGACGAAGGTAAGGGGGTTGAGGTCAGTGACGTGTGGCTACAGAAAGGTATCAAGTCAGCGTTGGAAAGCGTGTCAGGTTGTCCTGTATCCACCTCTTGTCCTGACTAAAGACAGTGACCGAATCGATGTCAAGCCTTGTTGGCGTACCGTTTTGAGAGGATATATATGTTACTGCGAGGGTCACATCCTCGTTAGGCGGAAGATTAACAGCTGAGATGCTGCCTGCAGACGAGTTGAAGATGGTGGTGACAAACACGTTTGACGGTGAGGATAGGACGGTGACATTGGCAGTAGCATTAGAGATAGAAGATGTACGGAGGACGAAAGAGTTGCCACGAAGGACGAGGAAGAGCTGAGGAATGATATCTCCCCCTGCAGAGGTAGGTCCAAAAGTTGACGTCACATTGCCGCTCGAGGCGCCAGCGAGGACCTCCACCTGCCTGGGATGGTGGGACGAGACAAATCAGGATACAATATACTCTAATGCTAAGCGAGGGTTTCACATACCAAGGAGCAGTGCAAGACGGGGATGGTGAAACCCCGGTATTGTTGCACACCGAGGGAAGATACGATATGCGAGGATCAGTATTCTCGGTTGTGGTGACAATCTCGGCATAAACGCGGAACACATGGGAGAGGATGAAGAATAGGCAGTGGACCGAGAGGCCGAGAAATGGAGACCAACGGGGATGCGTTGTCATGCAGTGCAAGGGACGCACGAGGTGGTGGAGATGAGTGTCAAGAACATCTAGGAGAAGGCAATCAAATCATCATTGCCCCAAACGGGGTCGCCATTGCAACAGAGCCCGACATTGACGCCCGATTGAGGCAACGGTGTGATAGGAGTACGTTGGAGAAAGGTCGGATGTACATGGTAAGTCCCTTCGCACAGAATACAGGATGATGGTGTGTTCTAAGAGAGGGAAAGATGGATGGACTTGAAAAAATTGAGAGACCCCATCCAGATAAATGGAGACAAATGGAGTGAGTGAGGACGATCCAGGTACGTATAGCTTAGTCATCATCTAAGCGACAAAATAGACATTGTTAATAGGCACAGTTCGCCCCCACCGCCTTCTTCTACTTTCCACTACTCCTTCTCTTTCACCACACTCTTTTGCCATCACTTTCTTTCTTTCTTTCCTTTCAAAGAAAATAAAAAAATCAAATAAAAAGAACAAACATGACTCACCTCAAACACTATCGGAAACTTCGCCACCGCCAACAGGGTCTTCGCCGGGACCCACGCGGTAATAATGGCAATGGCAACGGCAACTTTCTTCAACCCATCGTTGACCCGTCTTTTTTCAATGACTTTCCTCCCACTCCGCCTCCCGATTCTCCCACTCCCACTCCCGCTCCCACTCTGCCTCCCGCTCCTCCCGCTGACTCTCCTTCCACGACTACCAGTGCAAGCCTCATCTTTTCTGTTGCACCTGTCATTGATCCTTTCTCAACAACCGACATACTTACTACATTTTCGTCACTTCGTACGTCGCCTTTAGTTCCTCCATTGGTCCCGACAGCTCATATTAATATAGCCACTACCACTACCACCTCTTCGACGACTTCCCCTTCGTCAACATCCTCTCCGCCTTCATCGTCTACTACTTCAACCACGTCCATCCATTTGGAACCGACGACTACAGTGAGATTAAACCTCGAATGTTGTGTTTCGAGGCGCTGACAATTTTTTTCTTTCAGCCTCTAACCTCGTCGGTTCTTACCCGCACGTTCATTCAGTCCGTCAGTTCTGTCAGTCATAGTTCCTCAGTGTCTCCGAGTTCCACCAATACCCCTACTGGTGGCGTGTCTACTGGGGCTATTGCCGGTGGTATCTTCGCAGCAATCCTCGGATGTGCGGGCATTTTGGCTGCTGTGGTTTATTTTCTGGTTAGTCTCATTTAGTCATGCAATAACCCCTCTCAAAATATCATCCCAGAGGAAATGTCGCCGTCGCGAAGATGAGGCTTTTCCTGAAGAAATCTGGAATCGCACCGATGCTCGTGGGCAGTCTGCAATCCTTGAAGATGAACCCGAGCTTGTCCGACCTTCCCAGACTCATAGTAGAAGCTCTCCACGTCCGCCAACTATGATTGAGCGCCACCTGAATAACACGCCCATCATACCCGCCCGAGGGCCAACTGTGCCCAACATGTATCCCAACAATGCCTATGAAAATGACTACGGTGCAACAAACTATTCCCAAAACTCTTTCTCCCCTGGCCAGGTCGTCTCGCCCCACTCAGCAAACCCATTCTTCTCGCCGTATGTACAAGACGTTATGGATTCGCCGGTTTCCAATACTGTGCCTGAGTACCATGATCCACCGCATTCAGGTGGCCCTGCGTTGCCACCCCCAGTGCTTACGAGAGAGCCGTTCATTGGTATAGGTCAAACTGCAGTTCCACATCAGAACTCGGTCACAGGTCCTTACAATCCAGTTGTCTCATCTCCCGACGCTACCGATCCTCACTACACCGAACTCTCGCGTTCCAGCGTGACCCCCTTCCAAGCCGCACAGTACGCAGAGATTACTGAAAAACTCGGCACCCCCATGCCTTCTGTGATGAATGCTGTCCCAGAGGAACAAGAGGCTGTTGAGCCCGAGGACATGGCAGTTCCTCCTCAAGATGAATTATCGACTCATGGCAGGAACGCGCATACGGAGTCTCCTTTTGCTGATGCGGCTTCTGTCCAACCAGCTGACAATTCGTCCTATGAGCCGGATGATGGATTGCCTCCACACGTACTCGAGCCCCCGCGTATCCCATCGCTTCCACCGACCTTACCAGAAATAGACGTTCCTGAGCGCTTTTCTCCAGTTGGGTCGCTGGAGTTCCCCGTTCCAGCGAGCGTGTGCAGTAGTCCAACGCCCTTCAGCGCAGAGTTTTCGGACATGCGCGTTCCCCCGCCCATTGAGTCAATTAAGAAGAGTGGTGCACTCGCCGGTTCTGCCCCCGTTCAAGCCCAAGCTCAGGCCAGCGTCATTCCCCGTGAGCACGAGACCGGGGCTGGTGCACCTCGCCCGGACACTGTTTATACCATCTATGACGAGGAGGACGCCTATGGTGGCATGTGAACATCAGTAATGCTTTCTCCCCATTTCACATTACGCTACGTCCCGGTCGACGAGGCGCCACATTGTACTTTTCTGGCACGGTCGACACTGACCGTATTACTGATTCACTCGTCTACACTGTGCCTCGGTAGCAGAGTCTACCCTCTTCTGTTTCCTCTGGTGGTGGGTTGTACTCCTTAATACCCCTACCCTTTTCCTTTTCTTCTCTCTCTTCACAATCGGGGTTCCTGAAATTGCGCCCCTGGCGTGTTTTGTGTTTAGGGATGGATAGTGCAAGTCACTGCCTTGTTTTGCTTGGTGGTCTGCACTACCTACGCGTATCGACACATTTTTGTTGATACCCACCGGCTTTTTGACGTAATTGCTGCGCTATTGCTACCATTTGAATATTATCGTTTCTTTATTTTTTATTTGAAGCCCTGCCCTTGCCCTATTGAGACCGTCAATCTCAATCTAATCGCCGCGTGACTCGTTTGCCTTATATACACCATCTCTAACAGCCATGGACCCGTCAATACCTCTGGTAGTAGACAATGGCACTGGGGTATGCCTCGTTCTCACTCGATTGGCGTTGACCTACCTGAAGCGCTTCCGTTGCAGTTCGTCAAGGTGGGATACGCCGGCTCCAACTTTCCTGAGCATGGTGAGCGATACCTCCTGAAAGGCAGAATCTGTATCTCTCACACCGAAAAAAGTGTTCCCATCTGTGATTGGGCGGCCCATCCTGCGCGCCGAGGAGCGCGTCGGGGACGCGATCATCAAGGACATCATGGTCGGGGATGAGGCGGCAGCGCTGCGTAACTACCTGCAAATCACGCAACCGATGGAGCACGGAATCGTGCGCAACTGGGAAGACATGAAGTACCTGTGGGACTATACGTTCACGGAGAAACTCCGTATCGACCCGGCGGGGCACAAAGTGCTCCTCACGGAGCCGCCGATGAACCCAAAGGCGAACAGGCAGAAGATGTGCCAAGTCATGTTTGAGGAGTACGGATTTCAGGGCGTGTACGTTGCGATTCAGGCTGTGTTGACGCTCTATGCGCAAGGTGCGTCCCGCAGTACTGAGCCGAATGTTTTTTTTTTATTAAAAAATAAAATGTTATCAGGTCTGACAACTGGCGTCGTTGTCGACTCGGGCGACGGCGTGACGCACATCGTCCCGGTGTACGATGGCTTTGCGCTGCCTCACCTCACAAGGCGGCTTGATATCGCCGGACGAGACGTCACACGGTATCTAATCAAGCTTCTGCTCATGCGGGGATACGCATTCAACCGCACGGCCGATTTTGAGACGGTGCGAGAGATCAAGGAGAAGCTCTGCTATGTCAGGTGAGGACCAACATATATCTATATCCACTGAGAGTACCGTTTCATGTCCCTCTTTAGCTATGATCTTGACATGGATACCCGTCTGGCAGAGGAGACTACTACGTTGGTCGAGAGCTACACCGTAAGGCACCCGATCTTGGCACCCTCTCTTCGCCCTTTTGATCTCTATCTATTCTCTCGTCAGCTGCCGGACGGCCGAGTGATCAAGATCGGCTCTGAGCGCTTTGAGGCGCCAGAGTG
>WNFR01007260.1_pt1 | contig 14067 bp, 17 predicted proteins | sample 5400221 | NCBI WGS metagenome assembly WNFR01 (sample SAMN13153357, study PRJNA577476) | soil metagenome | isolation source: 40 cm soil under Madrone tree | place: USA:California | collected 2016-06-14 | reverse complement strand
ACATTCCTTGCTGGTTCTGTAGCAAAGCTTTGCAAGCGTGGCGGTTCCTTTCCGTCGGGTTCCTATGCTGGCTCCATAATTCGGTTCAGTGAGGCAGAGCAACTACAACCCCTTCCAGCAGACGATTTTAAACCTGCCGTCTTCCAATGCTTTGAGGTCCTCGTGCGATCCGTTATTTCATACGCCTCGTCAGAGCTACGAAAAATTAAGCAACGCCAGGAAGATGTCATTCTCGCGAGCACCCGCCAGGACCGCTCTCGACATTTCCGCTCATCTACTTCTCGCGCAGAGACCGAAAAGCCCTCCCAAGCTCCTCGCAATGACATTGCCATGCTTTTTTCCTTCATTGGCACACTCTTTTCTACCCTTCCGCCCGAGCGTGGTCTTCAATTCTGGGGTTCAGCCCCTTCCTCATCGCAACGATCTAGCTGGTTGGAAACTGTCGAGGCGCAGGCCGGGAAGCTGCCCGCATTTCTCCAATGGGCGGTCTGGTCCACAAATTTTCGCGACTTGGATATGTCGATCGCACTATACGACATGCTTGCCGGATTAGCTAAAGGTCACCAGTGCAGCGATCTCGCCTACAACTTCTTGGCGCGAAGTAGTGGGGAAATTATTCCAGGCAGTATGCTACCAGCCGCAAGCTCGAGTGGCGCAATCGCACCTTGGGTAACCATCTTCGGCATCCTCGACTCTTGGGCCGTGACATTTGGCAATGCACGGTCTCAGCAAGCCGCGGCGTCGCAACCCAGCTTCATGTCTTCCCATCAAGCACAACACCATCCGCAACATACCCCACTAACACAAAAGGACGTCTGGCTTGGACAGTGCTTCTTGCGTCTTCTTGCGACCGTGGCAAAATACTCCGTATCTGCACGACTGGCGATTAGCGGGCACGCACACTTGCGTGCCATCCCGACTCTCGTTTCTCTCATCCCTCTCGGAGTGCCACTGGAGCTCAAAGGTGCTGTGTTCTCTGCTTTAGCGGCATTTTGCGAGGCCGGCGCGGGTCCGCCAGGAGTCGACATATGCCGCGCTGTATGGCTACTTATGGAACGACTGGAGGTGATAAACGTACGTGGTGGGGGTGGCCTTGCCAAGAAAGGAGTACAAGCAGAGCTCGAGCTTGTGGAGGAGGCGAGCAGAATGTACCCTGAAACCATTCCATTTCTTCAACTTCTAGCTACGCTTATTCACACCCCAAAGCAATTGACGCTCAAGAGCAGGGTCATAGATGCGGAGCCCGTCAACACCATACCCGAGAGCCTTGGTCAGTCATATCGTCAAACAGGCATCGACCCATTCGTGACCTTTGTCATCGACGAGGTTTTCTTGCGTATCCCAAGCAGGGAGTTTCAGGACAACCGAGAACGGTGGCAGATGAATGACCTCTGCTTGGCGTTTATGGAACGCTGTTTGGCGAGTTACAACGTGGAAACACTCTTGACGCTCTCCGAGGAGAGCCACGCGCGAAAGGAAGCTATAAAGGGGCTCACGACACATCCAGGATTTGGCGTCCTCCAGCGAATATTGACGAGCTCACCGCTTCAGGCGAGTTTATTGGCTTACCTCGCCGAAGGGGTTCAGGGCTTCGATCAAAACCTTGACGACGACGAGCCCCTCTTCAGCAGCACTATCATTAGGCTTCTTCGGATCATTCATCGAGTACTCGAGGTCCAGGATGTCTTCCTTGATGTTCTCGTGCCATTACTCCCCGAGATCAGTAGTACTGCCCAATCTCGTCCTTTCTACACTCGTTTAGATCAAGCCCTCTCCTTTACGTCAAATTATGTCCCAACCATTGTCGCTTACGTCGCCTTCCGTTCACATCCCGAGGTGTCATTGCTGTCTGTGAAGATTCTCAGTCTCTTAACCAAATCGCCGGCTTTCCCAAGCTTAGCGACACTACTTGAACGCAGCCCAGAATCGGACCGTATCATAGTCGGTTATCGCCAGCTTTTAGATGTGGAGACCCTCTCCGGCCTTGATGAAGCTGAAACCGATGAAGACAAATACACGGGTGCTGGTGCCTTGGAGTCGGATGTTGTCTCTGCTGGCTTGCCACAGGCCGTTCGGATTGCCGTCCTCGAGTTGCTTACTCAAAACACTAGACCGGGCGCCCCTTTCCCTAATGTCGCACACTTCCTGCTTCTCGGAACTACAAATACAGAGCAGATTCAAGACCCGCACGCTCTCGGATCACAGCGGACTGCTATACACGTCATCCTTGACTGGGTGAAAAATGGGATTCCTCGGACGAACCGAAGTAAAGGTGATCCGGAACTGATCGCATACGCCGAGCCTCTATTCAACATCATGCCTGCCTTGGCGGAACGCTTCTATCGAGTGTTGCACAATCTATCTATGCACCCCCACACATCAGACTTCGTGATGCGTTACCTTCGTACCCGCGAGGATTTCTCCGTACGTCAATTGGCCGCACTCCCCTTCAAGCCCCCGTCCTTCCCTGTTCCCAATGTCGAGATTCAATATTCAGACGGTTCGAGGGTGGCCACCACCGTTGAGTCCCTCACGTCCTTCCTTCGATTGCGATCCTACGTTTTCGACATTGTCGCATTGGACCTTCACACGCTCACTAATCGCGGTCATTACAAAGGAGTATCGGAGCTGCTCGACTTGATCTACGGGAACGAACAGAGACAGGCCGAGGTCAGGGATTGGGAGGACGATGTTTTCCAGCCCTTCCACGCGATGGGGCAGTCAAACCTACGCATCATTGAATACGTACAATCTCTCTTCTTTGACTGGGTTGATGCTCTCAACGTTGATCCTGTCGAACTGCAACTTCTTTGCCAACTAGATCTCACGTCATGCCTTCTTCTCGATGACAAAGGATGCGAGGTCGTCGATCAAACAGCCGTGCTATCCCTCCTTTCCAAGGCGAGGCACGTTCTCCACACACAAGGCCGAATTGTCACCCCTGTCGATCTAGAGCGCCTCAATGCAGAAACAGCGTATCTTCTGGAGAGTTGTGCGGTTGAGAACCGCAGGCGGGAGGTACTCTTTGCCGTGACCACAAGCTTCGAATCGTGGAGAAGATTGGTAGATATGACCCTAGTCAAATGCTTCGCCCGCTTACCCCGAGACCGACGGGAAACGATGCTATCTGACTTGCTTCAAGAGTTACCGCCCATAATCCGCTCAAGTAGTGTCGCTGAATCAACGGCAGTGCTCCTCTCTGAGGTATCTTTGTCTCTCATCACCAAACTACGGGAGGACTGGCGTAGCCAACAACTCTTAGGAGTATCTTCGCACTCAGGTTCATTGTCCTCTGAGAGATTATATGCTCTACTGCGGAGCTTCCTGGAGTGCGTCTTGGACTACAGGGTAGAGCTCGTGCGCGGGAACCTTTACGCAGCGCTCGTCAATTACTTCCATCTCGCGGCGGATGACCCTGGAAACACCCTGTCAGAGAGCAAGTTCTTGCGTGGCAGTCCGGTAGTCGCACCTGCACGGACTGGCCAGCCAGCAAGCACAACCTCGACGGGGAACCTAGCAGTCCTCAAGCCCGTTGCAGAAAGACTGGTTACTACAGTCTCGCGTGATGCAACAGACGGAACGGAGGTGTGGAAAACAGTCGCTTATACGCTCCTCGATTGTCTCGTCGACCTTTCGCGCGGCGATAAGCATGGAGCCATTCTATCAACGCTTGTCCGGCATGGTTTCCTCAGTGTCTTTGTCCAGGATATCAAAGACTCTGATCGGAGACTGCAAGCCATTCTCAAACCAGAGCCAGGTACGTCGTATGCATCCATTCACCTTCCCACCAAGACTAATCGATGGTCAATTTGGATCAGACGACCTCAATTCTCTTTATGTCTATGAAGCGAAGATGTCTCTTCTCATCCGCATTGCTCAAACACGCCAAGGGGCAGAGCGATTAATAGAAGCTAGAGTGCTTCCGACACTGGCGGGCTGTGATTTTTTGGACACTCGTCCCGATGTCGATCAGACGTTTATTGGTATGCCTCTCCTCAAAATTTGATGTGGTTCTCCCTGATTAAAACGTTGGCCAGATCAGGATCATTTCCTTCCCTCCGCCATTCAGCGATATCACCAACTATTTCTACCTGCTTTACAGCTCATTGATGCGATTTTGGCTACACTAGGTCCAGGGCACTCGTTCGCTGTGAATCAGGTATGTTGTATCTTATCTCACCACCCGAGTCGACAGGCTGAGCCGATCAAGGCTTTGGAATTTTTGTCCAGCCACCGTGATACAATTGTGATGCTGCTCGGAAACGATACGGAACTTTCTCTATCCGTACTTGACGAGATTTATCTTCTTGTTTATCTATGTTCGGTGGTCTACCCTTCGGCACCCAAGTCGGAACTTGTGGGTGAATTCAATCCTGGAATAGAATATCTCATTTTACCCACACTGACTACAGGCCTCCGGAAATAGCGGTTATGGTGGCATCCATGCAACCATCTTGAGTTTGGCGGCTCGATGTTTTAGCACCCCCCAGTGGTTGCAGAAAGTCCGCCCGCCAACGTCCGAGAGGTTGGATGCGAACTCCACCGCACTAGGTCCGTTTTTACACGTACATCAATCAGAGACGGAACTAATGCATACCAGGTCATAGAGACGCTTGCAATTTTGGTGTGATCCTACGACGAAAGGAGCTATTACTTCGCAAGGCACTGATCGTGTATCTAGGGGCAGCGAGCGAATTTACGGGTGCGTCCGTTTCAGGCATCTGTACCACCTCTTCATAGCGGGCGTTACAGAGCCGGAAATCACTATTGTGTTGTCACCCATCATAACCGCTCCACGACACGAGGACAAGACGTCACGCTTCATTGGTCAGTCACTTGCAGATACATACGCCTCGATTTTCTCGTAACACACCTGCTTTCAGCCACCATCCCCACGGTCGGTAATGTCGTCGAGGCGCTATCAGGGATCTGTGACGAAATTACGGAGACCCTGAAACAAATGGCTGCTATCAGCGCCGAATTAGACGCCAGGGATCACATTCAGGTCGAGGACATTCGTCAGGTGGGTTAAATGTTATCTCTGCGATTGGTATTGTCATTGTTTTCTTTACTGGTTACAGCTCGTCCCATTACAAGATATCGATGGTCTCAGGGATCTCGATATTGGTCAAAAGCGCAGTCTGATACGCCGTGAGCTTGAGCGTTCTCTCAGTCGCACACGGAACATGGCAGATACCCTTCTAGGTGAGTCAGGTGTCACGCACGGCTTGGAAAACCCACTAAATGATATGCACTATAGCATCAGTGGAAATGGTGCTTTTACTTCTTTGGCGGCACATTACCTATTACTGCGAGTCACGACACATGAATAACCCAACTGTGAAGGCGTCAACCGCAGCAGTCTTGCGGTCCATTCCGCAGCCATTTGATAGTAAAGTTTTTCGAGAGGAAACGGCAAAACGACTCACGCACGCTCTCCACCAGTTAAGCGGGCTTAGCTTTGTAAGTCCTTTATGTTGGGGCTACGGTTCGCTACACTATCGTATCCCCTCACAGGACCACAAATGGCGTGAAAGTCAGACCTACATCGAGATCATGACACGACGAATTCGCGAATCCGTCGGTCTGCGCCTCGAGAGCGAGGACGCGAACGGTATTCATGCGTAACATTTATGACAGGTTTTCTATCTACGCACCTTGAGGCACAGAACTCTTTGTAATACGCCCTCCTTTGTATGCCTATCCCTTTGATTTCCCTTCTGCGGACGGATCCACCCGCGAAAACGTAGACACCCTAGTCGGAGTGTCGCAGGTATTGCGTGTCACATTACGTTGGATGAGGTGTTATCTGACCGTCGTGGCAGGTGTTCGTCGCGTGCAGGTCGATGGAAGGGCAGCCGATGCGTTGGTGTTCAGTCGAGTGAAACGAATTGAGCTCCTGAGCGCGCGAGTACTCATTATATTGACACGCCCCTGGAAGCGCCGACACGTCGCCGTGTCTTGGGGGTGGGCCTTCGCCTTACTGTATACAAGGTTTGCCGCGTTGGTGCTGGTGTTCGGGACTTCGATTGGTTTTTATTTCTGAGAGTTGTCACATTGAGATGGCGACTTTCGCATCCCTGTCGAAGACCGCATTGGATCCCAGTGCCCTGCCGCCCACTGCATCATGAACTAGTACCCGTTTAAACCTACATTCGCCAGGTCTTATCTCGCCACGATGGGGATAAGTGTTGCCCCGACTCTGTGGGCTTAGACAGGTCGTTTGGATTCGGCCCAGTTGTCGACATTCAACATGCAACCTACCTTCGCTGCCTCTCTAAGCGTATGCGGTGCATACCCCGGAGCATTATTGCCAGTTCCGCCTCACAACCCGGTTTGGATAAGCTAAGGCACGTTTCGCAGTGTGTGATATTTGCTAGTGGTACAATCAAAGCGGGATATAGATGTAAGCTCGTGAGACAAGTCAAACGGGGAGCAGGGATCCAGCACCGCGGAGCGCCATCTGGCCGCCAAAGCGTAATGTTTGTATGCCGCCGGGAAAATAGGCTAGAACGTATGAGACAAGTGCGATGACTTGAATCGCGGCACCGATCAGAGACCCAAAATATGAATGAGGCTAGGAACCATCCGTCAGCATGACCAGCGTAAGACGAGGTTTGATAAATGTGCCGCACTCCCAACGCGAAATAAAGCGTCAATCCGAGACTGGATAAATAGGCGATGGAGAACGGCAAACGCTCTTTCGACATGAGATGCTTTATGTGGTTTATGGGGCCGATTAAAACGGAGAAGCTATGTGACGCTATCCGTCAGCACATTCCGCGCTTGGTATGGCTTGATCAAAAGTAGGTCTTACCCAAACATAACTAACAGGCTACCAAGGCTACACCGAGAGATACATAAGTTGAGCGGAGAGATGAACCAGAATCCAGGCACACACCTAAATGAGAGCGCAAACTTGGTAGGGCGGATAGCAAGTAGCGGAAGGGTGAGGAAGGCAATTACAAAGCAAACCGCGGCGCCTGCGATGCAGGCGACAAAGCCCAGTAATCTGCGACGGGACAGTCAGCCTTGGAGAGACAAGAAATGGACGACGAACCTTTCCCATCGAGACAACGCAAAGTAAGCCTCCTCTTCGTTCGAGTTTTCATTGGATCGCAACGGAACGTAAGCTCCGCCGATCGCGTTGTAGAAACGAGAGAAAGGGTTGCGAGGGCCCGAAGGCTGTGAATCGTCGGTCACTCCTCGGGCCCAACGAAATTGAGAAAAGTTGCTCCGAAAATTGCTTTCTGCGCTAGAGTTTGCCATCGCTGTTGGCGTTCACGTCATCGTCCTGCGCTGCGGGGCGCGGCAAACGGAAAGAAAACGCACGTGACTGAGATGAGGTCACCTTCAACTCCCAAGCAGACTCCATAAATTGTGATGGAGTTCTTAGGAGATGGAGCCTGGGACGATCTGGGTGGGGTACAATGGCACGGCTTGGGTCTCACCGATCCCATAAAGAAGGTCCAGGTAATGTCCCCCAAAAATGTGCGCGCGATTACATCGCATTTACAGAACATACCTCAGGACAAATGGTTGTTGTTACCCGCATTCTTAAAAGTGAAGGGTCTAGTTAAGCAGCATATCGACTCCTTCAATTATTTTGTCGATGTGGACATCAAGAATATCTTGAAGGCGAATAACAAAGTCACGTCGGACGTAGATCCTCGCTTCTGGTTAAAGTACACCGACATTCATGTCGGATTTCCCGACCGTACTGACGCAGATGCCATCGACAAAAGCGTTACGCCCCACGAGTGCCGTTTACGAGACACTACGTACAGTGCCCCCATCCTCGTTACCATTCAGTATACCCGAGGAAAGAATGTCGTCCGAAGGACAAATGTGAACATTGGCCGTCTTCCCATCATGCTTCGGAGCAACAAATGCGTGCTTACTGGTCGCACAGAAGCACAACTGGCCCAAATGAGCGAATGCCCCCTTGACCCTGGTGGGTATTTCGTCGTCAAAGGCACGGAAAAGGTCATCCTTGTTCAGGAACAGCTGAGCAAGAATCGTATCATTGTCGAGACTGACCCCGTTAAGGGTGTGGTTCAAGCTTCTTGTACTTCGTACGTCCCTTTGTTCACCCTTTGTCATATTCTTGATATTTGCAACAAGCTCAACTCACGGCGGTCTCAAGTCAAAGACCTACATCGCAACTAAGAAGGGAAAGATTTACCTTCGACACAATTCAATACATGAAGATGTCCCCATCGCTGTAGCACTCAAAGCTTTGGGCATACAATCTGACAAGGAAATACTCCTCCTCACCTCAGGTGATTCCGAGGTGTATGTCAACGCCTTCGCGCCGAATCTGGAAGAGGCTGCGCGATTGGGCATTTTCACACGTCATCAAGCCCTCGAGTGGATCGGGACCCGCGTAAAGGTAAACCGCCGTGTGATTGGTCCACGCAGGCCGGCCTGGGAAGAGGCTCTCGAGGCGCTTGCGACTATCGTTCTTGCCCACGTGCCTGTCTCGGGTATGGACTTTAGGTCCAAAGCGATTTTCGTCGCCACTATGACAAGGCGCGTACTTATGGCAATGAATGATGAGAAGATGGTAGACGATCGCGATTACGTGGGCAATAAGAGGCTAGAGCTGTAAGTGAAAAGGGATGTGTGTCATCCACCATGGCTTACAAGTCTGCCTAGGGCGGGCCAGTTGCTGGCGTTGTTGTTCGAAGACTTGTTTAAAACGTTCAACACCAACCTCAAGTCATCGATCGATAAAGTGCTCAAGAAGCCGTCACGTACAAATGAGTTTGATGCTTGGAATACCATGCAATTCCAAGGAGACCACATCACCACTGGCTTTGTCAGGGCCATCTCCACGGGCAACTGGTCGCTAAAGCGGTTCCGGATGGAACGTGCGGGTGTTACACATGTCCTTTCGCGTCTGAGTTTCATCTCGGCATTGGGCATGATGACGCGCATTTCTTCGCAATTTGAGAAAACACGCAAAGTCAGCGGCCCGCGAGCATTGCAGCCCAGTCAATGGGGAATGCTGTGTCCCAGTGACACACCCGAAGGGGAGGCCTGTGGGCTGGTTAAGAATCTGGCTCTCATGACACACATTACGACCGACGTAGAAGAGGAGCCGATCATTAAAATCGCTTTTATGCTTGGCGTGGAAGGTTGGTGGCTAATCTCTATCTCGAGCGACCTTTCGACACTGACCACCGATCCTGCAGACATCTGTCAGGCAACAGGGACAGAAATGTATGCGCCTGGCACCTTTGTGGTACAAGTTAACGGGACAATCATCGGCCTTACTCGTTTCCCCACACGCTTTGTTCACAATTTTCGTCGTCTCCGACGCGCTGGGAGAGTTAGCGAATTTGTCAGTATTTACATCAACCACCACCACCATACTGTAAATATTGCTAGCGACGGTGGTCGTATCTGCCGCCCTATGATCATCGTGGATGGCGGTAAGCCTTCAGTCACGGAAGATCATACTGAGGTGCGACGGGATTTTCAGGGAATCAATCATCTGTGCTCTAACCCGTTTTCATAGCTCCTCAAACAAGGTGCACTAGAATTCGACGATTTCTTGCGAAAAGGCCTGGTCGAGTATTTGGACGTCAACGAGGAGAATGATTCTTACATTGCTCTCTACGAGCCGGATATTGTCCCAACAACGACTCATCTCGAGATCGAGCCTTTCACTCTACTCGGCGCAGTTGCTGGCCTTATTCCTTACCCGCACCATAATCAGTCGCCCCGCAACACATACCAGTGTGCCATGGGGAAACAAGCTATTGGAGCTATTGGGTACAACCAATTCAATCGCATCGATACGTTACTGTACTTGTCCGTCTATCCACAACAGCCCATGGTGAAGACGAAGACAATTGAATTGGTGGGGTATGACAAACTCCCAGCAGGACAGAATGCTACAGTTGCCGTCATGAGCTATTCTGGCTACGACATAGAAGATGCTTTGATTCTCAACAAGGTACATTAATTTCGAACCCTCCAAATAATCACTTTACCAACTACCGGCTCAGGCTAGTTTAGATCGTGGATATGGACGGTGTCAAGTGCTTCGAAAGAACATGACACTCATACGCAAGTACCCCAACGGGACGTGGGTAGCGATTTCGCTTGATCTTCGAAATTTAGTGACCGCTACCATTTAGTTATGATCGTCTTGCGGATGCACCGCTAGACGAGAACGGCCAGATACAGAAAAAGTATGATATAATTCAACTTGATGGCCTTGCTGGGGTCGGCGAACGACTGGACCCGGGCGACGTCTATGTCAACAAGCAGACACCCTCAAACGCCAACGACAACTCTTTTTCAGGGCCCGCTGCGTCGGCACCATACAAGAACGCCCCAATGACATATAAATCGCCCGTCGCTGGTCACATCGACAAAGTCATGATCTCCGACACGGACAACGATCAGACGCTCATCAAGGTTTTGGTACGGCAGACCCGAAGACCCGAACTGGGAGACAAGTTCTCATCCAGACACGGTCAGAAAGGGGTCTGCGGGCTGATCGTGAACCAGGAAGACATGCCATTCAACGATCAGGGCATCGTGCCTGGTAAGCGCCGTCTCGCAGCTCTGGATAGTGATTGTCCGACTTGACGCGAGTCAGATACGATCATGAACCCACACGGTTTCCCATCGAGAATGACAGTTGGCAAGATGATTGAACTTCTCGCTGGAAAGGTCTGTTCCTGTAACTTTACTTATCGGTAAATTCTGAAACCTGTTCCTCGCAGGCAGGTGTGCTGGCGGGCAAACTTCAATACGGTACTGCCTTTGGGGGATCCAAAGTCAGCACGGTCGTTCCGGGATCCCAATATCGCATTGATCGCTAAGCAACGCCCGTTACAGGTCGAAGATATGTCTCGTATCCTTATCGAGCACGGATTTAGCTACGCTGGAAAGGATATGCTTACGAGTGGTATCACTGGGGAACCCTTGGAAGCATACGTGTATTTTGGGCCGATTTACTACCAAGTAAGTTCAGTTCCTTGATTTATAGCCGAGAAGATACCTGATTCTCTTGGGTAGAAACTCAGTGAGTATTCTCCGGTCCGCAGTTTAAGTTTATTGAGCGTGAGGGTGGTCTACGCCTGGGCGAGATGGAACGGGATTGTCTCATCGGCTACGGAGCGACCCAACTTCTACTTGAACGTCTGATGATTTCTTCTGATAAATTTGAAGTAAATGCATGCCAAACTTGCGGTCTTCTTGGGTACAGGGGATGGTGTACATATTGCAAAAGCTCCAAGAACGTGGCTCAGCTCACGATTCCTTACGCGGCGAAATTGCTTTTTCAAGAGGTACGAAAGGTAGCTCGTCATTTAAAAAAGCTCACTGATTGCGACTATCCACATAAATATGATTGTAGCTGATGGCGATGAACGTCGTACCTCGTTTAGTCCTCGATGACGCTTGAAGTAACGCCGGTGAATTTTTTACCCCATTTGTTTTACTTACTCACGCATGCAATTTCTCAGAGCTGGCGTAAATCTCTGATCCTGGAAAACTGAGTTTCGGTTACGAGATCGCTGCTTCTCTGCTATGTAAGTAGTTGATGGCATCTGAGAAGGTTCCTCCTTATCTCGCAGCTATTATTTGCCTGTCTCGTCTCACGCACAGCCAATGTATTATTTTTATCCTAACATTTTCTTTGTCATTCTGGACAACCGCTTGAGTCCCGGTTCGACCCTGGATCTGCGAGTCAATTTAGTTCGTTCCTTGATATCGTGAATACCCCCAAGATGTGGGTCTCCGACACGCCGCAGTGTGTCAGAGCGTGTGGTCAAGGCCAAGCCAAGGTCAAGGCCAAGCCATCTTTGGCTCGTCGGCGGCGGCGGTAGGCCTGAGGAGGCCCTGAGGGATTGTGTGGTCGTGGTTGTTTACGGCAGTGTAGAAACGACTGTTAGCCGGACCGGGACCGGGGACCATCCTTTGTCGCGGACCATCACGCGATCGCCGAGTTATCGAGTATTCCTTTCACCGCAGACCCCCGCATCCTTCACAATGTCCTCCCGCGCTTCTGGAAGCTCTACAGCGCTCAGGCGATTGATGACCGAGTACAGGCAGCTGACCTCGAACGGTATGTCCACTACCGCCGCTCGCCTCGCCCGTGGCACTCTGATTAAACCCTACTATGTGTGCCCTGCCAGGCTCGCCGGATGGAATGTTCACAGCCGGTGAGAACGGCTTTACGATCAAACCTGCTACCACATCCAGCTCGTACTAATCGCGTTCTTCCCTGGCCGGCGTGTGTTTAGGGCCGATCTCAGAATCTGACTTCTTCACATGGGAAGCCCTCATCTGTGGACCAAAGGACACTCCCTTCGTAAGTCGTCGTTCCATGCGATCGTATCGCCCCCTTCCCACACCACTCCCATTTCCCCCGCTCCCATCTGTCTCTGTTCCATTCTGAAATGTCAATTTGCGTTGGCAGGAAGGCGGTGTATTCGCAGCCAAACTGACATTCGTGCGCGCGCCCGCTTCCATTGCTTCATTCCACGCCACCCACACACCTTTTTTTCGTTTCATTTTCACCCTCCTTGCTTCGCCCTTTTGTTGGTGCAGCCCACGGATTACCCGCTATCCCCATTCAAGATGAAGTTTGAGCCTCCCTTGTTCCACCCAAACAGTAGGCTATTCCTTCTCCCCTAGTCCCTCGTCTAGCCTCTTTCGACTGGCCGTCAATATTTTTGCTTCGGTTGCTAACGGCGTCATTGGCGTTGACGTGGGCGCCCACAGTCTACCCAGATGGCAACGTCTGCATCTCAATCCTACACACCCCTGGCGACGACCCGCTGATGTACGAGCAAGCCTCGGAACGGTGGAGCCCCGTCCAGAGCGTCGAGAAGGTGCTTCTGAGCGTCATTTCGATGCTCGCCGGTATGTTTCACTTCCCATTTTGTAGCGCGATGGCCCTCTTGCTTAGCCGCGCGCCTGTACATTCATAACTTTCGATGCACGATACGCGTACGTTCACATGCGGCCAATGACCCGTAAACCAGAACCGAACCTCGAGAGTGGCGCGAACATTGACTGCTGCAAGCTTTATCGGGACAACTACGCAGTCAGTGCTTCTGAGCTGCTACCCTTCCCCCCACTTGCTGACATGTCGTTCTTGCAGGAGTACGAGCGGATCGTCCGAGAGTCAATTAGAGAACAATTGGGGCTGTAAAACATACATGCACGCCTGCACGCGACGTTCCTGGAGGGTCATTTGCTTTCGATCTAGTTTTTTCTATCTGGCACATATACACACACTAGCCCACGTTAACACCTCCGTTTACCCGGTCCCCCGTACTCTGCGTAATCTGTTTTGAGAAGTTGATAACTGTATGACCTTCTTTCTTGTGCATCCATGATGATCACAGGACAGACGCAGCACGAATCTGGGGTGAGCTCCTATTTGATTTCTCATTCTATCGTCCATCGTCCAACGAAACCAGACGATACCAGACCAGACCCAGAGAGAAGAAAGAGCTGGGCCCAAGTAAAAGTAAAGTTTGATCTCGGCAGACGACGAACTCTCTTCCCTCATTTACAATAACAACTGTCACAAACGTCATTTAGTATTCAATGCGGTGTTTATTCGATGAGCTTTATTACATGAATGCAGGGATTAGATGTTTGACTACGAGCGAGCGTTAGATAAATTAGGGGTGTCATGAGATACGGATTACAGGGGTTACGTGAGGGGGGGAAGGGGGGAAACGGGGGTGTTTGACTTAATGGCACCAGGGGAAGCGAGGCCCAGGGGCAAACATGAAGAGCGCTTACACCGACATACGATAATCGTGCTATTGCTATATTTGCCTGGACTTGAAGACGCGCTCACCGAAGCGCGGCGCAGTCTCTCCAATGATGTGGCGTGATATATACTCGTTGCGAAAGACGCCCTCCGGATCGATGGCCTTCAAAACTTCCCGAAACGCTTCGAAGCGCGGGTACAGCGCGGACAGCGCGTCCGGCCGGAGGCTGTGGGTTTTGGCCCAGTGCGGGCGGCCCCCGTGGTAGGTCACGATGCGCTCGAAGCGCTCAAAGAGAAGGCGATATGGAACTGGG
>WNFR01009170.1_pt1 | contig 14071 bp, 12 predicted proteins | sample 5400221 | NCBI WGS metagenome assembly WNFR01 (sample SAMN13153357, study PRJNA577476) | soil metagenome | isolation source: 40 cm soil under Madrone tree | place: USA:California | collected 2016-06-14 | reverse complement strand
GTAATAATCACCGACTGACTTCCCAGCAACTCTGAAAAGTCTTTCGTGTAGACGGCGTCGATCTTGCGCGCGTTGCCGACGCATTCCACCAACTCATCCTTTGAAACGAAGCCGTCGCTGATGCCCTCAATTGCCCACAAAGGCAAATGTGCGGCGGTCTGCAATAAGTCTTCAACCAGCCCGAGATACTGCTCTTTGGTTTCGACGTGGGCGCTCAATTTTGCCACGCGGTCGCGTCCCGGCTCGCTCGCAGAGTTCCGGCCCTGCCGCAGCCACTCTTCGCGCCACGTCAACACGCGGGTGTTGCGGCTGTCGGCGGCGCGCGCCGTGCGGGGCAGGCGCAAAAAAACCAAATCGACATCGTAGAGCTCAGCCAGAAAATTCTTCACCGGCTGGTTCGAACTGGTATTCCTTTGTCCGTTATTGACCGGCCGAGAGAGCGTGCTCCAGACACGGCGAAAAACATCCGAGAGCGACAGCGGCTGACGCAAATCGCGCGTCTCGAGATTGAACGAAAAGACGTAATCGCCCGCCGCCATGCCCAGGGAAAGCGCCAGCGCGCGTTTGTATGGCGACGCGAGCCGCTCGGCGTTCGCGCGCACATTGTCGAACCACCACGCATCCGTTTCGTTGAACGAAGTCAGCAGCGTCGGATTGTGGAAATAGTTGCGCGGCACGTAGGCGTCATCGAGGATGGTATCGAGATCCTCTTCGGTGAGCGTCTCGGAATTATTCTCGACGAACGCCAGCGATTTGGTCCAGGCCCAACGCGCCGGATCATTTGCCAGGACGCGCGCGTCCCAACGCTTCAGATAGCGACCCAGGTTTGGCTCGCCGGCCAGCGGCAGGGCCACGGAGCAAAACTTGAGACGCCGCAGCACGCTCAGCTCAAAACCGAGCCATCCCATGCCGCCTGTATTCAGAACGTTTGGTGTTTGCATTTGGATCTATTACGCACCCGCTACCGCAGGTGGTTCTGACAAGACGCTCATCGGCTCGGGCGCCGCCTCGACGGTGCGAGCGTAAGACTGAAGTTCAATGACCGGCTCTAAAGAAAGCAGCGCGCGCACCACGCCCGGATCAAACTCCAGTCCGGTCCATTCAATCAGATGCTCGCGCGCGCGACTTTCCGAGTAAGCGGCGTGAAACGGCCGCGCATCCGTCAAAGCTGCGTACACATCGGCGACCCGCAGAATCCGCGCGCCCAGGGGAATCTGTTCGAACCGCAAACCGTCGGGATAGCCGCTGCCATTCCAGGACTCGTGATGCCAACGCACCAGCAGTTGCGCGCCGCGATCGGCGCCGGCCCGGGCGGCTTCCCGCTCGCCGATAATCGTATGCCGCGCCAGATCGATTCGCTCTTCAGCGGTTAACGATCCCGGCCGCTGAATATAATCGCGGGCCATTGCGACTTCGCCCAAATCATGCAGCAGCGCGGCCGCGCGTAACGAAAATCGATCGCGCCCGCCAAGGTTGAAAGACCTGGCGAGCTGGTCGGCAATCACTGCGATGCGGGCCGCATGCGGATTTGGATAACATTCGAATTCGTCCGCCTCCACGCCCAGCCTGCGAAAAATTTCAATCGTGTTCAGCTTATCGCTGTCAAACGTGTTTATGGTCGGCATTTCGTTCTTCACTGCAAACACCATTCGCGATCAGCCCAGGTTCCGCAAACTTGTCAGCAGCGCCCGTGCTGCTTCGTTCTTCGGATCGGTCGCTAACGCGCGTTCAACTTCGCCCTGCGCACGCCGGCGCAGTCCCATCGCCTGGTAAAACTCTGCAAGCATCACGCGATGCGAAGCGTTATTCGGTTCCAAAGAAATCGCTGCCTGCAATTCGCTCTCAGCCACCCGGCGAGCATTCGCCTCTCCAATCAAAGCGTGACCATATTTTGCCCGGTAGCGAGCTTCGCGCGGCGCCAGCATCGCTGCTTCGGCCAGCAAACGAATGGCTTGATCGCGCTGATTTCGTTGCAGCGCCGCCAGCCCTTGCTGAAAGCTCGCTTCCGCGCGCTCAGCCGCATTGGGCGGCTTGTCTGTTGGTTCCGCCGCGGGCTCCTCAGGCTTCTCCGGCGTCACAGTTTTCAGGCCGGCGCCCACGGTTTTCGGATTTAGCTTCGCGTCGTAAGCGGCGCGCAGGGCCCTGTTGCTCAACGTCTCGTAAGCCCGGGCGATGTGCGCGAAAGCCGAGTCGACTCGGGCGCGCAAAGCGGAGTCGCTCTGGTGAAAGTGATCCGGGTGAAAGCGGCGCGCCAGAGCGTGATAGGCGCTCTTGATCTCTTCGGTGCTGGACAGCCGGGCAATGTCGAGCACGTCGTAATGGTCCCTCGCGTTTTTCAAACGCGCGAACAAAGCCTGAACGTCGCCTGATTCATCAATCTCTTCAACGGCGTTGTTTCCGCCTGGAGCTTCCGTTGATGAGATGCGCGACCTCTGGTGAAGCGTCTTCGAAGGTTGCGCGCCCAGAACCCCGGGCCAATCGCTGCGCTGCAGGAAGCCGGACAACGACAGAGCATAGACCGCTCGCAGATTGTCTTCTTTACTCGCACCGCCCAAACCGGACAGTTCGGAGAGTTGAACCGAGATTGCCGCGCGCGAGAAGACAGATGCTTCAGCGGGAAGCAGATTCGCCGCATCTTTTACGGCCGCCGATTGGTAGGTGATGCCATTGGTTCCGCGAAAACGCGACGCCACGAACTCTGCCGGCAGATGACGGGCGCACTCTAACAACAAACGATTCACGTCAAGAGCAACGCGCATGTCGTTGGCCACGCGAACTCGCGGATCGAACTCCCAGGTTCCATCGGTCCACAACAGCGCCAGACGCAAGACATCGGAAAGTTGTTTGCTGCGGATCATGGCCAACGTTGCGGCGGTCACTCGGCCGCTTTGGATGAGCGCCACGGCCAGCTCGTCGTCCGACGTTATGGCCGAAAGGTCACTCATCTGCGCCTCACCCAAGCCGCCCAGCCTGGCAATTTCGCGGAGGCGATGTGCCCGCACATTAGAGGCAGCGAAAACCAGTTCGCCGTCCTGGAAGTAGATTGCTATTTTGACGCGCTCGCGCGCCAGGCGCAGAGCGCCCGACAGTCCTGTCGCGGCAATTTCGCGAATCAGTTCAGCCAGGGGATGTTCGCGTATTTGTCCTTGCATGTAACGTAAGAGCCCGCCATCGCAGGTTCCAGTTCGGAATCATAGCGCACGGAAGTAGAGCGGCGGAAGTCTAAAGACTCCGGGCGCGGTCGAGGGCGGCTAAGCCTTCGGATGCGCCTTGTCGTAAACCTCGATCAGTTTTTCCATTGAAACATGGGTGTAGATTTGGGTGGTTGAAAGTCGCGCGTGGCCGAGCAGTTCTTGTATATCGCGCAGGTCGGCGCCGCTGTCGAGCAGATGTGTCGCGAACGAATGTCGGAGCGCGTGCGGGCTGATGTCGTGAATGCCGGCGCAGAGTCGAATGTATTTCTCGATCAGGCGGCCGACTGAACGCGTCGTCATGCGCGTGCCCTGATAATTCAAAACCAAAGGCTGCGCGTCGCGTTTCGGGGCCGGCGCGTTCATCAGGAAGGTCTCGCGCACCCCGAGGTAATCCTTCAAAGCCTTCAGAGCCGGATCGCCAAACGGCACGATGCGTTCCTTGCGGCGCTTGCCGAACACGCGGAGCAGCTTGTTCTTGAAATCAATATCGCGGAGATTGAGCTGCACCAATTCCGAGACGCGCACGCCCGTCGCGTATAGCAATTCCAGAATCGCCCGGTCGCGCTTGCCAAACTCAGTTTCAGTGTCCGGCGTTTCGATGAAGCGCACCGCGTCTTCCATCGAAAGGTGCACCGGCAGTTTCTTCTCCTTGCGCGGGGTCGCCACCAGCTTTGCCGGATTCTGCTCCGTGACGCCTTCGCGCACCAGGAATTGAAAGAAGGTGCGCAAAGCGGCGAGTTTTCGGGCGATCGAAGTCTTCTTCTTGTGGTCTGAGTGCAGGGTTGAGAGCCATTCGCGAATCGTGATGTGATCGATCTGCCTTACGTCCGGTTCCGCTCGCTTGCCCCTGGGATCGGCGGGCGCCAGATAATCGAGAAACTGTTCCAGATCGGAAGCGTAGTTGCGCAGCGTGTGCACGCTAACATTCCGCTCGTAACGCAGGTGATCGAGGAATTGAGTTAGAAGTTGTTCAAGCATACCAATTCACTCGGCATAAAAGATGGGGTGAACAGCGATTAAGATCGATTCTTCTCGGGGAAGAGCCTCTCTGATCGCATCGCGGACACGGTCAACATATTGCCCGATTCGCAACCGATCCCGCTCTAATTCAAGCGCTACATCGATGAAGAGGATGCTGACATTATCTGGAAGTATCAGCCCAGACTCTGATCGAAAGTTGCCCGAAGCGGATAGAAGCGTACACCCGCCAAAGGTATAGCTCAATTCGGTCTCCAATTCCGTGAGCAGTCTTCGGTAGGAAGGATCGGGAAGATCAGGAATGAAGATTTCGACGCGTACCTTCTCGGATAGCAGCAATGAATTTCTCCCTGCGCTTCGGAAAAGACTTCATCCGTTTCAAGGCTTCTTCGCGCGTTACCTTTTCTCTCTTGGGCCGCTGAATCTTGATCTGTTTGACTGGTTTCATGACTTTTAACTCAAGGCGATAATAACCGATCAATGAACCATTTGAAAGGTAATGATCGAGAATCGGAGAGAGTCACACCCGGTCATGCGTCTTCACCAAGAATCCTTTGCGGGCACGCACGCGTACATTGGGCCGCGTCTTCACGCTCACGGCGATGATGTGGAACCGGCCGTCGCGCTTATCGGCTGAAGGGTAATAACTCAGGATGTATTGTTGCGCCAGGTCGGCGGAGATTTGCGCGAACGCGTCGTCGAGCTCGCCTACGGATTTCGGAATGTAGGCCGCGCCGCCGGTCTGCGCGGAGAATTCCTGCATCCGCCGCTCGGCAGTCAGGTCGCGTACATTCGCGTTGTCGTAGATGCCGGTCTGCACCACATAGACCTGGCAGTCGTCAGACGTCAATCGCTGCAAGGTGTTATCGAAATCGTGTTCGGGCAGGCGGCTGGTGGTGTCTTGCCCGTCGGACACGATGACCAGGACGCGGCGTCCGGCGTACGGTTTGAGATAAACGAGCGCATCGAAGATCGCGTCATGCAGCGAAGTCGCGCCGTCCGGTTTACCGAAACTCTCGATTGTTTGCTGCAGCCTCCGCACGTCGTTCGTCATGGGCTGGGCGAGTTCAACGGTGGTTGAGACGGAGTAAATCGCCGCTTGATCGGCCGGCCGCATCACGTTTTGAAAGAATCTGACGGCGGCGCGCTTTTCGAAATCGCGCGACTCACTCAAGCTGCCGCTGTTGTCGAATAGCATCGCCATCCGGACCGGCGTTTCGGCGCGGCTGATGTCGCTGATTGTGTTGGGCTGGCCATCCACGCGCAGCTCAAAATCTTCCAGTTTGAGATTTGTGAGCGCGATGCCGCGGCTGTCTACAACGGTGGCCGGCACGGGCACCAGGTTCGAACTCACACGCACAACGTCGGTAGCTTCTTCGCCTGTTTCTTGTTCGGGATCGGACTTTGACGCGGCTGGCGTGTTCGTCGGTTGGTTTGTTGAGCTGTTTGAGTTTTTTGGCTTTGCTACCTGACGCGGCCGCGAGTTGGTGTTTGCATTGGCATTCGCCGGCTTTTGCCGGCCTGATTGTGAGCGCGAATTGCTTGTTGCCGACAAGCTCACAACAATTGCGATCGCGAGAACGGCGCCGCTCGAGCGAAGGAAGGGAACCATGCCTGGGTTTGTCCTCGGCGCAACCTCCGCGTTCTTTGCGTCTCGGCGGTGAACGGCCTTTGAAAACAGATTCACCGCAGAGACGCCGAGGTCGCTGAGTGGGCGCAGAGATTTATTGAGATCCATTCGTCCCATTCTTTCAACGCCAATTCGACTTGCAGCGTTCGCCGGTCGCGTTTGCGCCGCACTCGCTTTTGCTGTTCAGGGTCGAGCGGAGCAAGCAGCGCGAATGTAATGTTGACCGGCTGATAGTTCTTCGTCTCCGCACTCGAAACATATCGCGCCAGGGCCCCGATTGCACTACGCGTTGGCGCGACCAAAAGTTCTTCGCCACTCAACAACCGAGCGGTGTTGTTTCCCGCCAGCCAACCCATCGCCACTGATTCGACGTAACCTTCGACGCCGGTGATTTGTCCCGCGAAGAAGATGTTTGGATGCGCGCGCATCTGCATGGTTGGCTCAAGCACGCGCGGCGCATTGATGTAGGTGTTGCGATGAATCTGGCCGAACTGGAGAAACTCTGCGCGTTCAAGTCCCGGAATCAGACGCAGTACGCGCGCCTGTTCGCCATAACGCAGATGATTTTGAAAGCCGACCATGCTGTACGCGTCAGCCATCAGGTTCTCCTGACGCAGTTGTACCGTCGCGTAAGGCTCGCGACCGTTGCGCGGATCGACCAGGCCGACCGGCTTCATGGGTCCGTAGCGCAAAGTGTCAACGCCGCGGCGCGCGAGCTCTTCAATCGGCAGACACGCTTCGAACCAGCGCGTCTCTTCGAAGCGCTGGAGCGGGACGCTGTTCGCTTCAATCAAAGCTTCGTAGAAACGCGCGTACTGCTCTTCATCGAATGGACAGTTGAGATAATCGTCGCCGCCTTTGCCATAGCGCGCCGCGCGAAACGCAATTGCCTGATCCACTGAATCAGCCGCGACGATCGGCGCGATGGCGTCATAGAAATACATCTGGTCGTCGCCGGTCAGTTTCATGATCTCCCAGGTCAAGGCATCGGAAGTCAGCGGGCCCGTGGCGATGATCGTGGTTGCCTCGCGGGCAATCGCGGTGATCTCTTCACGCACGATCTCAATCTTCGGATTGTCTTCGATGCGCCGCGTAATGTACTCAGCGAACTGTTGGCGGTCGACGGCCAAAGCTGCGCCCGCGGGCACGCGTGTCGCGGCCGCGGCTTCCATTACCAGCGAGCCCCCGCGCCGCAATTCTTCTTTTAAAAGATAGGATGCAGTGCCGAGCTCATCGGACTTCAGTGAGTTCGAGCAGACAATTTCAGCCAGCTTGTCCGTGCGATGCGCGGGCGTCTGCTTCACCGGCCGCATCTCGTGAAGCTGCACCCGGGCGCCGGCGCTCGCTGCCTGCCAGGCGGCTTCAACCCCCGCGAGTCCTCCTCCCACGACAATCACATCAGCCATATCTGCGCTCGATTCTAACGCCTTGGCCTGATAAAGCGCACGTTACAGGCCGATTTGCACGGCGCAAAATAGCGGTTGGCATCTGAGCGTCTGCAAGGATAGAATACCCGCGTTTCATATTCGTTCATCGTTCGCAGAGGTTTTCGCTCTTCTGACCGCTGGTTCCGAAACGCAGGATCTCTGGGACCAACTAAGACTAATTTAGGAGACTGCTCTTTGTCGCAAATAATTCTCGCTGATCTTCGAGGCAGAGACGGATACGTCAATAAGGACACTGTGGCCGGCGGCTACGGCTCTCGTTTTCAGGGTCATTCGTTCATGACCCGCTTCGAAAAAAATGTTCGCCGCATCTTTCAGAATGTGCCGAGCATTCATATCGGATACCTGGCCGCCATCTTCGCGGAAGCCGGTCATAAAGTCATCGTGACGCGCGACGACAAGCCGGTCGACGGCGATCTGGCAATCGTGCTGACCTCGCTGGTTGATTATCGGCACGAAGTCGAGTGGGCAGAGAAGGTCAAAGCTCGAGGCACGAAGGTCGGCTTTGTGGGCACGGCCGCGACGCATCTCCCTGAGCTATTTAACAACGCCGGTGATTTCGTGATCAGCGGCGAGCCGGAAGCCGCGGCGATCAGGATCGCTTCGGGCGAGGATCCAAGCGGTCTGGTTTTGAGTCCCCAGATAAACGATCTCGACTCGCTGCCTTTTCCACGTTGGGATCTGAACCGGCCGCGCGGTCTTGGCTACACCAGCCGCAGCGGGTTCGGCCTGACGCGCGCCTTTCCGATGTTGACCAGCCGCAGTTGCCCCGAAAAGTGCACGTACTGCCCGCATCGAATCACTGCGGACTTTCGCGCGCGCTCTGACGAAAACGTGCTCGACGAGATGCAACAACTGTGCGAACGGCACAAGAAGGTCCACGTGGTCATGCGGGATCCACTGTACACGCTGGATCGTGAACGCTGCCGGCGCATCGCCGAAGGCATACGCGCTCGTGGACTCGATCTGACTTACGAATGCGAGACACGCATGGACGATCTCGACGAGGATTTGATTCGCGTGATGCAGGCTTCCGGTTTGCGGGAGATTAATTTCGGCGTTGAGTCGCCGGATCCCATCGTCCTGCGCAAGGTCGCGCGCCGGGTCATTCCTCACGAGCACATGCGCGACATGATCAAACTCTGCTGGGAACTCGGCATTGCGACCACGGCCTTCTACGTGATCGGATTCCTGCAAGATACGGAAGAAAGCATCGAGCAGTTAATCCAGTTCGCCGTCGATCTCGATTCTACGTATGCGAACTTCAAAATCCTGACGCCTTATCCCGGGACGCCACAGTTCAAGCAGCTCAAACCGCTGGTTAACGAGACTGACTGGCAAAAATTCGACGGTTATACTTTGAATTTTAACCACCCGGTGCTGGATCGACGACGCGCGCGGCTGATGCTGGGCATGTGCTACTCGCGCTTCTTCTTGCGGCCGTCGAACCTGCTCAACTTTTTCGGGATGCACCGGCACGCGCATCATCCTCTCCTAAAAAAAGCGGACGATTGGTCGTGGCGCAAGCAGGAATATTTCGACCGCCCGTGGATTTCTCAGAGAAAGGCCAGCACCGCATGATGCGTGCAATCGCGCGCTACGGCGTGCGCTCCGTGCCCGGCGACGAGAAGGAAATCATCGCGGCGTTCCGGCGCGGTGAGGCCGTCGCGGGGCCGGCGATCGCCGAATACGAAAGCCGGTTCGCCGAATATCACGGGATGGGGCATGCGATTGCCGCTTCGTTCGGCCGCATGGCGTGTTACTACATTCTGCGCGCGCTCGAACTTCCGGCAGGAAGTGAAATCATCTTTCCGGCGCTCACCTTCTGGGTCATTCCGGAAATTGCTCGACACGCTGGATTGAAGCCGGTCTTCGTCGATGTCGATCCGGCCACTTTTAATATCGACGCGACCAAAATCGAAGCCGCGATCACCGGCAAGACTCGCGCCATCGTTCCCACGCATTTGTACGGCCAGCCGTGCGACATGACTGAAGTCATGCGTCTCGCCGAGAAACACAACCTCATTGTTGTCGAGGACTGCGCGCAAGCAGCCGGAGCGGTTTATCGCGGGCGAAAAGTTGGGACCTTCGGAAGCGCCGCACTGTTTAGCTTTCAACTACTCAAGGGAATCAACACGTACGGCGGCGGAATGGCTTTGACGAACGACCACGCGCTGGCCGAAAAAATCCGCGCCCAGGCGAACAGTGAGCCGGCGCAAAGCACGGGTGATTTGATCAGGCGACTGATGACCGGAATTGTCGCGCGATCTTTGGTGAGTCCGAAAGGATTTACGTTCTGGGGATTTCCCCTCGGGGCGGCGTTCTCGGCTTTCGGCAGTCCCGACGCGCTGTCCAAATATGTTTGGGAGAAGATTCGTCCGCTTGATCAGTTTCCGCGAACTTATAATCAGCGTTATTCGAACGTGCAGGCGATCCTTGGTCTGCGGCAGCTCGCAAAGCTGAATGAATTCGCGCGAGTCGCCGCGCCATTCGCCGCGCTGTTGATTTTGAAACCACGCACGTCGATGTGTGTTCCGCTTTGCCGCTCTTCAAAGAATTCGCGGCCGAGTGTCCCGGTGCAAAGATCACTGAGCAAGCGATTCAGTTGCCGGTCTATTCGCGGCTGCGCACCTCGGATGTCGAGCGCGTACTGCGCGTAGTGCGCGAAGTCACCGGCGATCTTCCGCCGCTTAATGAATCAGCCACCAAGCCCGCGGTCAGGGCCCGACCTCTCGTAGTTTCCGACGAGCGGCACGCGAGGGCCAGCTAATCACCGTGCCGACCCTGCTCAGCTTTATCATCAATTTCGCTTTTGCCGCCACGTTAGCTGCGGTCGATCTGCCGTCTTGGGTTGATAAGAATCTTTTGCAGCGGTTGCTGTCTTCGAAGTATACCTACTTCCTGGTTCTGGGCGCCGCTTTTTGGGAGGGCGAGGTGGTGCTGTGCACTGCGGGTTACCTCTGTGGCGCCGGTTACCTCGATTGGCGTCTGACGATTCTGGCGGGGGCAATCGGCGGCTCAGCCGGAGATCAAATCTACTTCTACGCGGCGCACGAAAGGGCCGCGCGCGCGATTAACAAGAATAAGCGATTGCGCAAGTGGTACCCGAAGATAAGCAAGATCGTGCTCAAGCACAGCACGGTCGCCGTCTTGCTTTCGAGATTCCTGGCCGGATTGCGCATCTCGATTCCTTTGGTGTGCGCGACGGCCGGCATGCCGGCGAGGAAATACAGCACGCTCAATTTGATCAGCGGATTCTTGTGGGCCTCGTTCTGGGTCGCAGTCTTTTATCAAATCGGCGCGGCGCGCAGCCTGCGACCACTGATAATAATCTTGAGTGTTTTGCTCTCGATGGGAATTCTGGGCGGCGGTTATTATTACTTGCGCAAGCGCCAGCGTCGGCTAACTGTCAGCTAATGGACTTCAACTTCGCAGACGATCTCTCTTCTGACCAGGCAGACCAACTCGTCCGCGAAACTGTCGAGAACTTCAATTCCTACCTGAATCGCTGGCCCGATCCCAAGACCGTTGCCGGCGCGGTCGTCGAATGGTTCGGCGAAGGCTGCCTCCTGCGCGACGTTTCGGGACGCGAGTTCATCGATTGCCTGGGCGGGTTTGGAATTTTCGCGCTCGGCCATCGGCACCCGAAAATCATTAACGCCATCAAGCAGCAGATGGATCGCATGGCCCTCCATTCCCAGTGGATGCTCAATCCGCGTTCGGCTGATGCCGCCCGGCGTCTGGCGGAGATTACGCCGGGCGATTTGCGCAAAACGTTTTGGTGCTCAACTGGAACTGAGTCGGTCGAAGGCGCCTTGAAACTCGCGCGGCTCTACACCGGGAAGCCGAAATTTATCTCGACGATCAATTCGTTTCACGGCAAGACGATGGGTTCGCTGTCGGTGACCGGGCGCGATCTGTTTCGCAAACCGTTTCTACCGTTGCTGGAGGCGGCGTTTGTTCCTTATGGCGATGCTGAAGCGATCGAGAAAGCCATCGACGACACAACGGCCGCGGTAATTCTGGAACCGATCCAGGGGGAAGGCGGCGTGATCGTTCCGTCCGACGAGTATCTGCCCGCGGTGCGTCGCGTTTGCACTGAACGCGGCGTGCTTTTGATTCTGGATGAAGTGCAAACCGGATTGGGGCGTACAGGAAAGATGTTCGGTTGCAATCACACCGGCGTCGTGCCGGACATCATGTGTCTGGGCAAAGCAATTTCCGGCGGCGTGATTCCGTGCGCGGCGTTCCACACTACGGACGAAATTTTCAAATCGTTCCATCCGAATCCGTTCTATCACACGTCAACTTTCGGCGCGAATCCCATGGCCACCACGGCCGCGGCTACCACGATTCAAACTTTGCTGGAAGAAAAACTCGTCGAGCGCTGCGCTGAGATGGGCCAATACTTCATGGCCGGCCTGAAAGAGCTGCACCAGCGCTTCCCTGAAATTATTCGCGACGTTCGCGGCCGTGGCTTGTTGATCGGAGTCGAGATCGTCGACGCGAAAGTTGGCGAATCCCTGGCGCAGCGGATGTTCGATCGCAACGTGCTAATCGCTTACACACTGAACAAGCCGGAAGTGATTCGCATCGAACCGCCGTTCGTGATCACGCGCGAGTTGATAGACAAGGCGCTCAATCGCTTTGAAGCTTCTTTGAACGAAGAGAACGCGCTTGGCTAATAGTTGCTGAAAACATGATGAACATATTGGTTAAGAGAGAAGGCGATCCACGAAATCACACGAAACAAACGAAATTAGGTCTATTTCGTGCTGCTTCGTGGGAGTTTGTGGATCGCGGTTAATTCTTCTAAAAGTAGGCCTGATTTTCCAAAAGTTGGAGCGTCTTGGAATGCGGAAAATGTTCATTGACGGCGAGTTTGTCGAGAGTTTTTCGGGCGAGACTTTCGCGGTTGAGAATCCCGCGACCGAAGAGATGATCGACGATGTTCCTCGGGCGCGCGCCGAAGACGCCGATCGCGCGGTGCTCGCGGCGTTGAAGGCGCAGGATGATTGGCGCTTTGTTCCCGGAATTGAAAAGTGCGAGCTGCTGCACGGGGCCGCGCGCAACATGCGCGAACATCGCGAACGGATTGCGACGCTGCTGACGCAAGAGGGCGGCAAGCCGCTGATCGAAAACATGGATGAGGTCGAGTGGGTCGCAGCGTGCTTTGATTACTACGCCGAAGTCGGCCGCCATGAATCCGGCCGCGTGATTCCGCCGGTGCAGCGCCACCAGATGAACTTCGTGATGAAGGAACCTTACGGCGTCGTCGTCTGCATCGTGCCGTGGAACTACCCTCTGCTTTTGATGTCCTGGAAAGTCGCGCCCGCGCTGATGGCCGGCAATGCCGTGATCATCAAGCCTTCGGAGCTCACGCCGCTTTCGACCTTGCTGCTTGCGGAGATCGCCTTTCAGGAATTCCCCAAAGGAGTTGTCAACATCGTCACCGGTTATGGTCAGGAAGCGGGCGAGCCGCTGGTCGGCCACCGGCACACGCACGTCATTGCTTTCACCGGCAGCGTCGCCACCGGAAAACGCATCGCGCAACTCGCGGCTGAACGTGTCAAGAAAGTAAATCTCGAACTCGGCGGCAACGATCCTTTCATCGTCTGCGATGACGTCGATCTCGAAGTTGCCGTGCGCGGCGCAGTGTGGGCTGCTTATCTGAACATGGGTCAGGTGTGCACTTCAGGCGAGCGCTTCTATGTTTTCGATTCCGTCGCCGACAAATTCATCGATCGCTTCGTTGAATGCGCCGGAGATTTGCGCATCGGCAATCCCATGGGCCCGGATGTCGATCTCGGCCCGATGATTTCAGCGGCGCAGCGCGAGAAAGTCGAAAAGAAACTCGATTCTGTTCGCGAGATGGGCGCGACCGTGCTGTGCGGCGGCAAGCGGCCGGCGCATCCGGCGCGTGGTTACTATTTCGAGCCGACCGTCGTCGTCGATGTCGATCACTCGATGCCTTTGATGCGCGAGGAAACCTTCGGTCCCGTTGCGCCGATCATGAGGGTCAAAGATATCGACGAAGCCATCGCGCTGGCCAACGATTCCGAATACGGCCTGGGCGCGAACATTCTGACGAACAAACTCGAGTACGCGATGAAGGCTGCGGAACGAATCAAAGCCGGCACGTTTTGGATTAACGATCCGCTCACCGACAATGATGCGGGACCGTTTGGCGGCATGCGCATGTCAGGCGGCGGGCGCGAACTAGGCATGGAAGGTTTGGAAGAGTTTCGCGAAACAAAACACGTCCACCTCGATTACCGACTGGAGCTGAAACCTTACTGGTACCCATACGACTGGAGCAAAGGCCGCAAGACCGAGTGATCGAACTTGCGAAGGAGTAGTCCATGCTCACTGAACGACTGCGTAGTTTTCCGTTCTTTTTGATTCGCTTCATACCAATCGTCGGCATCGTCGGATGGATAGGCATGTTCATCCTGATGGTGCTGGTGCCGATTAGATTGGTCATGTGGCAAGTAAGGTTTGGAGGACTCAAGACCAACGATCCCGATCATAAACGAGCGAAGACTAATCGGAATGTCGCTTTTCTGATCTGGATTCCACTGCCCCTGTTGTTGGGATTTGCATTTCTGGTTTTGGCATATGCCCCCTGAGCTGTGCCGCTGCTTATGAAGATCATCATCCTTGGAGGCTGTGGCGCGATGGGATCGGAGGCGACCCGCGATCTGGCGCGCACCAGCGACTTTGAAGAGATAGTGATTGCCGACGCTGACCTGGCGCGAGCGGAAGCGCTGGCTGGCGAACTCGGTGGCGGACGAGTGCGCGCCATTCAGGTTGATGCCAGCGAT
>WNFR01004667.1_pt1 | contig 14071 bp, 11 predicted proteins | sample 5400221 | NCBI WGS metagenome assembly WNFR01 (sample SAMN13153357, study PRJNA577476) | soil metagenome | isolation source: 40 cm soil under Madrone tree | place: USA:California | collected 2016-06-14 | reverse complement strand
CCGCAAAACCGTGTACCGGCGCAACGGCGATGGCTTCGATCAGCGTAACTCGCATTGGGACGACAACCGGCAATCGCTCGGCTTACGAGTAAAACGCTCCGTGGATCTCCCCTCCGCCTTCGACCGCGACCCGGCGCCGCACATCCGGCGCATGGTCACGAACCTCATTGTCCGCAAGACCGAGACGCCCGGCGAATACGCAGCGACGAGCTACATGCTTCTCTTGCGCAACCGGTTCGACGCTCCTACCTATGACATCTTGTCGGCTAAACGCGAAGACCTCATTCGCCGTGGCGGCGACGGCACTTGCAAGCTTGCCCGCCGACTGATCCTCGTCGATCAGACCGCGCTCGGTGCCGTCTTCATCAACGTCTTCATGTAGGAAGCGGTGGTCTGATCGAGTAGTAGCCGGACGTCGGGACGGCGACACAAAGAGAGAGATGGTATGACCAATCAAACCGCGCCGCTGTACGTCAAGGTGGACGTGTCCAAGTGCTGCGGCTACACCACTTGTTCCGAGGTTTGTCCGGAGGTGTACAAGCTCGACGAGCAAGGGTTTGCCTATGTGGAGAGTGACGTCGTGCCGCCGGGACTGGAGGCCAAGGCTCGGGAAGGCGCCTTTAAGTGCCCCGAGGGCGCGATTTACGTGGGCGAGGCGCCACCACCTAAATGAGCGGCCTACGCTCCGTCCGCTAGCTGGTGCACCTCATCGATCCCGGCGACTGGGTGCCGAAGTCGCTCACGACGACGAAGTCGCGCCATCATGACTAGGGAGACCGTACGTTGACCAAGTCCACGTTCATCCTGCTGGGTGGCGGGCTTGCGGGCGCGACGGCAGCATCGACGTTGCGTGCCGAGGGCTTCGACGGACGCGTGATCATCGTGGGCGACGAGAACCATGTGCCTTACTCCCGCCCACCGCTGTCCAAAGACGTGCTCCGCGGCGAGAAATCTCCGGAGAGGACTTGGCTGCGCCCACCCGCGTGGTACGCGAACAAGGATATCGAGCTTCAGCTCGGCGTCCGGGCGGTCGCGGTTAATCCACGCGCGCATAGGGTCGAGCTGGCCGGCGGCACTAGCCTCGCGTACGACAAGCTTCTTGTCGCCACCGGAGGGATCCCGCGAACCTTGGATATCCCCGGGACGGATCTGCCGGGTGTGTTCTACCTCCGCAGACTCGATGACGCCCTGGCGCTTCGTGAGCATCTCATCCCCGCAGCACAGGTCGTGGTGATCGGGGCCGGGTTTATCGGTGCCGAGGTTGCCGCGAGCGCCCGCACGCTCGGCTGCAAAGTCGCCATGCTCGAGATCGCGGAGATCCCGTTGGGGCGCGCTCTCGGTCCCACGATCGGTCAAATCTACGCGGATCTGCACCGTGAACGCGGCGTTGAGTTGTGCACGGGCGCTGGCGTCGAACGCATCGAGGGCCACGGGCACGTGCAGCGGGTAGTGACGAGCGATGGTCGGGTGCACGAAGCGTCGGTGGTAGTGATAGGAGTCGGGCTGCTGCCCGATCTGGACCTCGCCCGGCGTTCGGGATTCGCTACCGGGAATGGAATCGTAGTTGACCAGTATTGCCAGACATCGGTCGATGACGTGTTCGCCGCCGGCGATATCGCTTACCATCCCAACCACTTCCTCCGCCGTCGAATTCGGGTCGAACACTGGCAAAACGCGCAGCATCAGGGTACGGCCGCAGCTCGAAATATGTTGGGTCAGCAGAAGCCCTTCTGCGAAGTTCCGTGGGTATGGTCCGACCAATACGAGCACAATCTCCAGATCGTCGGACTTCCAGGTCCCACCGAGCGCTTGGTGGTCCGTGGCGACGCCGCGACGAGGAATTTCTCCGCCTTCTTCATGCGCGACGGTCGCGTGACAGCGGCGTTGGCCGTCAACCGACCCAAAGACGTCCGTGTCGCCCGCCTTATGATCCAACATGGAACCGAGGTGACGGAAGCGCACCTCGGGGATGTCGATACACCCTTGGCCGAACTCGTTATGAGTAGAGCCTGAGCAAGCTGGCGCCGATCTCGGAGCAATCGTTTTGAATTTAAGGCGGATATTCAACATGGCGACAACTCGAGGGGAACGTCAAGGGGTCGATCGGGGACAATACCTCGCGCCGTTGCTAGGCATCATGATGATCATGATCGATGGCTACGATCTGCAGAGCATCGGCTACGTCGCGCCCGAAATCGCCCGAGCTTGGTCGCTCGACATCGCCGCGTTCGGCATGGTCTTTGCAGCGGGTCTAGCCGGAACCATACCGGGTGCCATGCTCGCCGGCCCGGCAGCGCGCCGGTTCGGGCCGGGCGCGGTGCTGAAGATGTCGCTTCTTGTCTTCGGCACCGGCACGCTTGCGACGGCTCAGGCCGGTGATCTCGCCCAATTGGCGATGCTCCGATTTATCGTCGGGGTCGGGCTTGGCGCCGCAGTGCCGATCGTGCTGACCAGCGTCGCGCAAAACAGTCCGGCACGGTTTCGCACAGCGCTGGTCACCGCCGCGGGATGCGGTCAGCCCATCGGCGCCATCTTGGGCTCCGCGCTATGCGCGCGGTTGATCCCTACGTTCGGGTGGAAATCGGCGTTTGTTTTGGGCGGTGTCCTGCCGCTCTTAGTCCTCCCAGGGGTGCAGGTTCTTCTCGGAGGAAGACGACCTCGCGACGCTTTGGCAAGCGCGCCGAAGGCCGCGGACCGGCCTGGCGGACGCGTGCGGGATCTGTTCAGCCCGGAATTTCGCTCAACGACTCTGCTGATTTGGGCCTCCGCAGGGCTTTGCGTTTGCTTCCTCTATATTATCGTCAATTGGCTGCCGGGCGTCGTGCGGGGCCGCGGCTACTCTTTCGAGAACTCCGTGCTCATAATTGGGCTGTTTAACACCGGGACTCTTATCGGAGCGCTCGTGTTCGGCGCGCTGATCGATCGGTTGGGTCCGTTTAAGGTCCTGCCGACGGCCCTGTTGGCCGGGGGAGTGTTCTTACCGCTCCTCGACGTATCGCTCAACTCGCGACCGCTTCTGCTCGCCGCTTCGCTGTTAAGCGGCTTTACCGGCGGCGGCGGCGGTATGTGCCTCGCTGCGATGCTGGTCCTACTCTATCCGAGTGCTCTGCGCACGACGGGGACGGGGTGGGCACTGGCGATCGGCAAGCTGGGCGCCGCGCTTGGGCCGATTGCGATCGCTTTTGCGTTGCGAGCGGGTTTGGCCAAAGAGCACTTATTCAATTTGGCGGGGGCGGCGGCGACTATGGCGGCGCTATGTCTCATCGCTCTCGCGAAGGTTCGCGCCAGCCCCATAGACGTCTCGGGCGAGCCGTCAACGGGAAGACCGTAGTGGTCTAACCCCCGACGCCGGTTTTGCCGACGCGCGTCGAGCCTTACAAAGGCGAGAACGGCTTAAACATTGGATCCCTCTTTTCCCTGAAGGAGGCGATGCCCTCGACGACCTCCGGGCCGAAAAAGCCGAGGCTCTCGAGGGCGAGCGACGCGTCGAAGATCGGTCCTGCGGCGCGCAGCCAGTTGTTCAATGTGTACTTGCTCAACCTGATGGCGCTCTGCGCGCCGGCCGCGAGTCTGATCGCAACCTTCAGCGCCGTGTCATAGACCTTGTCGTCATCAACACACATCGAGACCAGGCCGATCCTTTCGGCTTCCTCGCCGGACAGCGGCTCGCAGAGCAGCAGGTAGTATTTTGCCTTGGCCATTCCGCAGAGCAGGGGCCAGATAATGGCGGCGTGATCGCCGGCGGCGATGCCCAACCTGGTATGCGCATCAACTATCTTGGCGCTTCGCGCGGCAATCGAGATGTCCGCCAGCAATGCAACGGCGAGGCCGGCGCCCGCAGCGCCGCCCTTGATCGCAGAGATGACCGGTTTGGAGCAATTGATGATGTTATAGACGATGTCGCGCGCTTCCTTCCATCCGCCAGCCATCTTGTCCCAGTCCTTGCCAAACGCTTCGACCATATTGATGTCGCCCCCCGCGGCGAAAGCGTCGCCGGGTCCGCGAACGATTGCCACTCGGGTCGCGGGATCGGCATCCACGTCCCTCCATATTTCGGCCATTTCGCGATGGATTTCCGCTCCCAGCGCGTTGGCGCGCCCGTGCCCCTGCAGCACTATCTGCAAAACACCATCCGCCGGACTACTCAGCTCGAGCTTGGAATACTTCGCGTAACGCTCAGACAGTTGCACTCGGGTCTCCTTCGGTCATGTTTTGCGACGCAGATCGACAAGGCGGCGCGCCTTACCCTCTCTGCCGAAATTGGTGAACTCCGCCAATGTGCCTTCATCGACGAGTTCGACGGCGACTCGCACGCCGAGGTCTTCCTTGAGACGGCGTTCCATATGTTCCACCATGCCTTCGCGCGATTCAGCATTCTTCTTGACCTCGATGCGAACGGTAAGCCTTTCTCCGATGACGCCGCCGTTTTCGGTCCGCTCGGCGACGCACAGCCACTCGCCGGTGGAACGTTCATCGCTGCGCACGGCCGTGAGGCACGCCATAGGGTAAATGTTGACCCCGCGCATGCGGACCATGTCGTCGCTGCGTCCGAGGAAGTGGTCCATGCGCTTGAAGTGACTGCCGCATTCGCAGCGTTCCGTCGCGATGATTCTGCCGAGATCGCGGGTATTCAGCCTGATGATCGGCGGGATGGTGCGGCACAGCGACGTGATGACGATGTTGCCCGTCTGCCCGTCGGGCAGCGGCTGGCCGGTCTCGGTATCGACGATCTCGAACAGATACAGGTCTTCCATGATGTGCAGGCCGCATTGATGCGTACATTCAAAGCTGCCGAGCGCGGTTTCGTTGATCCCATAGTTGTCGTACACCTTCGTGCCGAGCGTGTGCTGAAGGTAGGTCCGCAGCGCGCCGTCAGTGTCGGGGCCCAAGAAAGTCGCGATGAACTTGCAGTTCATTTCCGCGAAATCCCTGTTCAATTCCGTTTTGCAGACCTTGGCCAGTTGACTGAAGTATTCCGGAAAGCTCACCCAGATGTTGGTGCCGAAATCGAACGCCATTTCGATCTGGCGCCTGGTCGGCGTCACCAGCCCGCTGCCGGTGGTCAGCGGCATCACGCCCAGGTAGTCGTGGCACCCCTTGTAGATGGCCCAACCCAGATTGGCCAACCCGCAGGTGGCCGGTATTTGTGCGACGTCGCCGGGACGGGCGCCTTGAATATAAAGGCCGCGCGCGCTCGATAGGCCGTTCAATTCCCACTCGAGCTGTCCAAAAAGAGTTGGTCGTGGCTTACCGGTCGTCCCTCCGCTTGTCTGCACTTTCATGGGCTGCTTGCCGAAGTCCGCACGTGATGCGCCCGTGATCGAACCGAACGGCGGAAAAGCATCCTGATTTGCTTTGATGTGGTCAGTATTGAAGGTCGGAAGCCGCGCGATATCGTCGATGGACCTTACGTGTTCGGGCCGGACTTCGGCAGATGACCAGAGTTGGCCATAATAGGGATTAGACCAGCCGATTTTCAGGATCTCCTTGAACCTGTCGTTCTGCACGTCTCTGAGCCGGCTCTTGTCCCAAAGATAAACGGTCTCGCTAAACACGTCCGGTAGCGGGTACTTCGCGAAGAAGTCCGGCCAGTTCAGCCCGAAGTGCGATACGGGAAGGACCCCTCGCTCAAATCGCTTCGTCTTCGGTAACGTCATGAGGCGGCCTCCCGTGCACTCGATCTCGGCCATCTGGAAAGTTAGTCGGCCTTACAGGCGATTGCTGCTGCGCGCGATATTGGCATAACTTCCCTTGATGTCAAGATACTTGATAAACTGGCTCGGCCACGACGCAGTAGACGTCACATGATCGATCGTGAATTTTGCACCTAAAATCGGCCACCTGTTCAAAGTAGTGAGGCGCGCGATGATAGATCTGAAGGACAAGGTTGTGATGATAGCCGGCGCAAATGGCGGTATTGGCAGTCACGTCGCCGAAGTGCTCGTTGAATGCGGAGCAACAACCGCACTTAGCTTTCACAATAATTCAGCGCGGGTCGAGGAGGTGCGAGTCAAGGCCGCGTCTGCCGGAAGGGATTGTCGTGTCGCGCAGGTCGATATCACAAGTATCGACGCAGTCGCGCGCTGGGCGGAGTCGGTCGCCACTATGTTCGGGAAGATCGACGCGGTCGTGAATTGTTGCGGCTCGAACGGCCCTTTCAAGCTGTTTGCCGATCAGGATCCGTCGGGTTGGCATGCGATGCTTGACCTCGAATTGATGTCTTCCGTGTACCTTGCAAAGGCCGTGCTCGAGCAAATGGTGAAGCGGAAGCAGGGGCGAATTATTTCGTTGGGTTCGGATTCGGGGAAAGTTGGAAACTCGGGATCTTCGATGAGCGCCGCTGCTCGCGGAGGACTGAACGCGTTTTCCAAGTCTCTCGCACGCGAGCTCGCGCGATACGGGGTAACGGTCAACACGGTTTGCCCGGGTCCTACAGAAACCGCGAACTTGGCAGGCCTCCGATCTCAGGGAGATACCGGCGAAAAGATCGTCAATGCAATGCTTCGATCGATTCCGCTTGGAAGAGCTGGGGATCCCCGAGATATCGGTTGGCTGATCGCTTTTCTTGCCTCGGATCACGCCAGCTACATCACTGGACAGACTTTGAGCATCAGCGGAGGCCTGACCATGTGTTGAGGCTGGCACCGCTGCAAACGCAGCCAAGCCAGCATGCCGGCGACCTGAACTAAACATCTGAAGGGCGGGCAACGAGTCGAAATCATGCGAGATCATATCCTGATGGAGTTTTCCAATCCGATCGACGGAGGCTCGGTGCTGGCCACGATATCGGCTTTCGCGAGGCTCGTGCCCGCTGATTTCGTCACGAAACCTGCGCGGTCGACAGACGAAATGATCCGTGTCGTCGCCGAGGGTTCGAGGGTCGATAAAAATCCATGCCTCCGAATTCACACACCTGGCCCGCCCATGCCAAGGCTAAATCGTGAAGCTACCGGCCCATGAACGCAAAAGCGGATAGCCCACCCGATAATCCTGGCCTCGTTGCGCAGATGCGCCCGGCGCTCGTCCGCTTCTTCAAACGCAAGACCGGCAGCGCCGTCGAGGCAGAGGATTTAGCCCAGGACGTTTTGGTACGAGTACTCGCCCATACCAATTGGAAAACTCCCAGCGAGGCCAAGGGGTACATCTTCCGCACGGCCATTAATCGTTGGCACGATCGCCATCGCCGCAACGGCGCCCACGGGACTAGCGTAGCCTGGAACGAGGAAGCAATCGGAGAATTAGGTACACAAAACCCTCCCGAGCGCGTAGTAATGGTTATGGAAGAGCTCGGTCAGATCGCCCGAGCTCTTGAGGAGATGAATGTGCGCACGCGGACGGTGCTGATGTTAATCCGGCTCGAACAGATGAAAGCGGCAACCGTAGCCGATATGCTCGGCATTAGTCTAAGTGCAGTGAACAAGCATTTGGCGAAGGGAATCGCGCGGCTCGCCGAGCTGCGTCGCCGAGGGGATGGCGAGTCATGACCAAAAAGCCAGCAGAGCCAATCGATCCCTCGCCGCCTACCGTTGAACAGATAGCCTCCGATACGTTTGTTAGGCGTCTCCATGGAGAATGGACTCCGGCCGATCTGGCCGCGCTCGAAGCGCGTCTGAAACGCGACCCTGCGTACGCGGATGCCTACGCCCGGGTCAAGGCGGCATGGGATTCTCTCGACACTTACGCGGAAGCCCCGGAACTCATGGCCTATCGCGAGCAAGCTATCGCGTATGCGCGCGATGCCAATGCCGATCGCTGGCTCAAGGTCAGCCCCCACACTCGAAATCCCTGGCGCAGCGCCGCCGTCGCGGCAGGAATTGCACTGGCAATCGCAGCTGGATGGGAACTCTCGCCATACGGCTATGGGTCTGGCCAGTACCAAACTGATATTGGTGAGCAGCGCATAGTCGAGCTGGAAGATCACTCGCGCATCGCGCTCGATACGGCAACACGCCTGAAAGTGCGCTACTCCGATGACGCGAGAAGCGTGCAGTTGCAAGAAGGCCAAGCACAGTTTTCCGTCGCCAAAGATCCGGCGCGACCTTTCAAAGTTGTGGCGGGAAATCGAACAATTATTGCGATAGGCACGGTGTTCACCGTCGAATATGTCGACCGGAAAGTTCACGTCGCCATGATGGAAGGTAAAGTGGCTGTCGTTCCTGCTGAGAGCGAACATCCCGGCAATACGCGTCCCAGTTCGTTCTCGCCACCAGCTCCATCCGATTGGGAAGGGCAGGGGGTGAGGCTTGAAAAAGGGAGGGCGCCGGGTGAGAAATCAAGGGACGATCGGAATGTCACCATCGAACTGATCGCCGGTGAAGAATTGCGTATCAGCCGCGATGGCGAGAGCACTGTCTCTCCAAAAGCCGACATTGAAGCCGCCACCGCCTGGCGCGAAGGCAAAGTAATCATCCGCAGTGAAACCTTGGGCGACGCCGTGCGACGCTTGAACCGCTACTCACGGCGGCAAATCCAAATCGACGACGCGGCACTGGCCGCCAAGCTCATTAGCGGCGTTTTCGAGGCCGGCGATACCCAAGGATTTGTCAGTGCTATCCAGCGCTACTTGCCGGTCACCGTCGACGAGTCGGCATCGAGGTCTATTAAGCTCAAATTGCAAATAGGTCCAACAGGTTCTGCCTCGGCGGAGCGGGAGAGATCCTTGCAATACGATTCTCCCCCGGACAGTCATTTCTAAGAAACAGCCTCTTTCGAAACGGCATTCCGAGGCCCATCGCGTCCGCCTCGGGCGCGCCCGAACGCCTTTGCTCCGGCGCTGCACAAAAAAATAATTGAAGAACGTCGAAATAACAGATGCACATATTGCCTCGTCGTGCGTATTGATTGAGTAGACGGATCGAATCCGCGTTCGCACACAGGGGGATATGCATGCTCGACAATATGCCGACGGGAATATCGTTCCGAACCCCGCCTAGAAAGCAGAAATCGGAAATGCATAAGCAAAAGATCGGAGCTCTGAGCGCCGTTCTCGCCGCGTTATGTATGACGTTGTTATTGGGCACCACGGTCGCCTCCCCCCCTGCGCAAGCCCGCAGCACGACCTATAATCTCGACATTCCATCGCAGAGTTTGAAAGACGCGCTGCAGGCGTTGGCCCTCGCCTCGCAGCATAAATTGCTGTACTCGGCTGACTTGGTCGAGGGCAGGAAAAGCCCCAAGCTCAAGGGGGAATTCACAACCGAACAAGCCGTGAAGGTGCTGCTTTCGGGGACGGATCTCAAGTATGAGGTGACCCCGGATGGGTTTGTCCTGATTCGCGCAGCCAACCCGCTTCCTACTACGAATGCGGCTGGTGTTGATACCGGGGACGCAAGTAGTGAGCCGCTCTCCTTGGTCTCCACGCCCGACGCAGCTTTTTCACCTTCTCCAACCGGTGGTAAGGACCAAGGTTACCGGCGCCTCAGGTTGGCGCAGGTTGACGCGAAAACGACCGCGACAACTTCTCGTGATGAGACGGAATCCCATGACGAGACGAGATTGGAAGAAATCATCGTCACCGCCCAGAAGCGTACTGAGAACCTACAGGACGTTCCCGTTTCTGTTCAAGTGATCGGGGGCCAGATCCTGGCGCAGCAGAATCATAACTCGCTCGAGGAATTGACCCAGACGGTGCCCGCCGTGCACATCTCCGCCGGCGCCGATCAAAACGGATCCAACAGCATCTTTATCCGCGGCATCGGCTCGGGCTCGGATCCATCCTTTGACCAGTCGGTCGCCGTGTTCACCGACGACATCTATAAGGGCCGCTCGCGCATGAGCGAGGCGGTATTTCTGGACTTGGACCGGATCGAAGTGCTGAAAGGGCCCCAGACCACCTTCTTTGGCAACAACGCCATTGCAGGCGCCTTGAACATCGTCACCAAGAAGCCCGGGGATCACTTCGACGCATGGGCCCGGGCGCTCTACGGCATGTTCGGCCAATATGCCGTGGAGGGCGCAGTGAGTGGCCCGATCACTGATACCTTCGGTGCTCGCCTCGCGGTGACGCGGAATGGCGATGACCGCGGCTGGATCGAGAATGTGGACCTTGGCGAGCACGCGCCTCGGATCAATAATCTGGCGGGACGCCTGACGCTCGCGTTCAATCCCAGCGAAGATCTGGATGCGAGCCTGAAGATCGAGGGTAGCCATCACACGACCGCGGGTAGCGCGGGCGATGAGCCTTTGCAGTATGCCAATTGTCCTCCGCCGACCCCTCTAACTCCAGACTTCGGCGGGAGCTGCGCAACGGCGCTTGCGTTGCATGTTCCGATCGGCGCCGACAACAATCAAAACTCGGGACTTGCGGGCCAGGGAAACAGCTTGTCAACCTTCGAGAACGTCCTCACCCTCAACTACCGTAAGTGGGGCCATACATTCACTTCCGTCTCGGGATTCTACAACTACGACTTTCATCTAAATGTCGATTCCCGCAACTTGCCGGATTGGCTCCAGACGGGTGCTGGGGCGGAGCACTATCGCCAGTTTAGCCAGGAGTTTCGAGTTGCATCTCCCATCGGACAACCGATTGAGTATCTGGCGGGAGTCTATTTTCAGACCGATCGACTGGACTTCAATTCCTACGGCAGTATTCCCCTACTCAACTTCCTAGGAACTATTCCCGGCCTCCAAAGCCTCGCGCCGTATCTGCCCATTGCAGAGGTGCTCTCGTTCTCGCAGGGCGAGCACGTCTATTCCACGTTCGCCTCGCTGTCTTGGAATGCAACGGACCGCATGACATTGGATGTTGGGCTGCGTGCAAGCCAGGTCAACAAGAACGCCGGCGGCGCCGAGGCAGGCGGCACCGGCACTCAACTGTATGGCGGCTTTGTTCCGTGGCCCGCGGCCGTCTCGCAGCTGGTGGTGGCACACTTTCCGGTATTCGGTACGGGCGTATCGCCGACCCTAAGTCGATCCGACAAGGCGTGGATGCCCTCCGCGGGGGTCCAGTACAGGATTGCCCGGCAGGTGATGGCCTATTTCAGCTACACGAGAGGCTTCAAAGCGGGAGGATTCGAAGGACAGCAGCTGGCGAGGCAATTCCTGCAGGGTCTTCAAAATTTCAGCGCATACGGTCCGGAGTACGTGGATGCCTTTGAGTTGGGTCTGAAGAGCAAGTGGCTCGACGACCGAGTCCTTGTAAACGTGGACCTGTTCCGGGGCGATTACAAGGATCTGCAAAGCTTTGCGAACGTCTACATACCTTCACTCAATGCCTTCGGAGGTGAGGTCGTGAACGCGGCGAAGTCCCGGTCCCAGGGTGTCGAACTCGAGGGTCAATGGGCGGTTAGCCGAGACTTGCGTTTGTCGGCCAATGTGACCTATCTCGACTCACACTATGTCAGTTTTCCCAATGCCCCCCAATCCACCTTACAGTCATACTGCGGCGGGGTCAGTTACGTGCTTCCCTATTGTTCCCGATTCCCGAATCCAGTCCCGCCCAGCAACGATCTTGCCGGCCAGCAGACGCCATATGCGCCTCGATGGAGCGGCAACGTGACCGTGAGTTACGCCGTGCCTCTTCCGGGTGGCTACAGATTCGACACGGAGCTGAGCCCCTATTTCACATCGAGCTACTGGGGTGGGACGGGACCCGACGATGTGATCCCGAAGACGGCGGGCTATACCCGGCTTGATGCACGAGTCGGGCTTGAGAGCCCAGACCGCCGGTGGGCTGTCGATCTGATCGGTAAGAACTTAACCGACCGCGTCATCGTGACCAACGCACAGCAGACTATTTATGAACTCACGAAGGAGCAACCTCGCAATGTCGCCCTTCAATTCCGGTACCACTTTGGGCGCCAGTAGAACGGGATGTTCGGAAGAGAACGTATGAATCGTGTGGAATCGACCACGACACAGCACCTGCCTGCACTTGGTGTTCTAGTTCTGAGCAAGCTAGTGCCCCTCCTATTTCTCGCGTGTGTCGTGCGCGCTGAGTCGCGAAGTAGCGCAACGACTTCCTGCCCACCGTCCGAGAGTGGAAAGTTCATCTGCGGAATCGTCAATTCCACGGACATTGTTCAATTGCCCAACACCCACTGGGCTATTACTGGCGGGAAGACGGGGCCAGGCGTGCCGGTAGGTCACCTGTATCTGATAAACGTCAACACTAAAACAGCAGAAGCGTTCTACCCCCTGGCGCACAACCAGTCTCGGCAGGATGAGAAGCTGTTCGGCAGCTGTCCCGGCAAGCCGGACGAGAGGAAATTTCATGCTGAAGGCATCGACGTACGACCGACCGAGAATGGCAAATTTACGCTCTACGTCATCAATCACGGAGGCCTGCACGACTTCGTCAATCAGGAAGCACGCGAGTCGACTGAGATCTTCGAGGTCGACGCGCAGGGTGAAAAACCCAAGATCACCTGGGTCGGCTGCGTCTCCACACCGCCCATGCCGCAGTCCAACGAATTGGCGGTGGGTAACTCCGTCACGCCTTTGCCCAACGATGCTTTCGCCATCACTGTTAACTCAGCTGCGGCCTTGGAGCAAATGATGATTATGAGGAACCCCATCATCGGCGAAAAGATACTCAAGGGTGAGATCCCGGGTCGTGTGATGGTCTGGAGTCCCGGCACAGGGTGGCAGGCCGTCCCTGGCAGCGAAATGGCGGGCAACCACGGCATTGAGGCATCACCGGATGGTAAGTGGCTGTATGTGACTGCCCTGTTCGAGCGGGGAATCTATCGTTTGTCGCTGGGACGAGAGCCCGTGGACCGAGTCGTGATCAAGACCACTTTCCATCCAGAGAACATAAGATGGGGCGACGATGGATTCCTTTACGCAGCCGGCCAAACAGTAACCAGCGGAGGAGTATTCAGCGTGGGAATCGCTTGCCGTCCTCTCGCGTCTTGCCCTTTCCCTTTTAAGGTTCTCAGGATCGATCCGAGGACCCTTCAAAGCGAGGAGGTGGTGAATGAGCCCGGTGGTCCGCTGTTCGGATTGGCTACTGGCGTTGCGAAGGTCGGTAACGAGCTTTGGTTGAGTACCGTCCGGGGCACGCGAATCGCTGTTTTTCCCTTGGAAGGGGCTGCTACCGCACCCCGAACGGACCGCAACTAAAGCCGGATTTCACAGCCTGGCAACGGATATGAAAAATCCATCAATCTTGACGCATCGTGGGGCCGAGGCGGCTTCTTTTCCTGGCACTCGCGTGACAGCGCGTGTCGGAATTTACCTCTAATGGGAGATTCAGATGATTGAACTAAGAATACTGCGAGCTCTCGCCGGATCAGTGCTGTTGGCCGGCGGTCTTGCGGCGACGGCAGACGGCGTCCTAACATCATCTGAACCCCGCTTCGAGGTACAGCAGCGCTGGGATGTCGGCGGCAATGTCAGTGGCAACGACGGCTGGTGGGACTATCTCACGTTGGACGCAGAGGGTCAGCGGCTGTTCGTGAGTCGTTCCTCACGAGTGGAGGTCATTGATACGACGTCGGGATCGGTGATTGGCTCCATCCACAACACGCGCGGGGTCCATGGGATTGCACTCGCGCCAGATCTCAAGCGCGGATTCACGAGCAACGGACAGGCCGATTCGCTGACCGTGTTCGATTTGCAGACGCTAGCGGTCATCCGGGAGGTGAAGATCGCCGGGCACCATCCGGACGCGATTCTATACGAGCCCACCGGCAAGCATGTGTTTGCATTCAACGGTAAGAGCAAGGACGTCACGGTACTTGATGCCTCCAAATTGTCGGTGATCGGCACCATCTCCGTACCAGACAAGCCGGAATTTGCGGTAGACGACGGCGCCGGCCGGATCTATGTCAACATCCAAAGTGATCCAGGCCAAATGGTCGTGATCAACAGCCGCAAATTGACAGCGGAAGCGAATTGGCCGTTGCCGGGATGTTCCAGCCCAAGCGGGCTGGCGATCGATCGGTCGAATCACCGGCTATTTTCCGTTTGCGACGGAAAAGTCATGGCGATTACCGATGCGCGGACGGGGAGACAGGTGGCACGAGTGCCGATTGGAGATTGGCCCGACGCCGCTGCCTATGACGCCAAACGCCACCTCGTCTTCAGTTCCAACGGCGATGGTAGTCTGACGGTGGTGCGGCAATTGTCT
>WNFR01007803.1_pt1 | contig 14074 bp, 11 predicted proteins | sample 5400221 | NCBI WGS metagenome assembly WNFR01 (sample SAMN13153357, study PRJNA577476) | soil metagenome | isolation source: 40 cm soil under Madrone tree | place: USA:California | collected 2016-06-14 | reverse complement strand
TGATGCCTGAAGCCGCGCTTAACCTGGCCGGCTTTAACGAAGATGACGCTGAAAACATCTATGAAAACCGCCGGCGTTTTCTCAAGCTCTTCGATGGCGACTGGACCCTGGCTGGATGCTGGCAAATGCACAGCGCCGACGTGCGCATTGTTCATAACCAACTGGAAGCACAACCAAAACCCGGCGTGCTCGGCGATGACCTTTACTGCGACGCCCTGGTCAGCAATACGCCGAAGGTTCTGCTGGGTGTCAAAACCGCCGACTGCGTACCCCTGCTCCTTGGCGATCCGAAAACAGGTGCATTTGCCGCGGTGCACGCCGGCTGGCGCGGGACTTCAGCGTCGATAGTCAAAAACGCAATCGCTCAACTGAAAAGCGAATACGGCACGCGCCCGAAAGATCTTCGATGCGCCATCGGGCCGGCGGCGAATGCTTGCTGTTACGAAGTCGGCAACGACGTCATCGAACGGTTCAAAGAGATCTTCCCGCAAGCAGTTCATTTGTTCACGCCGACGCGCGTAGGTCATGCGCGCATCGATCTGCAAACTGCGAATCGGGATCAGTTAATCAACGCCGGTGTCTCACCGGAAAGAATTCACGTCGCGCCCCTCTGCACCATGGACCGGAACGATCTTTTCTTTTCCTACAGGCGCGAGAAAAAGCTTAATAGCCGAGTTGGACGCCTGATGTCAGTTATTGGAACGCAAACCAAACGCTGCAATTAACCACAACCGGCGCCGTATTCATGTGCCGATCGCCATCGTTGGCGGCCCCGTCGTCAGCCCATGCCGAGCGTGCCGCCGCGATAATTAAAGTCCGGCGGCGGCGGTGGGTCGGGGTAGCGCTCGCCGGGCGAGGGCCCCGTAAGCACCAGCGTTCCAGCCAGCTGATCGTGCAGCGCCTGCCGCTTTTCGGTAAAAGCGGCCATGATAAAGCCGACGAGACAGATCAGACTTGAAAGTATTTTGCCGAAGTGCCGGCCCGTAGCCTTGCCGAAACTGATCCGATTTCCGTCCAAATCGGTTACTCTCAAGCCGATCAGTTTCTTCCCCACCGTACCCTGCCAGGAAGAACTTTCGAGCAGGCTTGAGTAAAGCCATGTGGCAACGATAGACACCAGATTGATGACCATATTGAGTGCTGGAATCAATTCGGTGGTCGCGTCATCACCACTATCACTGCTGGCTGCCACGACCATTCCGAGGACCAAAGCAATCGGGACAAAAACCAAACTCACGATGAATGTGTCGATCAAATAGGCCGCGAAACGGAGCCAAAAACTTGCATACGCCGGCGTTTGAAAGGACTGAAACATGGATGTTCGCTTTCAGTCTGCGTCTCAACTACTAACCGGTTGCTGCCGCAAGCGGTTCCGTAGCTAGCGTCTGCCGCCAAAGACCCAGCCGTTAGCTCGCTGCACCCGATCGTTAGGACCAACGACTCCGATTCCCATGTCTACGTCCTGGTTCTTCGGCGGAAAACAAACCTCGTCGTTGCAACTCTGATAACGCAAACGGGCCTTCAAAACCACTTCACCTCCCTGATAATTGGCGGGTACCGTGACGTTGAAGCGCAGCACTGCGCGGCCTTCGTAAACCGCCAGCGGTTCGTTGTTACCGGCTTTGAGTTTGCGCACGATCGCCCGCGGGTAGCTTACGGGTCCAACCGTAACGCCGCGCGGCGCGTCGATCTTCAACGCTGTCGGAATCGCATACTTGCCGAGCGGCCGGTTAGCATTGACGTGAAAGCCGCCTGGGATATCGATCACGATTGCCGCCTGCACCGTGCGGCCGCGTTGGGCTTTGTCGTTGGCATAATAACCATTGACGCCGATGTTGGGCTGAGGCTCAGATGCAGCCTGGAAATTCGACGGGATGGCAATCAGCACGCCCAGAAGCGTGACGATAACAGTTCGATGGATTAATTTTGTTTTCATTCCGGTTTGGATGAGATTCATGAGTATGTGATTCGTCCGGGATTCTACCTTTCCTGCCGTAAAAGCGAAACTGCGCCAGACGGATTCGAGTTGCTGCGCGCTGCCAGTTGCCCACACGCCGCCAAAATGTCGCGCCCGCGCGGCTTTCGGACGAACGCGTGCACGCCCTTCGACTCCAGGATCTCGCGAAACAATTCCACGCGTTCGGGGGCCGATGGCCGATACGGCAAGGGGTCAGCCGGATTATGTGGAATCAGGTTTACCTTCGCACTCAGCTCGTGACGATTCAAAAGATTAGCCAACTGCCGGGCGTGTTCGTCGGAATCATTTATACCGTCCAGCATTACATATTCAAAGGTGAACCGTTCGTTCGGCTTCAAAGATTTCTCGAACTCTTTGCATGCTGAGAGCAACTCCCGGAGCGGCCACTTCTTATTAATCGGCATTAGTTCGTCGCGCAATTCATCAGTCGGCGCCGCGAGCGAAACCGCCAGATGCGGTCGCTCGGGAATCGTCGCCAGCTCTCGAATCCGCGGAACGACGCCGGCGGTCGACACCGTCACTCGATTCGTTACGATGTCCAGACCACTCGGGTCGGACATGATTCGAATTGCTTTCAGCAATTCTGCAAAATTCAGAAACGGCTCGCCGGCGCCCATGCCCACCAGGTTTGTACCACGCGGAGGCTTCACTGAAACGCCGTACGCGTCGTTCAAGGCAAAGATAATCTGTTCGACAATCTCACCGGCAGTCAGGCTGCGCAGCAGACCAAGCTGGGCAGTCAAACAAAATGTGCATTGCAGAGGGCAGCCGGACTGCGAAGAAAAACAGATCGTGTCGCGCCTCTCTTCCGGAATGAAAACGGTTTCGACCGGCAGATTGTCATGCGTCTTAAACAGATAACGACGGGTACCGTCGGTCGAGAGGTAGCGCGACTCGAGCGTCAGGGTCGAGACCAAAGCGTGCTTGCCAAGCCTGGCGCTTAGCTTTTTTGGCAGGTCGGTCATCTCTGCAAACGAACGCAGGCGGCGATGATGAAGTCCCGCGAAGACTTGACGCGCGCGATAAGCCGGCTCGCCGAGTGATTCAATAAACTCAGTCAGCTCTACCTGCGATAAACCTGCAAGATGTGTCAGTTGCATTGGTTACTGAATTCTAACACCGGGACGAAGGACCGGCGAACGAGAGCTTCTTCTTTGGAGCGTTTGTGTTTTCGTTTGCGACTTTGCGTGAACCACAACCAGGCAAAGTTTCACGCAAGGGCGCGAAGATAATCAGAAGGCGCGAAAGGGGTGTCAGAGCCGAAGCGCTTTATTTACCAGCGTCTTGAGTTGGATTAGACTTGAGGCACAGTGTCCACCATAGCCAATGTCGAACGCAAGATTCGCCGGGTTGAAGGGTTCGAAGTGCGCATCCTGCATCTGCGCGGCGCAGACGTGCGCGGCGATCGCGCGGGAATGCCTCAGTATCCTTTCCGTCATGCGGCGGCTGACGACATCACGGTCGAGCACTGGAAAGAAACCAGATTTCGCCCGGCGTTTCCGGGATTCGAAGTTGACGTGCTGGATGGACGCGGGCACTCAGTGCAGGGGAATACAAAGTTGAGCACGGTGAGAGCGAGTTACTGAGCGTTGGTAAGTAGCCGGCTCAAGCATGCGTCAAGTCGTTCGGCCCCGTCGGGGCCGAATGCTTATAGTTCCTGAGTACTTAAATCAATAAGCTCCTTTAGGAGCGCGAGGTGGAGACTCGCATTTCGCTCCTGCAGGAGCTCAGTTTAGTTTGGACTCTTGGGGCCATAAACATCTCGCTCCTGGCGGAGCGAAACCTTTACCTCTTATGGCATGATCGTAAATTTCGCCTTCTGCACCAGGGCCTGGTTGCTGACTCGGTCTTTGACGCGAACTTCCAGAGAGTAATCACCGGGAGCCAAATTACGCGAGTCGAGCAAGCGGGCCAGGGTCAACCGCTGTCCGGCGTCGCTGTTGCCGCGCCAGTCTTCTATTTGTTTGCCGATCTCTTTCCCATCCTTCAGCAGAGCGTATTCGACGTCCACCGAAGGCCGCAGAGTGGTTTGATCAACCCCCGCATTGTAGATTTGCATATAGACGCCGATCGGCGACCCGCGATGGTACGACCCGGAAACGTTGGGGATAACTTTCACACTGCCGATCGTGAACATGCCTACTGCAGGTTGATCGCCCAACCCTTCAAGTTTCACGGCCAGGATCAGAGTCGAGGTCGATAACTTGGCCGGATCATATTTGGGCACTTCAAAGCCAACATGCCGGACGCCGGTGGCGCCCGACGCGACATCACGAACAATGACGTCCACGCGGTACCGACCGGGGGAGAGTGCGACTGCTTTCTGATAAGCGGATTTGCGACTCTTAGCGTCGGTCAATTCCTGTGGCGTAGCCCGGGTAATCACCGGATCTTCAAAGACGCCCGCGCGCCGGCCCGAGACATGAGTGATCTTTCCAAAGATATTCAGCTGCGCCTGCTGCAGACCGCCGCTGTCCTGAAACACCAGGTTCTGGTTATCGGTCTGAATCGTAAACGCAGTGATCACGCGCTCGTCCGACTGTCGGAAAAAATCGACGCGGACGTCAAAGCTCAACGGATTGTCTTCAATGACCGGCGTATTCACGGCTGAAGCCAGATCGTTGTATTTGATTGCGGGGGGCCGGCTTAAATCTGCCAGCACCTGCAGGCGATTAAATGGGCTGTCCTGCTCGCGGGTATAGTTCGAATTCCCGATGCCGCCGAGGTTCGCGATGCGCTGTCCCTTATCAGACAGTCCCATCTCCTCCGCCAGTGTCAGTCCGGCTCCGGGAACATGCAGCAAAGCATCCTTCTCGTCCGGGTTGCGCGCGATGCGGTACTCGCCGCTGCCCGTCGGATCAACGAACTCGATCTCTATACCTGAACCCACGCCCGGAAGGTAACGATAAAACCAGCGCTCGAACGGATAAGTCGAGGTTGAGCCGCCGCCCTCGTAAGACTCGCGGTTATAAGAACCGCCCGACGGATGACTCTCGACCTCGTCTGGTTTGCCCCAGGTTATGTAGATGCGGCCACGATCAGTTTTCCAACCCGGAATGCCTGAGGCGTAATGTTCGTTGGCATAGGCAATGCGCTCGTAGTACTCCTCGCGAAATTCGTTTTCATCAGTGTCCGGGTCGGGATCGCGCCGGCGCCAGAACTCTTCAATGAAACGTTCGCGCTCGTCATCGGTCTCGAGCTTCTTGAACGCCTTCCGCTCTTCGTCGGTGATGATGTAGGCGACGTCTTTGTCCAACCAGTCTTTGTAAGCCTTTTTGAGTTCCGGCTTTACATTGCGCGGCTTTTCCGAAGGGTCCTGACCCTGATTATTCTTCTTCTGAGCCAGGCCCGAGGGCACGGCAAAAGTAAGGGCTAGTAAAGCGATGGCCAAACGGAACGTTTTGCGGTATGGCATTGCGAATAACTCCTAACGAGAACTGCTGGAAATTAAAGGGCGCGCGTTAGTTTAGAAGAAACCGTTACGCAGACAAGAATCGAACATGAATTCTAAGTTTGGCTCGAACCAGAGTCAAGATGAGCAGCAACCGGCCAAAGTTGCCTCCAAACCGGAGATGACTGCCAAGACACTAAGTGCACCAAGCCTAAAGGAAGTTGAAGACGGCCGTTGACGGGGGTCTTGGTGTGTCCATTTGCGTGTCCCAAATCTTTCCATGTTGCTGAATGCCGTTTTCCTTCGTGACTTTGTGTCTTAGTGGTTAACCTCAGGTCCTGGTCCGTTCCCGTCCGCAAATCCAGGCAACGATGATCGAAATGGCGTAAAGGACGAACATTGGTGCCGCGAACAGCAACATGTTCGGCACGTCGTTGGTCGGCGACAGAACAGCAGCGACTATCAGAATGATTACGACTGCCATCCGCCAGACTCGCAGCATCCAGCCGGCGGTGACCAGCCCAATCCGGGCCAGCACATAAGTGATGGCCGGCATTTGGGCCACTAATCCCATCCCCAGCATCAATAGAATTATGAAATCAAAGTAGTCGTCGGCCTTCAGCAGGAGTCGAAAGTCCTGGCCCAACCCGAGCAGATACTTTGCCGCCGGCGGAAAGATCAGGTAATAGGCAGTAGCCGCCCCCAGGACAAAGAAGATGCTGGAAAGACTGATAAAAGGAGTCACGTATTTTCGCTCGTGCGGATAAAGTCCTGGCGAGACGAAGGCCCAGATTTGCCAGAGCAGAAATGGCACGGACAGCCCAATGGCCGCATACAAGGATACCTTTACATAGAGAGCAAACGGCTCGAGCGCGGTTGTCACTATCAGCTTGTCGTTCGGGTCAGGCAGCTTGTCATAGCCCCTCGCCAAATCAACCGGCAACTTCACGTCTTTCGGTACTACTTCATTACCGGCAGCCAGCGGCTCGTCGGTGTACAGTCCGAGATTTCCCTGGCTGTCCTTGTCCACCCGGGCCGCGACTGAGGCACCGGCCGGAATCGACGCCGTGCCCAACCTGGTGGGATCAGGAAAAATAAAGCGCAGCTTGTCACTCGGTTTCAGTGATCCCAGCGGAACTATTGCGACCTGCCCATTCAATCCGGCAATCGTAACGCTGCGGTGCTGTTGCGCATTGGCCAGAGCGTGCTGGACGGGCCGCGCCAGAAAGTTGTAGATGCGATCGGAAACGAACCAGCAAAGCATTGCAGCCACGAATACAAAAACAATCGATCTGATAAGGCGCTTGCGCAGCTCGTCCAGATGTTCCAGGAACGACATCTGCCCGCCGAGTTCTTCCTCGCCGGAGTCGTTCTCTGCGTCTGAGTTTCTTGGCTGAAAGCGGGGCATTACTGTCGAGTGGCACAGACTTCAGTCTGCGTGTCCGGGATCATAGCCAGTCGTGTTTGCTGGCCGGTTGGTCAACCGGTGCGGTCTCCGGCAAAGGTTTGGTTTCTCGGGACTGCACCAGCGAAGGGTCAATCGCGGTGATGAACGGAGTGATGACAGAAGTGGACGTCTCAGCTGGATTTGAATCGAGAGCTGCTGCCTCGCGCGCGGCGCGAATGCGGTCTGCTGCCTGATCGAGAATTGAATTCTCGGATGGCTGTGTTCCCTGATCTATATGTTCCAAATTCACCTCGCGCTCCCAGGTGCGCTTGAAATCCTCAGAAGCACGGCGGAATTCATGCAGGCTCTTGCCCAGCTGGCGGCTGAGCTGAGGTAGCCGGCGGGGTCCAAAGAAAATCAGGGCTGCTGCCAGAATAAGCAGCAACTCGGAATTGCCCACGGAATCCAGAATCAGAAGAAACACTGCGTTACCCTTTCGACAGCTTTGATGCGGCTTGGCCGGAAACAGATTGTAGCGCGGTCGGCAACCGTAGGTACAGAACGGCGAGCGAAAAATCATTCTACTGCAAGAGAATTCGTGCTGCCTTATTAGCACCTCGCTTCAGCGAGGTGCTACGGACCATCGGCCACGAGGAACCGTTTTCAACGGTTTGTCTATGAAAGCCGTTGAAACGGCTATGAATTCTTTCTCTCCTTCAGAGTCACCTCGCTAAAGCGAGGTGCTAATAAGATTAGTACTCACTGCTCGTCCGGCGTGCGTTCTTGACAGTGCCAAAGCGCTCACGCAATCTGATGGCGATCTGTCTGCTCAAAGAGGACATTGATGCGAATCGTTTCCCTGCTGCCTTCGACGACTGAGATTGTGTGCGCTCTGGGTCTGGAAGACGCGCTGGTCGGCATAACCCACGAATGCGACTACCCGGCGTCCATAGCGGGCAAGCCTCGTTTGACTGCCAGCCGCATCTCTCAGGAAACGATGTCGAGCAGAGAGATCGATCACGCAGTTCGTTCCCAATTGGATGGACACGGATCCATATACGACCTTGATGAAGCGAGACTGCGTGAATTAGATCCTGACCTGATTCTGACTCAGGAACTGTGCGATGTCTGCGCGGTCAGCTACCGGACGGTCGAGAGGGCCGCGCGCATGTTCGAAACGGACGTGCGCGTTGTTTCGCTCGAGCCAAACATTATCGGGGACATCTTTGAAAACATTCGCCTGGTTGGCGAACTCACCGGACGGAAAATTGAAGCCGCCAGGCTGATCGATGAGCTAAGTCGCCGGCTTGATCGTGTTAGGGAGCTAACCGCGCGGGTTGATCACCGGCCGCGGACCCTAATGCTCGAATGGCTGGAACCTGCATTCGCGCCGGGGCATTGGGTTCCCGAACAAGTTGCGATTGCCGGCGGCGACCAGGGCTTTGGCCGGCCGGGTCGGCCCAGCACAACAACCACCGCGGAAGAGATTTGCGCATATGCACCGGAAGTGATCGTGCTGATACCGTGCGGCTATTACAAAGAAGACATCTTGCGACAGTTGCCGAGCGCGAAATTGCCCGCCGGCTGGGAAGACTTGCCGGCGGTAAGAAGCGGCGAAGTCTGGGCCACGGACGCGACTTCCTATTTTAGCCGTCCCGGTCCACGTGTCGTTGATGGAGTCGAGATACTGGCGCGAATTCTTCATCCTGAAATCTTCGGCGGGCCCAATAATGAACAAGCTGCGCGAGTTTGATGGTCTCTCAGGGTTGTGTTTAGGGCTCTGCCAGCGCCGTTAGACACGCAGTGTCTATAGCCAGGGTTCGATGGGGAGCTTTTAAGCTCCGTTAGATACAAGAGCGGCTGACATTTCGCTTCTGACGGGGCTTGATTGGATGAATGTAATCCGCAAGAGCTGGAAATATTGTGCTCCTAACGCAGCTAAATTTCGACCTAAGTAGGGCAGACTGCCGGACTGGCCAAGCTGGCAGCTTGCGCTACGTAAATGCATGAACTCGCTTCCGCCAAACTCGCTTGAAGCCTTCGCAAAAACTGCCGAGGCTGTGGCCGCTACTACGAAGAAACTCGAGAAGGCCGCACTGCTTGGCGAGTATTTTCGCCAGCTCGACGATGAAGATTTGCCCCGCGCCGCGCGCTACCTGGCGGGCCAGCAGTTCGCGCTGAACGACGCTCGCACGACGAATGTCGGCGGCAGCATCCTGGGCGAAGCCCTCTGTGCGGCGACTGGTGCCAGCCCTGAAAGTTTGGGACCGCGTTATGCGCGCTGGGGCGACGGCGGCGATGTCGCGTTCGAAGTTTTCAGTGAGGCCCGGCCCGACAACGAACCCAGTCTCTCGCTGGCGGAAACCGAGAGTCTGCTGGCGCGTCTCAGCGCGACTCGCGGCAAGAAGGCCAAGACGCTGCTCCTTGCCGAGGCATTATTGCGCGCGACTCCGTTGGAAGCTAAGTATCTGGTCAAGCTGCTCTCGGGAGATCTGCGCATCGGTTTGCGCGAAGGACTGGTCGAAGATGCAATCGCCCGGGCCTTCAAACAACCGCTGGCCGAGGTCTCGCTGGCTAACATGCTGCGCGGCGATATCGGTGAGGCCGCGGTGCGGGCGCGCGCCGGTGATTTGCAAAATGTAAGGATGCTTTTGTTTCATCCGTTGAAGTCGATGCTGGCGACGCCGGCCTCGGATCTTGCGGATATCACCCGCAGCATGCCCAATGAATTCTTTGTCGAGGACAAGTTCGACGGAATTCGCGCACAGGTGCATGTTCAGCACGGGCGCGTCGCGATCTTCTCGAGGACACTCGATGAAATCTCGACCAGGTTTCCCGAGTTACACGCACCGCTGGCCCGACTTCCCACCGATGTGATTCTCGACGGCGAGATCATCACCGCGCGCGGCGCAGAGATTCTCCCCTTTAGCGATTTGCAAAAACGGCTGGGCCGTAAGACCGTTAGCGAAGACTTGCTCGCCAGCACGCCCGCGGTATTTGTCGCGTGGGATCTCTTGTATGCTTCGGGCCGCGTGCTGATAAATGACCCGCTGGAAACTCGGCGAGCGCGGCTGGAAGAATTGATCGGCAGCGGGTACGAAACCCCGACTCGTCGGGGTAGCGAACGGGTCAACCCTGGAACCGTGCGACTTTCCCGGGCAAAGCGCTTCAGCGACTCAGCCGCGCTCGATGATGAATTTGCCGCCGCCCGAGCGCGCGGCAATGAAGGGTTGATGATCAAGGACCCCGCGTCGTTCTATAAGCCGGGGCGCCGCGGGCGCGAATGGCTCAAGCTGAAACGCGCGTTGGCGACCCTCGATGTCGTGGTCACCTCCGTCGAACTGGGACACGGGAAACGACGCAAGGTACTTTCCGATTACACGTTCGCGGTGCGGCGCTCAGAAACCGACGGAGAACTGCTCAACATCGGCAAAGCCTATTCAGGACTGACCGACGCGGAAATCTCTGAAATGACCGAGTGGTTTCGCGCTCACACCGTCCAGGAATTCGCGCATGGCCGCGTGCGCGTGGTCGAACCCCGTATCGTCATTGAGGTAACTTTCGACCGGGTTCAGCCATCAAACCGGCACAAAGGCGGATTTGCCCTGCGCTTTCCGCGCATCGTACGTCTGCGGCAGGACAAGACAGTTGAGGAGATTGACACCCTTGAGTCGGTACGAAAGCTGGCCGGTAGTTAGCGCGGTGGAGCCGCTCGAAAAGCATTTGGCTTGCCAGGTACATGAGGTCAGAACCGGGAGCGGCAGCGACCGGGTCTCGACCTTAGGATCTAGAGCCGCGTGAAGTGTTGAGACCCGGTCGCTACCGCTCCCGGTTGTGACCTTATCGGCGCGCCGAAGCCCGAAAGAAAGCACCAAACCAAGCCGGGAGACCCACGATGGTTTTGCCATAGAGAGTCCCAGCAGAAAGATGCCTTCATGACTCGCACCAAACCTGTTTCACTCGTGCTACTAAGTGCGGCTCTGCTAGTCACAGCCACCGCCCAAACTCCTCGGCGTCGCCCGCCGGTACGTCCGCCGGCAACCCAGCCGGCGACAAATAACTCGACCGCGAAAACGACAGACCCGCCGGCTCAGCCTTCCGCGTCTCAACCTGCTGAAGTGACACCCGCGACCGTCGCCGTGGTTAATGACGTCACTATTTCCGCGAGCGACATCGAGGATCAGGTCGGGGCCGCGATCCAGAGAGATCCAGATTCCCATTTTAGAGCTTACTATGCTGATCCGGAGAAGGAGACGCGGGAAGCGCGGCAGCGCGCCCTCGATGCGCGCGTCAACTCTCTGCTGATCGCGGCTGAAGCCCGCAAGCGAGGGAAATCTTCGGATCAGATCATTGAAACCGAGATCAACTCGCGCATACCCACGCCGACTGAGCAGGAAATCAAAGCCGCCTATGATGCGAACCGGGATCAGATCGGATCGGCCACGCTGGAATCAGTGCGCGCCGAGCTGATCAATTACATCCGCAATGAACGCAGTCAGGAATTGTATGCGGCGCTTATCAATCGTCTGAAAATGACCAATGCAGTGAACAAGAACGCTGACGTGAATGCGGCGAATCTGGCGCCCGGCACAGTTTTGGCCGCTGTCAACGGCGAGCCGCTGCGCGTCGATACCATCAACGAACGCACCAAGGCATATATCTATAAACTGGAAATGCGAATCTATGCGATACGCAAGGAAGTACTTGACCGGCGCATCAACGATCTCCTGATTGTCGCCGAAGCCAACAAGCGCAAAGTTCCTCCCGAAGACATTGTTCGGACAGAGGTCACCGAGAAGATAACTGAACCAACCGACGCCCAGATCAGCCAGCTCTACGAAAACCACAAGGCAGAGATCAAGACGGATCTGGCAGGGGCGCGCGCCAGCCTGGTCAATTATCTGCAACAACAACAGCAGGAGAAGCTCGAGACAGCGCTCGCGGACAAGCTGCGCGCCGGAGCCAGGGTCCAGGTCCTCTTAAAAGAGCCAGAGCCGCCTTCGTTGAATGTGGGAATTGCGGGCGGCGCTACTCGCGGCGATACCAACGCCGCAGTCACCGTGATCGAATTTACGGACTTCCAGTGTTCGGCTTGCGGCGCGATGTATCCGGTTGTGGAAGACGTCCTAAAGTCCTACGGCAATCGCGTGCGTTTTGTGATTCGGAACTTTCCTTTGACGACAGTCCATGCGAATGCCTTCCACGCCGCCCAGGCCGCAGAAGCCGCCAAGGCCCAGGGCAAGTTCTGGGAATACATCGATTTCATGTTTAAGAACCAAACCGCGCTCGATACGGATTCTTTGAAGAAGTATGCGACCCAGGTTGGATTGGATCGAACCCGGTTCGACGCGGAGCTCGAGGCCGGCAAATATGACAGCGTGATTCGACGCGACATTCAGGACGGCGAGACGTACGGCGTCGAAGCCACGCCGACCCTCTTTATCAACGGTGCGATTCTCACCGAATATTCTGCCGATGGCCTGCGCCGAGCGATCGAGAAGGCCTTCGCGCGGGCCGGGAAACGAACGCCGTAAAGCGCCCGCTTCCCGTCAGTCACCCACTTGAGAAGAGACGCTATGATCTCCAGAAATGAAATTCGGAGTTTAGCCTCGACGGTCTTCCAATCGTTCACGGTGCTGTTGGTTTTTTCTGCTGCCTCATTAGCTTGCTGCGTGGAAGGTCAGACCCCGAAACCCCGGAAACCCGAGACATCCGGCGATGTTATCCGCATCAACACTGAGCTCGTGCAAACCGACGTAATGGTGTTCGATAAAAAAGGGCGGTTCGTTGATGGCCTGCAACGCGAGCAATTTGAACTAATCGTCGATGGTAAGCCACAACCGATCTCTTCTTTTGAGCAGGTCAGAGCGGGAAGCTCTAAAGACAGAGAGCGCCTGGCGGCGAACGGTAATGCCTTAACACCTTTACCTGAGAAACCGGCGATCAATGAGAGTCGGGGACGCACAATCGTATTCTTTATCGATGACTTACACCTTTCTTTAGACAGTCTCGGGCGCACGCGCAAAACCCTGGCGCAGTTCATTGACCACGAGATGAACGACAATGATCGCGTGGCGATCGCGTCGACCAGCGGTGACGTAGGTTTCCTCCAGCAATTCACCGATAACAAATCGGTCTTGCACGCCGCCGCCGAAAGGCTAATCCAGCATCCTTATAACGTGCGCGACCTGGCTAATTCACAGACCCCGATGACCGAGAATATGGCGCTGGCCATTGAACGCAGGGAGGATCCGCGCGTGCTTGATTTCTATATCGAGCGATGTTTGCGAGAGGCTTTTCCGCTGAATTACAAGCGCGCTACCTGTGAGGTAGAGGTGGTCAACCGGGCGCGAGCAATATTGCTTCAAGCCGCTTCGGTAATCTCAAACACATACGGATCACTTGAAAGCCTGATGCGATCTTCGGCGCAATTGCCGGGACGTAAATTGGTCTTCTTTATCTCTGACGGTTTCCTGTTGGATACCGGACCACGGAACTCCGACCCGCGCCTGAAGTTAAGCCAAATTACCGATACGGCGCTGCGAGCCGGCGTGGTGATATACACGATCGATGCGCGGGGGCTGTTTTCGGGACAACTGGATGCCACAAATAACATACCGTTTGATCCGCAGAACCGTTTGGAAAGCACGGCTCTACGAGAGGGACCGATCTCGCAGGACGCGCTCAACGCTCTGGCCGGCGATACAGGTGGACGGGCTCTGCGTAATCAGAATGTTTTTGATCGTTGGGTTAATAAGGTTCTCGAAGAGACTTCAAACTATTATCTTCTCGCATGGCGCCCTAACAACGAAGAACAGACAGGCAACAACTTTAAGAACATCACGGCGCGGGTTATCGACCATCCTGAATACTCAGTCCGCCTGCCCCGCGGTTTTCTCAAAGCAAATGCAAGTCCAGCTTCGCAGCGCATAGCTGAAGCTCAAGCTCCCGCACAATCACACCGCGACTTGCAACAAGCCCTGACCTCTCTTTATCCCAAAGCCGAGATTCCAACTTCCTTATCACTGGTATTTCTGGACACGCCGGAACACGGGCCTGTGCTGACGGCCTCGGTGCGAGTGTCAAATGAGACGCTATCTTATGAAGTGGTGGAAGGCCGGCCGGCCGCCGCAGTCGATGTCGTCGGGGTCGTCTTGAATGACAAGGGGAAACCGAACGGCACATTTCAAACTCGACTAAAAATCAGCCCGCCAACTTCAGATAGTACCGACCAAAATAACTCCGCCACCATTTATAACGCGAGAGTGCCACTGGGGCCCGGCCTCTATCAGGTGCGGGTTGCGTCGCGCGATAGTAA
>WNFR01004664.1_pt1 | contig 14075 bp, 13 predicted proteins | sample 5400221 | NCBI WGS metagenome assembly WNFR01 (sample SAMN13153357, study PRJNA577476) | soil metagenome | isolation source: 40 cm soil under Madrone tree | place: USA:California | collected 2016-06-14 | reverse complement strand
CCGCAGCAACGGCCGCAGCCTCAGCCGCAATACGCGCAACCGCAGCAACGGCCGCAGCCTCAACCACAATACGCGCAACCGCAGCAACGGCCGCAGCCTCAACCACAATATGCGCAACCGCAGCCCCAAGCTCCGCTCCCGCCGTCGCCCGCCGCGCATCCGCAGACGCCGCACGACGATGGCAAGCGCGAAGGTAATCGCTAAAACCGTACGCCCTGACACGATTGCAGTTCTTACGGAGTGACGGGGGAACCTTCATGGGAAAGCGAATCATCGTATTGCCCATGACGACTCAGGCGCGCGAAGTGAAGGAGCCCGTTCTCGGATTCAACCCGTGATGGACCGGCTCCGAATATCCGCGGCCACGCGCCTTTTCAGCTCACCGTGCAGCGCCTCGGAATAAATCGGCGCGGCATTCCAATCGAGCGCCCAAGGCTGGGCGGTTCGCGTCGACTCGGGCTCGGCGGCGTGCCGCGGGAAGATGTGCGCATGCAGCGCCGGATCGACATTCCCGTATATCGCGTAATTGATGCGCAGGGCCGCGGTGACGGCCAGCAAGGCGTCGCCGACCATTGCCATATCGGATAAGAATTGCGCGCGCAGTTCCGGAGGCAACGCATTCAAATGCGGCACGACCGGATCGGGGAGCAGCAGGCAATAGCCGGTCAGCACCTGGCGTTCGCCCATGACCACCCAGCCGGAGCGCAGTCTGGCCACCGCCGCCGGATGGTTTGCGGCTCGACAGCGATCGACCATGCTGTGTATGACGGTGGGCGTCATTGACCCAGGGCTTTCGCCACCGCCGCCGCATCGACCGGTGCCGCCGAGTTGCCGAAATTCGAGCGCACATAAGAGAACAGCGCGGCGGCATCCGCCGGTTTCATCCAGCCGAATTGCAGCATCTGCGTGGGATAGCGGCCGGCGGGCATGGAGGGCGGTCGTTGTCCCCTGATCACCCACCGCGCCAATTGCACCGGATCGCCGAGCACCACGGGCGATCCGGCCAGGCTCGGATACACGCCGGGAATTCCCACCCCGCTTTGCTGATGGCAGGGGACACAGTTGCCGCTGTATATGCGGGCGCCGACCTCCACCGTGGAGGGTCCCGCATCGGCTGCGGCCGCCGCTGCCGACCCATCCGCGGCCGCCTGCGGTTGTCCGGGCTTTTTCCTCGGCGCGCAGCAGGCAAGAGCAGCGGCCACCAAAAGAATTGCCAATACCTTGCGCGTCGACATGTGGTAAATCAAGCCCCGCCGGCCCTAGCCCCGCCAGGTTCTGAACGCGCCCGTATCCATGTGCACGAAATCCGAGGCGCGGTAGTATCCGACGCCGCCGCGCTTCAGGCCCAAGGCGTGCGCGGCGAGGTCCGCGCAATCGATGCCGGCCATGCGCACATCGATGGCGCGCCCCTCGACGTGCAGGCTGTGCCGCGCAACCCCCGTGCTCCGCTCGCGCAGGCGCGCGTTGGTCTGCGCGGACCGGTAGCCCGAGATCACGCTGAACACGGGGTCGGCGCCCGCCGTCTGCGCTACTTGGACCAGGTAATCCATCAGGCCGGGATCGATGGGATGACGTTCACCGGTTCGGAAATCTCTCAGCAACACGTCGATGGCCGAGAGCGCCGAGGGCACGTGGGCGCCGTCACGGAAATATTCGATGTCCAGCCGCTCGTCCGTATGCAGGTTGAGCAGCGCAATTCGTTTCGACGCAATGCCCCGGCGTTCACCGTCCGGGCCGCCGGCGGCGCCCCGGGTCGCCGCCGTCTCCCGACTGCGCGCCGTGCCTGCCAGCAACCCCGCCACCGACACGCCGGCCAGCGCACCGCCTGCCGCCAATACCCGGCGCCGGCTCCAGGTCATCGGCGTCCCCTGTCGGCGAGCAGCCGGCCGCCGTCGAGCGCCAGCACGGTGGCGCGCGGAAAGAAATTGAACTCCGATGCCGATGCCCAGGTGTAGGCGCCCATCGCGCGGCCGACGATGAGGTCGTCCACGTCGAGCTTGGGTAGATCCAAGTGTTCGTTGATGACGTCGATGCTGTCGCAGGTTGGACCGGCGAGCACCGAGGGATAGGTCTTGGCCGAAGTCACCAGCGCCTCCACCGGGTAGGACGCATGATCATACACCTGGCCGCTATAGCTGCCGTACAAGCCATCGTCGAGGTAGTACCACCAGCGGCCGCCGCGCTGCGCGCGGCCCATCACCGAGGCCACCGAGATCGCTGACGGTGCGGCGATGTAGCGGCCCGGTTCGGCGATGATGCGCATCGAGGGCGGCAGTTCCTTCAATGCCGCGCGAATCGGCGCGCAGAAGTCCTCGATGGGTATGGAGCGCTGCCGATAGTCCACCGGAAAGCCGCCGCCGATATCCAAGATACCGGGAGAGTGGCCCCCCTGCACGGCAAGGCGCATCAGCTCACCGCATCTCGTGATCGCCTCGACGAACATTGCGGGGTCCGCCGCCTGCGATCCGACATGAAACGACAGGCCGTCGATCTTGATGCTCAACTCGGCAGCCAGCCGGAACAAGTCGGCCACCGCTTCGGGCTCACAGCCGAACTTCCGCGACAAATCGCACCGGGCGTCGGGGCTGCTGAACGCAACGCGAATCAGCAGCGAGGACCGGTTGCGATGCTTCGCGAACTTGCGCAGCTCATCGAGGTTGTCGATGACGAATCGGTCGACACCATAGGCCAGGGCGGTGCGAATGTCGCTTTCGCGTTTGATCGGATGCGTATGAATGCAGCGAGCGGGCGCCACCTTCAGGCGCCGCACCAGTTCCACTTCGCCATTGGTCGCCAAATCGAAGAAGGCCCCTTCGGCATGCAGCGCGTTGATGAGCGATGAATGCGGCAGGGGTTTCAGGGCGTAATAGAGATCGACGCCCGGCAGCGCAGCCGCGAGGCGTCGATACTGCCCACGCACGCGCTCCACATCGATGATGAACAACGGCGAGCCATAGCGGGCCACCAAGTGCTTGATCGACTCGTGGGCGAACGGATCCTGCGCTGGATCCAGCTCCAGCGGTTCGTCGTCGACGGAACCCGGACTCAGCACGGTTTCTGCCACTAGCTCACACTCAGTTCGAGAGAATCGTCGACCATGCCGCTGGCGCGCTGCAGACGGTCGAGAATCGCCGCCCAGCGTTCATCCTGAGGCAGGCTTTGAACGAAGATCCTGACGCAGCCGGCGCGGTCCAGCGTTCGCAGATGGTTGTAGAGATTGTGCGCGTAAATGTCGGGCCTCTTGCCCGCATTGATCCAGGTCATGTGGCGCTGGGTCTGCAGGGGCGGCCGCATGGCGAGCACCGCCACCTTCTCCTCGCGCGCGGCGACTTCGCCGGCGCGCACTTCGAGGTCGTCCGAGGATACGATCTCGAGGGGGGTGGACGGCGCATAGTGCGCAGCTCGATCGCCCGGAGTGCGGGGAACGACTCCGCCGATCGCGAGGTTGCCAACCACCTGCTCGAGTTGCGAGCGGGTGATGAAACCTGGCCGCAGCAAGCGCGCCTCGTTGTTGAGACAGGAGACGATGGTCGACTCGAGGCCAATCGGGGAATCCCCGCCGTCCAGGATGACCCTGACGGCATCACCCAGCTCGTCGCGCACATGTTCAGGCTTGGTCGGGCTCAATCGCCCGTAGCGATTGGCGGATGGGGCCGCAATACCGCCGCCGAAGGCGTTCAACAGCTGCTGTGCTATCTGATGCGAGGGAACGCGGATTCCGATGCTGTCCTGGCCACCGGTCACGATGTCATTGACGTTTTCCGCCTTGGGCAGAATCAGGGTCAAGGGCCCCGGCCAGAATTTGGCGGCCAGCTGCTCGGCCACCGGCGGCAGCGAGGAAACCCAGCGACGCAAGTATCGAGGATCGTCCAGATGCACGATCACCGGATGATCGGGCGGACGCCCTTTGAGCTCGAAAATCTTGCGCACGGCGGCCGGATTGGAGGCATTTGCCCCGAGACCATAGACGGTCTCGGTCGGAAACACCACCAGATCCCCGGCGCGCAAGGCTTCGACGGCCTCTTCGATCTCGGTCTGAGTAGCTCTTACCACGTTCCCATGATATCAAGACTGCGATAGCAGCAAAGGTTAGTGTCGTTTCCGAGCCGCCGATCTGTGGCGCAATGCCGCTTTTGCCTTCAGAATCCGCCGCTTTGCTTTACTCGACACGGGTGTCAACTGTCGGCGGAAGGATACATTGCATGAATGTCAACGGCCTGCGATCGAAGCCGTGACCTGGGGCGGATCCAGCGCCGTCCGGGTCCAACTGCCGTCCTTCTGTCGATCGAGCTCATACGCCGGCCAGTAGTGCTTGTCGAGCTTCAGGGTGATCACGTCCGTTTGGCCGTTCCAGCTCACCGTCTTCAAGCGCAACGACGCCAGATCGGGTTTACCGCTGACGGCCCTGATGAAGGCATCGAGGTCCGCCGTCGGCTGACCGTCGACTTCGGTGATGCGCCGGCCCGCGTACAGCCCGTAATGAGTTGCCGGCGATCCGTAGAAGAAGAAGGACACGAAGACGCCGTACGGAGCGATGCCGCGCTGCGCGGCCATGGCGCGATGCGGGGCTTGGAGAGTGGCGCCGGCCCAGATCAGCACGCGATCGATGTCGCGGCCGTCGAGTGCCACCGTCTTCATCTGCAGCGTCTTCTCGGCGCCATCGCGCCAAACGCTCACCTTGACCTCGGGACTCTGCACGGCCCGTTCGACCTCCCGGAAGCGATTCACGACCTTCCCGTCGATGGCGAGCACCAAATCGCCGGGTTGGAGAAGCGCCGCGGCGGGCGAGCCGGCCACCAGTCTATCGATGCCGAGCACCTGCCGGCGCTGCGGGTTGTGATCCTCCAGGCGCCGTACCCATTCGTCCGGCAAGCCCAGCTCGCGGGCCCCCGCCAGGGACTGCACATTGAACTCCGCCTCGAAGGAATACAGCGGCCGGCCGTCCGCCACCACCCCGATCATCTCCGAGACAAGGTCCACCGGCATGCCGCGATTGACCTGTTCGAGCTCGCGCTGCGTTTCGAACGCAAAACTCGACCACAGCGCGAGCACGTTGCCTTTCTCATCGGCCAGCACGCCGTCGTAGTCGCCCGGAGGGTTGATGAGGCTCACCGCCTCTAGATTGCTGTCGCGAAAGCGCAGGGTGCGCGACAACGGGAACGAGACCACATCCACGCTGGATATCTGGGTCTTCTGCGACAGGATCTTCGAATCGGCGCGCTCTCCCACCGCCCACACATCGTCGCCCGCGCTCAAGGGCTTGGCGAGCAGAGTCGCCGCACGCACGGGCGTCGAGCCGATCGACTTCGGATCGTAAGCGACCACGGCAAGATTGTGCAGCGGGTGAATGAACACGACTTTGCCCGGCACCTCGACGGTGCCGGCGAATGTGACCCGCACATCTCCCATGGCGAGCGGCACGGTGTTCCGGTCGATGACCACCAGTCCGCGCTCGGCGTCGACGATGACGCCCGTGCCGTGATAGTTCTTCTCGGTGACACCGGACACCGAGTACGGCATGTCGAAGTTCACCATCACCAGCGATGGTGCCAGGCGGTCGATGCGCACGTCGCCGGTCTTGGCGAACTGCGTGGAGGCCGGCTTGACACCGGCCGGGGCGGGTCCCGAGCTGATGGCGACGCAGGGCCAGGTACCCAAGGCATCGTCGCGCTTGCACTTGCGCGCCGGGAACCAGCGCCTATCCATGCGAATGACCTTCAACTGAGCGGCTCGCGGATCTTCCAGAGTGGCATAGCGAACCGGCGCCCGCGCACCGTCGGCAAGGTCCGCGAGAGCGGCTTCGAAATCCTCGAGATTGTCGACTTTCCTGCCGTTGAACGAGCTGATCAGAGCCGCCCGCGGAACGCCTGCGCTGCCGAAAACGTAACCCGGATTTGCGACAAACACACCTTTGATGGGTACATTGAAATGCCGCGCCTGCTGGTAAGACAGAGTGTGCACCACGGCCTCGCCGAATTCGATGTACTCGTCCGCCGTGATGGCGCCCAAGGACCTGACGTCGAGCCTCGCGTTGCGCATCTCGCGGCCGCGCTGTATTTCCACGCTGACCTGCCGGTCGACATGACTGTCGAGCACGTCCTCGAGCGCGAAGAATTCCGGCGTGGCTTTGCCGTCGATCGCCACGAGAATATCGCCCGGTGCCAACACCCCGTCGGCCGCCGATCCCGGCTGCACGTCCGCGACCACCAGCATGCCGGTCAATTTCGGATAGGCGTTGCGCATCCGCACTTCGAGGTCGGAATTCAAGCCCAGGCGCCGCAGCTCATCGTAGGGCGTGTATTTGAACACCGTCTCCAGAGTACCGCGCGGCACGGGCTTGCCCGCATCGATGAACTTCAATGCCCGCGTGACCGCCGGCAGCGGCAGGTAGAAGCTGGAAGCCGCGCCCGTCGCTCCGCCCGCATTGAGCGCCACGACCCGGCCCTCGATGTCGATGACCGGTGAGCCGGACGAACCTCCCGAGGTGCTGGAAGCGGCCTGGTAGTAGAAGGTATTGAAATCGTTGTACTTGCCGTATCCGTATTCGGGAGCCTCACGGTCCAATCGCGCCAGGGTGCCCGCAAGAATCGACAACTGCTCGCCCGCATCGTTGCCGACCACACGAATTTCGCGGCCGATGACCGCGCCCGCCGGATACAGAGGCAATTCGGCCGGCTGGATGAATTTGAGTTTCGCCGGATCGTAGCGGTAGATGCCGAAGTCGTGGATGGGATCGCGGTACACCGGATACAGCCGCACCTCCTCGCGATTGAGGAAGATCGCCTGCGCGGTCACGGGTCCGGGCGTCACGACATGCCGATTCGTCAAGATGAGTCCGCGCTTGGCGTCGATGACGAAGCCCGTAGCCTGCGCCGTCGTGTTCCATTCGGTGTCGAAGGCACGCGTGCTGTCGATCTGGATGGTGACCACCCCGCTGGCGATTCTCTCCAGGGTCTGCGCCCAGGTGGCGGGCGAGCTCACGACCCCCGGCGCGGGCACCGGCGCCGGCACGTGAGTGGGGACCGCAACGGAGGCAGCGGCGGCGAGGACGCGGGTGACGGACAGCAGCAATACGGGCAGAAACAATGCAATACGGGGCATGCCGATCCTAGGTTAGATTGTGTTCAGTGCCCGTGGTCGGACAAGATCAGGAACCAAACGGTTCCTAACAAGGCAAAACTCAGCATCACTGCGGCCGATCCCATGTCCTTGGCCATGCCGGCCAGAGGATGGCGTTCGGTGCCGGATCGATCCACCACTGCCTCGACTGCGCTATTGAGGATTTCAACCACCAAAATGAGCAACATCGGGCTCACCAGCAGGGCACGTTCGACCCCCGTATTGCCGAAATAGAGGCCCGTGGGAATGACCAGCAGCGCCAGCAGCACTTCCTGGCGAAATGCCGCCTCCTCCCGCCAGGTGTGCCGAAATCCTTGGAAGGAATAGCCGAAGGCCCGCAGAAGTCGCGTAATTCCGGTCGGTTTGTTTCGATCATTCATTCAAGCGGCGGGTTTCCATGCCAAATCCAGCTGTTTTGCAGCGCGTACATCGTCGAGCCGCCGCACGGGCATTGTATGCGGAGCCGAGGAGAGTTTCTCGGGGTCGTGCTCCATTTCCCGCCGGATCGCGATCATCGCATCACAGAAGCGGTCCAGGTCCTCCTTGGCCTCCGTTTCGGTGGGCTCGATCAACAAACATTCCGGCACCAGCAAGGGGAAGTACGTGGTCGGCGCGTGAAAGCCATAGTCGAGCAGGCGCTTCGCCACATCCATTGCCGTGATCTGGTAAAGCCGGTTTTCGCGCTTCAACGTGATGATGAATTCGTGGCTGGCGCGGCGCATGGGATAGGCCGCTTCGAAGCCTGCCGCCTGCAGGCGCTTCATCAGGTAGTTGGCATTGAGTGCCGCAAATTCCGCCACTCGCACCATGCCTTCCCGGCCCAACAGTCGCATATAGATATAGGCGCGCAGGTTCACCCCGGCATTGCCCATGAAGCCCGACAGCCGGCCGATGGACTGCGGCAGGTCGCGCTCGGTCAACCAACGATAATGCGCGCCGTCCTTGCCGACCACGGGAACGGGCAGGAACGGCAGAAGGCGCGCGCCGACGCCGACCGCCCCGGACCCGGGGCCCCCGCCGCCGTGCGGTGTCGAAAAAGTCTTGTGCAGATTCATGTGGATGACGTCGAAACCCATGTCGCCGGGGCGAACCTTGCCGAGAATGGCGTTGAGGTTGGCGCCGTCGTAGTAAAGAAGCCCGCCGGCTTCGTGCACGATGCGCGCCACCTCGGTAATTTTGTACTCGAACACACCGAGCGTGGATGGGTTCGTCAGCATGATGGCTGCCGTGGCCGGGCTCACCGCGGCTTTCAGGGCGTCGATATCGACGTCGCCGTTGGCATCGCAGGGTATCTCCTTGACGCTGCATCCGCACATCGCGGCGGTGGCGGGATTGGTCCCGTGCGCGGCCTGGGGCACGATGATTTCATTTCGAGCCATGTCGTTTCGCGCCCGATGGTAGGCGCGGATCATGGCGACCCCGGCGAACTCACCCTGCGCGCCGGCCATGGGCGTGAGGCTGACGCCCCGCATGCCGGTGATTTCCTGCAGCATCTCCTGCAGTTCGTACATGCAGGCCAGAAACCCCTGGGGCTCGGGACCGAGCGGATGCCGGCCGAGAAATTCCGGCAGCATGGCGAAGGTGTTGCACGCCTTGGGGTTGTACTTCATGGTGCAGGAACCCAAGGGATAAAAATGCGTGTCGATCGAGAAATTCATCTGCGAGAGCCGCGTGAAATGACGCACGGCCTGCAGCTCGGACACCTCGGGCAGCATGGGCGGCGCCGCGCGGCGCAAATGCGCGGGAATCTCGGCGGAGCCCGCAACGCGCGGCGGAAACTGAGTGGGCGCCCCCCGTCCCGGTTTGCTCAGTTCGAATATGAGGGGTTCTCGCGATTGCAATTCCGGCATGGTCGGTCCTTTTTTAGGCGGCAGCACGCGATGGGCTCATTACATCAGCCAGCGCGCTGGAATAGGTATCGATATCGGCCTCTAGTTTGGTTTCGGTCGCGCACACCAGGAGCGCGTGGCCTAATTCCGGATACCGATCGGCGAGATCGAGCCCCCCAAAGATGCCGCGGCGTGCCAGGGCGCCGAGGACCGGCGCCACCGGCCTGTCCAGGAGCAGCACGGCTTCATGAAAGTGCGGCGCGGTGAACGCCTGTTTGACGCCCGGGACCCTGCTGAGCGCGGCCACCAAATCGGCCGTGCGTTGCAAACTGGCTGCCGCCACTCGTGAAAGGCCGGCAGGTCCCAGAAGCGACATGTAAATGGTCGCAGCCGTCACCATCAGGCCCTGGTTGGTGCAAATATTCGAGGTCGCCTTGCTGCGCCGTATATGCTGCTCGCGCGCCTGCAGGGTCAGGCTGAACCCCGGGCGGCCCTCGGTATCCAAGGTGCGTCCGACGATCCGCCCCGGCATCTGCCGCACATAATGCATGCGTGTCGCCATGAATCCGAAATAAGGTCCGCCGGCCGCCAAAGGCACGCCGAGCGGCTGCCCTTCGCCGCAAACGATGTCCGCGCCCTGCACGCCGTCGATCCGCGCACCCCACTGCCCCGGAGCCTTGAGCAGCGCCAGCGAAATCGGATTGACCACCGCGATCAGCAGGATTTTATTCCGATGCGCCCAGTCCGTCAGCGCATCGATCTCTTCCAGGCTGCCGAAGAAATTCGGCTGCTGTACCACCAAGGCGGTGACATCCTGTCCATTGTAGGGCTGCAGGGATTCGAGCAGCGTGCACCCCGCCGTTCGATCGAAATCCACCGTCTCGAACACGATGCCCTGGTTGCCCGCTATCGACTTCGCCACCTGGGCATACGTGGGATTCACCGCGCGCGGTACCAGTATGCGCCGCGAACTCGCGGCGCGATTGGCGCGCACCGCCATGAGACAGGCTTCGGCCAGGGCAGAAGCGCCGTCGTACAGCGATGCATTCGATACCTCCATGCCCGTCAGGGCGCAGATCATCGATTGATATTCATAGATCAATTGCAAGGTGCCTTGGCTCGCCTCTGCCTGATAAGGCGTGTACGCGGAATAAAATTCGCCGCGCGTCGCGATGGCCCACACCGGCGCCGGGATGTGGTGTTCATAGGCCCCCGCACCGATGAAATTCAACGGCCGGCCGTCGCTCGCCGCGCGCTCGGTCATGAGACGCCCGATTTCCATTTCAGAGAGCGCGGGCGGCACGCCGAGCACGCCTGCCCGCAGTTCGCCGGGGATTTCGTCGAACAATTCGTCGATCGAGCGCACGCCGATCGCATCCAGCATGCGCGCGACGTCGTCGGGGGTGTGGGGAATGAATGCCATGCAAGCGCCTCCTACTTGGCTTCTTCGGCGAGGTAATTCGCGTAGTCCGCGGCGCTCATCAGCGCGGCGGGGTCGATCGGGGCATTCGTCTGCACGCGGAACATCCACCCGGCCCCATAGGGGTCCTGATTGAGCAGCTCGGGCTGGGTCGCAAGCTGGGCGTTGCTGGCGATGACCTTCCCGCTCACCGGACTGTAGACGTCGGAAGCCGCCTTGACGGATTCGACGACCGCGCTCGCCTCACCGGCCTTGACGGCGCGGCCCACTTCCGGAACTTCGACGAACACCAGGTCGCCGAGCGCACTCTGCGCGTGTTCGGTGATGCCGATCTCGACGGTCCCGTCGGGCGCCTCGCCGTGCGCCGCGCGCACCCACTCATGGCTCTTGGTGTATCGCAAATCACTGGGTATGTTGCTGCTCAATGTAAATCCCTCTCAAGCTAGACTGAAATCAACGCCTTGCCATGACGCACGAACGGCGTCTTGACGATGCTCGCGGGATGCAATTTGCCGCGAATCTCGACTTGCACAGCGGCGGCGGCCGTCTTCGGCACGCGCGCCAGCGCAATGGAACGATTCAAGGTCGGAGAAAATGTACCGCTCGTCACTTCGCCTGCAGGCACTACTTTCTGATGGCTGCGCAGCACCCCGCGCTCTTCGAGCAACAGGCCGACGAGTTGATTGCCGGACGTACGCCGCAGAATCTCCAGCGCCTCGCGTCCGATGAACTCGCGGTCGCCGGGTTCGAATGCCACCGTCCATGCCAGCCCCGACTCCAAGGGGTGATGGGTTTCATCCATGTCATTGCCGTACAGATTCATCCCGGCTTCCAGCCGCAGGGTGTCTCTGGCACCCAGGCCTGCGGGCTGAATGCCTTGCGCGCGCAGCGCATTCCAGATCTTGGCGGCGTCGGCCGCCGGTATCATCACTTCGAAGCCATCTTCGCCGGTGTACCCGGTCCGTGCGATGAACCAGTCATCCAACGTCCTGCCGAAAAAAGGCGCCAATTCACGCGCGGCGGCGCGCCGTTCCGGCGCCAGCAGCGGCAGAGTCTTCTCCCGCGCATTCGGGCCCTGAATCGCGATCATGGCCAGATCGTCGCGCAGGGTGGCGGTCACGGCGAAAGGGGCCGCATGCCGGCGAATCCATTCCAGGTCCTTGTCGCGAGTGCCCGCGTTGACGACCACGCGAAACCAGGTGTCCGAGATGAAATAGACGATCAAGTCGTCGATCACGCCGCCGCTCGGCAGCAACATGCAGGAATACAGCGCCTTGCCGGGAATTTGCAGCCGGCCGACATCGTTGGCCAACAGGTTCCTCAGGAACTCGCGGACCCGGTCCCCGGTGAGGTCGACGACGCCCATGTGCGACACGTCGAACATGCCCGCGTCGCGGCGCACCGAATGGTGTTCTTCGATCTGCGAACCATAGTGCAGCGGCATATCCCAGCCGCCGAAATCGACGATTTTCGCACCCTGCAGAACGTGGGTGTCATAGAGCGCAGTCTTCAAGCCCATCGCAACCTCGCGGCGAAAGAAAAAGAGACACAGGCACCGGCGTGCCCCTGCCCCTCTGTCCTTTGAACCTGAGAGATCGCGCGCTTTCGATGAGCGCTGCTCCCCTTCGGTGGATCGCCGCTGCGACCGCTCTCCAGAGATCGCGAGAGTCTGCCGTTCATGTGCCTGAGCGTTTCCGGGCGGTTGCGCCTTCGGCGGTCCCAAGTCGAAGGGACTCTCTCCAGACAGCTCTTATCGCGATCCCTGCATGATACACCATCTCGTGACTACCTATCCGCCCGATCTTTTCGCCGGCCACCCCAGTTTGAGCAGCTCCGCGACGATCACGTCACGGTGATCGCCCTGGATTTCGATGACACCCTCGCGGACGGTGCCCCCGGATCCACAGCGCTTCTTGAGTTTGGCGGCCAGGGATTCGATGTCGGACAGCGACATCGGCAGGCCGCTGACCGTCGTGACTCCCCTGCCAGCCCTCCCCTTGACCTCCCGACCCACTCGTACGGCCGCGAGCTTGACGGCGCCGGGAGCGCCCTTCGGGCACACGCATTCGCGCACCGGCCTGCGGCAATTGGGGCAGAGACTCCCGACTCCGGTCGAGTAAATGATGCGCGCGGTCATGCGTGTATTATGATGACCATCCATGGGTTTTGCAGATCCTGTCTCGTTGCACGGCCGGCATGTATCGCTCGTGCAGCTATCCCACTCGCATCACGACAATCTCGTCGACGCCGTGAAGGATGGCGAGTTGTGGACTCTGTGGTACACCAAAATTCCCCCGCCTGAAGGAATGCGGGCGGAGATCGACCGGCGCCTGGAACTTCAAAAGCAAGGTTCGATGATCGCATTTGCCGTCATCGACGCGGCAACCCGGGAGGCCGTGGGCATGACGACGTACATGAACATCGACGCGGCCAATCGGCGGGTGGAAATCGGCTCCACATGGTATCGAAAGCGCGTGCAGCGCACTGCCTTGAACACCGAGTGCAAACTGCTGCTGTTGACCCATGCGTTCGAACGGCTGAATTGCATCGCAGTGGAATTCCGAACCCACTTCTTCAACATGCAAAGCCGTGCCGCCATCGAACGTTTGGGCGCGAAATTGGATGGGGTATTGCGCCAACACCAGCTCGCGAGCAACGGCACCCTGCGCGACACCTGCGTCTACAGCATTCTCGATCGCGAGTGGCCGGCCGTTAAGGCCCATCTCATTCATCGGCTGAATCCGTCCTAGCGGAGATGCGCCGCCAAAGAGCCTCCACAAGGCGCACCCCTGGTATAATGCGGGACATGATCTCCCGTAGAACGTCCCTAGGCGTAAAAGTAGGCGCGGTGACCATCGGCGGCAAAGCCCCGATCGTCGTGCAGTCCATGACCAATACCGATACCGCGGACATCGACGGCACGGTGGCGCAAGTCAAGGCGCTGGCTCGTGCCGGGTCCGAACTGGTGCGGATCACCGTCAATAATGACGAATCGGCCGCGGCCGTGCCCCACATTCGCGAGCGCCTGGATGCCTCGAACGTCCACACGCCCTTGGTGGGTGACTTTCACTTCAACGGTCACAAGCTGCTGAAGGCGCATCCGGCCTGCGCCCAGGCGTTATCGAAACTACGCATCAATCCGGGCAATGTGGGCCGCGGCAGCAAGCGGGACCCGCAATTCGCCGAAATGATCGAAACCGCCTGCAAGTACGGCAAGCCGGTGCGTATCGGCGTGAATTGGGGCAGCCTCGATCAAGATCTGCTCACGCGCATGATGGATGAGAACTCGAAGCTGGCGACGCCGCTGGCGGCCATCGAGGTGATGCGCGAGGCCATCGTCGTGTCTGCGCTGGACAGCGCCAGGCGCGCGGAGAGCCTGGGGTTGAAGTCCGACATGATCGTGATCAGCGCCAAGGTCAGCGGCGTGCAGGATTTGATCTCCGTCTACGGCAATCTGGCTGCCCGCTGCACCTATCCCCTGCACCTGGGGTTGACCGAAGCCGGCATGGGCAGCAAGGGCATCGTGGCCTCCACCGCGGCGATGGGTGTGCTGTTGCAGCAGGGCATAGGCGATACGATTCGCGTGTCCTTGACTCCCGAACCCGGCGGCGACCGCACTCAGGAAGTGATCGTGGCCCAGGAAATACTTCAGACCATGGGCCTGCGCGCCTTCACTCCCATGGTGATCGCCTGCCCCGGCTGCGGCC